>Ga0209474_10000937_pt1 | contig 29555 bp, 31 predicted proteins | sample GraSoiAngelo_145_FD_185902 | JGI IMG/M metagenome (GOLD analysis project Ga0209474, IMG submission 185902) | Grasslands soil microbial communities from the Angelo Coastal Reserve, California, USA - 14_1009_05_20cm (SPAdes) (version 2) | ecosystem: Environmental > Terrestrial > Soil > Grasslands...
AGCGCTGCCGCGAGATCAGCCAGTCGCGCAGCCGGTAGCGGGTCACGCCCTCGCCCTTTCCCTGCTCAGCCAGCCACTGGGTGATCTTGGGGATGGCAACTTCAGGTGGCAGGCCGTCGAAGCGCCCGCTGTTGACCAGCGAGCCGACCTTGTCCACGTAGGCGGTGCTCAGCTCACCCACAGGCCCGGAGGGCGGAGCGATCACCTCCCGGATCTCCAGAGCGAACTTCTTCGCGAACTCGAAGTCGCGCTCGTCGTGCCCTGGCACCGCCATGATGGCGCCGGTCCCGTAACCCATCAGCACGTAGTCCGCGATCCAGATCGGGATCCGCTCACCGTTGACCGGATTGGTGGCGTACGCGCCCGTGAACACGCCGGTCTTCTCGCGCTCGGTCGACAATCGCTCGATCTCGGTTTCCCGCCGCGCGCGCTCAACATATGCGCGCACTTCAGAACGCTGCGCGTCGGTGGTGACCCGCTCGACCAGCGGATGCTCAGGCGCCAGCACCATGAAGGTGGCGCCGAACAGCGTGTCGGGCCGCGTCGTGTAGATGCGAATCGCGTCGCCGGTTTCGGCCTCGAAGTCGACCTCGGCGCCGTGCGAGCGGCCGATCCAGTTGGCCTGCATGACGCGCACTTTCTCGGGCCAGGTGCCGCGCAGCAGCTCGAGGTCGTCGAGCAGGCGGTCGGCGTAGTCGGTGATCTTCAGGAACCACTGCTCGAGGTCCTTCTTTTCGACCAGGTTGTCGCAGCGCCAGCAACGTCCGTTGATGACCTGCTCGTTGGCCAGCACGGTCTTGTCGAAAGGACACCAGTTGACCGGGGCCAGGCGCCGATACGCGAGTCCGCGCTCCCAGAAGAGCAGGAACAGCGCCTGCGTCCACCTGTAGTAGTCGGGCAGGCAGGTCGCGACCTCACGCGACCAGTCGTAGAGCACGCCCATCATCGCCAGCTGCCGCTTGGCGATCGCGATGTTGCCGAGCGTCAGCTCGCGCGGATGCTTGCCGACTTTGATGGCCGCGTTCTCGGCAGGCATCCCGAACGCGTCCCAGCCGAACGGGTTCAGCACCTCCATGCCCTGCATGCGGCGGAAGCGGCTGACAAGGTCCCCGATCACGTAGTTGCGCATGTGGCCCATGTGCAGCTCGCCCGACGGGTACGGGAACATGACCAGGTTGTAGTGCTTAGGCCGGTCACTGGCGTCGTCGGCGACCAGCACGCCGCGCTCGGCCCAGACCCGCTGCCATTTCGGCTCGATGTCCTGCGGGACGTAGCCCCGCCGCTTGGTGACCGCCATCAGGTTGAAGTGCCGATTTTACGTTCCGTCCATCTGGCTCCCGCCTCGTAGCCGAAGATCGCCGCCAGCACCAGGAACGCCCCCGAAGCCTGCACCGGACCCAGCCGCTGGCCGGTCAGGAGCACCGAGAAGAAGAGCGCCCAGGCAGGCTCGGTGGCCAGGATCACGGCCGTTCGGGAGGCGCTCAGCTGCTGCTGCGCCCACGTCTGTATGAACATGGCCAGCGCACTGGCGAAAACGCCGGTGATGACCAGCGCGGGCCACACCGACGGAGGTGGGGCGTGGAGCGCGGGCGCAGCCGGCACCGCGAAGAGGACGGTGACAGTCGCCATCTGCACCAGGGCCAGCGGGCCGGCCGGCTGGCCGGGTGACCAGTGCGAAAGCATCACGATCTGAATTGCGAAGGCCAGCGCGCAGCCCAGCAGCAGCATCTCGCCCAGGCCGATGCGCAACGGGCCGCCGCCCGCCAGCAGCACGGTGCCGACCAGCGCAGCCACCACCGCGACGTAGGCGAACCAGGGCACCGCGCGCCCGGTCAGGCGCTCCAGGAGCGGTGTGAAGACCACGAACAAGCCCGTGATCAGCCCCGCGTTGCCGGCCGCGGTGAACTGCAGCGCCACCGTCTGCAGGACGTAGCCGGCGGCTACGGCCACGCCGACGGCGGCGCCGACGACCAGCACCCGGCGGCCGGGCAGCCGGCGCACGATCACGATCATCACCAGCAGCGCCAGCGCGAAGCGGATCGTGAGGAAGGGCAGCGTCGGATACTGGGCGATGGCGTCTTTGACGACCACGAAGGTCCATCCCCAGACCGCGGTCACCCCCAGCAGGAGGAGGACGTAGATCAGTGGAGCACCTCTACGCGCCCTGGCGCATGGAGTACATCGGCGGCACGCCGGAGCCGGGCTGCCTTTTCTGCCGCGCGCGCGAGGCCGACGCCGGTCAGGACCGCCACAACCTGCTGGTCTGGCGCGGACCCGACGCCATCGTGATGCTCAACAAGTTCCCCTACAACAGCGGCCATGTGATGGTTGCGCCGCGTACCCACGTCGGCTCTTTGGAGGACCTGGACGACCACGACGCGCTGGCCCTGCACCAGGCGGTCGCGCGCGCGCTGGGTGTTCTGCGCACCGAGCTCGGGCCGGAGGGCTTCAACGTAGGCGTAAACCTGGGCCGGGTGGCCGGCGCCGGGATCCCCGACCACGTGCACGTGCACGTGGTGCCGCGCTGGAACGGGGACACCAACTTCATGCCCGTGCTGGCCGAGACCAAGGTGGTCAACGAACACCTGGAGCGGACCTGGGAAAAGCTGAGCGCCGCCTTCAGCGGCGCGAACTGAAGACGGCCCGGCCCGCCACCACCGTGGCCGTGACCCGCCCATCGGCGACGACCGTCAGGTCGCATTGGTAGCCGGGCCGCAGCCGGCCCAGCCACTTCTCCATGCCGGCGGCATAAGCGGCGCCCGAGGTGTAGGCGCGCAGCGCGGAGCGGTGGCCGACCGACAGGCCCGGGTACCACTCGGCGCGCTCGCGCCAGTGCACGGCGGCGTCCATGCCGACGAGGGGGTCAGCGGTCTCGACCGGTGCGTCCGACCCGAACGCCAGCCGGGCGCCTGCCCGTTCCAGGGCGCCCCAGGCATACGCGTTGCCGGTGACCCGCGGCCATTCGCGGTCGGCGAGCTCGCGGTCGCTGACCGCGTGGATCGGCTGCATGGATGCGATCACGCCCGCCGCCTGAAAGCGCGGCCAGTCGTCGGGGTGCACGCACTGGGCGTGCTCGATGCGGGGACGCCACCAGCGCCATGCGCCCGCCAGCGGCTCCAGTGCGTCCAAAGCGCGGCGCACGGCTTTGTCACCGATCGCATGCAGTGCCACGTTGAGATGGCCCTCGGCGCAGCGCCGGCAGAGCTCGACCAGCTCGCCCTGCTCGAGCACCGGCACGCCCGTGCCGTCGAGCATCTCGGCCGTGCGGCTGCCCAGCGAACCGTCCAGGAACGCCTTCACGCCCCAGATCCGAAGCCAGGCGTCGCCCCAGCCTGAGCGGAGGCCCATCCGCTCGGCTGCCGCCAGGTCGGCGTAGGGCAAGTTGTAGGTGACCCGAATCGGCAGGCGCCCGGCCTCCCGTAGGCGCTGAAGGGCGGCGAACTCCCGCGCCCGGTCCATGGACTGGACGGAAGTGAGCCCGAGCCGGGCCAGGTCGCGAAGCGTGGACGCCAGCCCGCGGTCGAGCTCGGCGTCGGTCGGCTCGGGCACCACCTTCCGGATCACCTCGACCGCCTTCTCGCGCACGATCCCGGTGGGATCGCCGCCGCTGTCGCGGTCGATCACGCCGCCTGCCGGATCCGGCGTCTCTCGGCCGATGCCAGCGATCGCGAGCGCCGCCGACGAAACCCAGGCCGAGTGGCCGTCCTTGCGGACCAGGAAAGCCGGCCGCCCCCCGGCCGCCCGATCGAGCTGGCCGCGATGCGGAAAGGCGGGGTCCGGCCAGTCGTCGTTGTACCAGCCGCGGCCTCGGATCCAGGCCGTGCGCGGGAGGCCTTCGGCACGCCGCCGCACCCTGGCCAGGCAGTCATCCAACGAACGGCTGCCGGTCAGCTCGACGCCCAGCCGACGCATCGCCATCGGCGAGAGATGAAGGTGGGCGTCCTGCAGGCCTGGCCAGACCTGGCCCCGCAGCTCCACCACCTCGGCGCCGGCGCCCGCGGCCGTCCGTGCTTCTGGACCGACGGCCAGGATCTCGCCGGACGGCGCCGCCGCGACCTCTATCGAGCCGCCTCGAAAGAGGGTCGCCCTCATCCGGGGTCCCCGCGAAATCAAGGATTTCGTGGGGTGGTCACAGGCCGTAGGTCTTGGCGATGATCTCCTTCATGATCTCGTCCGTCCCGGCTCCGATCCGGGACAGGCGAGCGTCCCGCCAGGCGCGCTCGACCGGAAATTCGCGCATGTAGCCGTGGCCACCCAGGATCTGGATGGCTTCATCGGCCACCTCGACATTGACCTGGGTCGCCATCAGCTTGGCCTGTGAAACCTCGCGCACCGGGTACTCGCCCTCGTCCCAGCGCTTGGCGGTCTCGTAGACGAAGGCGCGCACCACCGCGATCTTGTTGGCCATGTCGACCAGCCGGTGCTTGATGACCTGGAAGTTGGCGATCGGGCGCCCGAAAGCACTGCGGTCCTTGGCGTACTGGAGCGCGTACTCGAAGAGGCCCTGCGCGCCGGCGACGTGGCCACAGGCCGTGATCAGGCGCTCGCCCTGCAGCTCCCACATCAGGTTGCGCCAGCCCTCGCCCTCCTCGCCGAGGCGGAACTCCGCCGGCACCCGGCAGTCCTCGAACAGCAGCTCGGCGGTGTCCGAGGAATGCATGCCCAGCTTCTTGAGCGTGCGCGTGACCTGGAAGCCAGGCGTTTCCTTGGGCAGCAGGAAGAGGCTGAAGCCGCCGTGGCCGGCGGCGGTGTCGGTCTTGGCCACGACCAGGCACCACTGGCAGCGAGCACCGTTGGTGATGAAGATCTTGCGGCCGTTGATCACGTACTCGTCGCCGTAGCGGCGAGCGGTGGTCTTCATGCCGGCCAGGTCGGAGCCCGCATCGGGCTCGGTCATGGCGATGGCGGCGATGGCATCGCCCCTGATTGCCGGCGTCAGGAAGCGCCGCTTCTGGCCGTCGTCGCCGAACTTGAAAACCGGCGGCGTCGCCATCTCGGTCTGGACCGCGACCGCCATCGCCAGGCCACCGCAGTGCGCGCGCGCCATCTCCTCTGAGAGCACGACCGCGGAGAAGTAGTCGCCGCCTTGGCCCCCGTATTCGGGTGGGTAGCGGAGACCGAGAAAGCCGAGCTCCCCGAAGCGCTTGAAGATGCTGTCCGGGAACAGCGTCTCCTCCCATTCCTCGAGGTGCGGGACCACCTCCTTTTCCAGGAAGCGGCGGATGTGCAGGCGCAGCTCTTCGTGGGCGTCCGTGAAGTACTGGACCGGCATCGGGGCTAGTGTAGGTCCGACTTAGGTATGATCTCGGAGGCTCCGTGGAGCTTTGGTTCCTCAATCAGTCGATCACTCGCGCTTGGAGAAGGCTTGGGTTCGGTAATCAAGAAGCGGCGCAAGAAAATGCGCAAGCACAAGCACAAGAAGATGCTCAAGAAGACCAGGTGGCAGCGCCGGGCGCACGCTTAGTCATGAGCAAGAGGTAGGTCAGATGGGCTGGATCGTCCTCGCGATCATCGTCATCGTTGTCGTCGGCTGGTTCGTGCTGACCTACAACTCGCTGGTCGGCCTGCGCAACCGCACCCAGGAGGCGTGGTCGCAGATCGACGTCGAGCTCAAGCGCCGGCATGACCTGATTCCCAACCTGGTCGAGACCGTCAAGGGCTACGCCGCGCACGAGCGCGGGACCTTCGAGGCGGTGACCCAGGCGCGCGCCAACGCGGTCTCGGCGGGCGCTACCGGTGATCCCGCCAAGATCGGCCAGGCCGAGAACGTGCTCACCCAAAGCCTGCGTTCGTTGTTCGCCGTGGCCGAGAACTATCCCGAGCTCAAGGCGATCGCGGCCTTCACCAACCTCCAGGAGCAGCTGACCGCAACCGAGGACAAGATCGAGTTCTCGCGTCGCTACTACAACGGCAACGTGCGCGACTACAACACGCGCACCCAGACGCTGCCCTCATCGGTGGTTGCGGGCATGTTCGGCTTCAAACCCTTCGCCTTCTTCCAGGCGGACGAGGGGGACCGCGAGGTGCCGCAGGTGAGCTTCTCCTCCACGACGCCGCCGGCCGGGCCGCCGCCGGCCAACCCCGCCGCCGGGCCGCCGACGGCCTGATCTCGGCGGGAGGGGCGAGCCCCTCCCCTACGCGGCTCGCGCCCAATCCGACTCGAAACGCGAGGCATAGGCGCGAATCGCGTCCGGATCGGTGGTCTCGACGTCGAGCTCGTGGTTGACCGTGAGCCCGCTCAGGCTCCAGTTGGCCGAGCCAAGGAGCAGCCGCCGGACATCGAAGAGGCCCGTCTTGGCGTGGAGCTTGGCGCCGGGCGGCGCCGGATATGAGCGCACCTCTACGCCGGCCGCGGCCAGCAGCTTGCGCCCCGGCTGATTGACGTCCTGTCGCGGGTCGAGCAGCACCCGCACCCGTACTCCTCGGCGGTGGGCGGCGGCCAGCGCCGCCAGCACCTCGTGGTCGGTGAGCACGAAGATCTCGGCCCGGATCTCGGAACGGGCTCTCGCGATCAGGTCGAGCAGCGCCGAGAGCACCTCGGCCCCGGGCGCGGTCTGCAGGATCGGATCTCCCGGCGGCGCAGCGGCCAGGGGTTTGGGCATCCCGCCGGCGAGGCTCCAATCCTGCTCGAAGATCGCATCGAGCCGGCCGACCTCGAGCGGAGCCCAGGTTTCCAGCCCGTAGTCGTGGTTGCGGGCGCTCGTGGCGCCCCAGTTCATGCCCGCGACCAGGGCGTGGCCGTCCGCGATCAGGAGCTTGACGTGGTCGATCTGGTGCCGGCGGTCGTCCAGCGGATATGCCCGAACCGGCAGTCCCAGCCCGGCCAGGCGGGCCGCGGCCCGCGCCGTCTGCGCGACCGAGGGGTCGTAGACCAGGCGCACGTCGGCCCCCCGCCGGCGCGCGCTCAGCAGCGCATCTTCGAGGTCCCTCCGGCCGAACTCGTACATCTCGACCAGCACCCGCCCGGAGGCGCTGCCGATCAGATCCTCGGCGGCGCCGAAGATGGCGGCGTCCTGCCAGAGCCGAACCGATTCGCTGGGCCCCGAGGCTGAAAGCGGAGCCGGAGCGGCCTGCACCCGCAGGGGCGCGGCCGAGCAGGCCGCGAGGACGAGCGCGAGCAGCAGGACGAGGCGTTTCACCAGCGCAGGCTGCGGCCCCCGGCTCGGCCGGGGGAACTGTGCTTGTTAAGAGCCCAGCGCCTGGATGGCCGTGCCAGGCCCCGCGCCCAGCAGCTCGTCGGCCCGGCCACCACTCACGCCGACCTCGACGAAGCCCATGCTGCCCGTGTAGTAGAAGAGCTCGCCCTGCCCCACCTCGCCGTAGGTACGAGCCGCGCGGCGCACCGACACCGGACCGAGCTTGACTCCGCTCACTGGCGGCTTCAATGACGTGACCAGGTTGCCGAAGGCGTCGACCCAGAGCACCCGCGGCGTCGGCTCGGGCAGCCGTTTCAGGTCCTCGACCGGTTGGCCCAGGGACGCCAGGCGCGCGCCCGCAGCCAGAGCCGCGGCGGCCGGCGCGAAGAGGTCTCTGCCTTCGAAGGTGGCGGAAGCACCCTCCGGGCGCTGCAGCTGCACCGCCTCGGGCTGCTGCCGCGATTCGCGCAGCAGGCAGGAGAGCAGTCCGTTGTCGGGCGCCACCCAGTAGGAGCGGCCGAGCTGCACGGCCAGCGGCCGCCGCTCGGTTCCCACGCCGGGATCGACCACCGCCAGATGCACGGCGCCGTCGGCGAAGTGCCGGGTGCCGGCCCAGAGCACGAAGCCGGCCGCCTCCAGGTCGTGCGCGCCGACCGCGTGCGAGATATCGACCAGGGTCGCCTCCGGGCAGCCGGCGAGCAATGCCGCCTTCATGGCGGCGACGTAGGGTGAGCCAGCGCCGAAGTCGGTGGTCAGCGTGATCACCGGCCGCGACGTCACGCTACCAGTATCTCGTCTCCTTCCAGGGGTCGGCCTCGTCGTGGTAGCCGCGCTGCTCCCAGAAACCGAGGCGGTTCTTGGGCATGAACTCCAGCCCGCGCAGCCATTTGGCGGACTTCCAGAAGTACTTCTTGGGCACGAACAGCCGCAGCGGCCAGCCGTGGTCGACGCTGAGGTCCTCGCCGTTCCAGGCGTAGCAGAGGAGGACGTCGTCGTCGTCCAGGACCTCGAGGGGCAGGCTGGTCGTGTAGCCGTACTCGCAGTGCGCCATCACGTAGTGCGCCTCGGGCAGCGGCTCGACCCGGCGCAGGATCTCCTGAATGGCGACGCCGGTCCAGCGATCGCCGAGGCGGCTCCAGCCGGTGACACAGTGGATGTCCGCCACCACGTCTTTAGACGGCAGCGCGCGCAGCTCGCCGTAGTCGAGCTGGAGCGGGTTGCGGACGGCGCCGAAAACGCGCAGATCCCACTTCGCGAGGTCCGTCTTGGGGACCGGTCCGAAATGCAGGAGCGGCCAACGGTCGGGGGCGCTCAAGGTTTGGCCGGGCGGAATCCGCGCGGCGTCGACGCCCTCTGGCAGCCGCCGGCGTTTGAAGATCGAGGCCATCGCCTGGCGAGTATAGGTGCGGCTTATTGCGGTCCTGTGACGGTGAACGACCAGTGCTGAGTGAAGGGCTGCCCGTCGAGGGTTCCGGTGACCTCCGCCGTGTAGGCGGCGCCCGGTCGGAGCGGCTCCTGGGCCATGAAGCACCACTCGCCGGCGTCCACCTGCCGGCCGGGCAGGAGTGTGAAGCCGGTCACCTCGTTGCCGTCGGCGGTCAGGAGCCGCGAGCTCTGGACGCTGAAGGTGGAGGCTGAGCCCACGGTCAGAGTCACCGGGTAGCCGACCGGGTACTGGGTGCCCGCCGGTGCCGGGTCCGGAGTCTCGTGGCCGACGAACCCGGCCGGGACGTCGCGGGCGCCCGCGGCCGGGAAAACCACCGGCTGGGCCTTGGTGGGGTCGCCGATGCCGACGTCCATCACGGCCGCGGCCAGGATCCCGATCTGGGCTTCGCCATAACCCACTGCCTGCGTCTCACGGTCCAGCAGCGGGAATCGGTGGTAGACGGAATCGATCCACACCTCAACGGCTGCCGGCGGCGTGTAGACGTGGTTGATCACCTCCGAGCCGCGGCCGCCGGGGTAGCCGGCGGCGCGGTCGCGCTGGAGGAAGTTGGCGCCGGTGAAGCCCGGGAGGGAAGGGTCCTCCGTGTGGATGCCAAGACCCACCTCCGACGGCTGGCCGAAGTTGAAGATCGTGTACCAGGCGTGCTCCTCGGCGGCCTCGGCCAGCGCAGGGTCGGCCGTCAACGCCAGCACCCCGGCCTGCTGCCTGTAAGCGTTGACCGCGTCCAGGGCAGCCTGGCGGTCGGCGGCCAGCCCGGCCTGTGCGCCGGCTGCGATGGCGCTCACCTCGGCCGCCGGATCCGTCTTGAGGACCAGCTTGTCCAGGTACCAGAGGAACTGGTAGACGCCGGCGCTGCCGGGGGCCTTTTTCAGCGCCTGAAGCAGCTGGTCGTGGGCGGCCCGGAAGTCGCGGGTGCCGGCGACCCGGATCTCGGCGGCGCCCAGACTGGCCTCCGGCGCAGCCGGGCGCACTCCCAAGGCGGCCTGATACTGGGCGTCGGCGACATCGAGATCGCCCGAGTAGAAGGCCGAGTCGCCGGCGGCCAGGTGAACGCCATAGCCGTCCGAGAGCTTGGTCGCAGCGTCCAGCTGGGCGCGGGCCTGGGCCGGCTTCTGCTGCGCGTAGTAGTAGCGGGCCAGCTCGATCGCTCGCTCGGGAAACTTGGGCTGCATCTTGAGCGCCAGCTGGGTGTTGTTCAGCTCGCCCTGGGCGTCGCCCTGGTCGCGGTAGAAGTTGGCCCACTCGCGAAAGATCTCGGCTTGTGTGTAGCGGTCGGCCGGGTGCGCGTTCTCGGCCGCGTGCAGCTGCTGGCGCGACTCCTCGAATCGCCCGGCGTCTGCCAGGGCTTCGGCGTAGTAGGCGTGCGCCAGCGGCTCCACCGGCGCCGTTGACACCGCCCGCGCCCCCGCGGCCACCGCCGCGTCCACGTCGTCGGCCCAGTCCAGGGCTCGTGTAAGCCGGGCCAGGTTGGGCGAATCGGCCTTCTGCTTCACGCCGGCTTCGGCACTGGTGACCGCCTCCGGGAAGCGCGACTCATAGGCGAGAAAAACCGCGTAGTGGGAAGCGGCGCCGGTGATCTCGGACTTGACCAGCTCCTGGTACAAGCTCTCGGCGCCGTCACAGTCGCCGGACCAGAAGCGCTGGTCGGCGGCGGCGAGCTGCTTGTCGACCGCGGCGGAAGGGCTGGGAGTGGGCTGAGCAGTGGCTCCGGGCGCCTGGCAGGCGCCGAGGGCGGCCGCGGCGAGGGCCGCCAGGAGCCGGCCGCGCCCTCTCATCGGGGCCATGTTAGGGCGCCGGTATACTCAGTTCGCCCGGCCGCGTGGGGCCATAGCTCAGTCGGGAGAGCGCTTCCCTCGCACGGAAGAGGTCAGGGGTTCGACTCCCCTTGGCTCCACTTCAAACAACCGATCCATACACAACTCGAACACCTGAAATCCAAGGGGTCAGAGTCGGACCCAGCGGGTAGCCCCGCCATCCGCGCGCTCGAGCCAGACGGTAGTCGGGAAGAGCCAGGCAGCGGTGAGCCGCTCGAGGCCGCGGCGCCTCTACTGACCGACCGCCCGAGCCATCAGTGTCCGACGGCTGCTGGTCGCGGTCTTCGCAAAGATGGACTTGAGATGGTCCTGGACTGTGTTAGCTGATACGAACATGCTCTGAGCCGCGAGGTGGGTGTCGGCGCCAAGAATCAGATGCCCAAGGAGCTCGGCTTCTCTCGCGCTGAGCGAGCAGGCTCTCGAGAAGAGGTCCAACCGCTGCCTCGGTGAGCTCCTTTCGATGGTGACCGCGATATCCGGGTTGCCCGTACGCTCCGGGACGCCGAGGCGCGAGGCTCGCAGCGTGAGCCAAACACCGTCCGATAGGTGCACGCGCGCCCAGGGCGGGTGCTGGTCAACCCCAGCCTCCAAGGCCAGGAGCTGTGCGCCCACGTTGTAAGCAGCTGCCGGGATCGGCTGACGTTCGTAGTCGGGCGGGATCAACAACCGCAGGTACTCGTCCGTCTCAGACGTCTGGGCCCGCACCTCCAGCTCCGGTGACAAGACCAGGACCACCGGTCCCGATACAGGGCCAGTGGGCGATCTCAGCTTGAAGGTATCAGCCTGTGACCGCTGCAGAGCCTCGGTTATACGCTTAGCTATCGAGGCAAGCAAAGCGGATTCCGATGCGGTGAAGGGCTCCGGAGCGTTTATACGCCAGAGATCCAGGAAGCCCCAGCAACCCTGACGGTTGCGAAAGACAGTGGTCGCCACGTCCGTCACCCCATATCTGCTGAGCAGCGACTTCCAGACGAGGCTGCGTTCCAACCTGCCCCCAGTGCTCTCATGCAGACGAGCGACCGCCCCCTTGACGCGTGTCCAGCGATTGATCGGCGTCAAGTACTTGAGCATGATCAGCCGCGGCAATTCGGGCAGGCAGGGTACGTCGGCCAGGGGAGAAGACCCAACCTCAGTCTCAGGGTCGGTGAGAAGCCATACAAAGGCATCGAACGCGATGACCGACCTGATTTCGTTCAGGATGGCCACCCGCAGCGACCGGTCGTCCGGGACATCGCTCGCACAGATCCGCACGATTCGGTCGATCGCGCGCGATTGTGCGGTCATGCCACCACCGGCTAATCGTAGCTTTCGAACATCCTGGACGCGGTCCGGCGATCGGAAAGATCCCACCAAGATGGGATGGCGGACGATTGAGTCGATCATCTACCTTGACTCAACAGCCCCAAGGTATAGGAGAACGAAATGGCGACCCTGCACATTCAGCACCCGATCACGGATTTCGTGACATGGACGACCGCTTTCAACCGATTCGCGGAAGCACGGCGCAACGCTGGCGTGCAAGCGCAGCGCATCCAGCGGCCAGTCGACAACGAGAAGTACGTCGTGATCGACCTGGACTTCGAGACGGTGGACAAGGCGCAGAGATTCCAGGATTTTCTGCGCAACACGATCTGGAGCAGTGCCGCGAACTCGCCGGGCTTGGCCGGGACGCCTGAGGCGTTGGTTCTCGAAGTGGCTGTTGTGGGCTAAGCGGCGTCGCCGCCTCCGATGTGACGCGCTTTCCGGCTCGCCGGCGGCGCGCCGATGACCGCCCAGCCTCGTCCGACTTGCTGGTCCTTGACCAGCCCCGAGGCGCACGGGACCTACCGTCGTCACTGCGGAGATTGACACCGTGCCTCATGCTGATTTGGCTCAAGGACCGGCAACGCCCCTGGTCTGGCAACTTCACGCTCAGCTGAGTTGAGCGAAGATCGGTTCTCCCGGAAGGAGTAGCGAGCAGATATGGGACGACCCACCAACTTCACCCCAGCGCAGGCCGGCGACGCTGAGCTGGAGAATGACCCTGCAGAGGTGCCGGCCCGCGTTGGTGGAGCTGGGATGTTGGAACGCCATTGGAATTGGTTTCGCGCGCTTCTGATCCCGGTCATCATCCTGGCCTGGGCGGGCGTCCTGATCGCCGTCTGGTGGGTCCTCGGCCACCTGACGCACGCACTGCTCGTCCTGGTCTTGAGCAGCCTGGTGGCGTTTGCGCTGACTCCCCTCGTCAACGTATTGGCGCGATGGCTGCCACGCGCGATCGCGATTGCGATCGCGTATGTGCTCGGGATGCTGATCATCATCAGCTTGGTCGGTGTGGTCGTGGTCAGCGCTGTTTCCGAGATCTCAAACCTGGTCCAGAACCTGCCGGCCTACGGCGAGAGCGCCAAGGCCCTGGAGCCCCAGGTGACGAGTTTGTTGGCACCTCTCGGCGTGCAGGAAGCTCAGGTGGCCGACTATCGGGCCCGGGCCATCGGCTATCTGCAGGCGGTGGGCGCCCGGGCCGCGCAGGACGCTTTCGGTGCTGTCCAGGTCGTCCTGGGGGCGATCGTCGACGCCATTTTGGTATTGATCCTGAGCATCTACCTCACCGCCAACGGACCGGCGATCGGCCGCTGGCTCCGACACCAGACGCCGGGCGGCCAGCGGCATCGGACGCGGGAGCTGATCGCGATCGTCAATCAGGTTGTGGGCGGGTACATTCGCGGGACGCTGGCCATGGCCACCCTGGTCGGGGTTCTCGTGGGTGCCGGTATGTTCGCGCTGCACGTGCGCTACGCCCTCCTCCTGGGCGTGATCGCCTTCTTCATGGAGTTCGTGCCCATCCTGGGCGTGTTCATTTCCGGCGCCCTCTGTGTATCGATCGCGCTCTTCCAGGGCTGGCTGGTGGCCCTGCTGGTGGCCGCCTATTTCGCGGTCGTGCACGTCATCGAGGGCGATGTGGTGGGGCCCCGGGTGATGGGCAAGTCGGTGGGAGTGCACCCTGCGGTCGCACTTCTGGCACTGGTCGCCGGCAGTGAGCTGTTTGGGCTGTGGGGCGCACTCTTCGGGGCTCCTCTGGCCGGGCTGGTGCAGGCGATCGGCACCGCCATCTGGCGCGAAGTGCGGATCGCCTCGCCGGCTTTCGCGGACACCGGTCGGCCCAAGCCGAAGTCTCGGCCGAAATAAGCAATGGTCGCCTGTTCAGGGTCGACCGCTTAACGATGGTCACGGCGAGCGCCATGGCGATCACACCATCGACGACCAAGAGGGGTGCCGGCTACTCGAGCTCGCTCACCCTGCGGGCCCAAAAGCCGAGCCGCCGGCGGAATCGCTCAGCTTGGGCGGCTACCACCGGCACGTTCGTCAACTCGACTTCGCGTCTGGCCTGGGCAGACTGTTTCGCCATTAGCTCCTGGATGCGTTCCATGACCTTCTCTTCCATCGCCAGGATCTCGGAGTAGACCTGCTTCCAATACCGGGCCTGCTGCAGCGGTGCGGTCCTCGGATCGCCCTCCCCGTCCATGGCCTGGTTGCAATCGCCACCACGCGCAGCGGCCACCATGTCGGGCCTTTGACCATCCGGGAGTCCCATGACTGCATCGTGCGCGGCTTGCCATAAGAAGGTCAGTAACTTTCGGACGGGAATGTTGCTGACTCTGTTACGTCGAGTGAGTGATGCTCAACTCCAAGTCTCGATGGAGTGTGAACAACAATGGCGATCCAGCAACCCTCCGCCGCGGCCGTCCCTGTGGTGGCCGCAGTCCCCGTAGAGCACATCGCAGCCGCTGAGCGGCCGAGCTACAACTTTCGGGCCGCCGCTGTCGTGGGATTCATCGTCGGCGTCATCGATGTCCTGATCGCCGGCCGCTTCTTGCTCAAGCTGCTGGGCGCATCCTCCCAGTCCTCGTTCGTCAACGCGATCTATGGTGTGAGCGCGCCGCTGGTGGCGCCCTTTCATGGCATCTTCCCGAACACCGGATCATCCGGGAATGTTTTCGAGCCGGCGGCCCTGGTGGCGATCGCCGTCTTCGCATTGCTCGGCTGGGGCGCCGTCATGCTGATCAGGATCGCGACCGCGCCGCGCGGAACTCGGCCGGCGACGTCGTGATCACCAACCTGCTGGTCTGGCTGGTCGTGGGCTTGATCGCGGGCTTCCTGGCGAGCAAGGTGTCCAGCGGCAAAGGCATGGGCCTGCCGATGGATATCGTCGTCGGGCTGCTGGGAGCAGCTGTCGGTGGCTACCTGGCTGGGATCGCGGGCATCGCGGTCGGTGGCGGCTTCCTCGGACAGATCATGGTCGCCTTCGCGGGTGCCCTTTTGCTTCTCTTCGCAGTGCGCATGGTGTTCTCTGGAGGCCGTTTCAGCCACCGCTAGAAGTCAACGGCAACTTACCCCCCCAGAGCGGGCTGTGGCGGCTATCGGAGTCGCGACAGTCCGCTCGTAGTCCGCGTTCGTGGCCAGTTGAAAGACGCTGCTGGATTGATCAGTCGTGGTCGGAAATCTCCATTTCCAGGCGCCCCACCGACCCGGGCCGCGACGCAGCATCTGCCCAATCGCTGATGAGCGCTTGGAGCAGAGGTCGGTCGGCGCTGACGCCAGCGACAGAGTCGCCTCCTTGATCGAACCAGACGACCGAGCCGCCCAACCACCTTCCCGCAGTTCGCACGTCACTGATCAGCACGTCGTGCAGCGAGTCTCGCGCCGACTGCCGTAAGAACGTCCATAACTGCCCAGGCCTCAATCGCCGGTTATGGGAGTTGTTATGGCCCCAGCTGCAGACTGACAGGGTCGGCCGGCGTCCCGACATCCGGGCCCTGTGATCATCGGATTGGCCGCGGCCAGCGCAGACGCCCTCACCCGCGTCCATCGATCACCAGGAGGGCATCTGCCCCATGAACAAACTGAAGAGACTTCGCGCCGCCGCACTGGCGGTCATCCTCGGCGGCCTGGGCCTGATGCTCGGAACCGTCGCGGCCCAGGCCACGGCCCCGCCCGACCACAAGGTGACGATTTGCCACGCCACTGCTTCGGCAACCAACCCCTTCGTGCAGATCTCAGTCGACATCGCGTCGAGCGGCTACCTGCAGGCTGGCCACAGCCTCCACGCGGACGACATCATTCCGCCCTACACGTACGGCGACTTCTCGTATCCAGGTCTCAACTGGAACGCGGCTCATATCGCGATCTACAACAACGGGTGCAATGCACCTGCGGCCGCACAGCCCACTCCGACTCCCACCAACACGGTGCCGACACCAAGCCCCAGTCCCAGCCAGCCGTCTGCATCTCCGAACCCCTCACCGACACCTCCGGCTGCCGGCGTCAACCCGTCCGGTAGTCCCAGCCCCTCTACGGACGCCACACCAGCCCCCAGCGGCGCCGTCCTCGGTGAGGCGCTGGCCGCCACCGGGTCCAACAACCCGCTGGTCGCGTTAGGGCTCTTCCTGGTCCTGATCGGCTTGATCGCGATCGCCGCGACTGCAGTCACCGCCCGGCGCCGCGCGTAAATGTCTGCTGGTTCTCAGCGCAGGAGTTACGGCCATCGTGGCCGTAACCCTGCTCGCCGGCCGTTCGCCTGGGTGCTGTCGGCGGGCCTGCTCGCCGTCAGCATCGGAGCCGCGCTCGTGGCGCCCACAATCATCCAGGCGGCCGGTCTGGGCAGTGTCCGGCAATCGGCCTCAGCGCTCGCAGAGACGCTGCCCGCGCCCGCACCGGGCACAGCCTCTGGCGCAGATGCCCTGGGCGGCAGCGGCGAGGGTTCCGGAAAGATTTCGACCGACCTCGTCGACGGTCCCGTCGACGGCGTCGCGTTCGAAATCATTGTGCCCTCGCTCGGCTATCGCGCGACCGTGCTGGAAGGCACGGACCTCGCAATCCTTGACCGGGCACCTGGTCATTACCTCACGACCGCCTGGCCGGGCCACACCGGCAATGTCGGCATCGCCGCTCACAACACCTACTGGATCGCCCTTGGCAACCTGAAGCCGGGCGACAGCCTCCAAATCCAGACCCGCCACGGCCTTTTCGCATATGAGATCCGCGACATCAAGGTCGTCAACCCCGACGATCGGACGGTCCTGGCCGCGACCAACGACCACAGGCTCACGCTGACCACCTGTTACCCGCTCTGGGCAGGGGCCTGGGCGACACAGCGGCTGATCTTTACCGCGCTCGAGGTTGGCGGCGTCGCCTGAGTTCGGGGTCGTCGACCTGGCGACCTTCGCCGCCGCCCCACTCCAGGGTGCCCCGTCCCCACGCGCTCGGCCCTACCCACCAAGACGAAAGCGGCAGCTCTGGAGCCGAGGCTCTTTTCGGAGGCCACGCCGGTAGCCGTGCCGTCGCAAGCCGCTGGTCTGGCCATAGTGTGCGGCCTCCTGTTCCTGGAGGAGGCCGGCCTGCCCCTGCCCGTGGCGCCCGGAGAGGCAGTGCTGATCGCGGCCGGCCTTCTCGCAGCGAGCGGAGTCGCTCCCGTCTGGGTGATTCTGCCCCTGGCCTACCTGGCGGTGACCTGCGGAGCCTTGACCGCTTACACGTGGGCGCACTGGATCGGGCCGGAGCGGCTCCGCGCACTGGCCGCTCGGCTGCGCGCCGGCGCACCCTACGACCGGGCCGCGATCAGGCTCCGCGCCGCCACGCCTCTCCAGATCGCCGCTTCACGCCTTCTGCCCGGGCTCCGCGTCTACACATCCTTGGTCGCCGGAGCAGTGGGGCTGGACCGCCGACGATTCATGACCGGTGTGCTGCCGGCGAGCGCGCTTTGGGTCGTCGCCTTCATGGGGCTCGGATTCTTCGTGGGCGCGCCCGTGGAGCGGCTCCTCGGGCGTCTGCAAGCCTATGGCGTACGTGCGCTGGTGGTCGCGGCGGTGGTGGCGGTCTGGGTGGTGGCAGCACGGAGGCTGCCCGCCGTCAAGACCGACCCGGTTCCAGCGCGCCCTGGCTGGTGGCGCCTGGCGGCCGCCCTCCTTCTCGATTCCGCCGCCGTCAGTTCTGTGGCGGGCGCTCTCAGTCTCCTGGCAGGGCTTGTCCGTGGAGACTCCGCGGAGCTGCGTTTCGTGGCCGCCATCTTCGCGTTCCTCGGGGTCCTCTACCTGGTCGTGGCACGCCAGACGGTGGGTTACACCCTGGGCGAGGTGATGCTCGACGTCCGCTACCACCCGCCTCGACCAGGCGGCCCGCGAAACCGACCTACGGTCTCTCCGGTGGAAGCGCCGACAGCGACGCCCGCGATCCCGGCAGGGAGAGCGTGAACGTCGAGCCACGGTCAGCTTTGGATTCGAGCAGTTCCACGGTCCCCAGGTAGCGGCCGGCCAGCTTGCGGCTCAGGTAGAGTCCCAAACCCGATCCAGGCGCGGGATCGCCGGACGCTATCCGAAAGAAGGGTTCGAAGATTCGCTCGCGCAGCTCCACGGGCACACCCCGGCCGTGATCCTCGATCTCCACCCGCGCGGTGTCGGCATCGATTACGCGGACCTGAACGACCGCCTCTGGCGGCGAGTAGGAGAGGGCATTGCCGATCAGGTTGTCCAGGATCCTGCCGATATCCGCGGAGTCGGCTCGCGCCTCAAGCGTCCTGTCCAGCCCTTGGAAGTCGATGCCGGATCCGATCAGCGACGCGCGCGACTGCGCACGCTCGCACGCCAGCCGGGCGGCCGTGTTGATATCGACAATGGCTTCGGCGTTCCGCGGAAACTCGGCCTTTGCCGCCAGCAGGAGATCGGTCAGCAACCTGTCCGCCTCCTCCGTTTTCACAAACAGGCCCTCGAGGACCTTTCGCCCGGCGGCCGAGCCGGCGGCGACGCTGCCATCGACGAGCATGGACAGATAGCCGCCGATGACGGTGAGGGGACGCCGTATCTCGTGGGCGGCGATGCTCAGGAACTCCGAAGCGATCGCCGCCTCCTCGCGGGCGCCGGCTATGAGCCCGAGCAGTCGCGTCTTGTCAGCCTCTAAAGCCGCGATCGCCTGCACCTTCGCTCGCAACACCGCGGGCACGATCGGACTGGTTACAAAGTCGATCGCGCCCAGCCCATAGCCGCGCGCAACGTCGGCCTCGGCCTGGCTGAAAGCGCTGACGAAGATGATCGGGGTCGTCGCGGTCGCGGCCCGCTGCCTGATCATCGCCGCCGTCTCGAACCCGTCCAGGTTCGGCATCCGAACGTCGAGCACGATCAGGTCGAATCTCTCCTTGAGAAGCAATCTCAGAGCATCGCGACCTGAGGGCGCCCCTGCGACCCTCAGCCCAAGGGGCGCGAGGACGGCCTTGAGGGCGACCAGCCCATGTGGGTCATCGTCCACGACCAGCACGGAGGGAGGGTGCGAGGCTCGGTCGGGGGCCTCCTTCATGCGGTTGCGTTCGTGTTCGCCACGTGTGCAGTCTTTACGTGCCCAAGCACCTGAACGGTGAGCTCAGTGTTGCTTCGGATCTCCTCGAGAATCGTCAGAGTTCGAGTGCTCGTGTGGTCGGCCTCGCGGTCGGCGTGTTCGAGCGTCAATCGATCTTTCTGCGTCTGCCGGTTTCCAGCCAGCAGGATGAACGGATAGGGGTCCCACCGACGCAGGATTCCGATCAGGTTGAGGCCAACCCAGACCGCCACGATGGCCGTCTGGATGATCAGGAACCGCCAGGAACCGATGGTCGCGGCCAGCCTGTCGGCCAGGCGCTCGCCGGGCGTCGCCTCGTCGTGGTGAACGACGTTGACCGGGTGTGACGAGGGCGCGCGCGGACGGCTGGTCTTGAATTGTCTGAGCACATCATGTATGTCTTCGGGCGCCTGCAGCTTGGGTACCTCGGGGCCGCGGACCAGCCTGGTGGCGCCATTGACATGCGTCATGGACTCGAATATGCGGCCGCGCTGGTAACAAGATCCGTAACTGGTACGGTCGCCGGCTCCTACGAGGCCGGCAGCTGCTCGACGAGCCGGCGGTCGACGAGGTCCAGGGCTTTTTCCGCCGCCTCGGTCGGGCGGTGCGACCAGGCCTGGTTGAACGCGCGCAGGGTGCCATTCCCGCCCAGGGCGAGAAGAGCTCGCCTGGCCGCCGCACCGGCCTCCCGCGTGACCGTGAATTGGAGATCCACCATCGTGTCGCCCGCGGCGGTCGCCACCATCAGGGGCATCCCGAACTGCATGAACACGCCCATCAGGCAGAGCAGCTCGGCAGAGTCGACCGGCACGTCACCAAGGAGCTGATAGCTGCTGTCGCCCTTGGTCGCGAGCGCCTCGCGGACGCGCGCGTTGAGCCCAACCCAGCTGTCGAACGCGTCCACCGCAACCGTCACCGCAAGCCGTCCCAGGTCCACTTTCACGAGGTCCTTTGGACCTTCGGACAGAAGACGCTGGATGACCGCGATCAGATCCCCCAGGTTGGCGCCCTTGAGCACGGCCGCGTCCGGCCGGCTGCCGCCTGAAAGGTCCACGCCTTCGAGCTGCGAGGAGTAGACGACTACCCGCATCCTGGGCGCGCATGCGCGAAGCAGCGGAATGGCTTCGGCGCCACCCATCCCGGGCATCCTCAGGTCGAGAGTCATCAGGTCTGGCGAGAGGTCGCGTGCCAAGGTGAGGGCGTCGGCTCCGTTGGATGCCTGGCCGACCACGTCCAACCCCGGAACCATCCCCAAGCGAACCGTCAGCACCTCTCGGAGGTCGACCTGATCGTCGACGATGGCGATCGAATAGTGGGTGAGCTGGCCCGCGCCTGGCGCGAGCGTGATGGCTCGCTGTTCTGTGCTGGTCACCCGAGAGCCAGGCCCGTGAGAGCCGGGCCGGTGATTGCGACTGACCCCGATCGGCATATTCCCCTGAGCCTCCTTTCGTACGCTGCGGCGCGGCGCGTAACAAAGTCAGTAATCCTGGCTGCGGATGCACCGTCAGCGGGGCGAATACAGGGGGAGCCAGAGCACAGCGTCAGTACCGACGCCCAGCTCTGAGGCGAGCTCGACGTCGCCACCGTGCATCCGGGCCATCTGCCGAGAAAGGTAGAGGCCGACACCGGCGCCATCGATGTGAGAGTTGGCGGCGTTCACGACCCGGCCAAACCTCTTGAAGACCTTCTCCAGGTGCTCCTTGGCGATGCCCAGGCCGGGATCGCTCACTCGGATCGACGCCCCACTTCGATCCGACGACAACTCGATGCCGATCTGGCCGCCGTCCGGCGAGTACTTGATGGCATTGTCGAGAAGGTTGCCCAGGATGGCCGCCAGCCGCACCCGGTCGCCCAGGACCTGACCGCCTGGTCCGGCAGCTGCAAACGGAGGCGCTGGCCGGCGCCGATGAACGCTGCCGCCGATGCGGTGCACTCCTCGGCCACGTCGCGAAGGTCCACCTGCTCCAAGCTGAGTGCCAGCCTGTGGTCCTCGACTCTGGCGGCGTCGAGGATCTGCTCCACCAGCAGGGCCATGTGGTCGACCTTGGCCATCAATATCGGCATGGTGTGGGCGATCCTGGGGTTGACGTCGCCGAGGGTCCCCGACATCAGCATGTCGAGATAGCCGCGAAGGACCGCGATCGGCCCTCGCATTTCGTGTGAGGCCAGCATCAGGAACTCAGAAGTGACGCGATCAGCCACGGCGGCCGCACCAAGGTGCGGTGGGGCCGGTTCGGCGAGCCGCGCAGGCGCGTGCCGCCTTGATTCAGAGAATCTCAGGCCAATCCCCCTGCGCATAGATCCACACGATCTGGCCGGCGCTGTAAGAAAGTCAGTAACAGGTGTGACTTTGGGGAAAGCGGTCGAGCCCCAGGACGAGCTTGATCCCCCGGCGCGTACTGTGCCCGCGGCGCGACCAGCGCCAGGTCGAACTTCTCCTCACCTCACAGGAATCCCCTTCGAAAGCGGCCGGCTGCAGGGCAGGTGGGGTTCGGTGCCGGGGAGGCTCACCTGGCCATCGAATACCAGCCGACGGAAGGAAAGCCGTGACCACAGCCGCCCCGAGCCGCCGCCGCCGAGCGCGGCAAGGGAGGTGCCTGCCCTGGTCGGAGTGGAGTGACATGGCGCGGACAGCGGGGAGTTGGCTAGAGCGGACACGAGTCCAAGCCAACGTTCTCCCGACGCCAGTGACGACGGCTGCCTATTCGACGGGTTCGAGCCGATCGCGGCGGGCATCATTCCGGCGACCGCCAGAGGTTCAGACTCTGACCTGCATCGTTCTCCTACCGATCCATGCCAGCCGCCGCGACGGCCATCCGGAAACTACCGAACCGGCGGCGGATCGTCTTCTCGCTCGGGGTCATGCCGGCAGTCGTCCACGACTCTGCGGTCGGCCGGGTCCCGAACCGCGCGATGAAGTCGCGGACGGCCTGAAGAGCGACCTCCTCATCGATCCCGCACTCCCCTTCAGGCACCCGGAGGCGCCGTCCCCGAAGAGGCCGGGTGTTCGAGTTGTGTATGGCTGGGTCCACCACTTCTGGTTCGAGCGCCGGCGCCGGAACTGATTTCCGACCCAAAAACAGTCCCGGCGCCGGCGCTCGGCCGGATCGTTACGCGATGAGCTCGAAGACCGGGTGGCGCGCCGCCGCGCCCTGGGGATCCTCGAGGATGTCGCGCGCGCCCAACGAGGCGATCAGGATCTTGCCCACGCGCAGGCGGCGCACGTAGGGGCCGAGGACGTCGGCGAAGAAGGTCGCGGTCTCGGCCTGACTGAGCTCGGTCGCGGCAACCTCCTCCTGGCGGCCCCCCACGGCCAGGGTCCCGCGGCCCGCCGCGCGCAGGTTGCGCACCCAGTTGGTCTCGCCGAAAGTGCCGCACAGCCAGCGGCGCCCGTCGACCTCGATCAGCGCCACCGGCGTGGTGCGCGGCTGGCCGCTCTTGCGTCCGGCCACCGTGAGCAGCGCGTTGGGGCCCAGCGGCACCCCGATGTGCAGGAGGCGCCGGGCCAGGGGATCGAAGAAGCCGACGATGCGGGGGATGCGGGGAGAGGTATTCCTTGCGGTGCTGACCATGAGCTCATGCTACGCCTTCAGTCAATCAAGTGATTGATTACAGTCCGAGCCAGCGCTCCAGCTGGCGCAGCGCCAGCTCGTGATGCGGCGCGGCCTGCAAGGGCAGCGTCATCGCGGTCAGCGTCGCCAGCACCATGGCGGCCGCGGCGTCGCTGTCCAGGTCGGGCTGGATATGGCCCTCCTTGGCCGCCCGGCGCAGCAAGCCGCGCACGACCTGGTGCCACGTCTCCTGGGTCGAGCGCACCAAGGACGCGATCGCGGGGTCGCGCGCAGAGCGGAGCGCCAGCTCCCCCATCACCGCCCCCACCTCGGGCTCCTCCCGCATCAGCTTGCGCACCGCGCGCAGGTGGTTGCGCAGCTGCCGATCTGGAGATCCGTGCGGTTCCAGCGTTGAGCGGAAGCGCGTCATCACATGCTCGACAACGCCTCCGATCAACGCCTCCTTGGTCGGAAAGTAGTAGTGGAGCGTCGCGATGTTGACGCCGGCCCGCGCCGCCACGTCGCGGGTGCGCAAGCCCTCGAAGCCCTTTTCGGCGAGCAGCTCGAAAGCCGCCAGGACCAGGTCCTGCCGGCGCTGCTCGGGGACCTTGCGGGGGATGCCGGCCACGGCCCCCTAAACTACCTGCGCACCGCCCGATGCGCAGTTTGCTGGCCGACTGGATCGCGCTCGACGAGCGTTATCAGGGCGACCGGCCACGCGTCCGTCCGGTGCGCAGCGTTCGCTGCGGCGACGCTCCGCTAGTCTTCACCGCTCCCCACGCCGTGCGTCATGTGCGCGCGGGCGTGCTCAAGAAGGCCGACATCCGGACCGGCGGCCTGGCCGAGGCGCTGGCCCGGCACACCGGGGGTGCCGCTCTCACCAGCCTGGGCCGGCTGGCGGCGGACCCGAACTTCGACGATGCCGAGACCCCGTTCAGAAAGCGCCTGCTCAGGACCTTGCGGCCCGGACAGCTGGTGCTCGACCTTCACGGCATGGAGGACCGCCACGGCGTCGACGTGGTGATCGGGCTGGGCGCGCGTCCCGATCGGCGATCGCGAGCCGCGGCCGCCGCGCTGCAGCGGATCCTGGTCGCCGCCGGCATGACCGTGCGCGCCGGCCATCCCTTCCCCGCCACCCATCCGGGCACGGTGACGTCGACTGTGCAGGCGGCCGGCTTCAGCGCGCTTCAGGTCGAGCTGGCCGCGCGCCGGCGGCGCCCGCTCAGAGATCCCGAGGGCGCCTTGCCCCTGCTGACGGCGATCGTGGCCTGGGCGGCCGTCGCCTGAAGCGCTAAGCGGCCAGGCCTGCCTCGACCAGCGTGAGCTGGAAGAAGCGATCCCAGTTGCGGGCGATCAAGCGCGCCATCTTCTCCTCGTCGCGGCGGTTGCGGCGGGCCACGTCGGCGGTCTGGGGATCGCCGGCGGCCTCGGCCATCCGCTCCAGGAACTGATAGACCGCGATCTCCAGGTGCTCGGTCACGAAGGCGTCGCGGCCGTTCTGGCTGGGCTTGTCGCCGCGCAGCATGTCGAGAAGCCCCTTGCCCAGCGCGGCTCCGATCGCCACCCCGCTTTTGGGCAGCGAGGCCGAGGAGTCGAGCGCCTCCAGCCGATCCTGCAGGCGCTGCAGGTGGTGCTCGCTCTCGGTGTGGTGACGCACCAGGGCGCGCTTCAAGGTGGCGTCGTGCGTGGTCTCGATGAGACCGGTGAGCAGCAGGAGAACCTGGCTCTCCATGGCATGCGCGTCCTGGACGTAAGCGATCAGTTTCTCCCGCAGCTGCTCGTGGTGGGTGGTCATGAAAACGGTTTTACGTAAGGTGCACTCGAACATGACCGTCTTCGCCGTGGTGGCGACCGGGGAGATGGGATCCGCACTGGCGCAAGCCTTGGTCGAAGGCGGCGCCCGCGTGGTGACCAGCCTTCAGGGCCGCAGCCCACGCACCGCCGAGCGGGCGGCGGCGGCCGGTGTCGAGGACGCGGGATCGCTGGCGGCCGCGGTAGCCGCGGCCGACGTCTTCCTGTCCGTGCTGCCGCCCGACCGCGCGCTGGGCCTGGCCGAGGAAGTGGCCGGCGCGCTGCGAACGGCCGGCCGGCCGCTGCTGTACGCGGACTGCAACGCGGTCTCGCCGGCCACCTCCGCACGCGCCGGCGAGGTCGTGGCCGCCGCCGGGGCGCGTTTCGTCGACGTGGGCATCATCGGAGTCCCGCCGCGGCCCGTCCTTTATGCCTCCGGTGAGCACGCCGGTGACCTGGTCGACCTGACCGGAGGTGCGCTGGACGTGCGCGAAATCGGTGGTCCGGCGGGCCGGGCCTCGGCCCTCAAGATGTGCTACGCGGCCTTCACCAAGGGCACCACGGCGCTGGCCACGGAGCTGCTGGTGGCCGCCCACCGGCTGGGTGTGGCCGAGGAGCTGCAGGCCGAGCTCGCCCACAGCGCTCCCGACCTGCTCGGCATCGCCACTCGAAGCGTCCCCCGGATGCCGCCTAAGGCCTACCGCTGGATCGGCGAGATGGCGGAGATCGCCGGCACCTTCGAGGCGGTCGGGCTCACGCCCCGCATCTTGCAAGGCGCCGGGGACGTCTACCAGATGGTGGAAGCGGCCGGGGCGCCCAGCGGGGACCTCGACGACGTGATCAGGAGCCTGGCAGAAGCGCCGGGATGAGCGCGCCCACCGCGCGCATGGGCTCGGCTGTGCGCCGGGCGCGGGCCAGCATCAGCGCACCTTCCAGGCTGCAGATGAAGGCCGTCGCCACCGATCGCGCGCGATCGGCCCCCAGCCCGCGCTCCGCCAGGTAGCCGCTCAGCAGCTCTTCCCACTCGGCCAGGGCGGCCTCGGAAGCCCGGCGCAGGTTGTCCGAGAGCGGCGTCCCCTCGAGTGCGACGGCCGCGATCGGGCAGCCCAGCGTGTACCCGGAACGTTCCAGGCGCCGGGCATAGCGCTCGGTGATGTCGGCGAAGGCCGCCCCCGGCCGGCTATGGGCATCGAGGCTCTTGCGCAGCCAGGCGGTGATCACCGACCGCGAGTAATCGATGGCCTCCACCGTCAGCTGCTCCTTGCCGCCCGGGAAATGGAAGTAGAGCGAGCCCCGCGGGGCACCCGATTCACGCAGGACCTCCAGCACGCCAGTGCCGTTCAAGCCCTGACGCTGCAGGAGCTGGGCAGTGGTCTCCACCAGGCGCCGCCGGGTCTCGCCGCGCTCAGGCATGCATACATTATGGCAGAAACTATGCCGACCGGTCTATTATGAACGCATGGCAAGCCTGCATCTGGCCGACGGCTCCAGCCTCCAGCTCCGCCCCCTGGAGCCCGACGATGGCGAGCTCCTGGTCCGGCTCTTCTTCCGGCTCTCACCCGAGACCGTCTACCGCCGCTTCCTGAGCCCGATCCCCGACCCCTACCGGCCCGAGATGCGCCGCCTGCTCGAAGTCGACCACCGCCGGCGGGAGGCGCTCGCGGCGCTTTCCGAGGGTGAGGTGGTGGCCGTGGCCCGCTACGCGCGGGACGCCGCCGATCCGGACGTGGCCGAGATCGCGATCGTGGTCGAGGACGGCTGGCAGGGCCGTGGCCTGGGCCGCCTGCTCACCCGGCGCCTGGCCGCGCTGGCCCGGCGGCGCGGGATCGCCGCCTTCCACGCCACCATGCTGGGCGACAACCGGCCGGCTCTGCGCCTGCTGCGAGGCCTGTCGGAGGCGGCGCGCTTCCGCTGGAGCACCGGCGAGATCGAGGCCGAGGTACCGCTTACCCGGGAGCCGGCAGATACCTCGCGGCCACGATCCGAGATCCCTCCAGCTCCAGCACCCAGGTAGAGCCCTTCTCCGCCTGCAGGGCGCCCCGCACCACCCCTTGGCGGGCCAGGAACTCGAGCAGGTCGCTGCAGATGTCGCCGTGGGTGGAGAGCGCTGCGCGATCCCCGGCTTCGCGCACCACCTCCAGCGCCTGCAGGCCGGCGCCTTCGGCGAGCCGGTCGTCGACCTCGACCTTCAGCCCCAACTCCTCGGCCAGCGGCTCCAGCGTCTGCGTGCAGCGGGCGTAGGAGCTGGAGATGAGGCGGCGCACGCCCAGAGGCTGCAGCTCGCCGGCTATCCCCTGCGCCTGCTTTCGGCCTTTCTTGCTCAGCGGCCGTTCGCGGTCATCGCCGTCCCAGTCCTCGCGGTCGCCCGCGTGCGCGTGACGGACGAAGTAGACCGTGGTCACGGCATCCAGTCGCGCAGCGACTTGGCCGAGGCGGTTCGCCAGACTTCCGGGAAGGCGGCGCGCGAGCGGTCTGCGCTGGCCATCTCCAGGGCGGCCATCTCGCCGGCGGCGTAGGCGCGGCGGCCGCTGCCGCCCACCGAGCGCAGCCAGACCTGAGCGGTGACGCTGTCCTGGTGGTCGCCGAGCACGCCCTGCACCTCCGCCAGTGCCCGCGCGAAGCGGGCGGCGGGCTGCCCGACCACCGCGGCGGCCACCTCGGCGGCATAGCGGGCGCGCTTGGCGCGGATCCGCACCCGGTGCAGGTCCGGATCGAGCGGCGGGTCGCCGAGCGCGCCCACCTCCTTGCGGAGGCGGCGCCAGGCGCTCCGCGCCAGGGCCGGGATCGCGGGCGCGGCAGGCGCGGCGTGGTCACCTGCCAGTGCGGGCGCCGTGGCGGCGGCCACCAGGCGGTCCAGCAGCTCGAGATAGCGTGCCGAGTCGAACGCCTCCGCCAAGGCCGCGCGGGAGGCGGCGACCTCGGCGTCCAGCAGGGCGGCCACCCGCAGGCCGTACGGAACGTCGTTGGCCGGCAGGCGGCGGGCCAGCGCGCGCAGGCGCTCGCGCCGCACCTCTAGGTCGCGCACCCGGCCCAGCTCGTCGGCCAGCCAGCACACCTCGTCCGAGAGCGCCTGCGACCACTCGGGATCCAGAAGCGCGCCGAAGGTCCGCAGGTGCGACCGGAGGCGGCGGGTGCCGACCCGCGCCTTGTGCACTGACTCCGGGTCGGCGCCCAGGCGCACGCCGGGATCGTGCCGGAGGACCTCCTCGACCGCCGCCGCCAGCGCCCAGCGCACCGCGTCCCCGGCGGTGGCGCCCGCTGGCAACTCGCCGGCGTGCACCTCGGGTGGCTCCTGGGCCCGAGGACCGAGCGCGCGCACGTGCTTGGCGACCGGGTCGGGCGCCCCTGCGCCCGCTGTGCGGAGCCGGAACACGGTGGCGTCCAGCAGGTCCTCGGCGTCGCCGCCCTTGACCTCGATCTCCAGCTCGCGAAAGCGGGCCGCGACCCGCCGGCCTTCCAGGACCGAGACCTCATCGTCGACCACCTCCGCGAGCAGGTGCGAGTCGGCGTCACACAGGCGCACCGTCCGGCGCTTGGTCTTCAGTCGCGCCACCGGCTCCAATTGCGAGCGCCGGACGTAGGCGGCGAGGAGCTTCAGGGCGGCTTCGGGCACGCGCCCTCGACGCCCCTCGAACTCGATCTCGTCGCGAGCGACCCCGCCGTTGGGCGCCGCGCCCGCAGCCGATGGCAGTTTGAGCGTCCACCCCTCGCCTGCTCGATGGCGGAGGCTCACGCCCCAGCGAGCCAGCCGGAGGTCCGGCGTGTCGTGGTAGACGGTGTCCAGCCGCTTCTCCTCCGCCGGCTCCGCCCGGATACCCTCCAGCACGCCGTCCAGCGCCGGCAGGTGAAAACCGGGCGCAGCGCCCAGCTTCACCTCGCGCTCAACGGCCATGCGCTCGCTCGAGCGCGACCTCCTGGAGCCGCGCCTGCACGTTCACCCGCCCGCCCTCGAGCTTGATCCAGCCGCCCTCGGCATCCAGCGTCCAGGCCAGGGTGTCGTCGGCCAGCGTCAGCTCGAGCCACTCTTCGATCTCGCGGCGCAGCGCTGGATCCTTGACGGGCACGACCGCCTCTACGCGGCGGTCGAGGTTGCGTTCCATCAGGTCGGGCGAACCCACGAAGTACTGCGCGTCCGCCTCGGCGCCGAACGTGAAGATGCGGGAATGCTCGAGGAAGCGGCCGACCAGCGAGCGCACCCGGATGTTTTCCGAGAGGCCCGGGTAACCGGGTCGCAGGCAGCACATGCTGCGCACGATCAGGTCGACCTGGGCTCCCGAGCGAGCCGCCGCGTAGAGCGCGTCGATGATCTCGGGGTCGACGAGGTTGTTGACCTTGATCACGATCCGGCCGCCGGCGTGAGCCTCGCCCGCGATCAGCTTCAACATTCCGGCGCGCACGCCCGACGGGGCTACCAGCAGCTCGTGGAAGCGGCGCTGGCGGCTGTAGCCGGTCAGGTAGTTGAAGAGGTCGCTGACGTCCGCACCCAGCCCGGGATCGGCGGAGAGCAGGCCGATGTCCTCGTAGCTGGCCGCCGTGCGGGCGTTGTAGTTGCCGGTCCCGATGTGAACGTAGCGCCGGATGCCGTCCTCCTCCTGGCGCACCACCAGCAGGACCTTGGCATGCGTCTTGAGGCCGACCAGCCCGTAGACGACGTGCACCCCCGCCTCCTCCAGCGCCTGCGCCCAGGCGATGTTCGCCTGCTCGTCGCCGCGGGCCTTGAGCTCGACCAGCGCGACCACCTGCTTGCCCGCTTCGGCGGCGCCGATCAGGGCGCGGGCGATGGAGCTGGCGGGGCCCGAGGTGCGATACAGCGTCTGCTTGATGGCCAGCACGTGGGGGTCGGCCGCGGCCGCGCCGATGAAAGCCTCGACCGAGGTGACGAAGGAGTCGTAAGGGTGGTGCACGAGCACGTCGCCGGCCCGGATGCCGGCGAAGAAGTCCGCTGCCTCGGCGGCGCCGCCGAGCCGCGGCTGGGTGGTCGGCGTCCAGGGCTCCGGCTTCAGGTCCGGCCGGTCGAGGCTGGTGAGCATCATGAGGTCGTTGAGCCCCAGCAGGCGGTCGATGGTGTAGACGTCGCCGGCCGAGAGCTCGAGCTCGTCGATCAGCAGCGGCAGCACCGAGGGCGACATTCCAGGCTCGACCTCCAGGCGCACCCCGCGCGCCCGCCGGCGCTTGCGCCGGAGCTCGACCTGGATCGCGGCCAGCAGGTCCTCGGCCTCGCTGTCCACATCGTCCAGGTCGGCGTCGCGAGTGACACGGAAGACGTGGTGTCCCGCGATCTCCATGCCCGGGAAGAGCGCCTGCAGGTTGTCGGCGATCACCTGCTCGAGGGGCACGAAGCGCGCGCCGTCGGGCAGGACCACAAAGCGGGGCAGCAGGGGCGGCACCTTGATGCGGGCGAAGCTCTGGCGCCGGCGCAGCGGATCCCGCACCAGCACGGCCAGGTTGAGCGAGAGATTCGAGATGTACGGGAAGG
>Ga0209474_10000941_pt1 | contig 29498 bp, 34 predicted proteins | sample GraSoiAngelo_145_FD_185902 | JGI IMG/M metagenome (GOLD analysis project Ga0209474, IMG submission 185902) | Grasslands soil microbial communities from the Angelo Coastal Reserve, California, USA - 14_1009_05_20cm (SPAdes) (version 2) | ecosystem: Environmental > Terrestrial > Soil > Grasslands...
GAGTCAGCGCAGTCGGCCTGGTTGCTGCTGGTGTGGTCGCTCTTGGGATCCACGCCGTCGGCGTGGTCATGGCCGCGATCTAGCGCTAACGGCCTCGACCCTCGGCCTGCTGCGGAACGGCTCCTGCCCTCGTACGTTGATCAGTGCGCTTGACTCGCTCGCTAGCCCGGTCCCATCATGGGCCGGCGCAGCGGGCGCCGTTACGATAGTCGGCGACGGAATCGCTGAATCTCGTCGTTATCGGCGCTGGACAGGCCGGCCTCGCGGTCAGTCGCGAGCTCAGCCAGCGCGGCGTCGAACACATCGTCTTCGAAAAGGGCCGCATCGGCGAGACCTGGCGCGGACGTTGGGACAGCTTCTGTCTGGTCACCCCCAATTGGAGCGTCAGGCTTCCGGGTCATCCCTACGACGGCAACGATCCCGACGGTTATATGCCGCGCGATGAGATCGTCGCGTATCTCGAGCGCCATGCCCGAGCGGTCCAGGCACCCGTCCGCGAAGGCGTTGACGTTCGCACCGTCTCCCGCCGGGACGGCAGCTTCATGCTCGAGACCTCCGACGGCCCGGTGGTGGCACGCGAGCTCGTCCTGTGCACCGGCGCTTACCAGAGACCGCATCGACCGCCCGGTGCGGCCACGCTCCCTGCCAATTGCTACGCGATCGATGTCGAGGACTATCACAATCCTGGGGCGTTGCCCGCCGGTCCAGTCCTGATCGTCGGCAGCGGGCAGTCCGGCTGCCAGATAGCCGAGGAGCTTCACGAAGCCGGTCGCGAGGTGGTGCTGGCTTGCGGCCGGGCGCCCTGGGCCACCCGGCGGATCGGAGAGCGCGACGTGTTCTGGTGGGTGATCGAAACCGGCTTTTGGGACGCACCACTGAGCTCGCTGACAACCCCGGCCGGACGATTGTTCGCGAATGTGCTAGGCACGGGACACGGCGGAGGCCATGACCTGCACTTGCGGACGCTGCAGTCGACGGGCGTCCGTCTCGTCGGGCACTTTCTTGGCGTAGACGACGGCCATCTGCGCTTCGCAGCAGACCTCGAGGAGACCGTGGCCTGGGGCGATCAGCGTTACAACGAGTTCGCGGCGCTCGTTCGAAAAACGGCAATGGAGCGGGCGCTATCGGTGCCGGAGATCCAACCGCCCGAGCCATTCGCGCATGACGTCATCGAAGAGCTCCCTATCGGCGAGTTCGGGTGCGTGCTCTTCGCCGGCGGTTTCCGGCCGGACTACGGCCGCTGGGTTCATTTACCCGGCGCGTTCGACGTGATGGGATTCCCGATTCAACAGGAAGGCGCCAGCACCCTCTTTGCTGGTCTCTATTTCGTCGGTGTGCATTTCCTCCGCAAGCGCCAGTCGTCGCTGCTCTATGGCGTTGGCGAGGATGCGGCGATTGTCGCCGATGCCGTCGCCAGCCGTGCATCCGCAAATCGCCAGTAGGATAAAAATCTCACCGTGACGGAGGTGTACATCGAGTCGGGGACCAAGCGGGTATTTGCCTGCGCCTACGACTGGCCGGGATGGTGCCGTTCGGCCAAAGACGAGAGTGGAGCGCTCGCGGCGCTTGGTGCGTACGCCTCCCGGTATGCGCCGGTCGCCAAGCGAGCTCAGCTACCGTTCGATCCCGGCACGGCCAAGGCATTTCGCGTCGTGGAGCGGGTTCGAGGAGGGGCTAATACCGATTTTGGCGTGCCTCATGAAGTGGCAAAGCGCGACAGCTCGACGTTGCGGGCTCCGGAAGCCCAACGCCTTGGGGCGCTGGTGAGCGCCGCCTGGGTCGTCCTCGATGCTGTCCTCAAGAAGGCCCCGGCCCAACTACGTAAGGGACCACGCGGTGGCGGCCGGGACCGCGATCAGATCGCCGAGCACGTCCTGGGCGCAGAAGCCGGCATCTACGCTCGCAAGCTGGGGTTACGCTTCCCAGTGCCTGCGCTTGGCGATGCCGCCGAAATCAAAAAGTTCCGCAAGATGCTGCTCGAGGCGCTTCGCAAGCCGTCGAGCGGCGCTCCACCGGTGGACAAGGGATGGCCGCAGCGCTATGCGGCGCGACGCATTGCCTGGCACGTCCTCGACCATGCCTGGGAGATCGAAGATCGCAGCCAGCCGCCGGAGCCCTGATCGCCGCTAGACGAACTCCAGGTCGGTCGTGATGTCGATGCAGCCTCCGATACTCCGATAGACCGGGCACCTCGCGTGGTGATGGTCATGCGCCCGAGTCGCGGCCTCGCGCTTGTCGGCTGGACAATCTCGCAGACGGTACCGAACGCGGATCTGTTTGATCACGAGCACGCCGTCGTCTAGCTCGATCACACCTTCCGCATCGGAAATGAGCCGGCCCTGATCGGCCGCAATCCCGCGCGCCTCCAGCGCGCCACCCAGGGTGCCGGTGAGTCAACCTGCAGCGGACGCGACCACATAATCGAGCGTCGTGGCGTGGGGTTCATACGCGCCCGGGGTCGCCCGGTAATGCTGCGCGACCTCGTCGTGAACCCCGAAGAGGACGGGCTGGGATTCCGATGGCAAGATCGCACGCCGGAGCGATCCCTTTATCCGTTCGATCGTGATATGCGACACGTAGGTCGGTTCCGCCACCGGTGCCTATCTTGCCATTGCCGTCAGTAGCATGGAGCGCGTGATTCAGAAGTGGGATGGTGTCGCGGGAAAACGTGTGCTGATCACCGGCGGCACGAGTGGGATCGGCCTCGCGGCAGCAACCGAGCTCGCGCGGCGCGGGGGCCAGGTGACGCTGATCGCTCGGACCGAGTCGCGAGCGGCCCGGGCGGTTCGAACCATCGTTGATGGCAGCCCGAAGCCGGTCTCGGTTGACGTCCTCTTTGGCGACCTCGCGTCGCAGGCGTCGATTCGGCGGCTTGCCAAATACCCACGGATCGAGGTCCTCATCAACAACGCCGGGGCCATTTATCGACAGCGCCGGCTGAGCCCTGACGGGCTCGAGCTCACCTGGGCGGTCAATCATCTCGCGACGTTTTTGCTGACCACGGTGCTCCTTGACCGGCTCAAGGAAAGCGCGCCTGCTCGCATCATCACCACCTCCTCGGATGCGCACAAGAGCGCCCGAATCCCTTTCGACGACCTGCAAGCAGAAGGAGGCTGGGCGGGCATGGGCTTCAGACGGTACGGCGAAACCAAGCTGGCCAACGTCCTGTTCACCGTCGAGCTCGCCCGCCAGCTGCAGGGCACGGGTGTCACCGCCAACTGCTTCCATCCAGGCTTCGTCGCCAGCGGGTTCAATCGCAACAATGGCCCGTTGATGCGGGTTGGAATGATGCTTTCCCGGCCATTCGCCCGCAGCAGTCGAAAAGGCGCCCAAACGCTCGTCTGGCTCGCAGATTCGCAAGAAGCCGGCGCCTTCAACGGCGGCTATTTGGCAGGTCAGCGAACAGCAGACTCGGGTGGCTTGACGAGGCCGCTGCGCGCGTAGACCGCCGTCAAGACGCTTTCTGCTCCGGCTCGCCGTGGCCGGCATTCGCCCGGCCGCGGTTCCAGTATGCCTTCGCGGCGATGCGATCCCCGGTCCATCCCCGGAGAAGCAGCCCTGCCTTCAGCGCCGAGACCAGGCCGACCTCGCCGGCCAGGTAGGCCTGCCCTGCTGTCGGCGGCAGCGACGTGCCGCCAATGGCGGCGGCGAGGGCTGCGCCGGGGTCCGCTTCGACGGATTGATAGCGCCATTGGATCGTGCGACGGTTGCCATTTGCCTCCAGCAACTGACGCTCGTTGGCGTCGTCGACGAGGAAGAATCCGAAGGCCGGCATTCCCTCCGGCACCGCCTCCATCATGGCGAAGGCTGCCGGCACCGCCGTCGCATCGCCGGCAAACAAATGCCAGGCGGCGCCCTCCGCCAGGGTAATTTTGCCGCGGGGCGCGATCGCCTCGATCGGCATGCCTTCTGAAACGTTCTGCGCCCAGCGCATGCCCGGTCCGTCCCCGTGCATGACGACGTCGATATCAAGGAGGCCGCGCTCCGAAGAAAACCGCCGAATGCTGTACCGACGTCGAACGGCGGTGCCATCCAGGGCCGTGAAGCCGAGGGAAACATCCTGGCCGGGCAGGTAGGCAAATTGTCCGGGCGCTGGCACGACCAGCGAAATTTCTCGCATGCGCGGTGTCAGGTCGTGGACATGACCGACCGTCAGCTGCAGGGATCGGGGCTCAGGAACCATCATCGGCTCCGCGCGGGCCGTGGCCCGGCGCTACTTGGACCGCGGGCGGACGATCGCGAGCGCGCCGGCGATCGCCACCGCCCAAACCGGCACCATCGTGATCAGGAACGGTCGGATCGTGTCGCTGTTTGAATTGGACTGGCGATCGAAGGCTTCGAACACCATGACGGTGCCGGCGAGAAGGACGATGAAGGCCGTGCCGAGAAAGACTCTCGCCCGCCAGGTCACGCGCCGCAGTGTACTCGATGCTGAAGGGAGGGACTAGCCAACCAGCGCGTCGATTGAGATCGCGCCCGGGCCAGTCAGCGACAGGGCCAGCGCCACCGTCCCCAGCAGCAGCGGGAATTCATAGCCGCCCTGTCCATAGAAGCCATTCTTCCCGTGCGCTTTCCAGGCCGCCACCCCCATGTTGAATGCGGCGGCCAGCCCGATCGGGCGCGTCATGAAACCGGCCGCGAGTGCCAGCCCGCCGCCGAGTTCGGTAATCCCTGATACCCTGGCGGCGACCTTGGGAGAGGGAACGCCCATCCTTTCGAGGCCGACCGCGAAGCCCGGGCCGCTTCGTTCCACCGCTGCCGGATAATTCGGACCCATCGCCTTCACGATTAATGGATGAGCCTGCTTGCCTGGCCCGCCGAAGAGCTTGGGATACCCGTGGGCCGCCAGTGTGGTGCCCGCAACCAGCCGGAGAACCAGCAGACCCAGGTCTTTCATCGTTCAGCACCAGCCTATCCGAGGCCGAGGGCGCGATGCGGCAGCATATTCATATGAGCCAGGCGCCCAGCGGACGTCAGTTGATGGTGACGACCGTCGATTACCACACCGAAGGCGAGCCCTTTCGAATCGTCAGCGGCGGCGTCCCCCCGTTGGTCGGGCGCAGCATCCTGGAAAAGCGACGCTATGCGCTCGAGCACCTCGACCACATCCGCCAGCTGCTGGTCTTCGAGCCGCGCGGCCATGCGGATATGTATGGGGGATTCGTTACCGAGCCGGAAGACGATGGCGCCCAGCTTGGCGTGGTCTTCTTCCACAACGCGGGCTACAGCACCGCCTGTGGCCACGGCACGATCGCGCTGGTGACGTGGGCGATCGAGGCGGCGATCGTACCGGCGGGCGGTTCGACGGTCGAGGTGGTCGTGGACGTGCCCTCCGGTCGCCTCGTCACGGTCGCAACCATGCAGCAGGGCCGGGTGCAATCGGTGCGATTCCGAAACGTGCCCAGTTTCGTGCTGTTCGACAACCTACGGGTAGCGCTGGAGACCCGCGTTCTCGAGGTGGCCGTGGCCTACGGCGGTGCCTTCTACGCGATTGTTCCGGCCGACCGATTTGCGCTGCCGATCGAGCCGGCGTTCGTTCCACGGTTCGTCGAGCTGGGACGTGAGATCAAAGCCGCGATCGAGGCGCAGCAATCGATCGTCCATCCGCTCCAGCAGGACCTCGAGGGGATTTACGGGGTGATCTTCACCTCCGCCAATCGCAACGTCACCGTGTTCGCGGACGGCGAGATCGACCGGTCACCCTGCGGTAGCGGCACCTCGGCACGCCTCGCGTTGATGGATCGTCGCGGCGAGCTTGCCCGCGGGGCCGCCTTGATGCATGAGAGCGTGATCGGGACGCGCTTCGTCGGTCGGGTGGTCGCCGAAGATCGGGTTGGCGACCTTCCAGCCGTCATCACCGAGGTCGAAGGGAGCGCATACCTGACCGGGTACCACCAGTTCGTTCTTTCGGCGTACGATCCGATTGGCACCGGATTTCTGATTCGTTAGGCCCAAGGGCAAGGGGAGGACGAGGATGGCGAAGGCAACCGGCGACTTAGTCTGGAAAGTCGTCGAGAGCGACGAGGTTGATATCGAGACGCGGCGCGACGCCAAGTCGCCGGCGCATCGCACCACCATCTGGATTGTGGCGACCGAAGACGGCGTCTATATCCGCTCGTTCAAGGGCAAGCGTGGCCGCTGGTACCAGGAAGCGCTGGCCAATCCGCTGGTTACGATCCACGTCGGTCGCCGTCACGTGCCGGCGCGAGCCGAGCCCGAAACCGGCAGCAGGGTGACGCGCGACGTCAACGCCGCATACCGGGCGAAGTATGGCGAGCGCTGGCCGGATGAGACCAAACCGATGCTCGGCCGGTCCGTCGTGTCGACGACGCTGCGCCTCGAGCCGGCCTAGACAAAAGAAAAGTCCCGGGTGGTTGGCCCGGGACGTTGGGGAAGGGAGGGAGCTGCGCTAGCGACCGCGGGAGCGGTTGACCATCGCCGGCTGAAAAACCGGCTGCGCGCCAGGTCGTCCGGCGCGGACCGCGCCCATGATGCCGCCATAGACGATGCCGGCATAGACCCCGCAGGTCAGGAAAACGATCGGGACCAGTCCCTGCAGCAACAGGCCCGCGATGCCCGCGAGCGCGCCGCCAAGGCCGCCACCGAGCGTCGCGCCGGCGACCGCTCCGCGAACGATTGTCTGGTTCATGAATGGACCTCCGTCGAAAGCGTGAGTTCTTATGAACCCATGATGCGACCAGCAACCTTTCAAAAAAGTGACAGGCCCCACCCTGCGGGAGGTTCTTAGCCCTCTTCGAGACGAAAACCGGAGCCGCGCACGGTGACGATGCGCACGCCCGCATCCGCCAGCTTGGCCCGGAGGCGGCTCATCTTGACGTCGATGACGTTGGATCCAAGCGGTTCGGTTTCGTCGCGCCAGGCATGCTCGGCGATGGCCTTCCGATCCACCACCGACGGATGCCGGCGCATCAACAGTTCGAGGATGTGAAACTCCGCCGTCGTCAGGTTCATGAGCCGACCGTCGAGCGTCACCTGTCGCCGGGCAGGGTCCAGCGAGAGACGGCCCCGATTGAGCACCGGCGAGTCGACCCCACGAGGCCGTCGTTGCAGGGCTCGCACCCGCGCCAGCAGTTCCCCGAAATCGAAGGGCTTGACCAGGTAGTCGTCGGCGCCGGCGTCGAGCCCCTGGATGCGGTCGGATGAGGCATCGCGCGCGGTCAGCATCAGGATCGCCGTCGGGCGCTCATGGCTACGTGCCCAGGATGCCACCTCGATGCCGGGGATTCCGGGCATGCGCCAGTCCAGGATGGCGACGTCGTAGTCATAGAACTTCAGTTGGTCGACGGCGTCGTCGCCCCGATCGACGGCATCGACCAGGTAGCCGGCGTCCTCGAGGCCTTGAACCAGCACCTCGCGGAGTCCCTGGTCATCTTCGGCGACGAGGACGCGCATGCCTCAGGCCGCCTGGCGGCCGAGGTTGACGGCGAACTCCACCGTCGCGTTGTCCTGCACGCTGACGAACCCGCCGATGCTGGGAGGCGTCATGCCGAACTCGCTGAAGGGGAAGGTGATCGATCCCGCAAGCTGAATCTGCGCACCGGTCAATCGTGCCTGAATCGGGATGGTGACCGTCTTGGTGACGCCATGAATGGTGAGTTGACCGGTCGCTGACGCGGTGAAGGCCTGGCCGTTGGCCGCGTCGGCTGGGAGCGCGATCGGCGACCCGAGGGTAAAGGCTGCCGTGGGATACCGGTCGCTTTGCAGGCCCATGCTGTGGATGCGCTGGTCGCGCATCGAGCGATCGCTGGTCAGCGTATTGACATCGACCGTAAGGGAAGCCGCCGAGACGCTGTAGCTGGTGCCGGATCCGTTGATCGTGACCGTCCCATGAACCGACGACGTCCGGCCGACCGCGTCGCTTGGGGCGCCGACAAAGGCGAGGGTCTCGCGAACCCGATAGCCGGCCTGCGAGCCCGACGTTACCGTCCAGCTCCCGGCTGATGCTGTCGCTGGTGAGGCGCTTGCCGAGGTCGAGGCCGTTGGACTGCTGGTCGAGGCTAGCGAAAGCTTGCCTGGTGCCGAGCTGGGAAAGGCGAAGAAGTACACGATAGCGACGCCGATCGCCCCGAGCAGCAACACGCCGCCGATCGCGCCTCCAATGAACATCCGTCGATTGTGGAGAGACATTGCTGTAGATGGTCGCGTGGACTACCTTTCATTTTCATGAAGTTTGCTATTGAATTCATGAGCCGACGGTAAGAACTGCGGCGCCGCGGAAGCGGCCGTGGGCGAGGTCGTCGAGCGCGGTATTCGCTTCCGCCAACGGGTAGGGCTTGACCTCGGTGCGAATGGGAAGGCGTGACGCGACCTTCATGAACTCCTCACCGTCCCGACGGGTGAGGTTGGCCACCGACCGAATCTGCCGCTCCTGCCACAGCCAGTCATAGGGAAATGAAGGAATGTCACTCATATGGATACCGGCGCAGACGAGAACGCCACCCGGATCCAGCACCTTGAGTGCGGCTGGCACCAGCGCTCCGACCGGCGCAAAGATCAATGCCGCATCGAGCGGCTCGGGTGGCGGGCTCAGCGAGTCGCCAGCCCATTCAGCGCCCAGGCTCCGGGCAAATTCCTGAGTCCCGGTGTCACCGGGTGAGGTGAAGGCGAAGACGCGGCGCCCCTGGTGGCGCGCCACCTGGGCGATGATGTGCGCCGAAGCGCCGAACCCATAGAGACCGACCCGCTCGGCATCGCCGGCAAAGCGGAGCGCGCGGTACCCGATGAGGCCGGCACAGAGCAGTGGCGCCGCCTGCAGGTCGTGATAGGCGTTCGGGACCGGGAGGCAGACGCGCTCATCGACGGCCAGGTATTCGGCGTAACCGCCGTCGATGTCGTAGCCGGTGAAGCGGGCATGCTCGCAGAGATTCTCCAGGCCCCGCCGGCAAAAGCGGCAGCTTTCATCGACGAAGCCCAGCCACGGCACGCCGACGCGCTCGCCAGTCGCGAACCGGCTGGCGTCACGACCGTTCCGCTCGATGCGTCCGACGACCTGGTGACCGATCACGAGCGGCAGCTTCGGTCGCGTCAGCTCGCCACTCGTGATGTGCAGATCGGTGCGACAAACCCCGCAGACGGAAACGCGGAGCAGCACCTGGCCCTGGCCGGGCTCAGGAACGGGCAGGTCCTCCATCCGAAGCGGCTCGTGCGGCGAATGGAGGACCATCGCCCTCATTTGGGTTTAGGCTCGGACGCTGCTCTTGAGGCTCGTTTTCAGACTGATCTGCGTCCCGGTCAACGCTTTGGAGACCGGACAATTCTTCTTGGCGTCCTCGCCGATCCGGCTAAACGTTGCCTCGTCGATGCCAGACACGACGCCGTCCGTCGTCAGCTCGATCCGTGAAATGCCCCAGCCCTTATCCGATCGCTCGAAGTGGACGCTCGCCGACGTGTGAATCTCCTGCGGCGTATGGCCGGCCTCGGTGAGCGCGTTGGCGAACGCCATCGAAAAGCAGCCTGCCTCTGCCGCGCCGATCAACTCTTCGGGGTTGGTGCCGGTGCCGTTCTCCATCCGGCTCGCGAATGAGTATGTCCCTTCAAACGCGCCGCTCCCGACGCGCATCGTTCCGGATCCGTCTTTGAGCGAACCGCGCCACCGTGCCTCAGCCTTGCGCTCCGGCATTCCTTTGCCACCTCCAGGAAACGAATTGTCAGTGCCTTCGCCTGATCCTAGTGCACGGCTCGAGCGCTCGCCGCCAGCATCTCAATCGTCCGTAAACGGTGGGCCTGGGTCTCGCCCTGCGGCGAGGCCAGCAGGATGGAAACGCCCGCACCCGCCCATTGCGCGAGGCGTTCCCGGACGTGGCCCTCCGGCCCGGCAATGGCGATGCTGTCGATGAGTTCGGCGGGGACCATCCGGATCGCTTCGAGCTTCTTACCAGCGAGGTACAGATCCTGGATCGCGTGCGCCGCCTCGCCGAAGCCATAGCGCTGCACGACGTCGTTATAGAAGTTCTTCTGCTTCGAGCCCATGCCGCCGACGTACAGCGCGACCCACGGACGTAAGGCGTCCTGCGCTTTACTCCGGTCCCCGTCGATCAACACCTGGACGTAGGGCGCAATCGCGAGTGAATCGAGCGAGCGCCCACTCGCTTTGGCGCCTGCTTCCAGATCCGGACGAAAGACATCCATGTGTTCGGGGGAGAACAAGGTCGGGATCCAGCCATCGGCCACCTCGCCCGTCAGCCGCAAGCCGGCCGGGGTCAGGGTTGCAAGAAAAATCGGGACCTCCGCCTTTAGCGGACGAGCCAGCAGCTTGAGGCCCTGCTGCAGTTGAAACACCTCGCCGTCGAATCGCAGGCGTTCCTGGCGAAGCACCTGGCGGACGATCGCCACGGTTTCGCGCATTCGCTGCACTGGTCGATCAAAGGCGACGCCGTGCCAGCCGGCGACCACCTGGTGGCCGCTGGTTCCCAGGCCGAGGAGGAAGCGGCCGTTGGACATCAGGTCGAGCGTCGCCGCCGTCTGCGCCAGCAGCGCGGGCGTACGGCTAAAAACGTTGACGATGCCGGTGCCAAGCCTGATGCGCTGGGTTTGCGCGGCAAGGCCGCCGAGGATGGAAATCGCGTCCGTGCCCCAGGCCTCGGGCACCCAGACCGAATCAAAATCCATCGCCTCGGCGCGCTGGGTCAAATCGAGGGCTTGCGCAAACGTCAGGCCGCCCTCATACGGAAGGATGAGCCCGAGCTTCACGGTGATCACAGTATGTCATCGCCATTGATGAACTCGATTGCCGCATGAGCGGTTTGCGTTGCAGGACAATCGATAGAGGCCCGTGGCCGAGGAGGTATTCATGGCAGATCAAACGACGACGCTCAACGCGGCGCTAGCGGGCACGATCGAAATCGGCGGTGACCTCACCGTCAACCGCTTCGGCTTCGGCGCTATGCGGCTGACCGGCGAAGGCATCTGGGGCGAGCCTGCTGACCGGGAGGAATGCAAGCGCGTGCTCCGCCGCGCGATCGATCTCGGCATCAACTTCATCGATACCGCCGACTCCTATGGGCCCGAGGTCAGCGAGCGGTTGATCGCCGAGACGCTGTACCCATATCCGGATGACCTGGTGATCGCGACCAAGGGTGGCCTGACACGGCCAGGGCCGGGCGCGTGGGTCCCGAACGGCCGCCCGGAATATTTGCGGCAACAGTGCGAGAGCAGCCTCCGCCGCTTGCGGGTGGAGGAAATCGATCTCTATCAATTTCATCGCCCCGACCCGAAGGTGCGCTTCGAAGAATCCATCGGCGCCCTCGTCCAGTTGAAAGACGAGGGCAAGATCCGGCATCTCGGCCTGTCGAACGTCACGGTCGAGGAACTCAGGCAGGCGGAGACGATGACCCCGATCGTTTCGGTCCAGAACCGGTACAACCTGTTCGACCGCGAATCGGAGCCGGTCCTCGAGCAATGCTCGCTCGAGCAGATCGCCTTCCTTCCCTGGCGACCGGTTGGCGGCGGCGAGATGAGCGGGCAGGCGGATGCTCTCGAGAGGATCGCCAAGGGGAACCGGGCAACGCCCGAGCAGGTTGCCCTTGCCTGGCTGCTGTCGCATTCGCCGGTCATGCTCCCGATCCCGGGAACCTCCAAAGTCGCGCACCTGGAGGAGAATCTCGCGGCCGTGGCGCTCGACATTCCGCCTTCCGACCTGGCGGAGCTCGACAAGCTTGTCGCCGAACCATGAGCCCGACTTAGAGAATCCTTAACAGAGCCTCACCCACGGCTCAGGGCGAACCGTCAGGATAGGCGGGGACCCCGGCCATGGCCCGTTGTTTCCTGCTGGGGTTGCATCAACAACAGTGAGCAGCATCATGGCCCGGCAGGACGTCCCCGAGCGGCGCGGAAACCGCGTGCTACAGGCCCAGCGCCGCCTGTTCCTAAGGGCCTCGGACATCATCCTGATCGTCGCCATCAACGCCGTCCTCGTCGTCGCCATGTGGGTGCGGCATGGTGGCCTGGATCAGTTGGGCAGCACCTCGGCGAAGTTCACCGCGGCCGGTCAGATCACGGCGCTGCTTGGCACCTACGGCGCGCTCGTGCAGATCTTCCTGATGTCTCGCACCCCGTGGCTCGAGCGCCGCTTCGGGATGGACGGCCTGGCGCAGTGGCATCGCTGGCTGGGATTCAGCGTCGTCATCCTGATCGGTGCTCACGTTGTGTTCAGCACTGTCGGCTATGCGCTTGGCGACGGCAAATCGGTAGTCGCCGAAGCCTGGACGCTGGTCACGACCTATCCCTACGTGCTGATGGCCACCGTGGCCACCGGTCTGCTGATCATGACCGCCATCACCTCGCTTCGTGCGGTGCGGGGGCAGATGAAGTGGGAGACCTGGCGATTCCTGCATCTCTACGCGTACCTGGCCGTTGCGCTCGCGTTCGGCCACGAACTGGCGGTTGGTACCGACTTTAGTAGTGACTTCGTGGCCATCTGGTACTGGGTCGGTCTGTATGTGGCCCTCGTGCTGTGCATTCTTGCGTTTCGCTTGGGCAACCCGCTCTGGCTCAGCTTCCGCCACGATCTGTCGATCGCGGAGATCGTCCCCGAGGCGCCGGGCGTCGTCTCGATTTACGTCAAGGGTCGCGACCTCGAGCAGCTCCGGGCGCAGGCGGGCCAGTATTTCCGATGGCGATTCTTCACGCGGGACGGCTGGTGGCGGACACATCCGTTTTCTCTTTCGGCGCCGGTCAACGGCCGATACCTGCGCATCACGGTCAAGGGCCTTGGCGACGATAGCCGGGCCTTACATGGTCTGCATCCGGGCACGGCCGTCGGCCTCGAAGGACCATACGGATTGTTCACCGCGAACCGCCAACGTCGAGCCAGGGTCCTGCTGATCGCGGGCGGCATCGGGATCACGCCGTTGCGGGCACTGATCGAAGAGCTTCGTGTCAAGCGCGATTCGCTGGCATTGATCTACCGCGCCCGAAGCTGGGAGGATCTCGTCTTCAAGGAGGAGCTGGAAAAGCTCATCCGGGATCGGCGCGGGACGATCCATTACATCGTCGGGCAGCGAGGCACGGCCGACCTTCCGGTCGACCCGCTATCGGCGCAAACGATCCGCAGACTGGTTCCGGATGTCGAGTCGCGTGACGTTTTCATTTGCGGCCCCGCCTCGATGATGGAGCGGCTCGACGGCATTCTGCGATCGATCGGTGTTCCACCGGAGCAAATTCACTTCGAGCGTTTCGCCCTGATCTAGAGGAGGACCATGCCAACCCGCGCCGCCGTCGCGATCGTCGCCACCGTCATCGGCGTCTTCTTGCTCTTCAGCTTCAAGACGCCGGCGCAGGCAAAGCCACGCACACCCTCGGCGGACGTGGCGCAAGCCAGTCCGACTCCCAGCCCCTCACCGTCAGCGAGCGGCTCACCGGCCGCGACGCCGTCACCCAGCGCGGCTTCAGAGTACAAGGATGGCACCTATACCGGGCAGGACATCCAGAACCAGTTCGGAGACACGCAGGTCAAGGTCATGATTTCCGGAGGCAAGATCACCGACGTGCAGGCGGTGCAGCTGCCCTATGACCGGGAGCGATCGGCGGAGATCAGCCAGTATGCGGGCCCGCAACTGCACGACGAGGTCCTGCAGGCACAGAGTGCGCAGATCGATCTGCTCGGCGGGGCGACCTTTACCAGCGATGCCTACGCCCAATCGGTGCAGTCCGCCCTGGACCAGGCCCATGCCTGACACCGCGATCCGTCCGATGCCGGTTGCGCAGCGGCGCGTCAGGATCGAGCCCGTCATGGGCACCGTGATTGCCATCGACCTGCGGGACCATGACGTGCCAGAAGCCGCGATCGACGCCACGCTTGCCTGGTTGCATGAGGTCGATCACCGGTTCAGCACCTATCAGGCCGACAGCGAGATCAGCCGTCTCGGCCGAGGCGAGCTAACGGTCGACGAATGTCATGCTGATGTGGCGACCGTGCTCTCGCTGTGCGAGGACTTGCGGGCTGCGAGCGGCGGCGCCTTCAACGCCTGGCGTGCGCGACCCGATGGCCGCCTCGATCCCTCGGGGGTCGTCAAGGGTTGGGCGGTGGAGATGGCGGCCGGCATGTTGGCGCACGCAGGAGCGCGGAACTTTTCGATCAATGCCGGCGGCGATGTGATCGCGCGGGGTTGTCCCGAGGCCGGCCGTTCGTGGCGAGTCGGCATCCGCCATCCGCACAATCCGGACGCTGTCGCGGTGGTGGTCGACGTTACCGATATGGCCGTCGCCACCAGTGGAAGCTACGAACGACGCTCGAAGCGGCGAGCCGGCCGATGGGTTGCTCGGCCTGACCGTGGCTGGCCCCAGTCTCACGCTCGCGGATGCCTACGCGACGGCAGGCTTCGCGATGGGCAAGAGCGGGATCGGCTGGGCGGCAGCCCACGAGGGCTATGCTGCCTATGGCATCACCGCCACGGGTCATGCCTTCTACAGCGATGCCTTTGCCGCCTTGATCGTGACATGACACCAAAAGATGACGGCATCATCGACAAGCCGAGTCACTATTCCGTCGACGAGACAGTCAAGCGGCTGAACGGCATTCTGGATGCGAGAGGCCTGACGTTATTCGCGCTCGTGGACCACAGCGGAGAAGCGCGACGCGTCGGCATGACAATGCCGCCGACCAAGCTCCTGATCTTTGGCAACCCAAAGGCCGGCACCCCGTTGATGCTGGCCGCTCCCAGCATCGCGATCGACCTTCCCCTCAAGATCCTGGTCTGGCAGGATGTCGGGGGCAAGGTCTGGGTGTCGTACAACAGCCTTGCCTATCTTCAGGAGCGCCATGGCCTCTCGCCCGAACTCATCAAGAACATCGCCGCGGTCGAGGCGCTGGCCGCGGCCGCCGCCGATTAACGCCACCAGGGTAATCGAGCCGCCTCGACCGCGTCATTGACGGCGGGCTCGAGGTCAGTTTCGAGCCGGCCCAGGTTTTGGACCCATTCCCCGGCCATCACGACGGCGATCGCACCACGACCAGTCTGCTCCTCGTTGCCCCAGCGGGTGAGGCAATCGATGGCGGCCGCTCGCAAGCGGTCCGAAGAAACGCTCGCCTCGTTCGAAGCCGATGAGGCGAGCGCCAGTCGGTCGGCATAGTCGTTGAGCGTTTCCACGACGATATGAACCTGGCCCCCGACCGCGTCGGCGCCCTGGGCGCAGGTCGTGGCGCGGTACCCCATGCCGGCCAGACTCTGGACAAGGTCGGCGGCAAGCATAACGTGGTTCGCCGCCGAGAGTAGGAAGCCTGCCTTCTCCGGTTCCAGCGGCGAGGAGGACTTCTCATTGACGAACGCATCGAAGGCTTCGCCGGCGCGCTCGCGTGCCAGGACCGCCGCGCCTCGGGCCGGGTCGGCACCGGATGCGCGTTTGAGTCCGAGCATCTGATCGTACGCATGATCAAGGTACAGTCCAGCGGCCCGGTAGAAGCGAGCCATGGCGCGGCCGAGGTCACGGCGCAGCCCATGCGGCCAGAGCAGCAAACCAATAATGACGCTGATCGCCACGCCCACCAGCACGTCCTCAAAGCGGACGAGCCCGACCGTCCATCCGGTGGGCGAGATGAGGTTGAACATGATGATGAGCAGCACGCTGAAGGCCGCCTGGCTGGCGGCGAACCCGACGGCGGTGGCGGCGTAGGCCGCGATGAAGAACGCGAAGGGGAGGGACACCGCGAGCAGCACCGGGTTAGCTCCAGTCACCAGCGCGAATGTCCCGCCGAGCGCGACGCCAACCAGGGTGCCGGCCAACGCCTCGATTGCGGTGCGGCCGGTGCCGAGCGCATTCGAGCGCAAGACCTGCAGCGTGCCGAGCACGACCCAGAAGCCGCGCTGAAGGCCGAGGTTATGCGCGATCAGGACGGCAATGGCGAGGCCGACCGCCACCCGCAGGCTGCCATGGAGCACGGTCGATGAGGGATCGAGGTGGGTTCGAATCGTCGCCACGACCCGGCTGGCTGTGGGTGGAACCGGTTCCGGTTGCGTGGTTGACGAGAAGCCTCCAAGCTGGTCCTCGCCGGGACCACCAATCGCAATGATCGCATTGCTGCCGAGCGCGATCGTCAGGTAGGCGATCACCCGGAGCGTGTGGTCGACGTCGAGCCCATCGAGGACCTGCTCCGCCGAATGCCCGGACCGTAATTCAGCGGCTGCCCAGCGGTCCAGCGCCTCCCGGTGCTCCAATCGCGCCCGATCGACCGCGCGAAGGTCTGGCGGCGCCCCGCCGGAAAGCACCGTAGCGGTCCCGCGTAATGCGCTCACCACCGACTCGCTGAGCTGCGTGCGCTCGCTGATCGGCGGCCGAACGGATGAGTCTGGCTGCTGGAACGGCCGCTCAACGACATCGACGATGCGCTGGAGTTCGGTCAGCGCCTGAACAAAGGCTCGATCGCGGCGCGATGGACCGGCGGGACGTTTGGCGGCGGCGGCATATTGTCGCCGGGCTGCCTGCTCCGCGTGGCGGGCTTCGTCGAGCAGCCGTCGCCGCTCGCCATCAGCCTTGTCGGCGTCGAGGTGCTGGACGAGGTCGGCCACGACCAGGGATGCCATAGCCGCCTTCTCATGGAGCGCGACTTGTTCCACGCGCGGCCAGAGCGAGACGGCCGCGATGGTCGAGATGACGCCGGCGATGAGCAACGCGCCCACTCTGCCGGGAATCGCCGAGACCGGTGCTGGGACCGACACCGCGACCACGAAGGCAAGCAGCATTCCGGTCTGACCGGCGGCGAGGTAGCCGCCGAAGACGCGGGCAAAGGAGAGGACGAAGGCGACGGCGAACATGGCGGCGAAAGCCCAAGCGGCGTTGAGCGAGGCCGCGGTCCCGATGGCGACGAGGGCGGCGGCAGCCAGCGTCGCGACCAGATAGGCGAGCGCGCGGGCAGGCAGCTGGCCGCCAAAGTCGGAGATGATCAGGAGCGCGAAACAGCCAAAGACGATGAAGATGACGTTCTGGCCCAAATGCAGGACCAGGGATCCGAACGCGAAGGCAAGCGGAATGACGATCGCGGCGCGGGCCGCCCGCCGCAGGGCGGCCAAGCCTGGATCGTGAGGCGGTTTGAGGACAAGCCCGGTGCGCACGCTGTCTGCACATCTTCCATCAGCGAGCCGTCGCGCCGCCGGCGCTGGAGCCTAAACCGAAATCGGGGTCAGGATCCGACCGTCGGTGCGGTGATGGTGACCGAGCGGTTGTAGTCGTGCAGGTTGAGCTGCACGTGCGCGGTCAGATGGCCGGTCGAGCCGGCCGGAATGCTGAACGCATGCGCCGGGGAGCCGGTGGCCGACCCGAGCGCTGAGGCAAGCTGGCTCAGGTCGGCGGTGACATCCGCGTCGTAGCTCACGCGACGAACGAGGTGGTCACCGGAACCAGTCCAAACGTCGGCACTGACCGTCGCGTTCTGCAGCAGCTGCTGGATCGCCGTCGATGCCTGAGGATTCTTTGACGCATGACCGCTCGCCAGCGTTGCAAAGAGCCTGGCGAGATCCGGAACGATGTGGTATTCGTCAACGGCAACGCCATCGAGCGTTGACGGCTTCGCCGTGACTTCGGTCAGCGACTTCGCCGTATCGAGGAGCGTCTGGTAGGAGAGATGGGAATTGGACGGTTTGCCCGGCTGCGCTGTTGATCGCGTCATCGATTGCCATTTTTGCGTCATCGGGTTCTTGTAGTAGAGGTGCCCGCCGGTCGCGATGAGCTCGGTCGTGATCGTCAGTCCGCCGATCGTGGCCGAGGCATTGGCGTCGAGCTGGTCGGGTCGCTTCACCGCACCACTGACTTTGAATGTGACCGTCGTCGTGGCGCCCAGGAGCGAGGCTTGCGATCCAGCTTTTGCCTGCAGCTGGGTGACGAGCTGCTGGGGAAGGGTCAGCGTGGCGGTCCCCGTCGCGTCGAAGCGCAGTGACTGGACCTTCGACATCGCCGTACCGGTCGCCTTGAGACTCTGGCTGGGCGTCTCGGAGCGCGCGGCTGCCGGTGCGGTCAGGCCGGCGCAGGCGGAGAGAAGGCCAAGCGCGAGGAAGGCGATCAGGGTGCGTTTCATGCCTGCTACCACTATATGCACCGCCGCCGCCAGGAATGTGACATTTCGGCACCGCCGAGGGGACCGGGCGGTTAGAGGTCGAGGACTGGCACCCGGAATTGCGCCCGAAGGCGAGTGGCGATCAGGGATCGGTGGCACGCCGCGGCATCACGCTCGACGCAAAGCAGGGCCGACGCCCGATTCTCGGGTAGCGATTCGAGGAACCGGCCGAGGTCGACCTTGTCGAGCACTTCGGTGAGATATCGCCGCTTGTATTCGCCATCCAGCTCGAGCCGTGACCGCTTGCCCACGTTCTGTCTCGCGTCCTCACGGTATTGGAGCTGCCGCAGCTCCGTCGTCGGCGCCAGCTCGCGCAGATGCCGGTACTCGATGCCCGCGTTCGCGAGACTTGCCTGGAGCCGTCGTGAATTCGCCCAGGCATATTCACGGCCACGCACGCCGCGCCGTTGACGAACATCGATCACGATGGCGACGTCATGTCGCCTCAGCCTGTCCAGGAAATCCTCGACGGTCGACCGATAGACACCCACGGTCGCGATGGTGCGCACAAAACGCGTGTCGCTAGCTGATCCTGACGACCGTCGCCCGCCCCTCGCCCGCGGGTGTTTTGAAGGTCACCGAATCGCCGGCGCGCCGGTCGACGAGCGCAGCCCCAAGCGGGGACGCGACCGACAGCATGCCGCGGGTCATATTGCCCTCCGTCGGCCCGACGATTTCATAGCTCGACTCGCCAAACTCATCGCTGACGACGACCCGGGAGCCAATCCGGATCACCCCTTTGGCGCCGGTTTCCTCGACGACTTCCGCGCGCTTGAGCGTATTTTCGACGGTCTGTATCCGACCGTCGAGCATTCCGAGGTGCTGGCGGGCGTCATGGTAGGCGAAGTTCTCACTCAGGTCTCCCTGGGAGCGCGCGGACGCGACTTCCGCCACCATCGCCGGCCGGCGGGCGCGTAACTCGGCCAGCTCAGCCTTCAGCGCTTCGAAGCCGGCCGAGGTCATCGGGATCGGGGCGCCTTTCTCCTGGGCCATCGTTACAGTCGATACTACCGGCGAACTCGAAGCGGTAGTTGGTCGCTACAGCCTGGAGATGGATGCAAGCCACGCCCGGGCTTGGCCCATGTTCGTCTCGAAGGTCGCCGCCTCGATGGCGTTGACGCGCCAGCCGTCGCGAAAGACCGATCCGATCTCCGCCTGCGTGACCCGACGGGGTCCCCAATCGCCCGGCTCCTGGTCGCTGAAACACATCATGAAGTAGGTGCCACCAGGGCGGAGAACCCGCGCCAGGCTCTTTAAGAAACGGCCGCGCTCATCATCATCGAAGACGTGAAACAGTCCCGAATCGATCACCGTGTCGAAAAGCTGCTGAGGCACCGGAAGGTTGAGGGCGTCGGCGACTTCGAAGCTCGCATCGATGCCACGCCGTTTCGCTTTGGCCTGAGCCTTGCCGATCGCGGTGGGCGCACCGTCAATCCCCGCTGCGGCGAATCCGTGCTCGGCCAGGAAGAGGACGTTTTCACCGGTCCCACATCCGACATCCAGGACCGACCCGCTAATCTGGCCACTCTCGGCAAGCCGCACGATCACGGGTTGTGGGCGCCCGATGTCCCATGGGGGCGTTCCCTGGTAGGTGGGTTCGAACCGATCGACACTCACGCCGATCGCCTCGTGCGACTGCGGGCTGCGCCTGGCGTGGCCGCCTGCTGCCGGCCGGATGCCCAGAGGTAGAGGCTGGCCAGGGTACGATTCGGCCTCCACTTCTCTCCGATCGCGTCGACCTCGCGAGGCGTGGGCACGTGGTCGAGCCGGTACAGCCGCTGAACCGCAGATCTGATGCCGAGGTCGCCAATCGGGAGAATGTCCTGCCGATCAAGGTTGATGAGCAGAAACATGTCCGCCGTCCAGCGCCCAAGTCCGCGCGTCGCCGTGATCTGTTCGCGAACCTCGTCATCAGAAAGCTCGTGCAAGTGGTCGACCTGCAGCTCGCCCGAGATGATGTGCTCGGCAAGCGATCGGATGTACTCGATCTTCCTTCCCGAGAACCCGATCCGCTTGAGGTCGGCCGGGTCCAGGGACAACAACGCAGGCGGTGACGGCATTCTGCCCCCGAAGCGGTCCTGCAGTCGTCCAGCAATCGCCCGAGCGGCGAAGCCTGAGATTTGCTGGCCGATGATGGAGTAGACGAGCACGCTGAAGGGATCGCCAACGGGTCGCGCTCTGCGCCATTCAGCCGGGTCGACCGGTTCAATCCTGTCGATGAGCCGAGCCAGTTTTGCGTCGCTCGCCTTCAAGGCTGCCAGAGCGTCGGGGCGGCGTGACGTCATGAGAACAGCCTCGTGCGAGTGATCCGCCAGAACAGACCTGGTTCGTCGATCGAGTACGTCGTGTAGAGCGGCGTACGCAGGGTGTTATCACCCACCTGAACCGTCAGCGTGCCGACGTCGGTGCCGGAGAGCACCGGCGCCCTGAGCGGGCGCACGTTGACTCGAAGGTGAAGCGACATCCCGTCATAGACCACGAGATTGATGTCCCTTTGCGGGAAGACGAAGGCGTTATCACCCCAGGGCGCTTGATATTCGGCGAGTGACTGCAGGGTCGAGAGCACGTTCCGATAATGCAGCGCTGGACTGACCGCCTCGATCAGGCTCCTCGCCTCGGTAAACGCGTCGTCGAGCGTTGGCACGCCCATCACCACCCCGAAGATCCTGGCCGGTTGCTGATCCGCACTAACGTCGGCGGCAAAGACGAGGCATGCGCCCGCCGCGAATGTGGCCCCGGTTTTCACGCCGACGATCCCGTCCTGCCCCAGGTCCGCATTGACGTTGTAGACATGACCCGCAACCGGCAGGTTCGCGTCGGTCTGGGCAACGATCTGGGCGAATACCGGCTTTCGCATCGCGACCTCAGCCAGTCCGATCAAGTCATGGGGAGAGCCCACGGTTTCAGGCAATACGCCGGTGACGTCGGCGAAGTGTGTCTGATGGAGTCCGAGCTGGCTGGCGCGCAGGTTCATGCGATCGAGGAAAGCGGTGGTGGACCCTGCGTCCCAAGTCGCCAGCAGTTCGGCGACGTTGTTCCCGGATGGAACCAGGAGCGCCTGCAGCGCCTGATACTCGGTGAGCTGTTCGCCGGCGGCCACAGGAAAGACCGACTGGCCATCGGCTTGCTCCCGGTGAAAAGTCGCGACGTCATCCGCGGTGACCGGAATGAGCGGTCCCGGCTGGTCAAGGCCAAGGTCATGATCCTCGAGCACCAGCAGTGCCGTCATGATCTTCGCGGTGCTGGCGAGCGGCCTGGCCGTTTGCGGTCCGAAGGAATCGATCGTCCCGAGACCATCGAGGGCGACGGCGGCGCTGCCCGTATGCGGCCAGGGGAGTGCGGACGGCGTGGGACCCAGAACGGAGCTGCTCGGCTGCAGAACGGTTGGTGGAATCGTCGGCAGCGGCCGGAGGATCTGGAAGGCGACGAAGGATGACAGGAGAACGATTCCCAGTCCCGCGGCAAGCACCGGCCAGACGTAATCCCTGCCGATAGAGCGTTCGAGCACCCGCATGGCTGCAGTATGAAGTGATCACTCGAGGCAAGCGCTAAAGTCAGCTCATGGTCTCGACCGGCGTGGTTCCCGTCCTGATCACGACCTTCCTGGCGTCAGCGGTGGAGGCGATCGAGATGGTGACGATCGTCGTCGGCGTGGGCGCAACGCGCGGTTGGCGATCGACCATCATCGGCACGGTCAGCGGCTTTGGGGTGCTCGCGCTTGTCATCCTCATCCTTGGGGCAGCGCTGCAGGGGATTCCCATTGGCCCGCTGCGACTGGTGGTCGGCGCCCTCCTGCTCGTCTTCGGCCTGCAGTGGTTCCGTAAGGGCATCATGCGCGTCGCCGCGCGCGGGTTAGCCGGCATGGCCGGCGAGCAGCCCGAGGAAGCGGCGGAGTGGACCGGGCCGGGCATCGACTGGACGGCATTCGTGCTGGCCTTCAAGGGGGTCGTCCTCGAAGGACTGGAAGTGGCGTTCATCGTGGTCGCCTTTGGCGCCAGCGCCGGGCAGCTCGGCGCCGGCATCCTTGGCGGCGTGGGAGCCATCGTCGTCGTCGGCGGGACCGGGCTCGCGCTGCATCAAACGGTGCGCCGAATTCCGCGGAGCTTCCTGCAACTGATCGTCGGGATCCTGCTGACCACTTTCGGAAGCTTCTGGTCGCTGGAGGGTCTGGGAGTGAACTGGCCGGCGAGCGATGGCGCGATCCTGGGCCTATTGGTCATTTATGTCGCGACGGCGACCACCTACATCACGCTCGAGCGCCGCAGGGCGTTCGGGATGCGGGCGGCCGCCTGATGGTGCGAGCCGGCTCGTGGATCGTCGGCTTCTTCCGCTTCTGGTATCACTTCATCATTGGCGATGACTGGACGATGGCGGCGGCGGTTTTCGTGGGCCTGGTCATCAGCGCCATCCTCAACTCGAACCACGTCGTGGCCTGGTGGCTCATTCCAATCGTCGTCGTCGTGATGCTCGGCATCAGCCTGCGACGAGCTAGCGCGCGCCGATGAGCGTCATCGGCGTCGTCGGGCTGGGGACGATGGGCCAGAACCTGGCTCGCAACCTGGCGCATAAGGGCTTCGCGGTGTCGGTCTATAACCGCACGACGTCTCGGGTGGACGCCTTCATGAAGCAGTTCGCGGGCGAGGGCGCCTTCACGGCGGCGCGTTCGCCCGACGAGCTCGTCCAGCAGCTCGAAGCGCCGCGCGTCGCGTTGATGATGGTCACGGCCGGCCCGGCGGTCGACGAGACGATCGATCACCTGGCTCCATCGATGAAGCCGGGCGACATCCTGATCGACGGCGGCAACTCCTACTTCCTCGATACCGTCCGCCGGGGCAAAGCGATGGAGGCGCGAGGTCTTCGTTTTATCGGCACCGGTGTCTCGGGTGGGGAAGAGGGGGCGCTGAACGGGCCGAGCATCATGCCCGGCGGCCAACGGGAGGCCTATGAGCGGGTTGCGCCGATGCTCACGAAGATCAGCGCCCAGGTCGACGGTGACCCCTGTTGCACGTACATCGGCCCCGGCGGGGCCGGTCACTACGTGAAGATGGTGCACAACGGGATCGAGTACGCCGACATCCAGCTGATCGCCGAGGCGTACGACCTCTTGACCCATGCGCTGCACCTGAACGCCTCGGAGCTGTCGGAGGTCTTCGCCCGCTGGAACCAGGGTGACCTTGATTCTTACCTGATCCAGATCACTGCCGAGGTGCTGGGCAAGCGCGACAAGGCGACCGGCCAGCAGCTGGTCGACGTGATTCTCGACGAGGCGCAACAGAAAGGGACCGGCAAGTGGGCCTCGCAGTCGGCGCTCGACCTGGGCATCCCATTGACGGCGATCACCGAGGCGGTCTTCGCCAGGTTCCTGTCGGCGCTCAAAGCCGACCGCCAGCTTGCCGCAAAAACGCTCCCCGGCCCAAATAGCGGGATTCCTGCAGCGGCGTCGTCATCGTTGATCGACGACGTGCGCAGCGCGCTCTATGCCTCCAAGGTCGTCGCCTACGCGCAGGGCTTCGAACAGATGCAGGCGGCGTCCGACGAAAACGGCTGGGACCTGCAGCTCGGCTCGATCGCCCGGATCTGGCGTGGCGGGTGCATCATCCGCGCCCGCTTCCTCAACCGGATCACCGATGCCTACGCTGCCGATTCGAAGGTCAAGAACCTGCTGCTGGTTCCTTATTTCCGCGATGCGATGGCGGAGGCGCAGGATGCCTGGCGGCGGGTTATCGGCATGGCGGTCGAGCGCGGCATCCCGGCGCCCGCGTTCAGCTCCTCACTGGCGTATTACGACGCCTACCGGCGGGAACGCCTCCCCGCGAACCTGGTCCAGGGATTGCGGGACTATTTCGGCGCTCACACCTACCGGCGCATCGATCGCGATGGCTCGTTTCACACGCGCTGGGCGCAGGACGGCGAGGAAGTCGCGGTACAGCACTAAGCAACGGCCGATTCCTTCGTCCCGACGGGCGCATATATAGAGGATGCGTGGCGCGGCCGGAGGCCCGCGAGGGTGACGGCGATCGGTGTCAGGAAGAGGAGCGCGGCGCCAAGCATGCGAACCGGTGGAAAGGGATTTCCCTGCAGCGCCACGCCGAAGAGCACGGCCCACGCCGGTTCGGTTAACAGCACCACCGCGGCCGGTGTTGCCGGCAGCCTCTCCTGCGCCCAGGCCTGGATGAGGAAGCCGAGGGCGGTGGCAAAGACGGCCGTGAAAAGGATCGCCGGCCACACGGACTGCGGTGGGATCGCCAATCCGCCGCCGACTGGAGTCATCGCGGCGACCGCAAAGACGGCGGTCGCGCCGAGCATCAAGCCCATCGTGAGCGATCGGGTTCCCTGCTGCGGCGCCCGAGCCGAGAGCAGGATGATCTGAATCGCGAAGCCGATCGCGCTGACGCCGACGAGCAGATCGCCGATCGCCAGCTGGCGCGGCAGGCCCCCGACCAGCAGCCATAAGCCGAGAACGGCGATCAGCAACCCGAGCAGCGTGACCTTCGGAACGCGAATGCGCAGCACGATCCACTCGATGAGCGGAACGAAAACGACGCTGAGCCCGGTGATGAGGCCGGTATCGCTGGCGAGCGTTAGCCGAAGCCCGATGGTCTGGACGATGAACGCCAGGCCCATCACCAGCCCGATCGGGAGGCCGGCGCGAATCCCCGGCCAATCGGTTCGTCGAACGAACGGCAGGAACACGAGGGTCGCGAGCGCAAACCGATAGGCGAAGAACGCCGCGACCGGGTAGACGGCGACGGCATCCTTGACCATCACGAACGTGCCACCCCAGATCGCGGTGATGCCGACCAGGGCGAGGAGCCGGATGAAAAGCCCCCGCCGATCCATCATGCCGCCCGCCGGCGAAAACGCCGGACGCGCTGCCGGTTCCCACAGCTGGCCGACTCGCACCACTGGCGGCTCCGGTTCTTGGAGCGGTCGAGGAAGAGCCAGCGGCATTGGTCGTTGTCGCAGAGCTTGAGCCGTTCCGCGTCTTCGCTGATCTCGACCAGCCCGATCAGCAGACCGTCGACGAACCCATCCCAACCGGGTCGAACCGCGAGGAGGCGACCGTTCGCGTCCAGCCGGAAGCGGGCGTCGGTCAGGAGCCGGCCGGTGCGCCGCTCATACCCTCGACGGTTGGTGGCAAGCATTCGCGCCGCCAGACGAATCTCTTTCAGGACCGCCAGATGCCGCGGTTGCGGCCGCTCGGACAGCCGGATGCCGTGCCGCTGAAAGAAGTCGATCGCAGCCGGGGCGCTATCAAGGTGATCGTGGGCTGCGAGCGAAGTCGAGCCGTCGTCGGTTCCGGGTTCCCGCGCCTCGGGCCCGTGGTAGCTGTTGGCGACCGTGAGCAGGTCCTCCACCGCCAGTGCGCCTGTAATGCCCATAAACTATTTTGCATATTACCATATCCAGCGCCCACGCCATCTCTGAAACACTAGGGAGGTGCAGGAGGTCCGGCCCGCGTTCCTCTTCGACCTCGACGGCACGCTGGTGGACAGCGTCTATCAACATGTGCTCGCCTGGCACGAGGTGCTTGGGAAGGCCGGCATGCAACTCTCCGTCTGGCGGATTCACCGGCGGATCGGCATGAGCGGCGGCCTTTTCCTCAACGCGCTGATCCGCGAGACCGGCGAGCGGCTGACCGCAGAGAAAGCCCGGCGGCTGCGCGACGACCATGCCGAAGCGTTCGTCCGGCGAAGCGGCGAAGTCAAGCCGCTGCCGGGCGCGCATGACCTGCTGAGCACGCTGACGCGGCTCAATGTGCCCTGGGCCATCGCCACCAGCGGAAGTCCGCGAACGGCCTCGCCGACGATCGCCCTGCTGGGCGTCCAACCGAAGGTCATCATCACGCGGGAAGATGTCAAACACGCCAAGCCGGACCCGGATCTGTTCCTGGCCGCGGCCGAGCGGCTCGGCGCGGACATCGCGCAGTGCATCGTGGTCGGCGACAGCGTCTGGGACCTGCTGGCGGCGCAGCGCGCCCGCTCGCTTGGTGTCGGCTTGCTCTCCGGCGGTTATGGCCGCGAAGAGCTGCAGCAGGCGGGCGCCTATCGTGTCTACGAGGACCCCGCCGATATGCTCGAGCACCTCGACGAGGTCGGTGTGCGCGACTCGCCCAGCTGAGCATCGTGGGCCCCCACCCCGATCCTCCGCCTAAGCGGGAGGGAGAATTAGCCCGGCTGTCGCCGCTACTCTATCTCGGACCGTTCGCCACGATGGCCGATCGATTTGCGATCGCGCCGCTGTTGATTCCGGTGGCGATCAATTTGCATGTCTCGCTCGCCGCCGCCTCCGGCGCCGCCAGCCTCTATTACCTCGCCTACGGGCTGATGCCGCCTGTCTACGGCATGCTGGCCGACCGCTTTGGGCGCGTGCGCATCATCCGTGCAGCGCTCGCCGGGACGGCCATTGCCGACATCCTCTCCGCGCTGTCACCGAACCTCGGCTTCCTCCTCGTGGCGCGTTTTGTCACGGGCGGCATCGCCTGCGGCGTGATGCCGACGACGCTGGTGTACATCGGCGACCGCTTTGCCTTCGGCGTCCGGCAGCAGGCGGTCACGCGGGTCCTGACCTTCGTCGCCCTCGGAACGGCGGCGGGGACGCTCGGCGCGGGGATCACCGCGCATTTCCTCAACTGGCGAATCTTCTTCCTGATTCCGGCGGCGCTGGCCGCGATCCTGGCTGTCGCACTCGCAAGAGTGCCGGAGTCGCTGACAGCGAGATCAAGGCGGAGTCCCGCGCGGCAGATGGTGGCGGTGCTCCGTAATCGATGGGCCTTGTTCATCATGGCCCTCGGACTGCTGGTGGGCGCGGTGATGTTCGGCTTCGTGACCTACTTCGCGCCGGCGCTGGAGGCGCGCGGAGAGACGGCGGCGATCGCCGGAACGGTCGTCGCGAGCTACGGGCTGTCGGTGCTGATCTGCACCCGAGTCTTTGGCCGCGTGGCCCGACACGTCACCGTGCCGATCATCCTCGCGGGGGGCGCGACGATGCTGCTGGGCGGCTACCTCGTTGCGGCCGGGATCCAGACGCTTCCGGCGATCCTGGCGGCGAGCGTGCTGACGGGCGGCGCCTACGCGTTCATGCAATCGACCTTTCAGACCTGGGCCACCGATGTGGTTCCCGAGGCTCGAGCCACCGCGACCGCGCTGTTTGCGACCGCGATCTTCGTTGGCGCGGCGCTGGCGACCTCGGTCGTCGCCGGATTGGCGACCGCCCATCAATACTCCCGGCTCTTCCTGATCGCCGCCGCGGTCACCGTGCCGGTGTTGATCGGCGGTACCCTTGGGCGCTGGCGCTATCGAGGCTCGGAGGTTCTGGCGGTCCCTGCGCCCGGCAGCCAGATCGGCTGATGCCGGTTGGCCTCGATCGCCCAGCGAAGCGTGCCGACGACCTCGCTGAGGTGCTGTCGCATCGCCGCCTCGCTCGCGTCGGGATCCCGCGAGGCGAGCGCTTCCACGATCAGCTCATGCTCCCGAAGTGACCGCTCGGTACGGCCGGGCCGGAGAATCGTCCGGTACTGGAAGCGAATGCTCTGCGATTTCAGGTTGGCCAGCAGGCGGGCGGCAGTCTGATGATCCGCGACCCGCCAGATCCGCTGGTGGAATTCGGCGTTGAGCTCGGAGTAGCCCATCGGGTTGCCCTCCTCCAGCCGCTGCCGCATCTCGTCGATCGACCGGCGCAGCTCACGAAGGTCGGCAGCGCTGATTCGTTGCGCCGCATGCCGCACGATCAGCTGCTCGAGCGTGACGCGGACCTCTTCGATCTCGAGCGCCTCGCGGTCGGAGATGAGCCGCACTCGGGCGCCGCGGTTTGGCTCGAGCGTGACCAGGCCCTCCTGGTCGAGCCGCACAAGGGCGGCGCGGATCGCGCTCCGTCCAGCCTTCAGGAGCGTCGCAAGCTCCGCCTCGACGAGCCGCTCGTTGGGATGGAAGCGGCCGCTCACGATCTCGTTGCGCAGCTGCCGGTAGGCATCGCCGGCCCGTTCTGGAGTCGCCTCGGCCCGCTCGGCCGCGCGTGCTCGGCCGGTTGAGCTCACCCTGGATACCTTCACTTGTCCCCTCGCTGTAGTATGCAAAATATTGTCGACAATCCAGCGTACAATCTCGGGCACGGAGGGGAAAAGGTCATGGTAGACGGGCGCTTGCGTCGATTCCTGGGATTGCCTGCAGCGGCCCTGGTTCTGGTGCTGACGGCGTGCGGCACCGCCAATAGCTCGACCGGGGGTGGGCTTGGTTCGGGCGATCTTCTCGTCGGGGTGCTGGCACCGTTTAGCGGCCCGGACGCAAACCTCGGCCCCGCGTACTACGCGGCCTGCCTGGCGGCGGCGCCCGCGATCAACAACAATGGGGGCGTCGGCGGCCGCCACGTGACGTGTCAGAAATTCGATACGCGGGGCGAGCCGGCAGATGCGGCGCCCGCGGCGAATCAGATGGTTGCCAGCAACTCCAACTTGATGGCCGTCGTCGGCTGCACGTCGGACGAGGCCTCGGCCGTGGCACCGATCGTCAACAAGGCGCACATCCCGATGTTCTGCATGACCGGGCAGTCCGAGTTCAACAAAACCAAGCTGCCGTACTTCCATCGCCTGGTGCCCGCTGACATCTTCGATGCATATGCCATGGTCGGCTGGATCATCTACGGTCCCAGCCACCCCACCTGGAACAACGTGGCGCTCGTCTTCGGCGACGACATCGGCTCGCAGGCCTTCGTCCAGCCCGCCACCAAGGCGCTGCAGCACTTCGGCAAGACGGTCAAGAACTTTCCGATCCATCTGGGCGCGTCATCCTTCCGGACCGAGGTACAGAGCATGCTGGCCTTCAAACCGGATGTAATCCTCACCGAGGCGCTCGGTTCAGCCGGCACCTACCTGGGGGAGCTGAAGGTACAGAATGGCGGGCAGACCATTCCCTTCATCGGAACCTCGGCGACGATCGACCCCGCCTGGTTCCATGATGTGACGTCGACGATCGGCGTGAACGACGTCGTGCAGTCTTACCGGGGCGTCGATCTCGGCTACACGTTCTCAGGTACCGCGTACGATCAGTTCAAAGCCAACCTGCAGGCCGCCGCGTCGACCTTTGCCGATGCGCCGAAGTACGGCCAGCGCGGATCGACGCTGCACCTGTACGACGGCATCATCATGACCGCGCTCGCCATGGTCGCGACCAACAGCAAGGATCCGACCGTGTACAACCCGAAGATCAAGGAGATCGCCAACGGCAGCTCCGGCGCAACCGACGTTCACACGTACAAGGAAGGACTCGACGCGCTGCACGCCGGCAAGTCGATCCGCTATGTCGGCGCCGCGGGTCAGAACAACTTCGATCAGTACAACAACTCGGTATCGGGTTACATCCTGGTCAAATACGATGCGCAGGGCGGTGAGGTCCAGGTCGCGTCGTTGACGCCGGAGCAGACCAAGAAACTGAGTGAC
>Ga0209474_10000942_pt1 | contig 29490 bp, 23 predicted proteins | sample GraSoiAngelo_145_FD_185902 | JGI IMG/M metagenome (GOLD analysis project Ga0209474, IMG submission 185902) | Grasslands soil microbial communities from the Angelo Coastal Reserve, California, USA - 14_1009_05_20cm (SPAdes) (version 2) | ecosystem: Environmental > Terrestrial > Soil > Grasslands...
CCGCGTTCACGCTGATGTCGGTCGTGAAACCCTGAATATTCGGCGAGCCGGCATTCAATACGTACCATTCGCTTTGAGGATTGCCGGGCAGGCAATTCTCTGCCTCGATGGGGTTTTGAGGCGCCGGACAGCTCGCGAAGGCAGCAAAGCCGGTGCACGAACATGCGAAAACGAGCGCAGAGACTTTTATCAGCACGCGAAGAACTCCGCGGGCAAATTCCTTTCGTCGAAATCCTGTTACGGGAGGAACAGGAGCTGCATGTTTGCCGACTCCCAGAGGGAACATGGGGCTCTACTTGTATGGCGCACTGCGGACTGGTTGCCAAGTTGCGACTACAAAAATGATCAAACTGACCGGACTCGTTTGCGGGAAGGTCCAACGAAGAACCAGGAGTTCCTCTCAATTCAATTTTTTTCAGAAACGCGCTCAGGTGAATAGCCGGTATAGGTCTTCACCGGCCCGTTCGGTGACGAGATCGGGGACGAGTTGATCGGTGAATCGATTGGTCAGTTTGGAGAGGAGGTCGCGAATTTCTTTTTCAGCGGGTGTGGGAGAGACGTTGGGCGAGTGGCGAAGGAAGGAGATCGTCTTCTCTTCCGTTCCAAACTTGCGTTTGTAACGGATGAGGCCATCCTGGTCGATGTCGCTTAGCCCAAAGTCCAGGTAAGTGAGGCCGAGTTTCTTTCCTTCTTGGATTCCATGCCAGATAAGGAGATCGTTTGGCCGACAAGAAAGATCGTCAGGGAGGGAGGCGTTGAACTTGTAGTACAGCGTGTCTTTCCACTCCAGGAAGAAATCGCCGGCGACAATTTTGTCCTTGTGAATGGCCAGCATCAAGAATCCATGCCCTGGCTCTACAAAATTGCGCCAGATGTTCTGGAAAAAGTTGTAGGGCTGGGCCAGCAGGCCGTATTTGTATTTCCGCACCCTGAGATGCATTTCGAAGAAGACGCGCAGCTCTTGTTCGGACTGCGCCATTCGCACGGTAAGGCCTTCGCGCTCGGATTTCCGGATCGCGCGGTGCGTGGAGTCGTGCATTGCTTTCCAAAGAACTTCGAGATCCGGCTGCAGCCCCAGACGGTGCCACTTCGCTTGTTTGGCCAGAGTGAACCGGGCGTCACCCAGCGGAAGGTCATTGTGCAGGCAGCGTACGCTGACGGGGTGGCGCTCGGCAATCAACTGATCAATCAGGATTCGCCACGACTGCTCGTTATTCACCAAAGGGTCGCAGTAGTCGGAGAACGGCAGGGCGACAATGCGCTCTCCCAAAATGTCCGAAATCCGGAAGAAAGGAAGGCCTGCCTGGGGCTGTCCCTGTTCGTCAAGCAGGATGCTGGCGCTTGGTTCCCATCCATACGTTTCGGAAAGAACTTTCATCCACTCGGGCGAATGAAAGACGCTGCTGGGAGCCTGCTGCACCAGTTGACACCACAGCGAATCGGTTCGAGGGTCAACGCACACAACGTTGGCTACAACGTTCAATTTTCCTGCCTCCTGTGAGATGAACTGCCGAAATGGCTTGCGAATTTTCCGTTCGGCACTAAGCCGAGAACGCCGTGGATTCCTCTGCTTCTGAAAGCACGTGGCTGGGTTGACTGGCCAGCGGATCTTTGCGGGCATCAAGCTCAGGGCCAGGCAGCACCGGTTGCATGGCCTCTGGGGCTGCGGCCTTTTCCGGAACTTCCGCTCTCGGAGCCGCGATCTCAAAGATCCCCGCGGCTGGCAGCACAGCCTTATATACGGAGAGGAGGTTCGGAATGGAGTACTCCCACGCGAGTTGTGTTTTGATACGGCCGCTGCCAGTGGCTCCGAGGGCCTTCCTGCGGTCGGGATCGTCCATGAGTTTCGCCAAAGAGCGCGCGAACGCCCGTTCATCGTTTGGGGTGACGTAAACTGCGGCAGCACCTGCGGTAAAGCGATGCTCGGGCAAGTCAAATGCAACAATCGGCTTGCCCAGAGACATGTATTCCATGATTTTGAACATCGTCGAGCGGTCGGTATAGGGATTGGCGGGCGAGGAGTCTACGCAAATATCGGCAGCGGCGAGAAGTTGACGGAGTTTTTCGCCGAAAATCGGACCCGTGAAGCACACATGGTCCTGCAGGGCAAGTTCCCGCGCCAAAGCCTTCAGATCTTCAAGCGCGTCACCAAAGCCAATGATTACGCAATAGAAATCGTTCCGCCCAAGACCGCGACGGAGGTAATTCAGCGCCCGCAGGAGATAGTCCACTCCATCTTGAACGCCCATCACGCCTACGTACCCGATAATGGTCTTTCCCCTTTGCCGCAGCTCTTGATCGGGTTCGACGGGAACCATGGTGCGACTCAATTCAATGCCATTTCGAACGATGGTAATTCGCTCCTCCGGAACACGAGCGCGGCCCATCGCGACTTTCCTGTAAGACTCATTCGTGACAATGACTTGCTCGGCGAACCAGCAACTCAACTTTTCGAGCATGACAAGCGCGCGATGGACGAAGGGCCTGCCCCCGCTGCGGAACCGGGCCAGGTACATTTCCGGGGACAAGTCGTGATGGTCGTAAACAAAACGTTTGCCGAATAGCTTGTAGAACATCGCGATGAATACGAAGGTGTCCGGCGGGTTGTGCGCATGAATAACGTCAAAGCCGCCGCGGAAGAAAACTACAAGCGACAGGCAGAAGCTGGCCGACATGGAATAGGCGTATTCCCAGAGATAAGAGGCCAATCCGTGGGCCTGAGGAGCAGCAGGATAACGATAAACGGCGACGCCATTAACAATTTCGTTAGAGGGTTGCCCTTTTGCAGATGGACAAATCACTGTCACGCGATAACCAGCGGAAGTCAAGGCATAAGCCTCCCGGCGGACACGCAGATCCTGCGGGAAAGGCAGGTTCTCGAGCAGCATGAGGATTCGATTGTTTTTGATTCTTTTTGAGGCTTTCACGTCGGGGCCCTTATGTTCCGATCATGGTTCAAGCAAGCTGGGGAGTAAGAGACGGCGCTGTGCGCTCGTGGCGCACCTGCGAATCCATGAAAATGCGCTGCCAGAGTTCCACATTCATCAGGCCCCACAGCAGGGGACCGTGATCGGCAAATCCTCTCTCATGTTCACTCATCAGCTTTTCGACGAAAGGCGGATGGAAGAGTCCCCGCCGGCTTAAAGCCGAAGCCGAAAGGACATCGCGCATAAACGTACGCGCCTCTCTGCGCAGCCAAGACGAAGCCGGCATGGGAAAACCCTGTTTTTTCCGGTTGAGGATTTCCGGCGGCAGCCAGGCCTTGCTCACTTTTTTCAGCAGGTATTTTCGAGTGAACTTTCTCAATTTCAGGTCTTGCGGAAGCGCTGCGGCGAACTCCACGAGCTTGTGATCCAGAAGGGGTACGCGAGCTTCGAGCGAAACAGCCATGCTCATTTTGTCCCCGCGCGCGAGCAGCAGGTCCGCCAACCAAAGCTTTGTGTCCACGTACAACATGCGGTTTAGCGGTTCGACAGCGTTGGTGCGCGAAAGGTGCTCGGCGAACACGTAGTCCGCACCGTAACCACACAACGATTTCTTCAAGTCGCCGGACAACAGGGATTGCTTCATCTTGGAATTGAAAAGCGGAAACCAGTTGACGAAGCGGCTGATCTCGTCATGCTGGCTCAAGGCAAAGAGGGCGAGCTTCTGCCGCCGCAGTCCCGGAAGATGCGAACAAACACCCAGAGCAAGAGATTTAACCGGCGAAGGAATCGCGCGAAACAGTGGCGAGAATCTTTCTCCCGAATAGCGAGCGTAGCCAGCAAACAATTCGTCTCCACCTTCTCCCGTGAGAACCATCTTGACGCCGCGCGAGGCCAAGTCCGCGACCATGTAATTCGCCAGAGTCGCGTGCTCGGCGAGCGGTTGATCCAGGTGCCAAACGACTTTTTCCGCGAGCTCGGAGAGATGCGACGGGCGAATAATGACTTCGTGATGATCCGTCTGGAACTTTTTTGCAACCATGCGCGCGTAAGGGAGCTCGCTAAATGCCTCTCCGTCGCCTTCAAAACCCACCGAGTACGTTTTGACTGGCTCGTTCATGAACTGGCTCATGAGCGCGACGATCGTGCTGGAGTCCACGCCTCCGCTGAGGAAAGCGCCGAACGGGACGTCGCTCATCAAATGCTGTTTGACGCACTCCCGAAGCAAGGCTTCCAATTGCTCGGCGTAGGCCTCTTCCCGAACCTGCCCGTTGTGCTGATTTGCAAAAGACAGGTCCCAGTAACGCCTGATTCTTAAGCCATTCTCATCACACGTCAGGCTGGAGCCAGGAGGCAACGCGCTGATTCCGCTGAAAATCGTTTGTGGCGCGGGCACGTACTTCAGCGACAAATAATTGTTCAAAGCCTCGATATTTAGCTCCACGCGGACGGCCGGATGTTGCAGAATTGCTTTGATTTCCGAGGCAAAGATGAGCGCGCCGCCTGCTTGCGTAAAGTACAAAGGCTTGATGCCCAGGCGGTCGCGAACCACAAATAAGCGGCGCTGGCGCGAATCCCATACCGCGAAGGCAAACATCCCTCGCAAATAGCTAGGACAGCTCTCCCCGTAATCTTCGTACAAATGAACGATGACCTCCGTGTCGCTCTCGGTCGCCAGCCTATGTCCGCGGCCTTCGAGGTCATCGCGGAGTTCGCGATAGTTGTAAATCTCGCCGTTGAAGACGGTAACGATGGTTTCATCTTCATTGCTGATGGGCTGCTTGCCGCCACTCAGATCAATGATGCTGAGCCGGCGCATTCCCAAGGCAAGATCGTTGTCAAAGTGCGCGCCGGAATCGTCAGGACCGCGGTGATGCAGGACGTGCAGCATGTCGCCGAGAACTTCCTGGTTCGCGGGCCTGTGCGATTGGTATTCGTAGAAGCCGCAAATGCCGCACATTACCGGAGGCCTCGATTCGTCCTGGTGAGCTTATTTCGCAGGAGCATAAGAGCCCGTCTGCGTCCTGCCCGCGTGATGTTTCTCTCGGTTTTGCAAGACCTGTTCATATACTTTCATGATTTTTCCGGACACGGATTCGGCGTTGAGGTGACGAACCTGCGTCCGGCCTTCCGTTCTTGGGCGCCGTGAAAGAATCTCCCTCATGACCGAGGCAAATTTTCTGGCATCTGGAGGGCAAATGAAGCAATCCCGCGTCTTTCCGATGACCTGACGAACGTCTCCGACGTCCGTCGCCACAATCGGGAGGTTACAAGCCATGGCTTGCTTAATGATGTTGGGCGAGCCTTCCTGATAAGACGGAAAAACCAGCACGTCGCAAGCGTTCATGTAGAGCGCAAGCCGCCACTGCGGCTCCTTGTAAACCACGAGCAATTCCGTGAAACCATTCTGCTGCTCGAGAACATCCGCCGCAGCTCTGGCGAGCGAGAAACGCTTCACGGGTATTTCCGGATTGGCGGCGAACAGCACGTATTTCTTGTCCGGGTGCAAGCCCAGTGCCTTCCTGGCTTCGTCTCTTTCCGTTGGCTTGAAGACTTCGAGATCCACTTCGTGTGGAATGACAAAGACGTTGGATTTCTTGAGCTGTCGCGCCATTTCTTGAGACTGAACAATCGCGGCATCCACGTACCGCGCTAGTTTTCTGCAGGCGGAGGCAGCCAGCACGCTCCAGAGAGCTTTCTTGCCGCGCTCGTTAATGGTTCCCAGCAAGTCGTCTCCGTGATAGGTGACGACGAGGGGAACTCTCCACTGCGTGCGTGCGACTATGCCGACATAACCGAAGTGTGCGTGCACCAGATCAAACGAACTCTGCTGAAGGCGCTTCCGTAACTGGAAAACGGCTTTCGGATAGAGCAGCTTCCGGTTGCCCCCACGCATGACCAGCAGTTCAACGTCGATCCCCGCGCGCTTAAGTGATTCCGCTTGCGTTTTCACAAACGAGCCAAAAGCCGGATTCTCAGGCGTCGGATAAATCGCCGTCATGATCAACACTTTCATCAAATAGTGCCTTTTTTGGCGTCGCGCGGTTTATATGCAGAGGGCGGGTCCTGGTGGTCGCTTGATTGACTTCAATCAAGAGAAACTCAAAAACTCAGGTTGCGCTGGCAAAGGAATCTTCACGGGCAGGCGTACTCCCGATCCGGCACATGGCAACCAGCAAACCGGCAATCAGCCATACCAATTGCTGCGTCGGGCGGCCACGAAAAACGTCAACCGTCATGTGGACCATGTGGCCAACGATGCCTGCTGCGAAGCCCAAGGCCAGAGGCGAAAGTAAGGGGTCTTTAAGATCCCAACATTGCCATCCTTTGCGCACTGTCCCTACGAAAAAAGCGAGGAAGGCAATCAATCCACCGATTCCCGTCTCTGCGAGAACCAATAAATACTTGTTGTGGACGGCAAACAAAAAGCCCTCTCTAAACTCGGAGGTCAAATAACGTCCCATGACCACGGTGAAGTTGTTGACGCCCACTCCAAGCACGGGGTTATCTTCGACAATGCGAAATGCCAGATTCATCAAGGGAATGCGGGATTCTGCTGATCCCCGGTCGTCGCCGAACAAACGAGCTCCAATGAGCGAATGAAAGGGCACGTAGAGCAGCGCCAAGAGCAGAAGAACAGCAATCGGCGCTTTGAGCGAAAGCCCTCGGCGGCGCCACGTGACGAAACAGAGCAGGGCAAGAGAGAGCGCCAAGGCGAGCCAGCCTCCACGCGAAAATGTAAGAATCAGGGCAATGCTCCCGAGGCCCAGAACCGCCGCAGCCAGCCATTTGCACCAATGGCCAAGGTTCGTGAAAAGGACGCTGGCGGCGCAGGTCAAGGAAATGCTCAGGTATGCAGCGGCGAAATTGGACGATCCCACCGTGCCGCCGATTCGCATGAAGCCCTCTTTTGGATCGCTATCGATGCGAATGTGAGTCGGCAGGCCCCAGATGGTGGAAGGCATCCCCGTAAACCGGAGAATGATCATCACTACGCTTTCGAGAAGGCACCCTACGAGAAGAACCGACACAACGAAAACGACATCTTCCCTCGTTCGAACGTTACCCGCTATGTAAAAGTAGACCAGGCATGCTTCCAGTAGGAGACAAACTTCAAAAAGGCTGAGGCTGACGTCTTGGGCGGCAAAAACGGACAATAGTGTGATCGCAAAGTAGACGACGAGAGGCCAATTGACATTGACCCTGGCTCTGGGCGCCTGATTGCGATTCGCGAACGCACGAATCAGCCACGACAGATACAAACCTGCCAGAGCCAATGTTGTAGCGGAAATACTCAGCCCGCCAAGAGCGCCCAGCGCAGCATCATCCTCTCGATAGAATAAATGCGCGCCGAACTGCAAAGGGATGTCGAGGATGACAACCGCGAGTAGGACTCTCTGCACTGACGCGGAAGTCAAAGCGAGGAACGGACTCAGGATCGCGACAACAAGGGAATTCCCTCCCAGGGACAGAGGGCGCGAGGAACTCCTTTGCGCTCCGAAGCTGCGAGGCGGAAAGCCTGCGCTCCCGAGGTGCTCACTTCCTTCATTCTGCACAGCCAAGGGTGTGCCGCCTGTTGATGCCCGAGAGCGCATTCCAGCGATCATTGTGACGGACTAATCCTGCGAGTGGACGATTCAGGCGAAACCTTATCTGGTCGAGGGGCAGACTGAAATTCACATACCGTTTGCGAAATAAACTCAACCTGACGGTCCGAGAGTTCGGGGTACATGGGCAGGGACAAAATCCGGTCGGCATACGCTTCGGTAACCGGGAAGTCGCCGCGTTTGTAGCCTAGATCTTGATAGGCGGGCTGCAAGTGAATCGGAATCGGATAGTGAATGCTCGCGTTGATGCCTTTACTGACGAGGTGCTCCTTCAGCGCATCGCGTCGCTCCGTGCGAATCACATAAAGATGCCACACGGATTCTGCGCCGCCAGCTTCGCCGGGTACGACAACTCCGCTTCCCTCTAAATGCTTCTGATAAAGCTTCGCGTTCCAGCGGCGGGCCGCGTTCCACTTTTCCAGGTATTTTAATTTGACTCGCAGAATTGCCGCCTGCATGGTGTCGAGCCGGCGGTTGTAGCCACGGAAAAGATGCTTGTATTTCTCCTTCTGTCCATAATTCCGGAGCATCTCGAGGCGGTTGGCGATCTTCCGGTCTTTGGTCACCACCATGCCACCATCGCCATAAGCTCCCAGGTTTTTCCCCGGGTAAAAGCTGAAAGCAGCGGCATGGCCTAAGGATCCCACGCGCTTGCCTTTATAGCTCGCGCCGTGTGCCTGGCAGGCGTCTTCGATCACCACCAGACCGTGCCTATCCGCGAGTTGACGGATGGGGCCCATGTGCGCAGGATGTCCGTACAAGTGAACAGGAATAATGGCTTTTGTGCGGCGGGTGATGGCTCTTTCCAGAGCTTTCACGTCCAGAGTGTAAGTGAAGGGATCAACGTCTACCAACACAGGCTTGGCGCCGGCGTGGGAGATGCCCAAGGCGGAGGCGATGAAGCTGTTCGCTGCAGTGATGACCTCGTCACCAGGGCCAATGTCGAAGGCCCGGAGAGCCAACTCCAGTGCAGATGTGCCGGAGTCCACCCCGACCGCATAGGACGAGTCGCAGAACTCCGCAAACTCTTCCTCGAAGAGGCGCACTTCGCGCCCGAGGATAAAGTCAGCATCCTGGATTACTTTCGATATCGCGTCATCAATCTCAGCCGAAATTGCTCGATATTGGACTCCTAAATCAACGAAGGGAACATTCGCGTGCTTCGGATGCGTCAACGTTTGGGTGGACATAGTCCGCCTTATCCTCCACGGGTACCTGTAATCCTTTACATTCGACCGAACGGTTTATCGCTTCGAGCACTCGCACGACATCACGCCCATGCATTCCATTGCTCACCGGCCGTTTCGCTGTCCTGATGCATTCGAGGAAGTGCCTGCACTGATTTTTTAGAGGTTCAACTGGCTCAATGCGGGGACTGATAATGTCGCCGTCGCGGATTTGAAAGCGAGATTCGCCATAGTTGAGCGGCTCTTCATCGACCGGACTCACACCCTTCTCAAACACGCGCACCTGCTCCGGCCCATTGAGGTCGTTGAAAACGATCCTGCGGTCGCTCTTGACCACCACCACTTCACGCGCCTTGTCAGGATCGGCCCAACTGACATGCACGTGGCCGAGAATATTTCCGGGGTAGCCAAGCGAAACGAAGCCCACGTCATCGCGGCAGTTGCCAAGGACTTTTCCACCTATCGCACTGACCCACTCCGGCGAGGAGTCCAGCAGATAATTGAAGATGGCGATGTCGTGCGGGGCGAGGTCCCAAAGGGCGTTCACATCGCGGCGAATGGGGCCAAGATTCGTCCGGCGCGCATAGAGGTAGTAGACCCGGCCACTTTCCTGCTGTACGTACTCTTTCACCTTGCGGATGCCGGCGTTGAAGACAAATGTGTGACCCACCATCAGTGTCGCGGAATGAGAGTCCGCCAGCTCAATCAGTTTTTCCGCGTGCGTCGACGTCGTGGTGAGCGGCTTTTCTACCAGCACGTGCTTGCCTGCCAGCAATAGACGGCGCGTGACGTTGAAGTGCGAAGTTGCCTCGGTGCAGACGACCACTCCCTGCACGTCAGGTTGCGACAGCACGTCTTCGACCTGGGTGGTCAGGTACACGTTGGGAAATCGCCGCGCTACCTCCTTCAGGCGGTCCGGGCTCTGCTCGCACACGGCAACGACTCGCGACTCCGTCAATTCGTTGAAGATTCGAACGTAGTTCGTACCCCAATAGCCGCAACCGATTACAGCGACGCCCATGGGTTTTGTGTTGGAGGGACTCTCTTTTACTCCAATTGGAAGAGCGGACTTGCTCATTCAGCACCTCTTCTAGAAAGGACGGCTGGGAGGGTAAGAAATAGAATTTTCAGATCAAGCCACAACGACGCGTTGTGGATGTAGTCCAGGTCCATGCGGATCATTTCCTCGAAGGATACCTGGCAGCGTCCTTTGACTTGCCACCAGCCCGTAATTCCCGGCAAGGCCGCAAACCGGTGGTGATGGCGGGGGCTGTAGCCAGCCACCTCGTAGGTGGGCACGGGCCGCGGTCCCACTAAACTCATGTCGCCCTTCAGCACGTTGAAGAGTTGAGGAAGCTCGTCCAGGCTGAACTTCCTGAGAAAGCGGCCTACCCGCGTCACACGAGGATCGTTGGTGAGCTTGTATTTTCCGCCGCTTTCGGCTGATGGATGAGCACGGCCTTCGACAAAGTCCTTGATGTAGGCTTCGTGCATAGAAGAATCAGCGTCGCGCACCATCGAGCGGAACTTATAGAACGGGAAATTCTGGACGACCCAGACGCATTGCCTCCCAAACCGTTGCCGCTTCGCTCCCACGCGCTCCTGAGTGAAGATAACCGGCCCTCGCGAATCCAGCTTGATGAGCAGCGCGATCAGCAAGAGGATAGGCAGGAGAATAATAATCAACGCGGTTGCCAGACAGATATCCATGCAGCGCTTCAACACCGCATAGAAAATATTCTCGGACTCATGAGCCAGCACTGCGGTCCGACTTGACCATTGCCACGTCTGCTGTTCAGCCATTTTTGCTCGTTCCTGACTTTTTGGATTTGAGGATGTGGATCAACTGGCCGAGATTCTCAGGCTCTTCTGGGAATCCCGCTCCACGGGACTGGGGCCGATCGTAAACCTTTTTTCTCGTTAGAGCCTGCTGTAAAGCGTATCTGGGATGGGATAAGTGCGATTGTTGAGTACAACGCCCAACACTCGCGCATTGGCAGCTGCAAGACTCTCTTTAATGCGACGGGCCGTGTCGCGCCGCGTGGAATGCGCTTCCAAAATCAACACAACGCCGTCCGTCCACTTGCTGACTAGCATTGCGTCGGCGTTGAGCCACAAAGACCCGGTGTGAACGACAACATATCGAAATGCCTGCCGGAGCTCTTCCATTCGAGCTCGCAGCCGGTCCGCAACTTTGGTGAAATTCAGCTGGGGAGCGCCGTAACCGCTGGGTATCACCCAGAGATTCGCCGGTGAGAGTTGCTGCGCATACTCTTGAATGGGCCTGGATTCCACTATGGCCTCAGCGAGCCCCCTGTCATTTTGCACGCCACAATGCTCATGCAGCGAGGGCACTCGGAGCCCCATATCTACCAAACAAACCGATCCTTCTCCCTGCGCTGCAAGTATCTCGCTGGCGCGAATGCAGATCGCAGCGCAGCCGGTGTCGCGCTCAAACCCAGAAAACAGCACCATTCGCTGTGAATTCTCTTCTGCAAGAAAGACGCGGTGCACCAATTTGAGTTCTTCCTCGTGCGCAATCGCTTCCCGTCGAGGATCTCTGTAGGCGTTTCGCGTCCGGCTCTTTTTCGCGCGGCTATCGCCGATCGATTTGCCCTCATCTGCTCCAAAGTTTCCGAGAGGCGGCGGTTCATGGTGCGCCTTCTCCTCTCTGGTGGGACCCGCATCTTGAACCTTCGCGTCGCTGAGGCTGGCAGCTCTTTCTGGAGTCTGTGGCGATTCTGGAATGGCAATACCCGGGAGAGTTTCCGGCCCCAATTCCAGTTCAACTTCGTTGTTGGGCCTGGGTCCGATCTCCCGTTTGACCCAGGCTTGCGGAATGTCCAAGTCAGAATTCAAACGCGTGAGGGGATTGCGCGATATCGGGAATCTGTCCTCAAGATTAGTGCTTTGAATTTCAGCCTGGGCCTTCTTTTCTAATGGCTCGTTTATTGGCTTTTGTACCGGCTCTGCCAAACGGCTTACATCTGGAGTCACAAGGTCGAGGGGACCCATTGTATTGTCAACTGCCTGGAACACGTCGGGCAGCGGACTTTGCTGCCGAGTTCTTGCTTGCACGTTTTCATCAAACTCCGCTTCCGGCTCCGCGTTGACAGACGCCACGGCCGCATCTTCCCAGCCGTCCAATGTTTGAAAAAGGTCCTTCTCGTTGGTGATATGGTGAAGGAGTTCGAAGTTCTTGCTCATGAGTGCCCTGTGGTCTGGTCGTTGGATTTCAACGCGTGTTTTTCAAGTGGTCTTGACCTGGTTTTGAAGGGGCCAGGGGCAGGCGAATCTCCTGTCCAGCCTTGAGATTCACCAAGTCCTTCAGGTTGGGGTTTAACTTGCGAATCTCCTTTTGGACCGTTTCGTCATATCGTCCAACCAGAGATAAGCACAGCGCCCGGAGCGTGTCATTCGGCTGGACAACATAGGTGAAAACGTTCGACGAATCTTGCCGCTCATCCGACTGACGCAAGCTTGTTGGCTGAAGTTCGTCGTAAGCAGTTGGGACTCGCGCTTCAGAGGTATGTTTCTGACCCGCGCTTGCCGGAACATACGTTGACGACGCTTCGTTTGCCTGTTCCTTCTCAACTGTTCCCGCTCCTGCGCGTGTTCCAAGGTAAACTGCAAGGCCTAACAGCAACAGGGCAAGCAACGAAGTTTGAAGAACTCTTTGATGGGAAAGTAACCCATTCATCCACGAAGAAAGCGACGTGGATTTGATTGATGGAGCGGGCGCGTGGGCAACCTGTCGTTGCGGCGGCTGGGGATTCGGAACTCGCGCGCTCGTGGCCTGTGGTTTCGCAGGCCGAGAATCCATAGACAGGTCACCGGCAGCCTCGCGCACGATTTCCGGGCCAATTTGCCGGCTTCGCATGGCACATCCCAACGACAGCGCATTGAAGCAAAGATGGTTGACGACGCGCGGGATTCCACGGCTGCGCTCCGCGATCGCTGCTGCCGCCTCGGGAGTGAATAGCTCCATTCCCTGGTATCCTGCCACGCGAAGACGATGATTCATGTAGCGAATGATTTCGGCGCGTGGCAAAGGCTCAAGCTGCGCGCGGACGGCAATGCGTTGCCCTAACTGTGTCAATCCGGGGCGCCCCAGCCGTTGCTCCAGTTCCGGCTGCCCCGCCAGAACGATCTGCAGGAGCTTTCTGTCCGGAGCCTCGAAATCCGAAAGCAGCCGAACCGTTTCCAACACCGCGTCTGAGAGATTCTGGGATTCATCAATGAAGAGAACGACGCGCTTGCCGGCTTTCGTCTCGCGGAACAGGAAATCATTCAAGTCCGCATGCATCCGTACGATGTCGCGATCTTGGCTGTCGAGGCCAAGGTCCTCGAGCAGGTAACGAAGCAGTTCACGCGAATCGCACTGCGTTTGAAACAAGAAGGCGCTGTGCACGTAGCCTTTCCAGCGTTTGAGCAACTGGAAAAGAAGCGTCGTCTTGCCCATCCCAGGCTCGGCCACAAGCGACAGAAATCCACGACCCGTCTCGATTCCATAGAAAAGCGACGCAAGCGCTTCTCTATGACCCGGGCTGAAATACAAGAAGCGCGGGTCCGGAGTCACGCCGAACGGCTGCTCTCGCAAGCGGTAGAAGTCGAGGAACATCGTTAGTCGCCATCCCTTGGAATCGCGGCAACCACCGGGCTTCCCAGTAACGATTCCACTTCTTCCGGGGTCCGGAATGACGGATCCCAATAGTCCACGGCAAAAGCCAGCAGCACACTCGAGATTGCCGCGAGCAATCCGCCCAGCAGAACCACGAACAACCATCGCGATTGCGCCGTGAAAGGAACGGAGGCTGGCTCGGCCACGACGACGTTCGAAATGCGCTGCCGGTCCAAAGCGTCAGAGATTCGCGCCTCTTCCTGCTTGCGCAGATAAAGCATGTAATTGTCTTCATCCGCTTTCGCTGCGCGGAGCATGTCCTTGTGGAGAAGTTCCTTGTTGTCGAGCTCCTGACTTTCCGCTTTGTACGTGCGCACAAGAGAAGCAGTCGCCCCTTCGCGCGCCTCCAAGGCCGCCAAGTCCGTTTGCGACTTGGCCAACTCCGATCGCAACGATTCGTAGGTTGGGTCGCGGTCTGTGGTTTCGTCCCGCAGCGGAGCTTTTTCGGCCGCGTCAATGGCCGCGCGCGTCTGGGCAATCTGCTGCTCCACTTCCTGTACGGGCCGGTAAGTCGGTTCAAATTTGCTCAGCAGATCCGTGCGCTTCAGCTCCAGCTCCAGCAGCGTGGACTTCATGCGCTCCATGAGCTGGGGATTGTCAGCAGTGCGAACTTGCGTCGTCTGGCGCTTCGGAAGCGTGCCTAGCTGCGCCTGCAGCTTGTTGATTCGCTCGCGCGTCTCTGCGATGTTCGCTTTCGTCGTTTTTAAATCCGCTTCCACATCCGCCAGCTTCCGGACGCTAATCTCTTTCTCGAGCGTCGGGTTGACAACTCCTTCCTCGCGGCTGAAGTTGGTGAGTTTGTTCTCAGCATTCATGAGAGCTGTGCGATATTGCTCCGCCTGCTGGTGAAAGAATTCAAATTCTCCCGGAGCGCGGTGAATGGCCAGGTGCTTCTCCAGGTACAGACTCGCAAGGGTGTTCAGAACTCGTGCGGACAGTTGCGGATCTTTCGAATTGTATTTCACGCTGATCAGGTTGGTCAGTTTGATGGGCTGGACCATCAGGTCATTCTCTAATTTCACCACTGCGCGCGAAGTCTGTTCTTCGTCTTTGTGACCGAGCATGTTCCAAACTGAGTGGTTGCCGGTTCTCTGCAAATCGCAAGCGAGGACGACTTTAGTCAGTAAATCTCTCGATTTCAGCAGCTCCGCCTCTGACTGCAGTTCCTCTTCGCTCACTTCGGTTCGCAACTGCATCGGCTGCTCCCGATCCGGTGTGACCATGTTGTCGGCGCGCTCGCGCCGCACCAGAATCTTCATTTCGGATTGATATTTCTTTGGCAGAATGAACGCCAGCACAACCGCGAGGGAAAAGATTCCCAGGAACGTATTAATAATCAACCGTTTCTGCCGAAAACCAACGCTCAGCAGGTCCCGCAAAGTCACGGATTGCCGTTCCTCACCCTGTTTTCCGTTCAAATTCTTTTCAAACATGGCCGCTTACCTCATCAGCGCAGGATTTGCGTACAGACCCAGAGATGAAGTCGGAATAAACTTGCCGATCTTCGACATCGTGTTTTTCGGTATGTAAAGAAAATCGCCCGGCTGCAAGTAGGCGTCTTCGTCCAGATTTCCTTCTTTCAACATCTTCTTCATGTTCAGTCTTTTCACTTGCGCCCATCCGCCCGGTACTCGGTGGAATAGCAACACTTGCGAGTGTTTCGCGGAGTCCCGCAAGCCGCCAGCAATCGCCACGGCTTCCGTGGCCGTCGTGTCTTCGCGGAGTTCAAATTTGCCCGGGTGTCCCACCTCTCCCCCCACAATAAAAAAAGGCTTCTCAAAATCCTTCAGTTCCACGTTGATGACCGGGTCGTGCAATATTTTTGCGTACGCCGTTCGCAGCGCAGTCGTCACTTCGGGCAAGGTCTGCCCTTCCACGCGCATATTGTCTATGCCGCGCAGAGTGATATATCCGTCAGGTTGGATGGTCACGGTCTGGTTAAATTCAGGTGTAAACGGGAATTCCAGGGACAGGACGTCCGCCGAATGCAATTGGTAACGCCTGTTCCGGTGTTGCAGGATTTCAGTTTGGCCGTGATTGTCCGCTGTCCCGCTGCCGTCCCGGGCGACTGGTTGTGAGGCTGGCGGTACTTGCTCGCGTGGTTCCTGTGCAGGCGCTATCGTCGCCCAGGCCCAGACAAAAAGAATTACAAGCGGAAATCCGCTGATGTGCTTCAAAAATTGAAAACCTTTTCGATCTTCGTGAACCACTGACGCCTTCCTTCTCCACACGATTATTTTCCGCACTGCTTAATCTACCTGAATGGTCTCGTCGCCAACCCCTTTCATGGCGCCCAGGTGGACCGCATCCGTTCGCGCAAGGGACTGACGGCGATGTACTGCACAAATCTCTGCGGGTTTTCCCGCCTGAACTTCACCTACCCAATTTCTTTCAACTTCTACCGCCAGGGAGCGCTGAAGCAGACTAACGGAAAGCACGAGTTTCATCCCCGATTTGATTTTGACAATGATTCCTGTCAAACCGCGCAATGGGCCTTCCAGGATTTGCGCTACGTTGCCAATTTGCATGTACGGCCAGGGCATCGCGGAGAGCCCGCTCTTCTGTACGTGTTGGATAGCCTCGATCTCTTCCTCTTCCACGGGGATAGGGGTTTTTCCTACACCGACGATCTGTATCACTCCCGGCGTCATCAGAACCGTCAAGCGGCTGTGCGGATTCATCCGGCAAAACAAATATCCTGGAAACAACGGCACTTCGATCACTTTTGTGCGGTCCGACCAGCGGCGCGTGCTTCTGCTCACCGGCAAGAAACACTCATAACCCGAGTTTTCCAAAAGCAGGTTCGCGGTCTTTTCTCTTCCCGTTCGAACAAGGATCGCAAACCAAGGCCACTGTTGAGCTCGAACTCCCATCCTCTTTCCCCCGAACACGCTACCGCCGTAAGAGTCACATCCTGCTCGTGACCCTGGGTCGGCATCCGTCCGCATTCCCTTTTTTCCACTCGTTACCCGTATGCGCGGACTAACACTGCAACGGGGAAACCCGGCCCTGCAAGCACGCTACGCTGGGGGTAGCCCCCTCACAATCCGGTCTAAACCTTAAAAATCAAGCAAAGGAAGTACTCAGAGATTGTCTTTGCTTTTTTGAAACAATTTCGCGCAGAAAGAAGGGCTGGATGGCCGCGAATTGTGCTATTTTCCGTCGGCCGAATTCTTTCTCATACTGTCAATATCAATGGGTGTCGATATTTCCGCGTGATATAGCGATCAGGTATTCTCCCTAAGCTGGATTCGGAAAATCATCCGATTGCCCCTTGGACCTTGCTCTCTCTATTCTGGTTGCACCCGGCACAGTGGATTAGCGCGAACGCGCGTTTAAACGCCATGAAAATTAATCCGATTGCGTGCCATGCTTTTTGACTCTCCTGCGTTCTTTCTTTTCCTGATTCCCGTCGTTTTCTTCTACTGGCGGCTGAACCATCGCGCCCAGAACGTTTTTCTCCTCCTGGCCAGCTACTTCTTTTACGGTTGGTGGGACTGGCGCTTTCTCCTCCTCATGATTGGCAGCACCATGGTCGATTTTCTGGTCGCTCAACACATTGCCCCGCCCGTCCAACATCCGCATCGCAGGAAATGGTTCCTTTTTTCCCTGGTTTTGAATTTCACCATTCTCGGCATTTTCAAATATTTTGACTTCTTTGCTGGTTCCTTCCTCGGCATGTTGAATAATCTGGGACTTCACAATATTCCTCTCCCGCTGATTCGCATTATCCTTCCCCCGGGGATTTCGTTTTATACGTTTCAGGAAGTCGCTTACATCGTGGACGTTTATAAAGGACGAATTGAAGCTTCCCGATCTTTCTTCGATTATGGCCTGTTCATCAGCCTGTTCGCGCACCTAATTGCCGGGCCCATTCAACGCCCAGGCCACCTTCTGCCGCAGGCCCAGAAGGAACGCACTTTCAATCCGGACCGCTTCTTTGACGGCTTGATGCTGATTTTTTCGGGACTCATTCGAAAGTGCATTGTTGCGGACAATTGCGCGCTCCTGGTGAACGCCGCGTTTGGCGGCCAACTCGGTCCGCCAAGCCTCTGGGTTGTGCTGCTCGGAACCTATGGATTTGCCTGGCAGGTTTACGGAGATTTCAGCGGCTACAGCGACATCGCGCGCGGCTGCGCTCAACTGCTCGGTTTTCACTTCATGATCAATTTCCGCCAACCCTTCTTCGCACACCGCTTGCAGGACTTCTGGCGCCGTTGGCACATTAGTTTGAGCACCTGGCTTCGCGACTACCTCTACATCCCCTTGGGCGGCAGCCGCGTTGGCGAGTGGAAAACCGTTCGAAACCTTTTCGTGACTATGGTTCTCGCGGGCCTCTGGCACGGCGCCAACTGGACCTTCATCATCTTTGGCGCGATACACGGCATTGTTCTGCCTATGGAGCGCTTCTTCTTCCCTACAAAAACAAAACCCTCCGCGAACGCTGTCCCCGCGCCCGCTACCGGTTTCTTCGCGTTATGGGCTCAGCGCATTTTCACCTTCAACATCCTTTGCTTGAGCCTGGCGTTTTTCCGCGCCACTTCTCTTCACGCGGCGGCGGAATTCCTCGCCGGTCTCTCCAACTTCGCTTGGCGGCCCGAGTACGCTTCCGCAATTTTCATGCTCTGTCTTTATTCCGTGCCTCTTTTCATCATGGATTTGCATCTGGAGGCCACCAACCAGGAATACCCTTTCGCCAACACTTCGTACGCGTTTCGAACCGCGCTTGGCGCAGCGGCGCTCGTTGCGCTGGCGCTGTTTTCAGGGAGCAATCTGAATGCCTTCGTCTATTTCCAATTCTAGGCACCCGGCGTTCACTCACGCCAAGGTCTTTTTCGTGATTTGTCTAGCGCTCATAGTGTCCTTCGAGTTCCTTAGCAGCTATTTGCTGAAACACCACTCCGAAACCTACGCGCGCGTTTGCCGCCAATATGCTGATGCCTTGCAAGTGCGCCCTGCCAGGCCGGGCGAACCCAAGTCCGTTCTCATGGTTGGCAATTCTCTTCTGCTGGAGGGTATTGATGTAGATCGTTTGCAGAAATTAACTTCCAGCCAGCTCAGCATTCATCCCATTTTTCTTGAAGCCACAGGCTACTATGATTGGCTCTACGCCCTAAGGCGTCTCTTCCGTGAAGGATCGCGGCCCGATGTTGTTGTCCTCGGCGTCGGTGTAAGCAGTTTTCTTTCCAATGGCGTGCGCCAGGATTATGCGCCACTCATGTTCTTTGACTTGAAAGACGCTGCCAACGTCGCTCACGACCTAAAGTTTGACAACACCGAGACCAGCAATCTACTACTCGCTCATTCCAGTGTATTTTGGGATACGCGCAGTGTCATTCGAATGCAAATTCTCCGCCACACCGTCCCTCATTGCAGGCAACTCTTTCTTCTCTTGAAACCGCAGCCGGCCATTCCTCCACCGCCTGAATTTGCCGCCATTGCGAATCCCCGTCTCGAACGCCTTCAGCAAGTCTGCGCGTCGTACGGCGCGAAACTAATCATCCTCGTTCCGCCCACTCCGTCTTCCGAGGATGCGGTCCATCAAATGATTCTGGCTTCGCGAAAGGTCGGCGTGAAAACTCTGGTTCCCGTGGATCCGGCGGTCCTTTCGGTTCACTATTACCAGCCGGATGAAATCCATCTTAACTCCGAGGGCGCAGCCATCTTTACGGTGGCACTGGCGACTTATCTCCCACGCCAACTCGCTCACGAATCGGTCGGCTCGCCAAACTAGCAAGGAACGCCTTTCGGTTTGGGGCAGGCTTGCTGGGACTGCATCAACAAGGCGTGATTTACACCTGCCCGCGGCCTGGGCGCGCCGGCGTGCTAGCCAGGCGTATTGTCGGCTGCGAGTTTGGATTTGGTATACTGGAGAACCCGGCGCGGTACCCAAGCGGCCCAAGGGAGAGGTCTGCAAAACCTCCATTCGTGGGTTCGAATCCCACCCGCGCCTCCAAGTCGTTTCGGTCCGGCCCGGAGACATAGGTGACAGATCGTACCGGAGACATAGGTTACACTTTTGGGCCAAAAGGGTTGTTGAGAGGCTGCAAAGTTTTTTCCTCCAGGTCGATGTAGCCGAGATCGTAGTCCATAAAGCTAACCAACCAAATACCTTCTTCGACTTCTTTGATCCCCACGGCTTGTCCGGCGAAGACCGTGCTGAGATTAATTTTTTTGCGGTGCAGACAAATACGCCCACAGTTGGTGACGTGGATGGTCTGGTCGTGGAAAGGATAAGCAAGTTCTGGCAGTCCACGATAGCGGCGGAGGGCAGGAGTGTAGACTTCCGCGGGGCACTTCATGTCCAAGGCCTCATGAGGGCACTCGTTGTTGAACTCCTCGAGAAAATCATCGAATTTGCTCTGTTGCTGCAGACTATGCATGCCAGCGGGACGAGTGGTTTCCGTTTTGAGGGTAAGAGGCATGCGTTCATGCCGGCCATTCTGCTGGGGATGACCGGGCTGGATGCGTTCGATGGTGATGCCCAGGCGCAGCCACCAGACCGCGAGCTTGGAGAGGTGGAACAGAGAGTTGGGCGAAGCGAAAGGAACACCGTTGTCGGAGCGGATGCTGCAAGGCAGGCCACGCTCTTTAAATAAGCGCTCAAAGGCCGTAAAAGCAAGAGCTTCACAGGTAGATTTCAGGGCTTCACAGAGGAGGAGATAGCGCGAGGCATGATCGGTGACGGTCAGCGGGTAACAATATTTTTTGTTGCCCAGCAAAAACTCACCTTTGTAGTCGGTGCACCACAGCTCGTTGGGCTTTTGCCCCAGCGACAAGGGCGTGCCCTGAGCCTGATGGCGTCGGCGCCCGCGGCGTTGGACCAGGCCGTGGCGATCGAGCACCGCGTGGATGGTGCTGCGGGCGGGAACCTTCACCTCACAGGAAAAGCGACGCAACAGACGTTCGCGGATCTTGCGCGCGCCCCAGTAGGGTTTTTCCCGTTTGAGATTCAGGATGGCAGCCTCCACCGGCAGAGGCAGTTGGTTAGCGTAACGCCAGGGCCTGCGGGAACGGTCGGTCACAGCTTCCAGACCGTGTTCCTTGTAGCGATCAAAGATCTTGTAACCGGTTTTGCGCGAGATGGCGAACTCACGACAGAGCGCGGCCATCTCCTCCCCGTCTAGCAAGCGCCCTACAAAACGAACACGTTCATCCATAACCGAACACTCCTTCCAAGGCATTCACTCCCTCCCCTAAAGGGAAAAAGTGTCACCCATGTGTCCGGTACAATGTGTTACCTATGTCTCAGGCCGCTCATGTCCTTGCACTAAGAACCTATCTTTTAATATGCGGAACGCTCATGGGATTCGAGGCGACAAGATATTGTCCTTCATCGGAGCTTATCGGGTCCAATGTGATGGACATCCCCGTAACATTGTTGCCGTGTCCGTTATCCGGTCCAAGCTCATAGGTGACGCGTGCGCGGAAGTAATGCTGCTTCCCTGCCCCGGCAGCGAAGACGGTAAAGGCAGCTTCCCTAGAAAGCCGCTTGAAGTGCGATTGCCACTTCAAGCACAGGTGGTGCTCGCCAGGTTCCACGTTGAAAGAAAAATAGGAGTTACCCTTGACGGCGCCGACCCATTCGCCATCTACCCCTATGCGAAGTGTAGGGTCGCCCATTTCGCCTGTAGCCTTTTTGAAAACCTCGCTTACAAAGACCATGGCTTTACCGGATACGGCTTGCGTAATGGGAGGGCCTGACACCTTTTCCACGTCGAAGCGAGCTTGATCATGACCGCAAGGACCTTGCAGATCAACTTGCGTTGTGTTGTTTTGAGCGAACACTGGAGCTGCGAATAGAACAGCTAAGATGAGAGCACCTTTCATGCCTTTCCTCCTATTTGCAGCCGCGCCAATGCGTGCGCGCCAGTCCAGGGATTGAACCCGTGATGTGTTCCTTGGTTGCATTGAACTTGACGCTCGGAAAAATCAGATAGGCCACCGCGCAAAAGAACAGTAAATCCCTGAAAACAAAATATTTAACGCGATCAAAGCAGACCTTGCAACCTCCGCCCCGAGGTACCGTAGGAGATTCACCTACATAGGGTTTCGTGTACTCACCGGATTGTAGTTTAGGACCCTGCTTCCTAGTCTGGATAGGTCTGCAGCCAGGGTTGCAGACTTGGTGTGGAACTGCGATGTGCTGCGGGGTTCGCACGACCATTAAGAATCGAGGTGGTGAGATGACTTTCCCCTCTTATCCTACTACCCATCCCGCGAGACTCATAATCGTGGCAGTGGTTGTCTTTGGCGTCGCGGCTGCGGGCGCAAAAGGCCAAGGAAATAGCTCGCGCCCGGCAAAGGTTCTCCGCCAACAGACCTCGACGGCCACAACCAGTTCTTCAACCTCAACCTTAGCCTCGGCGAATGCAAATTCGTCGTACATCATTGGGCCTGGCGACCTGCTTGCCATCAACGTGCTTCACGAACCGGAAGTTTCGCAGAAAGTGCCGGTGCGCATGGACGGCAAGATCACCATGCCATTGATTGGGGAAGTCCAGGCAAGTGGAATGAAGCCGGGCAACCTTCAGGAGACGATAGCCGCGAAACTTCATGACTACATCAAGGACGCGGAAGTCACAGTTGTGGTGGAAGAAATAAAAAGCAGGCAATTCACCGTCATGGGGGAAGTGGAACATCCAGGATCGTTTCCACTGGTTAAGGCGACAACGGTGCTGGACGGCCTGGCGCAGGCTGGAGCATTCCGCGACTTCGCCAAGCTCACGAAAATTCATGTCTTGAGAAAGACTGCCGAGGGAACAACGATCAGCCTTCCCTTCAATTACAAGGAAGTTTCTAAAGGAAAGAATGAATCGCAGAACATCGAGCTACAGGCTGGGGACACCATCATTGTTCCCTAGGGGTTGCGCTCATGGAACACTCGAAGAGATCGTTTTTCCGAATCGCCGCTTTTCTTACGCTGACGGGCACTCCTCTCACCGTGCTGGGGCAGGAGCAGCCTACCGCTCCCAAAGAGCCCGAGAAAAACTCTCGTTATGTGGCGGAAGAACCCGAAACCAGTGGGTTTGCCATGGAAATGCATAGTTCGACGAGTTGGGACGACAACATTCTAGGAGACAACGCGCACCGCATCAGAGACTACGTGTTTGAAGAGGGCGGGCGGCTGAGTTTGTGGACCCGGAAACCGAGTTGGAGGCTTGGACTGGACTACCGTCCCAACGCGCTGATTTACAAAACCGCCAGCGGTTTCAATCAGGTGGACCAGCGCCTGGACTTTGACAACGAGTTTCATACCGGCCGCCATCTGCTCTTCAAATTGAAGGATTCGGTGGATTACGCAACTGGCATCTTAGAACCGCAGACCAACGGAAACGTTTCCCTTCCCGGCAGCGGTGGTTCCAGTCTGAATAACACGATCATAACGCCCTTTGCCCGCCAGTTTGGCAATGATGCTTCAGGAGAAATTGAATATCAGGCAAGTCTCCGCAGTTCCCTTGATTTCTCAGGTGGACACGGATTCCGGCGCTTCAAAAACATAGGTAATCCAAATCCCAGCTTTGCAACGAGCCTTTTTAATACGCAGACTGACACAGGCTCGGGAAGCTACAACTACCGGATGACCAAGCATCTTACCACTAGTTTGGAATACCGATTCGAGAACTTTCGTTTCAGCCCGGTTTTTCACACGAGGACGCAAGGTGGATATTTGAAGCTGCTATGGGAAGCTAGCCCGTATGTCACGTTTAGCATTTACGGAGGAGCGGAGAACGCCGACTCCCTAGGGCAATTCCAGGTTCCCTCTACAAATCCTTTGCAGCCTGGAAACACCACTGTCACTCTGCGAACCCTGCAATGGAACCCAGGAGGCGGCGGATCGGTGACATTCCGCTCCAATCAGACAGTTTTTCGATTGACCGGACAACGGTTGGTGGCGGATGGGGGAGGACTGCTGGCGGCGGTTACGACTTCTTACGAAGGGGCGGAGGTCCGCCAGCGATTCGCGGCGAGATGGGACGTGGCTCTAACCGCATCGAACGCAAGGTCAGTCGCCCTGCAAGGACCCTCGGGGAAAGGCGTAGTGGATACGCAAGCGGCCGGTATGGCCATTGAACACGCGATTGTGCAAACCCTGAGCATACATGTTGGATACGATTATTTGCGCCAACGCACAAACCAGTTCGTGCCGTTTGCATTAAATGCGGACAGGAACCGCTTTACGCTCGGAATTTTTTACCGCACCCGTGACTTCGTGTTTTAAAGCAAGGATGCGGGGGCAAATCCATGACGTGGACGACCATAAGCAAATTGGGGGGATTCCCTTTAGGCGTGGTTCAGGTGTTTGCACATATCCGGATGGGGAACGTGCCTGATTGTTCGCAGAGTCATCGTTCATTACTCTGCCCTCCAAGTGCGAGCCCTCCTGAGGAGGGCTCAAGCAGAATCCGGGGAACTGTTCGACCGGAAGCAGGTCAACATTTAGACATCCGCTTGTGCCTGGCGGTGCCGTGCCGGAAATACTTGTTTCCGCCAGTAGTTTGTCGAGCGCCGGCAGCCAGTGGTTCGTGCGTCCAGCCACGAGCGACGGTGTGAGAAGCAGGAGAGTGAGGTAAGAAGTGGAAGTTCATCGGCAGATGGGTGTGGAGGAGTACTTAACGCTTCTGCTTCGGCGGAAGTGGTTGCTTCTCACGATGGCGGTACTGGGGGGCACAGGGGGCTTCCTTTCGTCCGTACTGATTCCGGCGCAGTACACGTCGCACACCATGGTGCTGGTGGAAGAACCAGTGGTTCCGGAAGGATATGTGAAACCAGTCGTAACTGAAGACGTGAACCAGCGGCTAGCAAGCATGCAGGGAGAAATCTTGAGCCGCACGAGACTCCAGGACCTCGTAGAGCAATTCAACCCTTACAAGAAAGACACGGGCAAAGTGGCCCTGGAAGTAATGATCGGGCGGTTGAGAAAATCAATCAAAGTAGCACCCCTAAACCCGATGCCTGGGACATCGTCCCACGACCTGCCGGGCTTCACAGTGGACGTGACACTCGGCGATCCTCGCTTGGCCCAGCAGATCTGCAATGAAATCAGCTCCATGTTCAGAAATCAAAATATCCATCAGCGCCAGAAGCAGACTGAGGAAACAACAGAGTTTTTGGCCATACAACTGGAGGAAGCCAAAACCAAACTCGATGAGCAGGACGCTAGAGTAGCTGCATTTAAAAAGCAACACATGGGAGAGCTGCCTGACGATGAAAGGACCAATCTCACTTTGCTGACCGGCCTGACCTCCCAGCTCGATGCCGCAACACAGGGCCTGAATCAAGCCAGGCAAGAGAAAACTTTTTTGGAATCGATGCTGAACCAGCAACTCGCAGTACTAAAAACAAGTTCCAGCGGTCAGAGCGCGCAAACCCTCGAACAACAGCTGCAGGACTTAAGGAATCAACTTGCGGTGCTCCAAAGAAGCTATACAGATAAACATCCAAGCGTCATAAAGGCCAAACAAGCGATTGCACAACTGGAAAAGCAAATGGAAGCGACTCCTCCAAAGGATCTGAGCGCCGCAGAGAAAAAGCCAGTGATTCCGGTTATCGAGACTCCGGAGATACAGCACTATCGCGCGCAGCTTCACCAGCAGGAACTAATTATCAGCCAGAAAACAAAACAGCAGGAGGACCTGCAACGAGAGATCCGCGTGCTTCAGGGCAAGATTGAGGCAAGCCCAGGAGCCCAACAGGAATTTCAAGCCCTGACCCGCGACTATGAAACCGCGCGCAATTTCTACAACGACCTGCTTAAGAGGCGAAATGAGTCTCAAATGGCCACCGAGCTGGAAAACGGGCAGCAAGCGGAAAAGTTTCGGGTGCTAGATCCGGCGAGCTTGCCAGAGACGCCTTCCTTCCCGAATCGCCAGCTTTTCACCCTGGGCGGACTCTGCGCGGGACTGGCGCTGGGAGTTGGCATTGTTCATCTTTCGGAGGTTCGGGATAAGTCCATCCGAACCCGGCAGGACGTTGAGACTTACCTGGGAGTCCAAACGCTGGCGGTGATCTCTCATACCGGGAATGGAAGGAAGGTTCGTAGTTTGGGAAACGCCAGAAGGCGGCCCGAATTGAGTTTGACTGCTTCGTCGTGGAAAGAGAGAAATGTATAAGAAGTTTTTTGGCTTGCGAGAGAGCCCTTTCAAGGTCAATCCGGATCCCCGGTATTTGTTCCTGACGCCGGGAATTCAAGAAGCATTGGCCAGTCTGGCCTATGGGATACGCGGCCGGAGGGGCATCATCCTCCTGACCGGCGAAGTGGGCACGGGTAAGACGACTCTGCTAAACATGGTGCTCGATTGGCTTCGTCAGAACCGGGCGGCAACGGCATTCATTTTCAATACGCACCTGACTACTTCCGAATTGTTCGAATGCCTGATGGCGGACCTCGGGATTCCCTGCGAGTCACATTCGAAGAGCGAGATTCTGATGCGCCTCAATCGCTGGCTATTGGACCGGTACAGCAGCGGACAAACGGCGGTGCTCATCGTAGATGAGGCACAGAGCCTTTCCGACGAGGTATTGGAAGAAATCCGGTTTCTCACGAATCTCGAAACGTCTACGGAAAAACTCCTGCAAGTTGTCCTTTCGGGCCAGCCCGAGCTTGAAGAAAAGTTGCGGCAGCCTCACTTGAGGCAGCTTCGGCAGCGGATCACCGTGCGATGCAAGACGAGCCCTTTGTCGGTGGAGGAAACGCAAGGTTACATCGCAGAGCGCTTGCGAATTGCTGGAGCAAGCAACGGACCGCTGTTCTCTCCGGAAGCGATCGAAAGTATTTACCGGCATACAAGAGGAATTCCGCGCGTCATCAACGTGCTCTGCGAGCATGCCTTGATCAACTGTTTCGCAGATCAGCAAAAGACCGTTACTCCTGAGCACATTGAAGGAGTCGCGCGCGAATTCGAGATGGACATTAATACCGTGCGCACGACGCCGCTAAGCGCGCATCAGGACAATTTGACGTCAGTTGAAAAAGTGTTGCGCGATTTATCCAGCGTTCTGGAACGAATGCGTCAGCCTGCTTCCCTACCCGTCGGGTCTGAGGGGAAACTATGAGCCGTATTCATGAGGCGTTGAAAAAGGCAGAGGAACAAAAGCCGCCCGCCTGGCGGCCTACAGATCCGACTCCGCTCAACTATGTCGGTGAAAGCGAGGTTGCGGCGGCTTCGGGAGTTTTGCATTCGCCCCGGCGTGGAGAAATGCCCGCAACGGGGCGTTGCCTGCGGCTCGAAGAGTTGCGGCAAAGGTGCATCAAGCCGGGTTGGAGACTGAATCCGGACTACGACGTTTTTTCAACACAGCAATCTTCCGCTTTATGCGCGGAGCAGTTTCGCACGCTGCGCTCGCGTCTGTACCGGCTTCGCGAGAAGAGCCCGATTCGAACGCTGCTTGTAACCAGCACGCTACCCGGCGAGGGAAAAACCTTTGTAGCTCTCAATCTCGCGCTGGCGATTGCGCGTCAGCATGAAAGGCGCGCGTTGCTCATCGATGCTGACTTGCGTGCATCAAGGCTCCACGTGCGGCTTGGAGCGCCTTCTGCGCCGGGCTTGAGTGACTATCTCAGCGGCCGAGCCGATGAATTTTCGATTCTCCAGGCGGATCCAAAGGTAGAGCTTTTCCTTGTTCCGGCAGGCAGGTCGGCGCCGAACCCTTCAGAGCTACTCGCAAACGGAACACTAAAACGCTTTCTTGATGGAATGAGCCCCATTTTCGACTGGGTGATTATAGATGCGCCGCCCGTTTTGGCAGTGGCGGACCCCAGCATCATTGCAGAATTTTGCGACGGGGTGCTTGTAGTGGTCCAGGCAGGCGAGACGGCCCACGACTTGGTCAAGACGACTTTACAAGAGTTTCGCGGGAACAATCTTCTTGGCGTCGTGCTGAACGGCGCGAACGAAGGTACGAATTACGGTGGCTATTCGTATTATGCCGGATTCGGAATGGACAAGAAGTGATGTCCAAACTGCCCAACCTGTAGCGGTGGGCAGCACTCTGCGCGAAACACCTAGCAGATTTTTCCCGGAGTCAGCGTTTGGGACTCTCATGGCGGTAGTTTGTCTGGCTTACTGAGTGGTTAGTAATGGAAAATAGCTGAGACTTTTACGGGCGATGAACGTGACTTACACAGATCAAACCCATCCGTGGTTTGCAGTCCAAACCAGGACGCGGTACGAGAATCTCGCCGCCAAGCAGTTGAGTGGCCGGGGCTACGAGGTTTTCCTGCCCTTCTATCAATGTAAGCGGCGCTGGTCTGATCGTATGCAGGAATTTGATGTCCCGCTCTTCCCTGGTTACTTGTTTTGCCGATTCAATCTGCTGGATCGTCTCCCCATTCTTACGACCCCTGGAGTCATCCAGATCGTAGGAATTGGAAAAACGCCGATTCCGGTGGACGAAGAGGAAGTCGTCGCTCTCCAAACCACGGTAAGGACAGGCATACCCAGGCATCCCTGGCCGTTTCTAAAGGTAGGACAAAAAGTCAGGGTGGAAGCAGGTCCCCTCTGCGGCCTGGAAGGAGTCCTGTTAAATTTCAAGGGACGTTACCGGTTGGTATTGTCGGTTTCCCTGCTTCAGCGGTCTGTTGCAGTAGAAGTTGACGGCGCTTGGGTGACTTCGGTCTTACAGCAATCGGGAAGAACCACTGCTCTAAGCTCTTCCGCTCTTAGCTCCTAATCAGAGGACCCAGACCATCTGCTTGGAGTTTCCGAACCGCGCTGTTTCTTTTATGGGTTGGTCGAAGTGACTCTAGACAGGCAGGATTTATGTGTGGCATAGCAGGCATGATAGGCACTGAGCCGGGTTACTCCGCCGAAGCGGCGGATGTCCACCAAATGTGCCAGACCATCGTGCACCGTGGCCCGGACGATGAAGGAATCTATGTGCATGGCCGCTTGGGCCTAGGCATGCGGCGGCTTAGCATCATTGATTTGTCCACGGGGCATCAGCCCATTCACAACGAAGAGGAGAATCTTTGGGTTGTTTTTAATGGCGAAATCTACAACTTCCCTGAACTTCGCCCCGAGCTTGAAGCGCGCGGCCACCGCTTCTACACCAACTCAGACACGGAAGTAATTGTCCATTTGTATGAAGAATATGGGGCGGAGTGCGTGAAACATCTGCGCGGAATGTTCGCGCTGGCACTCTGGGATCAACGAAAGGAAAAGTTGCTCCTTGCGCGCGATCGCTTCGGGAAGAAACCGTTGTACTACGCTATGGACGGCCGCAGGCTGCTATTTGGCTCGGAGATCAAAGCCATCTTAGCAATTGCACCCGGGCTGGCCGAAATTGCGCCGCAAGGATTGCTGAGCTTCTTCCACTTTGGCTATATCCCTGATCCTGACACATCCTTCAAACGCATCAAGAAGCTGCCACCCGGACATTATCTCGAATTCTCAAACGGGCAAATCCAAATCCGCAAATACTGGGACTTACCCGCTTACGGAACCTATGATCCCGAATCCGAAGAGCAATGTCTTGAAGAACTCGAACATAGGATGGCGGAAGCGGTCCGGATACGGCTGATCAGCGATGTTCCACTTGGGGCGCTGTTAAGCGGAGGTGTTGATTCCTCGATTGTGGTGGCGATGATGGCGCGGTTCAGTTCGCGCCCCGTCAAGACGTTTTCCATCGGTTTCCCACATGCGGACTTCAATGAGAGCGATCATGCCCGAGCGGTCGCGCGGGAATTCGGGACTGACCACCATGAACTGTACGTTGAGCCGGACATCGAGGAAACTGTACATCTATTGACTAGCTCCCTGGAAGAACCCTTCGGCGACGCTTCCATCGTGCCTACCTACCATGTGTGCCGCTTGGCGAGGCAACACGTCACGGTGGCGCTGGCTGGGGATGGAGGCGATGAGCTTTTCGCCGGATATGAGCGCTACGGTTCTTATCTAGACCGACGGGGAATCCGGTTATTCCCTTTCGGAATGGGACAGTGGTACCGAAAGCGCGTACACCCCCTCATTCCGCCCAACTGGCGCGGACGCCGGTTTGTCTACAACCTTTCTCTGCCTCCACGGGAACGGTATTTAGATGGAATATCGCTACTGCCCACGGGCCACCGGGAGAAGAATATCTTTTCCAAA
>Ga0209474_10000943_pt1 | contig 29486 bp, 26 predicted proteins | sample GraSoiAngelo_145_FD_185902 | JGI IMG/M metagenome (GOLD analysis project Ga0209474, IMG submission 185902) | Grasslands soil microbial communities from the Angelo Coastal Reserve, California, USA - 14_1009_05_20cm (SPAdes) (version 2) | ecosystem: Environmental > Terrestrial > Soil > Grasslands...
AATGGCAGGATTGGGGGATGAATATCGAGAGTACATGCGTCGGACGAAGAGATTTGTGCCCTATGTAATCTAGGTGGATATCGGCTATTGCAGAACTTCTGTTCTACGCCATAATGAATTTCGCCCCGGTTTTCCACGCTACCACTCTGCCTGCATCCCTGTTAAAATCTGTAAAATCCACTCCCTGGAGAAGCAATGCAGGCTATCCTTGCGCTCGAAGACGGCCGCGTCTTCCGAGGCAAAGGCTACGGCGCCAAAGGCGAATGTTACGGCGAAGTCGTTTTTAATACTTCCATAACCGGCTACCAGGAAATTTTCACCGATCCCTCCTACGCTGGACAGATCGTCGTTTTAACTAATCCTCAAATCGGAAATTACGGTACTAACGCCGAAGACAACGAAGCCACGCGTCCTTACATAGAAGGGCTGATCGTGCGCGAATTTTCGAAGGTCAGTTCCAACTGGCGCTCACAGCAGGTGGCAGAAGAGTATCTCGAACAGTTCAAGATTCCTGTGCTTGCGGATATCGACACCCGCTGTCTGGTTCGCCATCTTCGCGACAACGGCGTCATGCGCGGCGTGATCTCGACTCTGGAAACTGATGTCGAGAAGCTGGTGGCGAAGGCCAATTCGATTCCAAAAATGGACGGCCTAGACCTCGCAAAAGTCGTCACCACGAATCGCCCTTATGTGTGGGAAGTTGGCGAGCGCTCGCATGAACCGATCGAAGTTGTCGGCGTGAAAGACCAGCCGGAACGCTTTCATGTAGTGGCTTATGATTTCGGCATTAAGCAGAACATTTTGCGTAAGTTACGCAGTGAGGGATGCAAGGTGACGGTGGTGCCGGCGCAGACTCCTGCCGAAGATGTTCTTGCCTTGAAGCCGAATGGCGTCTTTCTCTCCAACGGCCCCGGCGATCCCGAGCCATGCACTTATGCGGTGGACAACATCCGCCGCCTCATGGGGCGTCAGCCCATCTTTGGCATCTGTCTCGGACATCAACTCACCGGCCTTGCACTCGGCGGCAAAACTTTCAAGCTGAAGTTCGGGCACCACGGCGGCAATCATCCAGTGAAACAACTAAACACGGGCAAGATCGAGATCACCGCGCACAATCACAACTTCGCTGTTGATCCTGATTCGCTGCCGCAATCCGAAGTCGAGCTTACGCACATGGACTTGAACGACTCGACCCTCGAAGGCCTACGCCACCGCAACTTGCCGCTGTTCAGCGTTCAGTACCACCCGGAAGCTTCGCCCGGGCCGCATGATTCGCATTATTTGTTCAAAGATTTTGTAAAGATGATGGAAGAGTGGAAGAGCAGTGGTCAGTGATCGGTTGTCAGTTGCCAGTTGTGACGAAATGAAAATAACTCTGTCATCCCGAGCGAAGAAGATCGTCAGCAACGCGGACGATCTTCGCAGTCGAGGGACCTGCTGTTCGCCTGCGTTCTCGATGCTGCAGCCAAACAGCAGGTCCCTCCATGCGCCGTTTGATCGGCAAAGCCGCTCAAATCGCTCGGTCGGGATGACAGGCTAATAAAAATAAATGCCCAAACGAACTGACATCTCCAAAATTCTCATCATAGGCTCGGGGCCGATCATCATCGGTCAATCTGCCGAGTTCGACTACTCCGGCACTCAGGCCTGCAAGGCGCTCAAGGCCGAGGGATACGAAGTGGTGCTGGCCAACTCAAATCCGGCCACCATCATGACCGATCCTGAGGTCGCCGACCGCACTTACATCGAGCCGCTCACCCGCGAATATCTGGAAGAAATTATTCGCGTCGAGCGCGAGCTTTCTCCAGGCGCAGGATTCGCCGTTCTTCCCACCGTCGGCGGACAGACCGCCCTTAACCTTGCCATTGAGCTTTCCGACAGCGGCGTACTCGAAAAATTCAACGTCAAGCTGATCGGCGCGAGCGTCGAGTCAATCAAAAAGGCCGAAGACCGTCTGTTCTTCAAAGACGCGATGCAGAAGATCGGCCTCGATGTTCCGAAATCCGCTCTGGTCAACAACCTTAAAGACGGGCTTGAATTCGCCGGCAAGATCGGGTTCCCCGTGATCGTCCGCCCGTCGTTCACCCTCGGCGGCTCTGGTGGAGGCATGGCCTATAACCGCGAAGAGCTGCTCGAAGTTTTAGCTCGCGGATTGGATTTTTCTCCGGTTCACGAAGCGTTGATTGAAGAATCGGTTCTCGGCTGGAAAGAGTATGAGCTTGAGGTCATGCGTGACCTCAAAGACAACGTCATCATCATCTGCTCGATCGAAAACTTTGATCCCATGGGCGTGCACACCGGCGACTCGATCACCGTCGCCCCCGCGCAAACGCTCACCGACCGCGAATATCAGGCGATGCGTGACGCGGCCATTGCCGTCATCCGCGAAATCGGGGTCGAGACCGGCGGCTCGAATATTCAGTTTGGCGTGCATCCCCACACTGGACGCATGGTCGTGATCGAAATGAATCCGCGCGTCTCCCGATCATCCGCGCTTGCCTCGAAAGCCACAGGCTTCCCCATAGCAAAAATCGCCGCCAAGCTCGCCGTCGGCTACACGCTCGACGAAATTCCCAATGACATCACCCGCAAAACTCCGGCGTGTTTCGAGCCGACGCTTGATTATGTAGTCGTCAAAATCCCCAAATGGCAGTTCGAAAAGTTTCCTGGCGCTGACGAAAACCTGGGCCCACAGATGAAGTCGGTCGGCGAAGTTATGGCCATCGGCCGCACTTTTAAAGAAGCGCTGATGAAAGGTGTTCGCGCCCTCGATACCGGGAAGCGCATTGGCGGCGAAAAAATCGAACCGAAAATTCTCACCCAGCGCCTGGTCACGCCGCACCCCGAGCGGCTTTCTTATCTCCGCTACGCCATTCGCCAGGGGCACACGGTCAAACAGCTCGCGAAGATGACCGGCATTGATCCCTGGTTCCTCTATCAGTTGAAAGAAATAAATGACATGCAGCTTGAAGTGGAGAAGCACCCGATCGAATCCGTTCCCGGCGAAGTTGTGCGCGAAGCCAAACGCATGGGCTTCTCCGATGGCCGCCTAGCCGGCACATGGCGACTGAGCGGCAAGGGCGATCAGGAAAAAATCCGCCACTTGCGCAAAAAGCACAAAGTCCTGCCCGTCTATAAACGTGTGGACACCTGCGCCGCCGAATTCGAAAGCTACACTCCGTATCTGTATTCCACCTACGAAGAAGAAGACGAAGCCACTCCTACGAACAGGAAAAAAGTCATTATCCTCGGCAGCGGGCCCAATCGCATCGGGCAGGGAATTGAATTCGATTACTGCTGCTGCCACGCTTCCTTCGCGCTTCGCGAAGACGGCTACGAGACCATCATGGTCAATTGCAATCCGGAGACGGTTTCGACCGACTACGACACCAGCGACCGCCTCTACTTCGAGCCGCTGACCTTCGAAGATGTCTGGGCGATCTACGAACACGAGTCTGCGAAGGGTGCTGAAGTCGGGGTGATCGTTCAGTTCGGCGGACAAACGCCACTGAACCTCGCGCTCCCGCTCAAAAACTCAGGTGTGAAGATTATCGGCACATCACCTGAATACATCGATCTTGCCGAGGACCGCAAACGTTTCGGCAAGTTGCTCGACGAACTCGGAATCCCGCAAGCCCCCGGCGCAATGGCAGCGTCGCTCGAAGAAGCTGTGGCTGGAGCTGCGAAGATTGGCTACCCGGTGCTGGTGCGTCCTTCTTATGTACTCGGCGGGCGGGCTATGGTCATCGCCTACGATGAAGAAACTGTCACGCGGTACATGAAAGAAGCAGTCGAATATTCGCAAGATCGCCCTGTGCTGATTGATCACTTCCTCGAAGATGCAATCGAAGTTGATGTTGACGCACTCTCCGATGGCGAGGATGTGGTCATCGGCGGAATCATGCAGCACATTGAGGAAGCCGGCATCCACTCCGGCGATTCATCTTGCGTGTTGCCGGCGGTCGATATCCCCGGACATCTTCTTGCCCGGATGCGCGATTACACATTCAAATTAGCGCGTGCTTTGAAAGTGATCGGACTAATGAATGTGCAGTTCGCAATCCCGCGCTCGGAATACAGCACAGGCGATGCGGGGACCACAGATCATCTGGGAACGGGCGCCCTCGCCCGTTCGGCGCAGCAAAGTTCCGCATCAAATCAGGCAAGCAATGACACCGGCGGCAAAGTCTACGTTCTCGAAGTGAATCCCCGCGCCTCCCGCACGGTCCCATACGTTTCGAAAGCCACTGGAATCCCAATGGCGAAAATCGCTTCGCGCCTAATGACCGGGCGCAGGCTGCGCGAATTTCTGCCCGAGTACATCGATCAACAAAAAGATCTCGACACCGGCTCCTGCTATTACGTGAAGTCCCCCGTATTCCCGTGGAACAAATTCCCGGGCGTAGACACTGTTCTCGGCCCGGAGATGAAATCCACCGGCGAAGTCATGGGCGTGGCCGACAATTTCGGCGAGGCCTTCGCCAAGGCTCAGCTCGCCGCTGGTCAGAAGCTACCCACGCATGGTTGTGTCTTCATCAGCGTGACCGATCACGACAAACCGCAGGTCGCCGAAGTCGCGCGCAAATTTGTCGACATGGGATTCAAACTCGTTGCCACCGCCGGCACCGCCGACGTGATTGAAGAAGCGGGTATGGCTTGCGACCGGGTTTATAAAGTGAAAGAGGGACGTCCAAACGTCGTCGATTTAATCAAGGGTGATCGCATTCAGTTGATCGTCAACACGCCGCAAGGTCCCGATCCCTTCTTTGACGAAAAGGCGATCCGCCGCGCTGCAGTTACCGCCCGCATTCCCACGATCACCACGCTCGCTGCTGCCCGCGCCGCCGCCGAAGGCATTGCTGCATTGCAACGCGGCGAAGTCAATGTAAAGGCGCTGCAGCAGCTGCACGCGGAGCGGGAGATCGTTTCTAAATCACAATCCTGTCGGCGCACCTAGCCTCTCGCCTTAGAATATTGAACCCGCTTCCACGTTCCTGTCGTCTAAGTAGCTCCACAGGAGAACGAAATGAGTGAACACTACCACGACGTTGGCGATCTTCGGTTATTGAAGGACATGGGCAAACTCGCGCCCACAGAATTCAACGCATGGCTCGCTCTCGACAAAATTGTTGGCCGCGAGGACGGCGCCATTCCAAGAAAATATCGGGAGCTCATTGCATTGGGTGTGGCTTTCACCACTCAATGTCCGTATTGCATAGAGGTGCATACCAAGGCGGCAAAGAAGGCAGGCGCCTCTCGCGAGGAAGTCGCCGAAAGTTCATTGATTGCGGCTGCTTTGCGTGCCGGAGGCGCAGCAACCCACGGCGCGATGGCATTGAAGTTTTATGACCAGGGGTGAAGAGAAATCCATACAGGACATACCAACGTGCGCAGCCTCCAGTAGTCCTGACTGTTAGACTGCGTTCGTTATGATCTTCGGTCGGGAGCTCCGAAAGCTCTTTCCGGTATTCGCTGAATCATTGGCAACTCTGCACTATCGTTCGTACGCGTCCGACGGACTGATTACCCGTCGTAATGCCGACTTCCTTCACGAGCCTCGGTTCTCGAGAGCGTACAGCGTGGGGAAGTCAACTCATTCCTGGGGTCTAACCGAACCAAGTTGGAGAGTGCATACTGCGCTTTGGGCCGCAGCTCATGCCGCCATGCTCCCCGGAGATTTCGTCGAATGCGGAGTCAATCGAGGCGGGATGGCTTTGGCCATCATGGAGTACCTCGACTTCAATTCTCTGACAAAAAAGTTCTTTCTACTCGACACTTTTTGCGGATTTCCCGAACACTCCATCTCATCGTCCGCCAACAACGGCCAATATCGCGACTGCTATGAAGATGTTGTGCGAACCTTCGCGCCATATCGCGGAGCGGTTCTCATAAAAGGTGTCATAGCCGATACTCTAGATCGCATTACTTCCCAGGAGATTTCATATCTCTCAATCGATTTGAATTGTGCCGAACCTGAGATTGCGGCATTTCGATTTCTGTGGCCCCGCCTGGTTCAAGGTGCGATCGTCCTGCTGGACGATTACGCCAATGGTCCTGCGTATCAGCGACAAAAGGAAGCTTTCGATCACCTCTCCCGCGAACTCAATTTTCCGATCCTGACCCTCCCAACCGGGCAGGGAATGATTGTCAAATAGCTTCGTATTTACCTTCGACAATTGCGCGGAGAATACCGTAGTCTAGGGATGAACGTATGCTCCTCCACGGCATCTTTCCCCCAATAACGACGCCTTTTTACCCAGATGGCCGCGTGTACTTTAAAAAGCTCGAGCATAATGTCGAGCACTATTCGAAGACGCCCATTGGCGGAATTGCCGTGCTGGGCTCAACCGGAGAGGCCATCATGCTCTCCGACGACGAGCGCCGTGATGTTCTCAAAACGGCCCGCGAATCCTGCGCGCCTCACAAGGTTCTGATAGGAGGCACGGGCGCTGAGTCGGCCTTTGAAACCATTCGCCTCACCGAGTACGCTGCCGAACTTGGATACGATGCGGCGCTGGTGCGCACTCCTTTTTTCTACAAGCCGCAATTGAAGGCGGCGAACATTCTGGCGTTCTATCGCACGGTCGCCGACCATTCGCCGATTCCCGTTCTCATCTACAGCGTCCCGGTTTTTACGGGGTATGATATGCCCCCGGAGCTCGTTATCGAGCTCGCGAATCATCCGAACATAGTCGGGATCAAAGAATCCGGCGGCGATGCTGAAAAAATCCGCCGCATGGTAGAAGGCACAAGTCACATCAAGCGCAGCGCAACCGTGACCGCCACTTTTGACGCGGTAACGCCTCGCATGCTGAAGGCCGCGCAAGCGGAATTGCAGCGGGAGAATGCTGAACTCATCTCTGTCGGCGTGCTCTCGGGCGCAGGGAAGATACATGCAGGTACGGGCGCTCCCGCCCGTAACGCAGAAGGCCATTTGGGGACGGCTACCCTCAGAGGTTCTGCAGAGCCAGACTCCGCTCTGAATCAAACCCTCAACGGCCTTAAGACTCGCCAAAAAGAAGTTGGCTTCCAGATTCTCGCAGGTACCGCACAAAGACTGTTTCCCGGGCTCAACGCCGGAGCCGTAGGTGCGGTACTCGCCTTCGCAGCTCCGGCGCCGACTGCCTGCTACGAAATCTATGCCGCCTGGAAGGAAGGCGATGCGGATCTGGCTCGCCTGAAGCAAGAGCGAATCTCCGCGACCGCAGTCCGCGTGGCCAGCGAGCTAGGAATTCCCGCGATGAAATACGCTCTCGACCTGAATGGCTATTACGGCGGCCCGCCACGGCTGCCTTTGCTTCCGCTCACCGCCGATCTGAAGGCCGAAGTCGAAAAGTTAATGTCCGATATCAGGAACTAACAGATTTCATTGCAGGTGACGGTCGGGTATGGTACATTCCCGCGCAATGAGAACACTGCCTCGTTTTGTCGTCGTAGCTATGCTGCTGGTTGTTACATCGTTCACTTTGGCAAAGGAGAAGACTGATCCAGGGATAACGATGATGTGGCCGGATGCTTCCCATCCAACTCTAAAGCTGGTATTTGGAAAATTCGTGCGACAAGGGCCTGGATATGGTGGGGAAACGAGTTTTGTGTCAGACGTTCTGGTGCAAAATGTTTCCGCGAAACGTATTCCTCGTGCCTCCCTGACCGTAAGACTGTTTGATCGGAACAAGGTTCGGATTGGCGACTCGGTACTGAATGTCAATGACCTGGGGCCGACCGAGAGCACTAAAATTGCATTCCAATTCGTTACGACGGGGATGCCAACGTCCCTTATGTTGTCAGCACACAATGACACGAGCGGTGTACCTACATCCCTGAGAACTATTCCTCTGAAAATTATCTCTGTTCCTCCTGGCGCGAGACTGAAGGTGGATGGCCAAGACGCAGGTACAACCCCGAGAGTTGTTGATCTGATGGTCGGCACTCATATTCTGGAGTTCAGCAAGGAAGGGTATGCTGCGGGGAGCACTCCCGTGGACGTTGCCCCCGATGAATCACCCGGTGGAAGCGTTACTTTTGAGCTCGGCGGTCTCTCCCGTGACACTATCGAATTACGTGACGGCACATCCCTGCTTGGTGATGTGATTTCTGTCTCCATGACTTCTGTCGTGGTCCGCATAACTGGCGAAGATCACACCTATGACAGGAACAAGGTGAAAAAGATAACGCTGGTCGAGCGGGAGGCTGTGCAGGAACAGATCCCAACGACGTCTGCTGTGCCGAAATCACACTAGGACAAGAGTCTTGCGGGACGGGAAGTCTTGCCTTACAATTAGAACGAACGTTCGAACTGTTATGGCATCTCCTGCCACCAGACCTCGTCGCCAAGCCCCGCCGCGTCACCAACCCGAGCCGCGGTTTGACCGCCAGCTCGGCAAAATCCTCGAGCACGCCACTGAAGTTTTTTGCAATAAGGGATACGAAGGCGCGTCCATGCGCGACCTGTCTCGCGCCACCGGCATGTCGCTGGCTGGCATGTATCACTACTTCGGTTCGAAAGAGCGTCTCCTTTATCTGATCCAGAAACACACCTTTTCAACGATTCTGTCCCAAGTCCGCGAGTGCCTGTCACAGACCACTTCCAGCGAGCAAGGGATTCGCACTTTTATCGAGAATCACCTCGAATACTTTCTCGAGCATCAGCAGGCCATGAAAGTACTCTCGCATGAGGATGAAGTACTCGACGGTGAATACGGCCGCGAGATTGCGCACATCAAACGTGAGTACTACCGGATTTGCCGCGACCTGCTCGACCGTTACAAAAAGGAAAAGGGAATAGAATTTGACAGTCGGACAGCGGTGCTTTCGCTGTTTGGCATGATGAACTGGATTTACACCTGGTACAACCCTCGACTGGACGGCGGAGCAGGGCAGTTGTCGCGCGAAATGGGAAATATTTTCTTTCGTGGAATTTCGGCAGGCAAAAGGAACGGCGCAGGCAAATAAGGAGACCAAATGGCGACCACACTTCAACCGTCAACCGAGCAATTGGCCAAGCAACTTGTCAACTATCGAGTAGATGGCGGCGTCGCTGTCCTCGAGATGAATGATCCTCCGGCCAATACTTACACCTATGAGATGAATCGTCAGCTCGATGAGGCGATTCTCAAGGCCCGCATGGCCAACGATGTGTACGTCATCCTGCTCACCGGCGCAGGCGACAAGTTTTTCTCAGCGGGCGCGAACATCAAAATGCTGGCCAGCGTTGATCCCACATTCAAGTATTACTTTTGCCTGCACGCGAACGAAATGCTGCTGCGCTTGGAACACACGCCGAAGCTGGTGATCGCGGCGCTCAATGGCCACACCGTCGGCGGAGGCCTCGAGATTGCCATGGCCGCCGACATTCGCATTGCACGCAAAGACGCTGGAAAGATCGGCCTACCGGAAGTGAATCTCGGTGTTCTGCCCGGTACCGGAGGAACGCAGCGGCTCTCGCGACTCGTGGGAAAGAGCAAAGCCATCGAGCTGATGGTCACTGGCAACACATTCTCCTTCGAAGAAGCGCTGGAGCTTGGCATCATCAATGACATTTTCGAGCGGGACGGCTTCATGGAAAACGTGATGGAATACGCCCGCCAATTCTGCCCGCCTAATAAAGCCGCAAAAGCCGTGGGCAGGATCAAGCGCGCCGTGCAGACCGGTTGGGAGATTCCTATGGAATCGGCGCTCGCGGTTGAACGTGAAAATCAACAACTGTTATTCCAAAGTGAAGATGCAAAGGAAGGTCTGGCCGCGTATGTCGACAAACGGCCAGCGGAATTCAAGGCGAAGTGAAAAGCATTACCACAGAGGACACTGAGGTGCACAGAGCAACGCCACAGAGGTTTCCGGGATCAATTACGAAAGCCTCTGTGTTTACTCTGTGAAACTCTGTGTCCCCTGTGGTTCGAGGTTTTGACATTATGCCAGGCAAAGTAGCAAAAATCGGAACCTTCAGTGACTGGGTGGGTCTGTTCGACGAATGGCGCAAAGAAATTGGCGTCAATCGCGACGAGATTTCCAGCTTTAAATTTGACACTCTCTTCGGTGCTATCGAAACCGAAGAAATCCAGTTTGGTCACTACAAAGGCCGCCGCAAGTGGGAGAACCTCCGCCAGATTCCCACCCAGCAAATGCGTGACGCCTTGATGAACATGATTGTCTACCAGGGCGACACGGAATTTGCCAGCGTCGAACAGCAGCGGTACCTGTTCGAAACCGCGCCCACTGACTGGGACCGCCGCGCTATCACTCGCGTCATGATCGAAGAAATGCGTCACGGATGGCAGATGTGCGCCTTGCTCGTCGATCACTTCGGCTACTCCGGCAAAGTCGAAGCCCAGAAAATGCTGGAGCGTCGCGCTTTCGAAAACAAGCGCCTGCTGGGCGCATTCAATGTCGATGTCGATAACTGGATGGACTTCTTCACCTACACCGACTTTGTCGATCGTGACGGCAAATTCCAACTGCAGATGCTTAAGTTTTCGGCCTTTGCGCCCCTCGGCCGCTCCATGTCGTACATGCTCCGCGAAGAAGCGTTCCACATGGGCACCGGAAACGACGGCCTGCGCCGCATCGTGCAAGCTGGAGTAATCCCCGCCTGGCTCATTCAGAAATATCTGAACAAATGGATTTCCAGTTCCTATGATCTTTTCGGCACCGATCATTCCTCATCGGCGCACTGGGCCTACGTTTGGGGCATCAAGGGCCGCTACGACGAGCCCAAGAATGACAAACAGGCTGATCTCGACGATCTGAACGACTACAACCGTAATCTTTATCGCGACGAAGTTGCCGGTCTGATCGAACGATTCAACACCGTTCTGAAGCCGGGTGAACCAAAGCTTTACGCGCCTGACATCAAGTTCAATCGTATGATTGGCCGCTGGGCAAATAAGAAATTTCATCCGCAAACCGGCCAGCCGCTCGAGGACAAAGAGTACGACCAGCAATTGCTGGAATTTCTCCCCAGTGCCAATGACAAGAAGCTATTGCTGGAAATTATCGCGAATGAGAAGAAGTGGATCGTTCCCAAAGAAGGCGCGCGCGATCCCTTCGAAACCATTGCCGAGCCGCGCAAGTCCGCGATTAATCTCTAATGTCTCGCCATCAATGCCTCGGAGTGAAGTGTGATGAGTGAGACCACAATTAGCAACGTGGGTACCGACGCCCTCGTCCGTTCGGTCGAGCAAGGCTCCAGAAATGCTCCCTACACTCTTTCCGAACTTATGGTTTGTGCCGCTGCGCGTGAAATCAAAGATGGCGAACTGGTTTTTGTTGGCATGCGCCTGCCGCTGATCGCCTTTGTCGTCGCAAAGAAAACTCACGCACCCCACGCGATTGGCCTATTCGAGAACGGCGTGATCCGCTCAACACCGGCTGCTGAATTGATCTACACCATGGCCGATCCACCCAATCTTCTCGGCGCCACGCAATGTCTCGATATGCTGGGCGTAATGAGCCTGCTGCAATCTGGCCGCGTTGATCTCGGCTTTCTCGGAGCGGCTGAAGTCGACCGCTTCGGCAATCTCAATTCAACTCAGGTGCAAGGCTCGCATGGCATGATTCGCCTGCCCGGTTCGGGCGGCGCATGCGACATCGCTTCACTCGCGGATCGTTTCGTAGTCCTGCTCGAGCACAAAAAAGAACGCCTGCCGGAACGCGTTTCATTTATGACCAGTCCCGGATACGGCGATGGTCAAGGCTGGCGAAAAAGAGTGGGCCTGCCCCGCGGCGGCCCGTCTGCAGTGATTACTACAAAAGCTGTTCTTCGGTTTGGCAACGAGTGCGAGTCTTATTTGGATTCTATTCACCCGGGCATTGAAGTCGACGATGTGCTCTCGAACACTGGTTGGAAGTTGCAGCACCCGGAAAATGTGCAGCAAACTCCAGAGCCATCCTTAGAGGAATTACGGGCGATTCGCGAATACGACAAAGAAGGATTCTGGACGAGCTAAACAGACCAGCTCGGTTTTCTATTCGGTTATATGGTGACAGCCGCGGCAAAATTCGAGCGTCTTACGCTGGAGGTGCGGCCTCCGGTGGCGCGCATCGCGCTGACCAATCCTCCACTCAATGTGATCGATATCGCGATGATGGAGGAGCTGGCTTCAACTCTGGCCATGATCGAAGTCCACGCCGAAATCTCCACCATAGTGATTCGAGGCGCAGGCAAATGTTTTTCTGCCGGCGTCGACGTTGCCGCGCACACCCCCGACAAAGTCGTATTCATGCTGGAAAAGTTTCATGCTCTGATTCGCGCTCTGATCGCTACTAAAAAGGTGACGATTGCTGCCGTGCACGGGCATTGCTTCGGCGGCGGCGCAGAGTTGGCGATGGTCTGCGACATGGCTTACACCACCGGCGATGCGAAGTGGGGATTTCCTGAAATCCAACTCGGCTGTTTTCCCCCGGTCGCGGTCACAGCACTTAGCGTCCTTGTCGGACAAAAGCGTGCCACAGAAGTCGTGCTTACCGGCAGGACGCTGAACGGAGCGGAAGCCGCCGCTATGGGATTGGCCACTCAGACGGTCGCAACCGGTCAGCTTGCCAACATTGTTGATGAAACTACTGCCAAGCTCTCCACACTCAGCCCGGCAGCCCTGGCGCTAACAAAGAAGGCGATATATGCATGGGATGCCTCGCACTTCGACAAGGGCCTAGCACGCGCAGAAAAGATTTATCTCGATGAACTAATGAAAACTCAAGACGCGAACGAAGGCATTCGCGCATTCATGGAAAAACGTAAACCCGATTGGAAGGGGCGGTAAAGCCCATGACGAAGGTGTGCTCTATGCGTGAAGTGATTGCAGAGTTCGTTCCCGACGGCGCTTCCGTCGCCATGGGCCTGCAGATGGAGCAGATGATCCCATTCGCCGCCGGTCACGAAATCATTCGCCAGAAGAAACGTGCGCTGACTTTGATCGGACCGATCTCCGACATTCTTTTTGATCAACTCATCGGCGCTGGCTGCGTCGAGAAAGTAGTCGCTGCCTGGGTGGGGAACGTCATGATGGGCTCGGCCTACAACTTCCGCCGCGCCGTCGAGCAGGACGGACTGAAAGTTTTTAACATGAGTAATTTCACCATTGCTCTTGCCTTGCAGGCGGGCGCAATGGGCGTTCCGTTTCTACCAACGAAAAGTGCGCTGGGCAGCGATACGGCTAAAGGCAATCACTTTTTTTATCAAATCTTCTCGCCGTTCGCGCCGAAAGAATCATTGTGGGCGGTACGTGCCCTCAATCCAGACGTCACGATCGTCCACGTACAGCGCGCGGATGCCGAAGGCAACGCCCACTGCTGGGGAAATTTCGGGGTGATGATTGAAGGCGTGCGTGCAGCCAAGCGCGTGATTTTGACCGCTGAAGAAGTCGTCGACGCTGAAGTGATCGCCAGCGATCCCAATCGGACCGTCATCCCCGGCTTTCTGGTGAATGCTGTCGTCGAGTGCCCGTTCGGTGCGCACCCTTCGCCGGTCCAGGGATACTACAGTCGAGACAACGACTTCTTCCGCGAATATCACGAGCAAACAAAAACTAAAGCTGAGAACGATGTCTGGCTTGAACGCTGGGTCTACGGCGTTTCAGACCGCCGGGAATATTTGGATCAAGTGGGAGCTGATCGGATCGACGCGCTCAGCGTGAAGCAGCACGCGTACGCTGCGCAAGCTGATTTTGGATATTAATTGTGGATACCAACAAAGATTTTGGACACTCGCACCGACAGCCGATTGTGAGTGCTAACCGAGCCCCGAAGGGGCGGAATGAGAAAGCCCGGCATGGCAATGCCGGGAAAACTGAACAAGGCAGGACCGAGTCCCGAAGGGACGGTACACATTGTCCGGCAATCGTATGAGAAAAGCCCTTCTCGAACTCCGTGTCAACGGCCGCTCGCACGAGCTAGCGATCGAACCCAATCGCCTTCTGCTCGACGCCTTGCGCCTAGATTTGCAACTCACCGGCTCCAAACGCGGCTGCGACGATTCATCCTGTGGCGCGTGTACTGTTCTGGTCGATGGCACTCCCATGCTCTCCTGCACCATGCTCGCGGCAAGCTGCGAAGGCCAGGAGATCACGACTGTGGAAGGTGTTAGCGAACACGGCGCATTGGCTGCAATCCAGAGAGCTTACGGCGATTGGGGAGGCGCTCAGTGCGGCTTCTGTACTCCGGGATTCATGATGACGGTCAAACACCTTCTTGCCACCAATCCCAATCCAACGGATACAGAAATTCGCGAAGCGCTCAGCAGCAACTTGTGCCGCTGCACTGGCTACAGCCAGATGTATGAAGCGATCAAAGCTGCAATTCAAGCCGAGCAGAAGGGAACGGCGGCGGCAAAATGATTCTCTACTACGATCAAAACGGGCTGTCATTCGGGATGAATTTATCCCCCACCTTACGCTGTCATTCCGAGCGAAGAAGATCATTCGCTGGCGAACGATCTTCGCAGTCGAGGAACCTGTTTTTATTCCCGGTAAACGCCGCTTGCGATCGGCAAAATCGACCTTACTATCGAGGTGCGCTCGACTTTATGGCCCCGACTCGTCACCAACTGGCAATTCATGTCTAACTTCTCCATCATCGGCAAACCCATCGCCATGGTCGACGCCGCTGGCAAGACCACCGGCGCAGGCAAATACACCGACGATCTTTCGCTTCCCGGCATGCTGACGGGCAAAATTCTGCATTCGCCGCATCCGCACGCGCGGATCAAATGCATTGATACCAGCCGGGCTGAGAAACTCGACGGCGTTGTCGCGGTCGTCGTCGGATCAGACGCTCCCAATCCTTACGGCATTCTTCCCGTCGGGCACGACGAGCACGCACTTGCCATCGACAAGGTCCGTTACGTCGGAGACAACGTGGCCTGCGTCGCTGCGGAAGACGAGGCCACAGCCGAGCGTGCTCTTGAACTGATCGACGTTGAATACGAACTCCTGCCGGCCTACTTCGATCCCGAAGATTCGATGAAGGCCGAACGCGATTTAATTCACGACAACAAGCCGCACAACATCGAAAAGGACTACCACCACGCGTTCGGAGATCCAGACAGAGGCTTCGCTGAAGCAGACCACATCGAGGAGGCACGTTTCATCGCCAACGAAGTCACGCACGCGGCGATGGAGCCGCACTCGACCCTCGCGGCATTCGAAATCGATTCGCAGACCGGCAATCCCGGGCGGCTGACCGTCTGGTCCTCAACCCAGGTGCCGTATTACCTGCAGCACAAACTTTCGCTCGTGCTCGACATGCCCATGTCGCAGATACGCGTGATCAAGCCGCTGGTGGGCGGAGGCTTCGGGGGCAAGAGTGAAGTCATTCCGCTCGAAATCATTGCCGCGGTGGCGGCCCGCAAAGCCCAACGTCCGGTGAAGATCACTTACACGCGCGAAGAAGTTTTCTGGGCGCATCGCGGAAGACCGCGCACTATCATCGACCTGAAAACCGGCGTCAAAAATGACGGCCGTATCACAGCTGTGAAAGCCCGCGTGGTGCAGGACGGTGGCGGTTACTGCTCCTATGGTGTCGTCACCATTTTGTATTCCGGCGCGTTGCTCGGCGCTCTCTACGACATCCCAAACATTCAGTACGACGGCTACCGCGTGCTCACCAATAAGCCTGCATGTGGCGCCATGCGCGGTCACGGCACGGTTAACGTGCGATTCGCGTTCGAGTCGCAACTCGACGAGCTTGCCGCCAAATTAAAAATAGATCCTGCTGAAATCCGTCGCCGCAATCTGCTGCAGCCGCCGTGTGTCACCGTAAATGGACTTCGCGTTCAGAGTTATGGCTTGCCCGAGTGCATCGAGAAAGTTGTCGACCGCTCCGGTTGGAAAGAACGTAAAGGCAAGTTGCCTCAGGGACGCGGGCTCGGTATCGCATGCAGTCACTACGTCAGCGGCGCGGCCAATTCGATCATCCGTTCCGACATGCCGCACTCGACAGTCAATATCAAGATCGATCGCGACGGCGGAGTCGTGGTATACACCGGCGCATCGGAAATCGGTCAGGGCTCTGACACTATGACGGCCCAGATCGCAGCGGAAGTGTTGGGCTGTTCACTTGCTCGTGTCAAAGTCATCGCTGCTGATACCGATCTCACGCCCATCGACATCGGTTCCTACTCCAGCCGGGTAACCTTCATGGCCGGCAACGCAACCCTGCGCGCCGCCGACGCAGTGAAGAAACAAATCGCCGCCGCCGCAGCAAAGAAAATGGATTGCGCCCCGGAAGACCTGATCTTCAGCAACGATTTCCTTACCAAAAAAAATCACGAGGGTGCCCCATCCTTGTCGCCGCCTTTGCGACAGGGTGGGGACGTTGACTCACCATCAGCTGCCGTCTCCGGCCGCATGGGAACAGACCATGTGGGGACGGGAGCCCTCGCCCGTCCGGCCGAGCATCACTCGGCAACCGTCTCCGGTCGGGTCGAAGGTCAAATCCTTCGCGGCTCGCTTCAGCAAAAGCGCAGAGAAGACGACTCGCCAAAGAACTCAATGTCCTTCGAAGAAGCCGTTGTTACCGCCATCGACTTCCATGGCGCGCTTACAGGCACCGGTTCTTACGCTCCTCCACCTGACGCCCGCGGCGGCAAGCACAAAGGCGGAGGGGTCGGCCCCTCTCCCGCCTATTCCTACTCGGCGCAAGTCGCAGAAGTCAGCGTCGATGAAGACACCGGAGAGGTCACGGTTCACAAAGTGTGGGCGGCACATGATTGTGGGCGCGCGCTGAATCCAGTGGCCGTCGAAGGCCAGGTGATCGGCTCCGTCTGGATGGGCATGGGCCAGGCACTAACCGAAGAGATGATTTGGAAAGACGGCCTGCTGATGAATCCCGGCTTGCTGGAATACCGCAGCCCGTCGTCCGCCGAATCGCCCGAAGTCGAACCGATCATCGTTGAGAGCATCGATCCCGAAGGCCCATTCGGCGCAAAGGAATGCAGCGAAGGCGCGCTCGCCGCAACTATTCCGGCGATTTCGAACGCAATTTACGATGCAGTCGGAATTCGTTTACACGAATCGCCATTTACGCCGGAACGCGTGCTCTCCGCACTGCGTGCAAAGAAAAATGCCAAGCCCCTGAATTTGACCGAAGGAGTTGATCCAACCTCGCCCGTGAAGTTTCGCGAACATGGAGGCTCACTCTGGTTCAAAGGCAAAGGCCAAATGCGCCACGGGAATGATATGAGTCGGGCACCCTCACCCACCAGTGGGGAGCAATGAGTCTCTCGGAATTCCAACTCGCTCGCCCGCGAACGCTTCCCGATGTCCTCGCATTCCTGAGCGACCAGGCTGACAACGTCCGCATCCTCGCCGGCGGCACCGACCTGCTTCCTTCCATGCGCCAGAGACTTTTCGCGCCCGAGCATGTTTTAGATCTGCGTCGAATAAGCGAACTCAGGGGAATTCGCCAAACCGGGAAGGGAATTGAGATTGGCGCGTTGACAACTCTGCGCGAAATCGAACACTCGCCAATGCTTGCTAAAAACTATCCAGTCCTGACCGAAGCGGCTAAAACAGTCGCATCTCCGCTCATCCGCAACATGAGCACGATTGGCGGCAACATCTGCCTCGACACTCGCTGTCTCTGGTACAACCAATCTCTGGCATGGAGAAAATCCTGCGGTTTTTGCATTAAGAAAGACGGCGATCTCTGCCATGTCGCTTCCGGCGGGACAAAGTGCTGGGCGGTTTTCTCCGGCGACACTCCTCCGGCACTACTCTGCTTGCACGCTGAAATTGAGATAGCCAGCGCATCGGGAACTCGCCGCATTCCACTCCGAGATTTCTACACCGGCGAAGGCGACAATTATCGCAAGCTGCGGCCTGACGAATTACTCACGAAAATCATTCTCCCCCATGCTTCATCGGGATATCGCGGTGCATACCGAAAATTGCGTGTTCGTGGATCAATTGATTATCCGCTCGCCGGCGTAGCGGTGGTCATCAAGCGGTCGAACCATCACATTAACGACATTCAGATTGCTTTGACTGCTGTAAATCCCGCTCCGCTGCTGGTCGAAGGTTTGAGCCCACTACTGCTCACGAATGGCAAAATCGATGACCAGTCTGCCGAGCACGCCGCCGAATTGGCCGCTCGGACGGCCAAACCATTAACAACGTCTGGACTCACTCCCGAGTACCGGCGCGAGATGATCCGGGTATTCACGAAACGTGCTCTGCTGGCCGCAATCGAGAGCTGATTAAGTGCAACTTCCTTCCCGCGACGCGGCAACCTAGCATCCCTAATACCTCATCTGAGCGATACTCATGCCACGGGAGAGTTCCCGCAGGCGATCGAGTTTCGTCCACTCGTCAGCGAGATAAAAGGAGCAAAATGCGAATTTCAAATTTCTCAGTATTTATCCTGTCGTTTGCACTGGCGCTGGCGATCAGCCTACCGGCCGCTGCCCAATCGCCGGAAACCCCGCAGTCCGGGTCACCCTCTTCTCAAACTGCGCCTGCGCCGCCCGCAGCGGTCCAACAGAACGCTCCGCCAGCCGCTAATCAGAACAGCGGGCAATCGCAGGCCAATGCCAATGACGACAACCCATTAAATCTGACCGAAGACCAAAAGACTAAGTTGCGCCCCATCATCATGGAAGAGAACCAACAGATGGAAGCTTTGCGCAACGACAGCTCAATGAGTCAGGAGCAGAAGATCGCGAAGGCAAATCAGATTCGCGCCGACGCCTCGCCAAAAATAAAGGCCCTCTTGACTCCTGAGCAATTGCAGAAGCTCGCGCAACTACAGCAAGAGCGAGCTAAGGAGCAACAACAGCCCAGTCAGGCGGCGCCGAGCCAAAGTGCTCCCAGCCAAACAGCTCCGAGCCAAACTGCGCCCAGCCAGACCGCTCCCAGCAACTCTCAACCCCCGCCGAAATAAAAAGGCGTCGATCACAGGGGTGGCCGCTCGTGCCACCCTTTTGCTTTGCCACTCAGAACCCTCCCGCGACTCCACAACTCCCTTCAGTTTTGTACCTTTCCGGATCCGAAGTTTCCGTCGATAAAAAGTAAAGCAGATCCACTTCCATTCAGCTGCGAAAAACGTGAGTCGGTTGGATGCGTGTTGGACATCCAATTACAGGAATGGAGATTAATCTACCCACGATCAGTGAAATAGCCGAGGCGCAAAAGCTCGTTTACGAGTTAATGACGCCCACGCCTCAGATTTCATGGCCACAGCTGAACCAGAGACTTGAGGCCAATGTCTGCGTGAAACATGAGAACCACACTCCCATCGGCGCATTCAAAGCACGCACCGCGATTGTGTACGCGGCGGAGCTCTTTAAACATTCAAACCGCGTAAATGGCCTGATCACCGCCACCCGCGGCAATCACGGACAATCAGTCGCGCTCGCAGGACAGCGCTTCAGAGTCCCAGTCACAATCGTCGTGCCGTACGGCAACAGCGTAGAAAAGAATGCCGCGATGCGCAGCCAGGGTGCAAACCTCATCGAGTTCGGCAACGATTTTCAGGAATCCCGGGAGCATGCGCAAACCCTGGCGCAGGATCAAGGGTTGCACTTCGTGCCGCCATACCATCGCGACATTGTCAAAGGCGTGGCCACCTACTGGATGGAATTGTTCAGCGCGGTTCCTGATCTCGATGTGGTTTACGTTCCCATTGGGATGGGCTCGGGCATCTGTGCGGCTTGCGCCGTCCGCAACAGCATGAAATTGAATACAAAAATTGTCGGGGTTGTTTCTGAAGGAGCACCCGCATACGCGCTCTCTTTCGAAGCAGGACACGCCATTGACGCGAAGGTCACGACCACAATTGCCGATGGTATAGCTTGCCGTCTTCCTGATGATGATGCGATCGCAGTGATCTTGAATAACGTCGATCACATCGTTCAGGTCAGTGATGACGAAATCCGCAACGCTATGCGGATGTATTTTTCCGATACCCACAACGTGATTGAAGGTGCCGGGGCCGCCTCGCTCGCAGCGGCGCTAAAAGAACGCCGTTCAATTCGCGGAAAGCGTATCGCTCTCATCGCAACCGGCGGCAATGTCGATCGAGAGGTCTTCGCCCAGGTGTTACTCGAACCAGAATCCAGGCTGCAATCGGCCCTTGGCATCGCGTCCCGGTAACCTGCAGCGCGTCCCAGCGTTCACAAGTCGTCACCGGACAAACCCAGCAAAATACCAGATAATATCGTCAAGCGATTTCGCGACTCTAATCTGGGCGCGTTGGGGGCCATCAGTTTGGAAAATCAGCACGGCACAATTCTGGTTACCGGGGGCGCTGGATTCATCGGCTCCAATTTCATCCTGCACTGGCTCGCAAGCGAACCTGCCCACGTCGTCAATTTGGATAAACTGACCTATGCTGGCAACCCCGCAAATCTTGCTTCAGTCTCTTCGGATCGAAGATATAACTTCGTGCAAGGCGATATTTGCGACCGGGGATTGGTTGCTGATCTTCTATTGAAAACTCGCCCCCGTGCGATCGTTCACTTCGCTGCCGAGAGCCATGTCGATCGCTCCATTCACGGCCCCGACGATTTCGTTCGCACCAACGTCAATGGAACTTTTAGTTTGCTAGAAGAAGCTCGCGCCTACTGGTCTGCAATAAATCAGGCGGAAAAAAGCGGGTTTCGTTTCCTGCATGTTTCAACCGATGAAGTTTACGGCTCGCTCAGCGCCACTGAACCCGCATTTTCGGAAACCACGCGATATGCGCCGAACAGTCCGTATTCGGCATCCAAAGCCTCCTCTGACCACCTGGTGCGCGCCTACCACCACACCTACGGAATGCCGGTGCTTACTACGAACTGCTCCAACAACTACGGCCCATTTCAGTTCCCGGAGAAGCTGATTCCGCTCGTGATCCTGCACGCTCTCAGTGGAAAACCAATTCCGGTTTACGGTGACGGCTTGAACGTCCGCGATTGGCTTTACGTCAACGACCACTGCGAGGCTATTCGCACCGTTCTCTCCAGCGGTCGCCCCGGTGAGACCTATAACATCGGCGGCAACAACGAAATAAAGAACATCGACGTGGTCACCACAATCTGTTCAGTGCTCGATGAACTTCGTCCCACCGATCCCATCGTTCCGCACAAAAAACTAATCACGTTCGTAAAAGACCGCCCTGGTCACGATCGCCGTTACGCTATGAACGCGACAAAGGTCGAAACTGAACTCGGTTGGCGTCCGAAAGAAACGTTTGAAAGCGGTATTCGCAAGACCATTCAGTGGTATCTGAATAACGAGCCCTGGATTCAGTCGGTCACCAGCGGCAGCTATCGTCAATGGATGGCGACCCAGTACTCGCTTTAGAATTCCATACGCTACAATCCCAATCGAATGTCTAATCTGCCGATTCTCAAATCGTCAAAATATAAAGGCATTATTCTCGCGGGTGGATCAGGCACGCGCCTCTATCCCGTTACTCACGCCGTCGGCAAGAGCCTGCTTCCCATTTACGACAAGCCCATGGTGTACTACCCTCTGTCGACCCTAATGCTGGCTGGCATCCGCGAGATCATGCTCATTTCGACTCCCGACGATCTGCCTAAATTTCAGCATCTTCTAGGCGATGGCTCACGTTTCGGATTAACTCTGTCTTATGCTGGACAGCCCAAGCCAGAAGGCATCGCCCAGGCGTTCCTCATAGCCAAAGACTTCATCGCGGGTAGCTGCTGCGCCTTGGTTCTCGGCGATAACATCTTCCATGGACATGATCTCGCCAAAAGCGTGAAGGACGCAGCCGAATGCGAAAAGGGTGCTCGCATTTTTGCATATCCGGTGCACGACCCTGAACGCTACGGGGTGGTTGAGTTCGATTCGAAAGGGAAGGCAGTCAGTCTCGAGGAAAAACCACGCGTGCCGAAATCGCGCTACGCCGTGACCGGACTCTACTTCTATGATTCGCAAGTCGTCGAGATCGCCAGAGCGCTCAAGCCTTCCGCCCGTGGAGAACTCGAGATCACCGACGTCAACCGCGAATATTTGAAGCGCGGGACCCTCGAAGTGGCCGTCATGGGCCGCGGAATGGCGTGGCTCGACACTGGGACGCACGAAGCCATGCTGGAAGCCTCGTTGTTCATCCAAACCATCGAAACCCGCCAAGGGCTCATGGTGGCCTGTCCTGAGGAAATTGCCTACCGCTACGGATACATTACGGCGCAGCAGGTCGAGCAAGCTGCCGCCGCCATGCAGAACAATGGCTACGGAGCCTACCTGGTGCAAATGCTCAAGGAGCAAGTGTTCTAAAAAACGCTCTCATGAAAGTTATAGATACTCCTCTCGTTGGCGCTCTGGTCCTTGAACCCAAAGTTTTTTCGGACGATCGGGGCTTTTTCCTCGAAAGCTACAATGAGAAGGTTTTCCAGGAAATCGGTATTCGCGACAGGTTCGTCCAGGATAACCATTCCTATTCCAAGCGCGGCGTGTTGCGCGGCCTGCATTATCAGGTGGAAAAACCTCAGGGCAAACTGGTGCGTGTCGTAAGCGGCGAAGTGCTCGATGTATTCGTTGATCTTCGCCGCAGCTCTCCCAGTTTTAAGCGTTGGCGAGCAGTCAAGCTTTCTGGTGAGAATCGGCGTCTGGCTTGGATTCCAGCCGGTCTCGCGCACGGCTTCTATGTGCTATCCGAAAGCGCCCACGTCTTATATAAATCCACTCAGTTCTATTTTCCGGAGTTGGAGCGGACCGTCCTCTGGAATGATCCTGACCTGAAAATCGACTGGGAAAATTCCAAAGAACCCCTGCTTTCGGAGAAAGACAAAAAAGGCAAGAGCCTCAAAGATGCCGAGCTTTTCCCGTAACCCATGCTTGGGTTTTTTTCTGGCTCTATCGGGTTAGAAGCTTTGGAGTTGTTCTATTTCCCCGCTCGGGCAGCGATCGAGCGTTTACCCGCTGGATGCTCTTTGATCCATCTGGCAAGCTGTTTACGCGCTTGGCTCGGCATGTCTAAAAAGCGTATTCCGGCGCGCTCTTTATTGTCTTGCCAAACCAATTCCGCGGTCGCATGAATAAGCTCAGGTTCGTTGGGTAAAGAAAAATCCACGTTTACGCCGCCTGATGCCGGTAGTTGATCCAGATCGCAACGAATCGCCGCCCCGGTTTCGCTCAGATCGGTGATGATTATCTGCTTTCCTGTTCCCCTCGAGTGCGACGGGCTCATCCTCGCCGTCAGGGTTGTCGATACACGACCATTCCCTCGACGTCGCTCTCGGGTCATCAAATTCCGAACCGCGCGCAAGCCGTGGCGTACCCGATCGGGTGAAAGCGGCTTGTAAATCACTACCTGAGTACTTGCGCGAAACACCGGATGCAACGGGGTCGCAGGATCGGCCAGAACAATTCGCACTGAGCTATTGCATGAGGGCAATTCAATCAGCTTCTGCAGGGCCACATGCGGCTCGTCGATTGAGTCATCAACGATGATTGCGTCATAGTGGTGCTCTATCGCTTGCGAGAGCGCAGCAAACGTCTCTTCGCAGTGGTCCATGTCAACCTCGAGGTCCTTAAAGACCCGGCTGACCACGCGAACCGTATCCCGATCACTACTGAGCAGTAAACTGTGCAGCATACCTGCGTTAAATGCTAGGCAGGTGCTCTAGTTACGGCAAGTTACCGAAGTCAGTTTTCGTTACCTTGCTGGGAGTTTTACCCAGCTCCGCGACTGCGCCGAGGCTTCCACCGCCTCCAGGACCGCTTGGGTTCTCACCGCGTCATCGAAATTGGGATGAAATGGCTCACCTTTGGCAAGACTTTGCAGAAAATCCCCCATGGTGGCGATAAACGTGTGCTCGTATCCCACCAGGTGCCCAGGTTTCCAGAAGTTTCCCGAGTAAGGATGATCGGGTCCCGTCACCAGAATGTTGCGGTTGGCTTGCAGCTTTCCCGGGTCGGTAGCGTCGAAAAATTGCAAGCGGTTCATCTCCTCGAGGTCAAAACCCAGGCTGCCTTTCGCGCCATAAATCTCAAAGCCATTGCCGTTACGCCGTCCGACGCCGAAGCGGCTGGCTTCAAAAGTTCCCAGGCTGCCGTTGGCAAACCGCGCCATCAGCAATACTGCGTCGTCCACTTCGCGTCCTGGAATGAACGTATGCTTGGTGGCTGAGAGCTCCGCGATTTCGCCGTTCAGATAAATCGCCATATCGACTGAATGCGAAAGCAGGTCTCCGATTGCCCCCGAACCCGCCTCGCTCGCGCGGTATCGCCAGGTTTGACCTTTGGCGGAATCTACGCCTGACTGGTTAAAGTAATAAGCCCGGTAGTGGTAGGGCTGACCCAGTCGGCCTTCGTCGATGAGCTGTTTTGCAAAGCTCACCGCCGGTACTCGTCGATAGTTGAACCACACCAGATTAGGGAGGTTCTTCGCGGCAGCTGCCATCATCTGCGCCTCAGCAAGCGACAATGCCAGCGGCTTCTCGCAGAGAACTATCTTTCCAGCCTTTGCTGCTGCTATCGCAATCGGGGCGTGCAGCGCATTCGGCACTGCAATATCGACGACGTCAATGTCTTTACGGGTGACTAGCTCCTGCCAATCAGCAGCTGTTTCCGCCCATTCCCATTGCCGCGCGAATGCTTCCAGCTTTGACTGATTTCGTGCGCTCACTACTTTCAGGTTCAGCGAATAAGGAACATCGAAAAAATGGCTAACCTGATGAAAAGCGTTCGAATGAGCGCGCGCGATCGAGCCGCTGCCGATCATCGCAATGTTGAGTTGTTTTCTGGCGGAAGGCATCGCTAAGAAGCACGAATAGCTTATCGCAGAATTATCGCCGTCAGCTTTCGACGCCCAGGCTCTGCAAATCTTTCTTCAATTGGGCAAGATCACGCATTAAAACTGTCCGCATTCCAACTTTGGCCGCACCGTCAATATTGACCGGTCGATCGTCAATGAAACAGCACTCATCAGGCGACTTTTGAATTAAATCCAGCGCCAGGCGATAAATCCGTTCCTCGGGCTTCCGCATTCCCACAAAGCACGAGCTCACGAATAAATCGAAAATCTGAGTCAGATTGAATTGTCGAATCCGGTATTCGTTGAATTCACGGGACTCATTGTTGATCGTCGCCATCAAGCACTTGCTGGTCAAACTTCGCGCAAAATCCAGTACCTCGGGTTTTGGCTTGGACAGCGAAAACATGAAGCTTTTGAACTCTTCCTTCGGAAACTTCCTTGCCTGATAAAAGATCGTCCGATCTAAATATTGATCGAGCGTGACCTTGCCTTCCTCAAACGCAATGACAACTTCCTTGTGCCGGGCCTCGAAGTCTGCTTTCTGTAGCTGGAACTTTTCAATCGCGCGTTCCCGCTCTTCGTGGTCCCACGCGTTCGTAAGCAGCACGCCACCAACGTCCCAGAATAATGTGCGAATCGGCTTCATGAAGGCACCAGAAATGAAAGGATTGATGATAGCGCTTGCGATTCAGACCGCTCGGCAATGACGATTTGTGAAGGATTCTGATCTGACGGGCAGCGGTCTACGCCTTTGCCGGCATCTCCGCCGCTACCGCATCCCGGAAATATTCCAACGACATTTTCAGACCCTCATCAAGACCGATCTTCGGTTCCCAGCCCAGCAGCTTCCTGGCTTTGCTGATGTCAGGACGCCGCTGCTTCGGATCATCCTGCGGAAGGTCCTCATATCGAATTTTGCTCTTCGATCCGGTAATTGCGATCACCCGTTCGGCACATTGCAGTACTGTGAACTCATTCGGGTTCCCGATATTCACCGGAAAATGTTCGTCGGTTTTTGACAACCTCAAAAAACCATCAACTTCATCTGTCACATAGCAAAAGCTGCGGGTCTGCTTGCCGTCGCCATAAACCGTTAAATGATCTCCGCGCAGCGCCTGCTTCATAAAATTCGGGATCACTCGCCCGTCATTCAACTGCATTCGTGGACCGTAGGTGTTAAAGATTCGCACCATCCGCGTGTCCACCGCATGGTATCGGTGATATGCCATGGTCAATGCTTCGCTGAAGCGCTTCGCCTCGTCATAGACTGATCGCGGCCCGATTGTATTGACGTTTCCCCAGTAAGTCTCCTTTTGCGGATGTTCCAGCGGATCGCCGTAGCACTCGGATGTCGAAGCAAACAGATACTTCGCATGATTTTTATGTGCAATCTCCAGCGCCTGCATCGTCCCCAGCGATCCCACCTTCAAGGTATCGATTCCGTGGACCATGTAATCAACCGGGCTCGCAGGCGAAGCGAAATGGAAAACATAATTCACCGGGCCGCAGTCGAATGGACGGTTGATGTCGATCTGCAGGAATTCAAAGTTTCCCTCCCGCCGCAGGTGCTCAATGTTCGACATGCGTCCGGTCAGCAGGTTGTCCACGGCAATTACGGAGTAGCCTTCAGCCAGTAAAGCATCACACAGATGCGAGCCTAAAAATCCGGCTCCGCCGGTGACCAGCGCGCGAGGTTTCATGAACGCGTACCCTTTTTTGTCCGGGTGTCTGCCGCGCGGCCGGAAATTGGCTCTGGGCTTGCTGCCGGACGCCCTACGCTGTAGTAAGTAAATCCAGCCGCCGCCATGATCTCGGGATCATACAGGTTCCTGCCGTCGACGATGATAGGATACTTAAGCTCCGCCTTCAGCCGATTCAGATCAAGCGCGCCGAACTCCTCCCATTCTGTCAAAATCAGCAACGCATCAGCTCCCTGGGCGGCCTCGTACGCATCTTCGGTCATCGTGACACTTGAGTTCAGCGCTTCCTGCGCCCGTTCCCGCGCCGCCGGATCGTAAGCCGCAATCTGGCATCCCTCCTGCAACAAAGAGTGGATAAGAAGAATCGCAGGCGATTCCCGTATGTCGTCGGTCCCGCCCTTGAACGCCAGTCCCAGCACTCCGAGTTTCTTGCCTCGCAGAGTCCACAACGCGCTGCGCACCTTGCGGATGAACCGGTGCCGCTGCTCCTCATTGATCCGCATTACCTCATCAAGTAAGCGGAAGTCGTAGCCGCACTCGCGTGCCACCGCACGAAATGCCATCAGATCTTTGGGAAAACACGAGCCTCCATATCCCACGCCGGGGCTGAGAAACCTTGGTCCGATTCGGCTGTCAGTCCCAATACCCTGACAAACCTGCTGAACGTTTGCTCCAACACTTTCGCAGATCGACGCCACCGCGTTAATGAATGAAATTTTCATCGCCAGAAAAGCATTCGACGCGTGTTTAATCAGCTCCGCGCTCTTTGCGCTGGTCACAATCAGCGGCGGTGGAATCTGCGCGCGATCGGGGCGGGGAATTGCGTCCGGCCGCATGTAGTAACTGCCATCCGCCAGTGGAGCATAGATTTCTCGCAGCACCGCGGCGCATTGCGGGGTATCCGCACCCACAACAATGCGGTCGGGATAAAGAAAATCTGTGACCGCAGTCCCTTCGCGAAGAAACTCAGGATTCGATGCGACGTCGAACTCCTCAGCCTCGGCGCCATTTCGCAAAATAATTTTTCGCACCCAATCGCTGGTGTAAACCGGTACCGTGCTCTTCTCGACCACCACCTTGTAACTGTTGATCGCTCCGGATATCCCGCGAGCCACCGACTCCACATACGAAAGATCGGCCTCGCCGTGTTCCGTCGGCGGAGTCCCAACAGCTACAAAAATGGCCGAACTCGCCCGTACCGCAGTTTCCAGATCATCCGAAAATTTCAGCCGGACTCCGCGGTGACGGTGCAGCAGCTCGGGCAGAAATTTTTCGTGAATTGGAACCTCGCCACGGTTCAGCGCAGACAACTTCTTCTGGTCATTGTCCACAACGATGACGTCGTGCCCCAGGTCTGCGAAACAAGCACCGGCGACTAATCCCACATATCCCGAACCAACTACCGCAATCTGCATTCAGTCTTCCTCCAAGTCAATGCCCATAATAGATGCGGAAATCAGCATGAAAGCTTACTCTACCAGCTTCAATGTGAACACGGCGCATTTAGCGCACGTAAATGGGCACTCTTCCCAACTCGGAATTCTGTAGAGACGTAGCTCGCCGCGTTTCTTGTTCGGCCACAACATTTCATCCGCGAAGACGATGGAAGCATTTTTACCGACAATTCATTCCCCGAAACCGCTTGAAAAGGTAAACTTCTAGTTCGCCAATTCCTGATTCGAGGTCCGGCATGTATTGGAGTAGGAGCAATGGGCACACAGCGGCTGTGACGTTTTTGGCATCCATTCTCATTCCGGGGCTGCACGCCCAGCAGCTTATTCCCAACAGTGGCCAGCGAATCACGCCGACTGCGCCGACAGGTTCCAGTTTTGTCCCGCTCAATCCCGGTCTCTCCGATAACCCGCAATATGTCGCAGGCCAGGCCGTGACCACCGTCGTCAGCCCTGATGGTAAAACCCTGCTGGTTCTGACCAGTGGATACAACAGAGTTAATGACTCTTCCGGACACGTCATTCCAGCCGATTCGACTCAGTTCGTTTTCGTTTACGACATCTCACAGCACAGGCCCAACCAGAAGCAGGTCGTCCAGGTTCCGAACACCTACAGCGGCATAATGTTTGATCCCGCGGGAACGTCGTTCTACGTAAGCGGCGGCGTCGATGATAATGTGCACGCCTATTCGCTCGCCCCATTACTTTGGGCCACAATGGCATTGGTGTTGGCCTTTCAGTCAAGCCGCAAGCCGCCGGAATCGCAATCGCGAAGGACGGCTCGAAGCTGGTCGTCGCCAACTACTACAACGATTCCATCAGTGTGCTTACCAAATCCGAGAGTGGATGGGCCCTTTCAGGCGAACTCGATCTTCGTCCGGGTAAAGAAGATCCCAAAAAGTCGGGCGTGCCCGGAGGTGAATATCCGCTGTGGGTTGCGATCAAAGGCAACGACACCGCCTACATCTCCAGCATCCGGGACCGCGAGATCGTCGTGGTAAATTTCGCCGATAAACCGACAGTCGCCGCGCGCATTCGTGTCCCCGGCCAGCCCAACCGCATGGTGCTGAACGCGAGCCAGTCCACTCTTTACATCGCGCAGGACAACACGGATTCCGTAGGCGTGATCGACACAAGCTCAAACCGGCTTGTGGATAACATCGGAGTCGCCGCTCCAGCTGGCCTGCTGCCGCAAGCAAAATCCAAGCTCAGGGGGAACGATACCAACAGCGTGACGCTCTCGCGCGATGAGAAACTGCTCTATGTCACAAACGGCTGGATGAATGATGTTGCTGTCATCCAGCTCAGTTCCACTCCCAGGCAAAGCCATGTCGTCGGATTAATTCCAACCGGCTGGTATCCAAACTCGATCAGCTTTAGCGCTGATGGAAAATTCGCCTACGTGGTAAATGGGAAATCTCCGACCGGGCCCAATTCTGGTTCGTGCCTGGGATTGACTCCGGAGAAGGATTCGAAATGCCGCGCCACCAACCAATACAATTTGCAGCTGATCAAAGCTGGCTTGCAGAGTTTCCCCACTCCGACCTTAGGCGAGTTGCAGGCGCTTACCCAACAAGTTGCAAGTAACGACAGTTTTAAGGCCAGCTTGAGTGCATCTGAGACGGAAAAACTTGCGTTCCTG
>Ga0209474_10000944_pt1 | contig 29473 bp, 29 predicted proteins | sample GraSoiAngelo_145_FD_185902 | JGI IMG/M metagenome (GOLD analysis project Ga0209474, IMG submission 185902) | Grasslands soil microbial communities from the Angelo Coastal Reserve, California, USA - 14_1009_05_20cm (SPAdes) (version 2) | ecosystem: Environmental > Terrestrial > Soil > Grasslands...
CCCGACCCGGTATCTCCGCCCGAGAAGGCCAACTCACGCCGCCTTCTTGAAGATGTGGCGCTTGATGATGTTGAGGAAGTCGGCGGAGAAGTTGCGCATCTCGTTCTCGAGGACGCGGATCCGCGAGTTGAATGCGTTGTAAGCGACCAGCGCGGGCACCGCCGCAAAGAGTCCCACCGCGGTGGCGATCAGGGCCTCGCTGATGGGCCGCGCCACGGTGGCGAGATTGGCGTTTCCCACCTGGTAGATGTCGCGGAATGCCCCCATGATCCCCCACACCGTGCCGAAGAGGCCGACGAAGGGCGCCGCCGCGGCGGTGGTCCCGAGGAACGGGATGCTCGCTTCCAGCGTGGTCAATTCGGCGTTCGCGGCGCGGCCCAGGGCGCGCTCCACGTTCTCGAATCCGGAGAGCTGGTCGTGCATGGAGGCATCGGCCTGGGGCTGGGACTGCGTGACCTTCGACAGCTCGACATAGCCGGCGCGAAAGACCTGCGCGATGGGCGAGAGCGGCAGCTCGTCGGCGACCTTGTAGATCTGGTCGAGCCGCTTGCTGCGCCAGAACGTCTCCAGGAAACGGCTGCTCTGCTCCCGCGCGCGCCGCAGCTGGAGGAGCTTGCGGAAGATGATGGTCCAGCTCCCGAGCGAGGCGGCGACGAGGAGCGCGAGCACGGCGGCCACCACCGGACCGGAGTGGGTCACCATCTCCAGGTAGTTCAGGTTCTGCGATGGACCCAACGTTTCTCCTCGCTCGCAGGACTGGTTTTACCTGCTTGCTTCCGGGCCGTGTCCCTCGCACGGCGGTCCAAGAGTGTCAACGCATGACGGCACGAAAGAGCTCTAGCCTGCGGAGCTTTTTTCGTTCTCCGTGAACGCATGCCGGCGGGCCGGGTCTTCGGCGGGAGGCAAACGCAAGCACGCTTGTTGCGCAGTGAATCGCAGGACGGCAGTTTCAGTCTTAGACTCGGGAGAGAGCCCGAATGCGTACCCTGGTCCCCGCCGTCGTCCTCTGTCTGGCCCTTGGCGCTTCTGGCTGCGCGGATCCCGTCCGCGCCCCGCTCGATGTGAACTGGAGCTTCGGTGGGCTGGACTGCGACCAGGTGGGTGTCGCGACCATCCACTTGCAGATGAACCGCGAGCTGCTCAACCCGAGCGACTTCTCCTGCTTCGATTCGCGGGGCAACGTCACCACCGGTGCGCACCTCGGGAACTTCCTGCTCGGCGACTATCAGCTCACGGTGATCGGGCTCGACGTTTCGGGAACGGAGATCCTGCGGGGCACCCGGACTGCCCACGTCGCGCGCGGCAACAACCTCGTCGAGGTGGACATCGGCGGATCGGTCACGCTGCGGTGGACCTTCGGCGGCGGCCTCTCCTGCGCGCAGGCCGGCGTGTCCGTCGTCAATCTGAGCGTCGACGGAAGCGTCATCACCGATGCAGCGGGCAATCCGGCCATCCCCTGCACGCAGGCCGGACAGGATGCCGCGCAGATCTCGCCGCTCCTTCCGGGACCGCACTCCTTCGATCTGGTCGGACTCGTGCGCGGCGTTCCCTCCTTCAACGCGCAGGGGCTGTCGTTCAACGTGCAGGATCTTCTCGACACCAACGCGCCGGTCGATCTGCCGAGCGGATCGCCCACCGCCGCCACCGCCGACGTGTTCTTCTCCTTCGCCGGCGGTCTCACCTGCGACGAGGCGCAGGTGGACCAGGTGCAGGTCTTCGTCGACGTCAACCCGGACGGCTCGGGCGGGTTCGATCCCATCGGACACCCCGTTCCTTGCACCTCCGGCGGCGTGGACGGCGTCGAGTTCCCCATCGCCGGCGGCACGCATACCTTCGCCCTCGACGCGCTTCGCGGCGCCGTCTCGCAGCAGCTCGTCTACTCCACCATCCGTCCCCCCGCGGCGCTCTTCGAGGTCGGCTTGCACACCGAGATCACCGTCGACGCGGCCTCCTCCGGGGCCTCGCCGCGGGGCGGGGCGAACCTCACCTGGGACTTCGGGACGCCGGGAGTCTTCTGCCAGGGTGGCTCGTGGTCGCTGACCGATCCTTCCGGGGTCGTCATCCCGCAACCCGACGCGACCTGCGCGGGCGGCCGGACCGGCGTCTCGCTCGTCAATCTCACGCCCGGGTTGTGGACGTTCAACGGGACCGCCAACGTCTCCGGCCTGCAGTACCGGTCGACCACCCTCTTCGGCGTGCCGAATGGCGCGACCAACAACTTCAACATCCCGTTCACGAGGTAGCGTCCCCGCCCCGGCGTGGGCATCCTTCGCCGCCGATGGACTCCACCGGGCGGAGCGCGCAGCGCGAAGCGGCAATCGGCGTGTTCGACAGCGGTGTCGGGGGGCTCACCGTCCTTCGCGAGCTGATCGCGCTCTTGCCCTCCGAGAGCACCGTCTATCTCGGCGACACGGCGCGGGTCCCGTACGGCACCCGGTCGCGCGAGGTGGTGACCCGCTACGCGCTGCTCTGCGCGCGCCATCTGGCAGCCCGCGGGATCAAGCTCCTCGTCGTCGCCTGCAACACGGTCTCCGCGGACAGCCTTCCTGCCATCGCCGAGGCACTGCCCATTCCCGTGTTGGGCGTGATCGAGGCCGGCGCGCAGGCCGCGGCTGCTCGAACGCGTGGAGGAGGCATCGCCGTGCTCGGCACGCCGGCGACCGTGGCCTCGGGCGCGTACCAGGCGGTGCTCGCCCGCATCGCCCCGCTCGCGAAGGTCGCCGCCCGGGCCTGTCCTCTGTTCGTGCCGCTGGCGGAGGAGGGATGGATCGACGGAGAGGTGCCGCGCCTCGTCGCGCAGCGGTACCTCGGCGACCTCCGGCGCGCCGGCGTCGACACCGTGCTCCTCGGCTGCACGCACTATCCGCTGCTCGCGGCGACCATCGCGGAGGTGGTCGGGCCGGAGATGGCGATCGTCGACGGAGCGCAGGCCACCGCCCGGGCCGTGGCGCATCTCCTCGAGGTCCGGGACCTACGTCGCTCCGGCGGTGTCGCAGAGCATCGCACCTTGTGCACGGATGTACCCGACCGCTTCCAGAAGATCGCGGAGCGCTTCCTCGGGAGGCCGGTGGGAGCGGTCGATCTCGTCGACCTGACGCCTTGACCTGCTCGAAGGGCGTCGCTTACACAAATACTGTCGGAATTACGTCAATCTGGAACACTGGCGAGGTCCCGATCGTTCTGCTACCACCGGGAAGGCCGCGAGGAGGGCCCTTCCGTCTCGATTGAGAGTCCCTTGTGAGCGCGCGCAGCACTGCCCCGGTCGTCGGGTTCAACCACAACGTCAAGCACGGGCAGCGCGTCTATCACGTGCAGACCGAGGACTCCGGTCTTCCGCACGCGCACTTCATCACCCACCTCTTCCTCGGCGGAAATATCGTCGCCACGCAGAAGTCGAGCTATGCCGACCGCGCGGGCGAGCAGGATCTCGCCAGGCTGGTGCGCGGGATGATGGAAGAGCAGCACAAGGGAATGCTGCGCCGCCTGGTGGCGGGAGAGTTCGGCGAGACGGCGGATCGCCTCTCCGCTCCTCACTACGAGCCGGGCGTCCTCGCCACCGGCCAGACCGGCCCCGCCGCCGTCAACGTCGCCAAGACGGCTCCTGCCGCGGGGGCCATGTTCTCCAGAGGGCCTGCCGCGCAACCTGCGGCCAATCAGGCGCCGCCGAAGCCCGTCGCTCCCCGTGCGCCGGTCATGGCGGCGCCCGCGGCCACGCCGCGCGCTCCCGTCAAGGCTCCGCCGGCCGTCGCCGCGCAGGCCCGACCGGCCGCCGCCAACGGGAAGGCCGCGGTCGCTCCCAAGCCCGTCGCGCCGAAGGCGCCAGAACCCTGGCAGCCCGCACCGCCGGGAGCCTCCAATCCCGCGAGCCGCCGCATGCCGGGAGCGCCGCTTCCGCAGACCACGCGGGTTGCGCCGGCCGCGTCGCGGTCGGCGGTGTCTCCGCCGAAGCTCACTCCGTCGGGGCCGGTCCGTCCGGTTCCGGCGCGCGCGACGTCGCCGAATCTCTTTGCCGATGCGGCCAAGCCCGTCGAAGCGCCGCACGAAGATCTGCCCACTTTGTTCGCCGAGGAACTGATCAGCGAGAAAAGCCTCGACGAGGTCATCCTTGCGTTCCTCTCTGCCGACCTAGAGAAGTAGTAGGAGGACTCCATGCGCGTCCGCCTTGTTCTCGCCCCAGCCGTCGCGTTGGCGATCGTCTACGCTTGCGTCGGAAGCGATCACTTCACCGGCACTGGCACCGGCACCGGGATCGGCGGCCAGCCGGGCGATGCGGCGACCCCGGTGGTCGACGCCGGACCTGTTACTGACGCCGGACCCGTTACTGATGGCGGTTGCATCCTGCAGAACTTGCCGGCGGGCCAGGTCACCGCGAACGACAGCTGCGGCCCTGGAGGCAACGGTCAAGTGGCAAGCATAAACGCGGTCAGCTGCCTCGACGTCACCATCACGGTGGTGCCAGACGACGAGGTTTGCCATGGGACGCTCACGGGGCCGACGAACGCCTTCGATGGAGGCTGCAGCGGCACGCTTGGAGCGTGCACTTCGGCAAACCTGCCCGGAATCATCCATTGCACGACGACGGGCCAGGCTCCGTGTGCCGTGCAGGTGTGCAATTCGAACGGAACCTGTCCACCGTGATCCAGCTGTTCCACGTCACCAAGGCCTACGGCGGCGACGCGCCGGTTCTCTCCGACGTGAACCTTCGCGTGGAGAAGGGCGAGTTCATCTGGCTGACGGGGCCTTCGGGCGCGGGAAAGACCACGCTGCTCCGGCTCCTCTTCTGCGCCGAGGCGCCGACCAGCGGCCAGATCCTGGTCGGCGGCCGCAACGTCAACCGGCTGAGCCAAGGCGGCGTCCCCTACCTGCGTCGCAACATCGGCGTCGTCTTCCAGGACTTCAAGCTGCTCGACAACCGCACCGTCGCCGAGAACGTCGGCTTCGCCCTCGAAGTTCTTGGCGCGAGCGACGCCCACATCCGCGGGCGGTCCTTGCGGCGCCTCGACCAGCTCGGCCTGCGCAGCAAGGCGGACTCGCTGCCGGCCCGCCTCTCCGGCGGAGAGCAGCAGCGCGTCGCCATCGCCCGGGCCCTCGTCAACGAGCCGGCGCTCCTCCTCGCCGACGAGCCCACCGGCAACCTCGACGCCTCGCTCACCGACTCGATCCTCGAATTGCTCTTCGACGCCAATGCGCGCGGGACCACCGTGGTAGTCGCCACCCATGACCGCGCGCTGCTCTCGCGGTATCGTCGCAGGACCGTCTCGCTCGACCGCGGCAAGGTGGTCTCCGACGCATGATGGCGGCTCACATTGCGTGGCGGCTCGTGCGGCGGGCCGCCGTCAACCTTTGGCGCGCTCCCCTGCCGAGCCTCGTCTCGGTCCTCACCATCGCGCTCGCCCTTTTTCTCGGCGCCTCCTTCGCCGTGGGCGTGCTCTCGGCCCGCCGGCTCCTGCAGGGATGGGGCGCCGAGCCGAGCGTGACCCTGTACCTCGATCGCTCGACCAGCGACGACGAGGCGAAGGCCCTCGCCGGGCGCATCGCGGAGACCGAGCGGACCGAAAGCGTCCGCTATGTCGATCGCGCGCAGGCGCTGCAGCGGCTGCGGACCGAGCTCGGCGATCTGGGCAGCGCTCTCGACGGGCTTCCCGAGAATCCGCTGCCGCCTTCGGTCGAGGTGATCCCCGCCGGGTCTCCCGGGCCCAACGAGGTGCGCGCCCTGGCATCGCGGCTGGGACAGCTCTCCCACGTCGTCGAAGTCGACTACGGGCGCGAATGGCTCGATCGCATCGAAGTGCTCGGGCGTTCGATGCGCAATTTCGGCTCGGGCGCGCTCGCCCTGGTGCTCACCGCCGCGCTCCTCGTCGTCGCGAACACCATCCGCCTCGCGGTCTACGCGAGACGCGACGAGATCGAGATCATGAAGCTCGTCGGCGCCACCAATGCGTACGTACGGACGCCATTCCTCCTGGAGGGGATGCTGCAAGGTCTCGCCGGCGCGCTCCTCGCGGTGGTCGGCCTGGAGATCGTGCAGCGACTCGTGATCCCGCGAGCGGCCGCGGCCTTCTCGTTCGCGGCGGGAGCCGCCGCTCCCCATCTCGCCGTGGCGCACTTCGGAATCCTGGCCGGCGCGGGCGCGGTGGTGGGACTGCTCGGCAGCTACCTCGCGGTGGCCCGGTTCCTGCGCGCATGATCGCGCTGCTCGCGATCGGCCTCGTCGCCGCTGCCAAGCCGCCGCCCCCGGCGCACCGGCCGCTCGACGACGTGCAGAACCAGCTCGAAGAGGAGCGCGAGATCGCCGCGCAGATCGCCGGACGCGAGGCGACCTTGCTCGGGCGGCTCGCGGAGCTCGAGAGGCAGATCGATCTGGAAGGCCGCGCCAATCGCGTCGCCCAGGCTCGGCTCCGCGCGGCCACGGGGCAGCTGGTCGCGGCGGAGGAGCGCGCTCGCGCCGCCCAGACCGACGTGAACCGGCGCCTCGACGCGCTCTCTCCACGCCTCGTCGCCCGTTACAAGCTCGGGCGCGAAGGATATCTGCGCTTTCTCCTCGGGGCACAGTCGATCGCCGATCTGCTCAAGCGCAAGCGGCTCTTCGATGCGCTCATCACCTCCGATTTCGACGAGCTCACGCGGCTCCGCTTCGCCGAGCAGGGAGCGAAGGCCTCGCGCGACGAGATCTCCCAGGCCCAGGCGGAGCTCTCCCGGGCCGCCAAGGAGGAGGCCGACAAGCGCGCGGCGCTCGAGCAGCGCGCCCGGGAGCAGCGCAACCTCCTCGCCTCGGTGCAGGAGGAGAAGGCGCTGCACGAAGAGGCGGTCGCCGAGCTGGAGGAGGCGGAGCGCGCCCTGACCGGGCGGATCGGCGAATTGCAGAAGTCGCCGCGGGCCTCGCAGCGCACTTCCGCGCAGCTTCACGCACTCTCCTTCAAGAGTCAGCGGGGAAAGCTTCCTTTCCCGGTCCAAGGAGGGCTCATCGAGGCCCATTTCGGACGGGCCGTCGATCCGCGCTTCGGAACGGTCACGGTGCAGCGTGGCATCGACGTGCGCTGCCCGGAAGGCACCGCCGTACACGCCATCGCCGCCGGGACGGTAGCGCACGCCGGCTGGTTCCGCGGGTACGGGAACCTGCTCATCGTCGATCACGGCCACGGCTACTTCTCGCTCATGGCGCACCTCGCCACGCTCGGCCGCGCGAAGGACGACGTGGTCCGCGCAGGCGAGGTGGTAGGCACGGTGGGCGACACCGGTTCGCTGAAGGGGTCGTACCTGTATTTCGAGCTGCGCGATGGGCAGACAGCGCTCGATCCCGAACGGTGGCTGCTGAAGCCTCGTCGGAAGCCGAACGCGGCGCTCAGCTTGTCGCGCAAACCCTGACACCCTCCGACCCGGCCAAAGTCGGCGCGGAAGCTGAAGCACTACCCGACCGGCCGTTCGCGCCGCGTCGTCGCCTCCGACGACAGTCCGAAAGCGGCCCGGCGCTCGTTTGCCCGCTCAATCTGCGATGGGTTCGCGAAAGTGAAAGGCCCCGCCCGGATGTTATGCTGGCAGCTGGAGGCCTGGATGCTTCTTCCCCCACCGCCCGAGGTGCCGCTTGGCACCAACGGTCCGCGCGCAGCTCGGTTCCGTCGTTTCCTGGTGCTTTGCCTGTGCGCGACGCTCGGTGGCCTCTTCGCGGCGCGCGTGGCGGTGGCCGCGCACGATCCCGCCGGCCCCTACCGGAAGCTGGACGTCTTCACGCACGTCCTCTCGCTCATCGAGAACAACTACGTCGAAGGCGTGGACGAGACGCGCCTCATCTACGGCGCCATCGAGGGGATGGTCCGCACGCTCGACCCGCATTCGACGTTCATGGATCCCAAGGCCTACGCCGCGCTCAAGCAGGAGACCGACGGCGAGTACGGCGGCGTCGGCCTCGAAGTCGCCGCCAAGGCCGACGAGTTGGTGGTGATCGCGCCCATCGACGATTCGCCGGCCTCCCGCGCGGGGTTGTTGCCGGGAGACAAGCTGCTCGAGGTCGACGGCATGCCCACTCGCGGCTGGAAGGAGCAGGAGGGGGCGCGCGCGCTCATGGGCCCGCCCGGGACCTCGTGCACGCTGAAGATCGCGCGATCGAGCTGGCGCGAGGCGCGCACCTTCACGCTCGTGCGCGACGTCGTCCGCGTCGTCTCCGTCGAGCAGAAGCTCTACGACGGCCGCTATGGCTACGTGAAGGTGAAGAGCTTCCAGGACCGGACCGACGTCTATCTGAAGAAGGCGCTCGACGATCTTCGCGCGCAGGCGGGCGGCAGGATGGAGGGCCTCGTGCTCGACCTGCGCCACAATCCGGGCGGGCTGCTCGAGCAGGCGGTGAAGGTAGCGGACCGCTTCCTCTTCGACGGCGTCATCGTGACCACGAAGGGCAGGGGAGGGCGCCACGCCGAGGTGGAGCGGGCGCACGCCAAGGACACCGAGCCGAACTATCCGGTCATGCTGCTCGTTGACGGCGGCACGGCGAGCGCCAGCGAGATCGTCGCCGGCGCGCTGCAGGATCACGGTCGCGCCGTGGTGATCGGGACGCCCACCTTCGGCAAGGGAAGCGTGCAGACCGTCATCGAGCTCGAGGACGGGAGCGGCGTGAAGCTGACCATCGCGCGGTACTACACGCCGAGCGGGCGGAGCATCCAGGAGAAGGGGATCGTTCCCGACCTGCTGGTGCGCCAGAGGAACGCGGCGATGGTGGACGACGACCTGCCTCGGGAACGGAACCTGCCGAATCATTTCAAGGGTGAGGACGCGGCCGCGCGCGTCGTCCCCGCCTCGACCACCTCGGCGCCGCAGCTTCCGCGGCAGCCCGGGGATCCGGCCGACGATCAGCAGCTGAAGACCGCGCTCGACACGCTCCGCACCTGGGCGGTGTTCAAGGCCACGCTGCAACAGCAGGGACCGCGGGCGGCTAGCGCGGCTCCGTAGCGCAGGCCACCTCCGAAGCAGATGTACCGCGCTCCGGACGCGGATGCGCCACGGCGCATCCTGTCCTGCGCGGCGTTCCGTGCCCTTGGCGAGAGCGTCTTGATTCCGCGAACAATGCGTTGCGGGCCCCCGCCCTCCGCCAGGGGCTGCCGGTTCGGTCACCCTGCTGTCCGAACACGTGGCTCATCCAGGCTGACCGGGACAACTTCGTATTCGTGCAGTCGTGGGATTGGCTGCGGCAGCCACTGGACGACACGTTCCCGGGCTCACGAATGATCATCGGCGCGTGCCAAAGTCGGGTCGAGTGCTCGAAGCTCGGGCATCTGGTCCGTACGTCCCCGCCAAGGACAGCTCACACGAAGTGAGAATTCGCTCGGTATCTGCACGCGAGAAGTTCGGGTGGCGACGCGCTCGAAGCTTGTCCCCAGAAAAGACGTGCCGACCGGATTCTTGCGGCTGGCTGGAATCGAGCCATCCGGCACAGGCGCCTGGTTCGATGATTGTTCGCGGAATCAAGATCGGCCGGCGGAGTGGATCCGACCGCAAAGTCCTGGCGGCGGATCGCGGCGGCAGGCAGCGCCTGGGCAAAGGACGCCGCGGAGGCCAGGATGCGCCGTGGCGCATCCGCGTCCGGAGCGCGGTGCGTCTCCTTCGGTTGGGTGCCTGACCGCCCCCCGCCCAGGCACCCGGCCCCGCTAATCCGAATCCGTAACCAAGCAGGAGCGCTCCTGCCGAGCGGCAGCGCGGGGCGTCATGAAGTTTTGACAAGCGCCGTCGTTTTCACTACATTGCGCGCGCCGAGCCGGCCCTTGCCGGAAAACGCAAGGTTTTTCGCGGGACTGGAGCGACCGAAGATGACCCTTTGGGAGGGCGTGTTCCTCGCGACGTACTTCGTCGTCCTCCTCATCCTCAGCATCTACGGATCGCACCGGTACGTGATGGCGTACCTGTACTACAAGTACAAAGGGAACCTTCCCGCGCCCAAATCGCGGTTCGAAGAGCTCCCCCGCGTCACCATCCAGCTACCCATCTTCAATGAGATGTACGTGGTGGAGCGTCTCATCGAGGCCGTCTGCGCGATCGAATACCCGCGGGAGCGGCTGGAGATCCAGGTCCTCGACGACTCGACGGACGAGACGCAAGGGATCGCCCGAGCGTTGATCGAGCGGAAGCGCCGCGCCGGGATCGACATCGCCTACCTGCACCGCGACAACCGGAGCGGCTTCAAGGCCGGCGCGCTGCAGGAGGGCCTCGTCTCCGCGAAGGGCGACCTGGTCGCCGTCTTCGATGCGGACTTCGTCCCGAGCCCCGACTTCCTCCTCCGCAGCGTGCACTACTTCACCGACCCCGGGATCGGGATGGTGCAGGTGCGCTGGGAGCACCTGAACCGCGACTCGTCGCACCTCACCCAGGCGCAGGCGATCTTTCTCGACGGCCACTTCGTCATCGAGCACACCGCGCGCAACCGGAGCGGGCGCTTCTTCAACTTCAACGGCACCGCGGGTGTCTGGCGGCGCGAGACCATCGAAGACGCGGGCGGCTGGCAACACGACACGCTGACCGAGGACCTCGATCTCTCCTATCGCGCCCAGCTCGAAGGGTGGCGCTTCGTCTACCTGCCGGAAGTGGTCTCGCCCGCCGAAGTTCCGGTAGAGATGAACGCGTTCAAGACGCAGCAGCACCGCTGGGCGAAAGGATCGATCCAGACGGCGCGCAAGCTCCTTCCCCGCATCCTCAAGAGCAGCCTGTCGCGCGACGTGAAGATCGAGGCCTTCTTCCACCTCACGGCGAACCTCACCTATCCGCTGATGATCCTCCTCACCGTGCTCATGCCGGTGAGCATGGTGATCCGGTTCAAGCACGGCTGGTACGAGGTGCTGCTTCTCGACCTGCCGTTCTTCTGGGCGGCGACCATGAGCGTCGTCATGTTCTACGTCGCCTCGCAGCGCGAGATCGGAATGCCCATCTGGCACCGCCTGCGCTACCTGCCGTTCATCATGGCCCTCGGCATCGGCCTCTGCGTGAACCAGGCCAAGGCGGTCCTCGAGGCGCTGGTCGGTCACGAGACCGGCTTCACCCGGACGCCGAAAATGGGAATCTCCGGCCGGGACCGGAGCTGGATCTCGAAGCGCTACCGGGCGATGACCTCGCTGCAGCCGCTCCTCGAGCTGGCGCTCGGGGCGTATCTCACCTCGGCCATCTACTTCGCGCTCGACAAGGGCGTGTGGTTCTCGCTTCCCTTCCTGGTCCTCTTCCAGTTCGGCTTCTTCTACGTCGGCGTGATGAGCCTCCTCCAGGGAAGGCTGGCCATTCTCGTTCGCCTGCTCCGCAGATCCTCGCCGACGACCGCCCCCGCGGTCGAGTGACTCCTCCGCCCCCGCCGGGGCAATCGCCGAAACCTGCTGGCGCGCGCACCGGACCCTGATACGGTCCGGCCGATGAAAGCGATGGTTCTCTGCGCCGGTTTCGGCACGAGGCTGCGGCCCCTCACCGACCGGGTGCCCAAGCCGCTCGTCCCTGTCTGCGGCGTTCCACTCCTCAAGTACAACCTGGCGCTCCTCAAGAACGCCGGAGTCCGCGAGATCGTCGTCAACGTCCACCACCTCGCCGCCGAGATGGAGAAGGGGGCGATTCAGATCGCCCGCGAGGTGGGCCTGGAGCTTGCCGTGTCGCGCGAGACCGGCCACATCCTCGGTACCGGTGGGGGCGTGCGCCGCGCCGCCGGGCTGCTCGGCCGCGGCACGTTCCTGCTCCTCAATGGCGACATGCTCTTCGACGTCGACCTGGAGGCGGCGATCGCCGCTCACAAGTCGTCGGGCGCCATGGCCACCATGGTGCTCGCGCCGTACCCGAAGGGAGCGACCTACGGCGCCGTCGAGGTAGACGCCTCCGCCAACGTACGCCGTATCGCGAGCCGGGGAGCGCCGCCCGAGCCGGGGCTCACCAAGATGCACTTCACCGGCGTGCATGTCCTCGAGAGCGAGGTGCTGTCGCGTCTGCCCGCGGAAGCGGAGAGCGACATCAACCGTACGGCTTACGTTCGCCTGATCCATGAGGGAGCGAAGGTGCTCGGCTGGCAGCAGAACGGATACTGGGGCGATCTCGGCAACCCGAAGTCGCTCCTCCGCGCCAACCTCGATTTCCTCTCCGGCAAGGTGCCGCTCACGAGGTTCAAGCCCGACGCCGATCCGTTCGCCGGAACGAGTGAGGTCGCGCCCGGCGTGCGCGTGCACCCGACCGCGCAGATCGATCGCAGCGCGCGCTTGCAGGGTCCCGCTCTTGTGTGCGCGGGCGCGGTGGTCGGTCCGGGAGCGACCATCGGTCCCGACGCCGTCCTCGGCACCGGCGTGCGCGTCGACGCGGGCGGCGCGGTGACGAGGGCGGTCGCCTGGGAAGGGACCCACGTGGCTCCGGGCGAGCGCGTGCAGGATTCGGTGGCTGCGCCCGGAGTGCGGATGGAATCCTAGAGGTGCTTCATTTCGCGAGACCGGTGGGGCAGCTGACGCCGGTTCCCTCGAGGCCACAGTAGCCGCCCGGGTTCTTCGCCAGGTACTGCTGGTGGTAGTCCTCGGCGTAATAGAAGGGCGGTTCGGATGCGATCTCGGTCGTGATGCGGCCGTGGCCCGCCTTCGCCAGTTGCGCCTGGTACATCTCGCGCGAAGTTTCCGCCGCGCTGCGCTGCTCCGGCGTCGAGGCGTAGATCGTCGAGCGGTACTGCGTTCCGGCATCGTTGCCCTGGCGCATCCCCTGGGTCGGATCGTGGGCCTCCCAGAAGACGCGCAAGAGCTCCGTGTAGGCGATCTTCTTCGGGTCGAACGCGACCAGGACCACCTCGGCATGCCCGGTCATGCCCGAGCAGACTTCGCGGTAGGTCGGGTTCTTCGTCGAGCCGCCCGCGTAACCCACCGCCGTCGTGTAGACGCCGGGGAGCTGCCAGAACAGCCGCTCGGCGCCCCAGAAGCAGCCCATGCCGAAGACGGCGCGCTCGATGCCTGTGGGGAAGGGCGGCTCGAGCGGAGTTCCGAGGACCAGGTGACGTGCGGCGACGCGCATCGGTTCGGCACGGCCGGGGATCGCTTCGTTCGGGGCGGGCATCCGTAGGCTTCCCATGCCCCTTGGTGTAGCGGGCCGGGGCTCGCGTTTCAACGCAGGGAGGTCAACCCGGTTGGTAGCGGGCCAGCACCACCGTCACGTTGTCGGTGCCGCCGGCGGCGTTGGCCGCATCGACCAGCTTCTTCACCGCCGCATCGAGCGCAGGGGTGGTGGCGAGGATCGATTGCATCACCTCGTCGGCGATCATCCCGGAAAGCCCGTCGGAGCAGAGCAGGAAGACGTCGCCGGCGCGGGGCTCGATGGCGCGAAGGTCGACGTCCACCACCTTCTGCTGGCCGAGCGCGCGAAGGATGATGTTCTTCTGCGGGAAGTTCTTCGCCTGCTCCTCGGTGAGCTTGCCGAGGCGCAGATACTCCTCCAACAGGGAATGATCGGCGGTGATCCGCTGCAGCGCTCCGTCGCGGAAGAGGTAGACGCGGCTGTCCCCGACGTGGGCGACGAGCGCCTTGGCCCCGACGCCGTTGCGCTCGACGAAATGGACCACCGCGGCGGTCGTCCCCATGTTGCGCTTCGCGCCTCCGTCCTCTTCGCCGGCCTCGAGGATGCGCGCGTTGGCGAGCTTCACTCCGGTCAGGAGGCGGTTCTCGTCGTAGCTCCGATCGCGCTCTGCCTTGAACGGCCAGGTGGCCTCTTCGTCCGCAGCGGTCAGCCGGAAGAACTCCTTCACCTCGTTGGCCGCGATCGCGCTCGCCACTTCTCCTGCCGCGTAGCCGCCCATCCCGTCGAAGACCGCGAACAGGTTCTGCTCCGGGAGGACGAGATAGTTGTCCTCGTTGTTTTCGCGCCTCATGCCGACGTCGGTCTTTTCAGCGTGCTGGATGCGCATGATCGGAAAGCGGGAGCCGGGAAATCCGAGCTGCGTCTCGCGAGGGGCAGTGACGCTAACAAAGCGCCGCCTGACGGGTCAAACCTCGAACCCGACCTCGTCTCCCGCCCGCGTGTCCGTCCGGGCCAGCGTCCCAGCGGGGAGCTCCACCACCTGTGCCGCCGTCGGATGGATGCGCGTCGCACGGTACGGCTGCAGGTCCGAGAGGGCCCGGATCACCTTGCCATTCCGGTCGAGGAAGGCAGCGTCGATCGCGAACGCCATGAAGAAAGTGTGGATCGAGTTGCACGGTTCGATGGCGAGCGCGTCGCCCTGGGGGAGCTCGCGGCGGCCGAGCAGTCCGCGCATCCGTTCCCACAGGCGGCTCGCGCGCTCGACGCGCGCCGCCAGGATCGCCCCGTTGCGGCGATTGACCAGCTTCACGCCTTGACCAGAGTCAGGCGCGGCCCGAGCGAGACCTCGACCTTGCGCGCGGGCGGGAAGATCTCCCCGTCGAGGAAATGTCCGAACGGCCTGGGCGAGCGAAGCTCCACGGTTTCTGCCACCGCGTCGAGGAGCCGGTCGCGCCGCGCGGGTCTTCCGAAGAGCAGGCGCGGGACCTCCAGCACGAAGGCGCGCGGACCTGCGGTGAGGCCGAGGATCTGGAACGCGCCGGGCTGCTCGGTCGCGCGCCGGAACGGGCGCAGCCGCAGCCCTGCCTCCGCGACGGACGAAATGACGACTCCGTAGATGGGCAGCCGCGGCCATTCCTCGCCGTCCACGCTCACCCGCAAATCGAGCGGATCGAAGAGCCGGCGGGCAAAGGGGCCGAGGGAGAGCGAGGAAGCGACCGCCCGGACGAGGACGCGCGAGCTCGTCCACAGGCCTGCCCGACCGCTGCGATAGACCTCTTCCACGAACCGCACCGGAAGTCCGACCCCGAACCGGAAGCCGCAGCGGACCGCGCCACCCTCGGGGCGAACGCGGAGCGTGTCGCGCTCGGTGGTGCGCAGCGGGCTCTCCGTCGCGACGGCCTCGGAAAGGCGCTTCAGCCGATCCTCCGCGGCGCCGCGGCCGCCGAGCGCCGCGAGCGAATCGTAAGCTCCTCCACCGAGCAGCGCGAGGGGCGGGACCTTTCCGTGGAAGGTCTCTCCGAGCATGGTGACGGTATGGGTCACGGTGCCGTCGCCGCCTGCGATGGCGATGACGCGAGGCTCCTCGCGGGAGAGCTTCCTCGCGGCCTCCTTCAGCTCCGCCTCGGTCCGCGTCTCGTAGACGGCGGCCCCGGGAGCGGCCTTGCGGAGCGCCTGCGAGGCGAGCGGCCAGTTGCGATTGCGATGCGCGTTGGGGTTGGCGATGATCGCAAGCTTGCTCATGGCCGACCCACTCTATCTCGCGCCTCCGGAACCGCGCTTGCACCTCGTCCTCGTCAATCCCCAGATCCCGCCCAATACGGGCAACGTCGCGAGGCTCTGCGCCGTCACCGGGACGCCGTTGCACCTGGTGGCGCCGCTCGGCTTCTCGCTTTCCGAAAAGAAGCTCCGGCGCGCCGGGCTCGACTACTGGAACAAGGTGCATGCGGCGACGCACGCGAGCTTCGAGGAGATGGTCGCGGACAACGCCATCGAGCCCGGAAGGCTGCACCTCTTCACCTCCCGGGCCACCCGGACCCTCTGGGAGGCGAAATTCCAACCTGGCGACTGGATCGTCCTCGGCGAGGAGCAGAAAGGCCTACCCGAAGAGGTGCTGGGCCGTTATCCCGAACGGTGGGTGCGTGTACCGATGATTGCCGAACCGAGCGCGCGTAGCCTCAATTTGTCTACCTGCGCGGGGATCGCCCTTTACGAGGCGCTCCGGCAAGCCCGGTCGATCACTGTACAATGAGGCAGTTTGGACACTTACGAGCTTCTTCCCTCGCTTGCCCAGGGTGATCTGCGCGAGACGAGCGCCGCCGAGCTGGTCGCCGCCGTGTTCCGGGCGCGCGCCAGCGGCACCCTTTCGCTGGAAGGGAACGACACCGGAGCGGTCCGCACCTTCTTCCGGGCCGGCGACATGTGCGGGACCGGCCGCTTCGCGGGCTTCCACACGCTTGCGCACGTGCTCCTCGCCAACGACTGGGTGGACGCCGTCGCCATCGACGAGAGCCGCGAAGAATCTGCGCGCACCGGCAAGCGCCACGGTGAGGTGCTGGTCGCCAACTCGCTCTTGACGCCCGATCAGCTTCGCACCGCACTCCTCTCCCAGCACCGGCAGAATCTCGGCGTGCTCCTCGCGCTGGCCGGAGGCAGCTACGAATGGCTCGGCTCGGAGCCGCCGCCCTCCTGGGCGCGTGAGGTATCGGTCGACCCGATCGCCGCCATCGCCGACGCAATGGCGACGCCGCCGCTCATCGCGCGCCGCCGCAAGATCCTGGAGTGGGTGGGTGCCCAGGTGCTGCGTCTGTCCGTCGAATGGCCCGAGCTGGAGCCCAGGTCGGCCCTCCGCAACGACGACAAGCGCGCGCTCGCCACGCTCGCCGCTCCCCGTCCGTTCTCCGACTTCGTGCGCAGCTCCGGTCTCCCGGCCGACCGCGCCGAAGCGCTCGCCGCCACGCTGCTCCTCTGCGGCGGCCTCGACGCCGGGGAGCCGACGAGCGAACACCCTTCGCGTGCTACCCCGCCCCACACCACGACGCACGCGGCCGGTCCGATGGAGCTCGAGCTGGAGCTTCCCGAGCAGGCGGAGCCGCTCCAGCTCGATCTGGACGAGAGCCCGACGGCCCGCTTCGAGGCGCCGCCCGAGCGTCAGGAAGACGTGATTCGCGATTTCGAGGAGATCACGGAGAGTGCGGTTCAGATTCGCACGCCCATGTCTTCGGCCGTGACCCGCACCGAGCCGTCGATGACTCCGATTGCCACGCCGCCTCCGGTGGCGGTGATTCCCACGCCGGTTCCCACGGCCAGCGAGCCGATCGACGTGCCTCCGGACCCGCAGGCCGAAGAGCGGGCCCGGGAGCTGCGCCGCAAGATGCGCGAGCGCGGAATGCGCAACCTGGGCGTCGCGCCCCACCACCGCGAGATCGAGGGCGGAACGCGCATCCCGACGCCCCTGCACACGCCTTCCGTCAATCCCCACGCGATGGACGCCGCCACCAGGTCCTTCATCGACGAAGTGCGCATGCGCGCCGCACGTCTCGATCGGTGCAACGCCTACGAGCGCCTCGGCATCTCGCCCTCGGCGACGCAAGAGCACATCCGGCAGGCGTACATCACGGCGGCCAAGCGGTTCCATCCCGATCGCATTTCGAGCAATGCGGCGCTCGCCGGCGTTCTGCCGCAGCTGCAGGCCCTCTTCTCCGGCCTCAAGGAAGCCCACGATCACATCTGCACGCCCGAAGCGCGCAAGGCGTACGACATCCGCATCCGCGGCGGAGCCGGCGGCAAGTCCGAGTCGCGCAAGGAGGAGGCGAACATGGCCCTCAAGATGGGCGAGGTCCTCTTCAAGAAGCGCGATTTCGAGGCCGCTATCGTCAAGCTGCGCAAGGCCGTCGAGCTCGATCCGACCGGCGACGCCCTGGCGGCACTCGCCTGGGCGCTCACCAACGATCCGAAATCGTCCGCCGCCGCGAAGGAAGAGGCGCTGGCGCTCATTCCGCGGGCCTTGCGCGCTGAGGGCGTCACGGCCCGCGCCTACTACGTGGCCGGCGTCCTGTACCGGATCAAGGACCCCTCCGGGTCGGCGGACGCGTTCCGGAAGGCGCTCGAGCTCGACCCCTCGCACTCCGATGCGTCGCTCGAGTTGCGACTTCTGGAAATGCGCGGAGGCAAGCACACGACCCCCAAGGGAAGCGGCGTTCTTTCGGGCCTATTCGGAAAGCGGAAACCTTGACGCACCGCTGGGCGGGTGGTGCTCTCCGCTCCGGCTGAGCCCTTGTCGAGACGATGCCCAAGCACAATCTCCTCGTCGCCGATGCGGATCCGCGCACCCTTCGCATCCTCGACGTAGCGCTCCGCCGGGCGGGGTTTGCCGTCGCGACCGCGGGCGACGGGGGAGAGGCTCTGCGCCGCATCCAGCGCGCCGTGCCGGATCTGGTGCTAGCCGACACCGGGCTTCCCACCCAGGACGGCTTCGAGCTCTGCCGCACGCTCCGGGCCGACGACCGTTTCGGGACCATTCCCATCCTGCTCATGAGCAGCGACAGGGATCCCCAGATCCGGATCCGCGCAGGCGAGGCGGGCGCCGACGATTGCTTCGAGAAGCCCGTCCTCGTGAAGGAGCTCGTGGCCCGCGTTCGCGAGCTCATCGCCGAGCGCATGGCCGCCGCGCGGGCCGCTCCGGTCCGGCCGGCTACCCCTGCGGCCCTCTCCGGAAGCGTGGGCGACCTGGGCCTCGTCGACCTCTTCAACTCGCTCGAGACCTGGCAGAAGAGCGCCGTCGTCCATTGCGAAGACGGCGAGCGGACCGCCCGCGTCTGGGTGCAGTCCGGGCAGGTGATCGATGCGGAGGTCGAGACCCTCGCCGGGGAAGCCGCGTTCTACCGGCTGCTCGGCTGGGAGAAGGGGAGCTTCCGGGTCGAGTTCGGCTCCATCGCGCGCACCCCGCGCACCGAGGCCGGCACGCAGGCCCTGCTGCTCGAGGGCATGCGGCGGATCGATGAGGCGGCGCGCCTCGTCGACCAGTTGCCTCCCACCACAGTGCTGGGCGTCGATTTCGACGTGCTGGCGCGGAGGCTCGGGGATCTGCCCGACGAGGTGAACGGCGTGCTCCGGCTCATCGACGGCCGCCGCACGCTGCGCGAGGTCATCGCCGGCTCGTCGCTCGACGATCTTTCCACGCTCGCCGTGGCCCAGCGCCTCCTCGCCGACGGCGTCGTTCGCAAGGAGGAGCAGCCCGCGAGCGAAGAGGCGCCCAAGAAGCCTTCGCTCGACGAGTGGCTGGGGTCGGAGCCGATGGTCTGGACCCCTGCGACGAAACCGCAGGACGAGCAGCCCGCGATGCCGGAGGCCCGGGCGGATGACGATCTCGAGGAGGTTTCGGCGGAACCGCTGGGGCCGCCCCCGCCCGACCTGCGCATCGTGCGTTTTCCGGGCGCCACGGGAACGCGGCGGGAGAGGCTTCTGCGCGAGAACGAGGCCGCGAACGACGCCATCGCCGCGGGCGAGCCGGTGCGGCTCACGCGCATCGTCGAGATGCCGCCTGCGCCGGATGGGTCCGATGCCGTTCCCGAGGAGAGGCGGCGTGCCTCCGACGCGGTCGGGGAAGCGGCGCAACGGTTTGCGCCGGATCCGGTGCTCGCGCGCGTCATCCCCTGGAGCGAGCAGCGATGGCGGACATGGACTCCGGCCGACAAGGGCGGAGGGATTGCGCCGGTTCCTGCGGCCAGCGCCAGCACGGCCGTTCCCGAGGCCACCACTCTGGCGCGCATCGGCCCGGCCACGCCGCCGACTGCCGCCCCGGCAATCCCGGCGTCGGCGCCGCGCGCGCCGATGCAGCCCCCCGCGCGCGCGGGGAAACGCTGGATTGCCCTGGTAGCGATGGCCTGCGCCGGTGGCGTCGCCGTCGCAATCGCATTCAAGCCCTGGCGCACGTCGGTCGTTTCCACACCTTCACCGGCGCCGCCGCCCGTTGCCGAGGCGACTCCGCCGGCTGCAGCGGTCGAGGCGAAGGCGCCCGCCGCGCCTGCGAACGGGCCGGCGGCGCAACCTTCCGCCGCGCCGGCGCGACCCTCCTCCGCCGACGAGTACTCGCGCGCCTTCCAGGAAGGCGAATCGCTTCTCAAGCGCGGCCGCTATCGCGCCGCCGCCCAGGAGCTTCGCAAGGCGGTGCAGATCAACGGGAAGTCGGTCCCGGCGCTCCTGGCGCTCGGCGATGCGTTGCTGGAAGCCGACGATGCGCGCAGCGCTCTCGCGCCCCTGCAGCAGGCGGCGGCGCTCGAACCCCGCAGCGCCCGCGCCCAGCTCCTTCTCGGCACCGCCTACCAGAGCGTGGGACGGAAGGCCGACGCGCTCCGGGCCTACCGCCGCTATCTCGACCTCGATCCGCAAGGCGAGTTCGCGGGCGACGTTCGCGCAATTCTCACGAATCTCGCTCGCAGCCGCTGACGGTCTTCGGCGCGGACCGTTATAACGGACCCCTGTGCGGGTACTCGGGATCGAGACGAGCTGCGACGAGACGGCCGCGGCGGTGGTGACGGTCGAGGAAGCCACCGGGCAGCGTCCCCGCGGTCGCATCTTGAGCGACGTGGTGCACACGCAGGCGGCGGTCCATGCGCGGTTCGGCGGCGTCGTACCCGAGCTTGCCTCCCGGGACCACCTGCAGCGCGGGCTCCCCGTCCTCGACCAGGCGCTGCGCGAGGCGGGAACCGAGCTACGCGCGCTCGACGGGCTCGCCGTCACCAGCGGGCCGGGTCTCGTCGGAGCGCTCCTCGTCGGCGTGCAGATGGCGAAATCGCTCTCGGTGGCGACGGGCCTGCCGCTCGCGAAGGTCAACCACCTCGAGGGCCATCTTCTCGCGGTCCTCCTCGACGACGCGGCTCCCTCGCCGCCGTGGCTGGCGCTCGTCGTTTCGGGCGGGCACACCAGCCTCTACGAGGTGCGCGAGGTGGGGCGCTATCGGTTGCTCGGCCACACCCTCGACGATGCGGCCGGGGAGGCGTTCGACAAGGTGGCCAAGCTGCTCGGACTCCCCTACCCGGGAGGAGCGCTGGTGGACCGGCTGGCGCGCGACGGAGATCCGCGCGCGGTCGATTTCCCTCGCGGCCTCTCCAGGCGGCCCCGCGAGGAGTTCGACTTCTCCTTCAGCGGGCTCAAGACCTCGGTCGCGCAGCACCTGCGGGCGCGCGGCGGGATTCCGCAAGGCCAGGAGCTCTCCGATCTGTGCGCCTCGTTCCAGGAGGCCGTTTGCGACGCGCTCACGCTCCGCGCGGTGCGGGCGGCGCGAGCGGCGCGGCTCGAGACGCTGGTCATCTGCGGAGGCGTGGCGGCGAACTCCCGGCTGCGATCGCTGGCCCACGAGCGCTGCGCCGCGGAAGGGATTGCGGTGCACCTTCCGGCGCCGAGGCTGTGCACCGACAACGGGGCGATGATCGCGCTTGCCGGAGCGATCCGGCTCGCCCGGGGCGAACGTGCCCCTGTCGATCTGGCGGCCGATCCGGGATGGCGGCTATGAAGCGGCCGGCCGAGCTTCTCCGCGCGCACGGCCTCAGGCCGAAGAAGGAGTGGGGACAGAATTTCCTCGGAGACCCGCAGGTCCTCGATGCACTGGCTGCGCTGGCGCGCCTCCGGCCGGGCGACACCGTGGTGGAGCTGGGAGCGGGCCTCGGCCATCTGACGCGGGCCCTGCTCGCGACCGGCGCGCGCGTCGTCGCGGTGGAGCGCGATCGCGAGCTGGCGCCCATCCTGCGCGCGGAGCTTCCCGGCGCGGAGGTGGTGGAGGCGGACGCGAAATCCTTCGATCTGTCGGCGGCCGCCGCCGGCGGGAAGGTGGTCGTGTGCGGAAATCTGCCGTATCATCTCAGCTCGCCCATCCTCTTCCACCTGCTCGACCAGCGCAGGCTGGTCCGTCGGGCGGTGCTGCTGCTGCAGCGCGAGGTGGCGGAGCGCGTCGCCGCGGAGCCGGGAGGGCGGGAGTACGGCGTCCTCTCGGTGCTCGTGCAGCACGCCGCTGACGCGCACATCGGGCTCGAGGTCGGGCGGCACGCCTTCACGCCTCCGCCAGAGGTCGACTCGAGCGCGCTGGTCCTCGAATTCCTCGACCAGCCGCGGGCTGAGGTGCGCGACGAGGCGCGGTACCGCAAGCTCGTCAAGACGGCGTTCGCGCAGCGCCGCAAGACGCTCTGGAACGCGCTCGCGCCGCTCGAAGGAGGCCGGGCGGCGCTGGAGCGGGCAGGGATCGATCCGAAGCGCCGCGCGGAGACGCTGTCCGTCGCCGAGTTCGCCGCGGTCGAGCGCGCGCTCAGCGGGTCGTCTGCGTCCGCAAGTGGAAGCTCTTCCGCCTCGTCACACTGAGAAAGCCGTAGCGCGAGAGCGAGTTTCCCTTGCCGCTGTCCTTGACGCCCGTCCAGGGAAGCTGCGGGTCGAGGTAGTCGCAGCGGTTCATGAAGAAGGTTCCCGTCTCGACCTGCGACCCGATGCGGAAGGCGCGCTCCTGGTCCTTGGTCCAGATCGACGCCGTGAGGCCATAGGGCGAATCGTTCATCAGGCGCACCGCGTCGTCATCGTCGGCCACCTTGGCGACGCCGACGATGGGGCCGAACGACTCCTCCACCATGAGACCGTGCATCTTGTGGCTCGCATCGGCGATGAGGCACGGATCGAAGAAGCGGCCCTTGCCGCCCACCGTGGTCGTCTTCCCGCCGCAGAGCACCCGTCCGCCTTTGCTGCGCGCCTCCTCCACCTGGGCCTCGAGCTTGGGCGGCGCGTCGGGCTGGGCCATCGGGCCGAGCGTGGTGGCGGCGTCGAGGGGGTCGCCGAGCTTCAACTGCTTGCGCATCTCGGCGAGCGCGCCTTCCAGGAAGCGATCGTAGACGGAAGCGTGGACGTAGATACGCTCGATGCCGCAGCAGCTCTGGCCGGCGTTGTAGAAGCTACCGTCGACGAGATTCTCGATCGCGTAGGAAAGGTCGGCGTCGGGAGCGACGTAAGCCGGATCCTTGCCCCCAAGCTCGAGACCGACGTCGATGAAGCGCGACGCCGCGACCGCGCGATAGACCTCGTGGCCGCCGCGCACGCTGCCCGTGAAGCTGACGAACCCGATTTCGGGACGGGCGATCATCTTGGCGACCACCTCGTGATCGGCCTGCACCGCCTGCACGAGGCCCTCCGGCGCACCCGCCTCGGTGAAGGCGCGCTCGAAGGCCTCCCCGCAAAGCGCCGTTCGCGTGGCGTGCTTGATGAGCACCGAGTCGCCGGCGAGGACTGCGGGAACCACCACGTTCACGGTGATGAGCAGCGGATAGTTCCAGGCGCTGATGTCGAGGACGACGCCGACGGGCTCGTGGCGGACGAAGCGAGTGAAACCGGGAACGGGGACGAGTGGATCGTCGCGCAGCGCCTCGGGCGCGAGTGCAATCATGGCGCGGGCCCGCGCGACGCAGGTACGGACCTCGCCCTTCGCCTGCGCGAGGGGCTTGCCCATCTGCTGCGTGATCTCGCGAGCGATGCGCTCCGATGAAGCCTCGAAGGCGGCGCAGAACTTCTCGCAGAGGGCGATGCGGGCCTCGAGCGGCGTGCGTGCCCAGCTCCGCTGCGCGCGAGACGCCCGCGCCAGCGCTCCCTCGACCTCGTTCGCGGAAAGGTAGCGCCGCTCCGCGACGATTTCGCCACTGAAGGGGTTGTCGATCTGGAAGCGGTCCGCCATGGAAATCCTCCCCGCGCGGGATGATGCGTCCGGTCACGCTTCCGCGCAAAGGGCTTTCCGGGACGGGATGTTGGGGCCTGCCATCGACCGCATCGCCGAGGTTCGCTATATGGTCCGCGCCCCGTGCCGCCGCAAAGCCGCTACATCGTCGTCGAGGGACCGATCGGCGTCGGCAAGACGACGCTCGCCCGCGCCCTTTGCAAGCGGTTCGGGGCGCGCGGGGTGTACGAGATCGTCGAGGAGAATCCGTTCCTGGCCAGCTTCTACAAGGACCGGGCGCGGTACGCCTTCCAGACCCAGCTCTTCTTCCTGCTTTCCCGCTTCAAGCAGCAGCAGGAGCTGTTCCAGCCGGGGTTGTTCGAATCGTCTACGGTGAGCGACTACCTCTTCGCCAAGGACCGGATCTTCGCTTCGCTGACCCTCGACGCCGACGAGCTTGCCCTCTACGAGCGCGTCTACGAGCACCTCGGGCCTCGGGTGGTCCGTCCCGATCTGGTGGTCTACCTGCAGGCTAGGCTGGAAGTGTTGCTCGCCCGCATCAAGAAGCGGGGACGCGATTTCGAACGCAAGCTCGATCCGGAATATCTGGCCGAGCTTTCGCGCACCTACAGCGAGTTCTTCCATCGCTGGGACGAGACGCCGCTCCTGGTGGTCAATACCAGCGACGTGGACTACGTGGAGAGCGAGCCCGCCCTGGACGACCTGGTCCGGGCGATCGAGCGGTGCCGCTCGGGTACTACGTACTACCAGCCCCTCGGAACACGGACTTGAGGACCGGTACGCCCGTGCTATCCTTCCGGTAGGCTGGTGTGCCTCGAAACGGGCTGTTCGGCGCTGAACTTTCGGGTCGGCGACCGGAGCACGGCATCGCGGAGGGGACGGCCTCACAATCCACGGAGGTGAACCTTGAAGAAGGTCACCATCAACTCGCTCCAGAAGATGAAGCAGGCCGGCGAGCGCATCAGCATGCTCACCGCCTACGACGCCACCTTCGCCCGCCTGCTCGATCAGGCGGAGATCGACGTCCTCCTCGTCGGCGACTCGCTCGGCATGGTCGCGCAGGGGCAGAAGACCACCCTGCACGTCACGATGGACCAGATGGTCTATCACTGCGCGAACGTCGCTCGCGGCGTCTCGCATGCCCATCTCGTCGGCGACATGCCTTTCGGCAGTTACCAGGCGGGAGCGGACGAGGCCGTCAAGAACGCCGTCCGCATCATCTCCGAAGGCTCGATGGAGGCCGTCAAGCTCGAGGGCGGCGCGGAGCATGCCGAGGTGATCGACCGGATCACCTGCGCCGGCATTCCGGTGATGGGGCACATCGGGCTCACGCCGCAATCGGTGCACAAGCTCGGCGGCTACGTCGTGCAGGGCCGGGGCGAGGACAAGGCGAAGAAGCTCATCGATGACGCCAAGGCGCTCGAGGAAGCCGGGTGCTACTCGCTGGTACTGGAGCTCATCCCGTCAGCGCTCGCGGCGGAGATCACCGCCAGCGTCGGCATTCCGACCATCGGGATCGGCGCGGGCCCGTCCTGCGACGGCCAGGTCCTCGTCGTCTACGACATGCTCGGCATGGACGACTCGTTCCAGCCGCGCTTCGTGAAGCGCTTCGCCGAGATCGGGAAGACGATCGCCGGCGCGGCCAAGGCGTACCGGGATGAGGTGCGATCCGGCGCATTCCCGGCGGCGGCAAACAGCTTCGAGGATCGGACGCCGATGGTGGAGCGCTCGCACAAGCTGTACTCGGTACCTGGCGGCGATTAGCGCTTGTTGGCCTCTTTGAGCTTCTGGTGCGGGGCGGCCTGCGCCGGAAGCCCCCACGTCTCGAGCAGCTTCTTCAGCTGCGAGAGCGACGGCGCGACGTGGAGGTCCGAGCCCGCCTCGAGCGTCGGCGTCTCCAGCTTGCGTCCGGCGAGCCGCTTTTCGAGGCGCGCCCGCCGGGCGGGATCCTCGTCCAGATTGACGAGGCGAAAATCCGCCCCGCGCCCGACGAGGAACGAGACCGTGCCCATCGAGAACGCGCAGCTCGGGGAGTAGTAGACGGACAGCTCGCGGCGCATGACACCACCGTATCGTCGGCGTTTGCGAGCGGCAAATGCTAGAGTTCGCGAGCGATGGTCCCGGTGGTGAAAGCATCCCACGATTTCCGCCGCGCCTGCCAGGAAGCGCGCGTCGACGGCCCGCTCGCGCTCGTTCCCACCATGGGCTACTTGCACGACGGCCACGCGTCGCTCATCCGCGCCGCCCGGAACCTCGCGCCGACCGTTGCCGTGACCATCTTCGTGAACCCCACCCAGTTCGGGCCCAACGAGGACCTCTCGCGGTATCCACGGGACCTCGAAAGCGACCTGCGCCGTTGCGAATCGGCCGGCGCGAGCTTCGTTTTCGCGCCGGACTCGCCGGTCGAGATCTACCCGGCCGGGTTCCAGACCTACGTGGAGCCCGGACCGCTGGCCGCGCCCCTGTGCGGCGCGCGGCGTCCAGGACACTTCCGCGGCGTCGCCACCGTGGTGTCGAAGCTCTTCGCGCTGTCCCGTGCCGACGTCGCCCTCTTCGGCGAGAAGGACTACCAGCAGCTTCTCGTCATCCGCCGCATGGCCGCGGACCTCGACCTCGGCACCGAGGTCATCGGGCGCCCCATCGTCCGCGAGCGGGACGGCCTCGCTCTCTCTTCGCGCAACGCCTATCTCTCGCCGGAGGATCGGCCCCGCGCGACCGCGCTGTGGAAGGCGATCCTCGCCGTCCGCGAGCGCTTCCACGCCGGCGAACGCGATCCTGCCGCACTCGAGGGGCTGGCGAGGCAGGGGCTGGAGCGGGCGGGCCTGGTCGTCGACTACGCGGAGCTGCGCGATCCGATCGAGCTGCAACCGGTCTCGCGGCCCGATCCGACCACGCGCCTTTTCCTCGCTGCCTTCCTCGGGAAGACGCGCCTCATCGACAACGCCGCGCTGGGCGAGTGATGGCCGAGGAGGGGCGGAAGCCGCACGTCAAGCTGATCGCGAAGAACCGCCGCGCGCTCTTCGACTACCACGTCGAGGACAAGGTGGAGGCCGGCATCGCGCTCACCGGCACCGAAGTGAAGAGCCTGCGCGACGGGTCGGCGCAACTCTCCGATTCCTACGCCGTCGGGCAGCGCGGGGAGCTGTTCCTCTTGAATGCGCAGATTCCGCCCTACAAGCCGGCCGGGCCGCTGCAGAACCACGAGCCCAAGCGCAGCCGCAAGCTGCTCCTCCATCGGCGCGAGATCGAGAAGCTTTTGGATAAACAGCAGAAGGCGGGGTACGCGCTCATCCCCCTGTCTCTGTACTTCAAGGAAGGGCGAGCCAAGGTCGAGATCGGCGTCTGCAAGGGCAAGGCGTCTCACGACAAGCGCGATGCCATCGCGGAGCGGGACGCCAAGCGCGAGATCGATCGCGCGCGGCGGCGGTGATGGAGAGGATAGCCGTCGTCACCGGTGCGACCAGCGGGATCGGGAAGGTCACCGCCCGCGAGCTGGCCAGGCAGGGATTCCGCGTGGTGCTCGTCGCCCGCGACGCGGAAAAGGCGGCGCGGACGGCCTCGGAGATCGCGGTCGCGGCGCCGGGCGCGAAGGTCGAGACGCTCCTCTGCGACATGACCTCGCAGAAGCAGATCCGCGCGGCCGCGGAAGAGCTGAAACGCCGCCACGATCGCATCGATGTTCTCGTGAACAACGCTGGCGGCGTGTGGGTGAAGCGGGAGGTCACCGAGGACGGTCTCGAGCGGACGTTCGCCGTCGACCACCTGGGCTACTTCCTCCTCACCAACCTGCTCCTGCGCGAGCTGCGACGGGGAGCGCCTTCGCGGGTGGTGAACGTAGCGAGCGAGGCGGCGAAGCTCGGGAGGATCGATTTCGATGACCTGCAGGGCGAAAGGCGGTACCGAGGCGGACTCGCCTACGCGCAGGCGAAGCTCGCCAACATCCTCTTCTCGAGTGAGCTGGCGCGCCGGGTCGCCGGGTCGGGGGTGACTTCGAATGCGCTCCATCCGGGGGCGGTGGCGAGCGGCTTCGCGCTCAACAATACGGGCCTGGTGCGATTCGGCATGAAGCTGGTGCGACCGTTCCTCATCGACGAAGAGAAGGGGGCGCGCACTTCGATCTACCTGGCCAGCTCGCCCGAAGTAGAGGGCGTCACCGGCGAGTACTTCGTGAAGAACCGGCCGAAGAAACCACCGCGCAACGGGCGGGATCCCGAGGTCGCGCGGCGGCTGTGGGACGTCAGCGCCCGGCTCACGGGGCTCGCGTAGCTACTTGCTGTCCAGCCACTTCTCCACGCCGCCGTGGCCGGAGCAGGTGCCGGTGTGGTGCTGGCTGTAGGAGCTCGAGCCGTCCTTGCAGAGCGCGGTCGGGGGGGCCGTGCCGCTCTTGCGCGAGGTAGTGCGCTCGGGAGGCTTCGCCGATCGTCCCGCCATCCGCGACCACAACCCGCCCGACTGGGCGGCTTCGGTTCCGTGGTTCTGCTTCTCCTGCCGGAGATCCTCGGCCTTCTCCTGCTTGTCGGTGATCGCGCCGTTGCCCTTCGGCGTCACCTTGTCCTTCGCAGCCGGTCTGGCGGTGGAGTTCGGCGCGCCGATGCCGCCGTGATGGGAACAAGCGCCCCGAACAGGAGGGCTCTGCGAGCCGTCCTTGCAGGTCACCATCGGCGTCTTGCGCTCTTGCGGCTTCGCCTTCTTCTTCGCGGCCTCTGCCGGCAAGGCCAGTGCGAGGGCAGCCGAAAGGGCGAGAATCAGTCGTGCCATGAGGCACCTCCACCGCGAATGGTGGAGCCGGAGCGACCGAGCCGCACCCGGCGAGGGCTCGTCAGCTCGCCTTGACCAGGGAAGGTCCGGAAGCGACGCGGTCGGCCCGCTCGACATAGCGCGACCAGACGGAGAGGAGCGCCTGGACGAGGCCCTGCTCCTCGGTGACGAAGCCGTACTCGGTCTGCTGGTCGCCGAAGCTGGGGATGGCGAAGACCGCCTTCTCGCCGTCGACGATCCAGAGGTACACGGGCATCAGTCCGCGGTGCTGCCAGCGCTGTGCGAAACGCAGATCGGCGTCGAAGGCGCGGGTCTGCCGCTCGGCCATTTCGGCGAGGAACCCGGCGCGGGCGTCCGGGACCTGGGTGTTCTCCAGTTCCTCGTACATGCGGCGGCTGCGCGTGAAGCCGCCCTTCTTCACGTAGTCCTTCCAGCGCGTCTCGGGGAAGCGCGTCTCGAGGGCGCGCTCGCGGCTCTCGGCGTCGAGAGTGAGGATCTGGATGTCGAGGGCGTGCCCGCGGCGGACCCGCTCGGCCTTGCGGTTCTCGAGCGCCTTCACGTAGCCGCCGTAGCGGCCGCGGTCGGTCCACACGCCGTGCGCGGGGAAATCGGTGGCGATGTAGATCGAGTCACGGGCCTCGCCGATGAGCCGCTCCACTTCCTGCATGTAGCTCGGGAACGAGCCGCACTCCTTGGTGGTCAGGTGGTCGAAGACGGCGCGCAGATCGCGGGTCATCTTCTGGCCGTCGCGGATCGAGAGCACCGCGAACAGCGTTCCCATGACCGCGAGGAGCAAGCCGAGCAACTCGAAGGCGTTCCTGTGCGCCAGGTACCAATCGAGCGCGCGGAAGAGCATCTGGACGACCGGGGACATGCCTGACCTCCGGGCGAGGACGCTACCAGCGGCTCGATGTAGTTTGCCATGTGAGCAGGCGGGGGGCCCTGTGGCCGGCTGGATCCGCCAGAGGAGGGACGGGGTGGGCCGGGGTGGCAGGCGACCGCCTTGACCCCCCGCGGCAGCCGGTTATGTTGGACGTGAGTCTCTGGGACGCTGTGCGTGCCGGGGACGTTCGCCATGGGGGCGAACCGGTTTCGACGAGGGCAACGAAGTCTGGAGCGCATGCAGAGGGCGTCCATCACCTCTTCAAAAGGTGGGCAACGTCACAAACGCCAACGACAACGTTGAGCTCGCGCTCGCCGCCTAAAACGGTCTGAACGCGCGGGACCCCGGAGCCCAGCCGATGGCGCCGGCAAGTCCCGTCAAAAAAGTCGGCTGGTCCGGCGTGGCACCCCGACGGCGCCGGACGAGATTCATTCGGGGAGTGGTCCCGGGGCAGGGTGCCCGTGTTCGGCCCCGGGACGACATAAAGCACGGGCTAAGCATGTAGGGCGACCAGATGGAGTGCTTTCGGACGCGGGTTCGATTCCCGCCGCCTCCACTCCTTTTCTATTGCAATGTCGGCACCTTGGCCTCAGGCACAACCTGTGTTGCCATGGTGTTGCCATGCCGATCGAGCATCT
>Ga0209474_10000945_pt1 | contig 29456 bp, 23 predicted proteins | sample GraSoiAngelo_145_FD_185902 | JGI IMG/M metagenome (GOLD analysis project Ga0209474, IMG submission 185902) | Grasslands soil microbial communities from the Angelo Coastal Reserve, California, USA - 14_1009_05_20cm (SPAdes) (version 2) | ecosystem: Environmental > Terrestrial > Soil > Grasslands...
GTCGGCGAGGATTTGCGTGCAGTAGGGTCCGCCCAGAACTCGCGTAAGGTCGATCACACGCAATCCGGTCATCGCGCCGGTGGCGGGGAGAGTTTCAGTCGTCATGGGCGTTTCTTGCGAGATTTACAGGAAAGACGTCCGAGCATTAAGCATCACAGACGCTTGTTCGCAAATGCCCGGCCGGAACCAGACTTCAGATATTTTTCGAACGCGATAGCCTGCTTTGGATCGCGAAACGCAACATAAGTCTTCAGCTGCCAAGGCCGGTATTTCGAGGTATGCGGCACTCCACCTGCGTTGTGTTTTGCTAAACGCGCGCGCAGGTCGTCGGTAATGCCGACGTAGAAATGCTGGTAGTCGATACTTTGAAGGATGTAGACGTATTTCACGGCTCTTTGAACTCCCGATTTGCTCTACGCAAAAACGCCAAGTGATTGCGGCAAAGCTGCAACCTTCGTTACGAATGGCTTGCCGAGCCAACGCCCGTCTTCGCCCTTCGGGCTACGACGTGGCAGCCTTCGCTTCGAACGGGCTTGCCGAGCCGAAGCAGGCGCAGCCTGCGAAGGCTGGTGGAGCCAGGCGGGATCGAACCGCCGACCTCTTGCATGCCATGCAAGCGCTCTCCCAGCTGAGCTATGGCCCCTTAAACCGGCCGCGCCTTGGGCGACGCGCGCCGCAAATCCTGAACACAGTTCAGAGTCGAGCTCAAGTCTCCTCGTCGCCGCCGACATCGCCGATAATGTCGGTGACGTCTTCATCGCCTTCCTCTTCGTCCGCGATAAAGGTGGAGTCGTCATCGTCATCGTCTTCGATGGTCTCGTCGATCTCGATGTCGTCTTCCGATTCAGGAACGACGGCTTTGACCTTGCCCGTATTCTCTTCGGCGTCGGCTTCCTCGAGCGGCACCAACTCCTCAGCCTCGACCGGCTCCGGGGTCGCCTCGGCAGCTGAAGCGGCCGCCGCGGCATTGGCGCGTGCCGCGGCATCGGCGCGGGTTCGCGGCGGCGGTACCGGCGCAATCGGCACGACCTCGCCGGTGTAGGGTGAGACCACCGGGCTCTTGTTGAGGTCGTAGAACTTCTTGCCCGTGGTCGGGCAAATACGTTTGGTTCCGAGATCGGATTTGGCCACGTGTGGAATCCTGGGAATTTCTGGAAAACGGTGCTTCACTTGGCTAGTTGCCACGGCCCTGTCAATAGCGCTTTGCGGCAGAATTAGCGCGGCGTGACGCAGCGCCGCCCATGTGATACCTGCCGCGCCGCAGAGGACACAATCTTGACCCAATCCGACCAATCGAGGCCGCTTGAATCCCGCCCGAGCGGTGCCCTGACCGGAAAGGTCCGCGTTCCCGGCGACAAATCCATTTCGCACCGGGCGCTCATTTTGGGCGCGCTTGCGGTGGGCCGGACCAAGGTTTCGGGCCTGCTTGAGGGCGAAGACGTTATGAATACCGCGAACGCAATGCGAGCGCTCGGCGCAACAGTCGAGCGAACCGGCGATTTCGAGTGGTTGGTGCGCGGCGTCGGCGTGGCCGGGTTCGCTCAACCGCAGGCTCCGCTTGATTTCGGCAATTCCGGCACAGGCTGCCGGCTGGTCATGGGGGCGGTGGCCGGTTGCCCAATCACGGCGGTTTTCGATGGCGACGCGTCACTGCGCAGCCGGCCGATGCGCCGGGTGCTCGACCCTCTGGAACTGATCGGCGCGCGGGTGGGCGCCAGCGGGGAAAGCGGCCGCCTGCCACTGACGCTTGTTGGCGCGCGCGAGCCGTTACCCGTTGTCTACCGCACGCCAGTGGCATCAGCCCAGATCAAATCGGCGGTACTACTCGCCGGGTTGGCCGCGCCCGGCACCACCACGGTCATCGAAACCGAGGCGAGCCGCGACCATACTGAATTGATGCTGAGGCATTTCGGCGCGGAGATCGTTTCGACCACTGAAGGCAACCACGGCCGCAAGATAGTGTTGGCCGGTCAGCCCGAACTGCATGGGTCAGAGGTCGTGGTGCCCGCCGACCCCTCATCGGCGGCGTTTCCGATTGTGGCGGCATTGATCGTCGAAGGTTCCGAACTCGTTCTATCCGACGTCATGACCAATCCGCTGCGTACCGGCCTGTTCACGACGTTGCGCGAGATGGGCGCGTGGATCGAGCAAACCGAGGTGCGCGGCGATGCCGGTGAACCGATGGCGCGCTTGCGCGTGCGCGCCTCAAAACTCCGCGGCGTGGAGGTGCCGCCCGAGCGCGCACCTTCGATGATCGACGAATATCTTGTGCTGGCAGTAGCGGCGGCTTTCGCCGAAGGCACCACGATCATGCGCGGCTTGCAGGAATTGCGAGTCAAGGAATCCGACCGGCTGGAAGCCACGGCCGCCATGCTTCGCGTCAACGGCGTCAAAGTAGAGATTTCAGGCGACGACCTCATCGTTGAGGGCAGGGGCCACGTTCCAGGCGAAGGGCTTGTCGCCACCCACATGGATCACCGCATCGCGATGTCGGCGCTGGTGATGGGATTAGCCGCCGATAAGCCGGTGAAGGTCGACGATACTGCGTTCATCGCGACCTCATTTCCCGATTTCATCCCAATGATGCGCGCGCTCGGGGCGGAGTTTTCATGATTATTGCCATCGATGGGCCGGCCGCCTCCGGCAAGGGCACGCTCGGCAAGCGCCTCGCCCATCATTATGGATATCGTCACCTCGATACCGGCGTGATCTATCGCGCTGTCGCAAAGGCGCTGCTCGATGCCCGCGCCGATCTGAGCGACGAGGCGCTCGCGGTTGCCGCCGCGCTAGAGCTCGATCCCGAAAAGTTTGGCGATCCCGTGCTGAAGACGCAGAAGGTGGGAGATGCCGCATCCGTGGTCTCGGCAATCCCCGGGGTGCGGCGGGCACTGGTTAATTTTCAGCGACAATTCGCAGCCGATCCGCCGGGGGCAGTGCTTGATGGCCGGGACATCGGTACCGTGATCTGCCCCGACGCCGACGTGAAGATCTTTGTCATGGCCGACCCGAAGGTCCGGGCTCGGCGCCGAACCCTGGAAGCGAGGGCGCGGGGTGAGGACGCTAACGAGACCGAGGTGTTGGCGGATATCCTCAAACGCGACGAACGCGACCGGAACAGGGCCATTGCGCCTTTAAAAGCGGCCGCCGATGCTTACTTGCTCGATAACTCGCAGTTGGATATAGAAGGCGGCGTCCGGGCCGCCATCGAGATTGTCGAGGCCGTCCGAGCGGGCCGGCAGCGGGTTTGAGCTATTCAAACGAAACCGCTGCCGTCATTGGAGGAAAGCCCGCTCCAGGTCTTGAACATCGATAACGCGAGGTCGATTGCCTCGTTCAGGCTCCGGACAAAACTCAACGTATCGAACGTGCAGGCATGCTGCCGGCCCGCTGTCGCGATGTTTCGTGGTCAGCGGTGGTTAGGGTTTGCGGACCCCTGACACTTCACGTGCGATACGCCCTTAACCCGAATGGCCGGCGATACCCGCATCTGGAGAACAAATGGCTTCGACTGCTACTTCTTATAATCCTTCCCGCGACGATTTTGCCGCCATGCTCGATGAGTCCTTCGCAGGCGGCAATCTGCAGGAAAGCTCGGTCATCAAGGGCAAGGTAGTTGCGATTGAAAAGGACATGGCGGTCATCGACGTCGGCCTGAAGACCGAAGGCCGCGTGGCGCTGCGCGAATTCGCAGGACCCGGCCGCGAAAGCGACCTCAAGGTCGGGGACGAGGTCGAAGTATTTCTCGACCGTATCGAGAATGCGCTCGGCGAAGCCGTGCTGTCACGCGACAAGGCGCGGCGCGAGGAAAGCTGGGGCAAGCTCGAGAAGGCGTTCAACAACAACGAAAAGGTGCACGGCGTTATCTTCAACCAGGTCAAGGGCGGCTTCACCGTCGATCTCGATGGCGCGGTGGCCTTCCTGCCGCGCTCGCAGGTCGATATCCGCCCGATCCGCGATGTTGCACCGCTGATGAACAATTCGCAGCCGTTCCAGATCCTCAAGATGGATCGCCGCCGCGGCAACATCGTGGTGTCGCGCCGCACGGTTCTCGAGGAAACCCGCGCCGAACAACGCCAGGAACTGGTGCAGAATCTTGAAGAGGGTCAGGTGATCGACGGCGTGGTCAAGAACATCACCGACTACGGCGCGTTCGTCGATCTCGGCGGCATCGACGGCCTGTTGCACGTCACCGATATCGCCTGGCGCCGGGTCAATCACCCGACGGAAGTGCTGACTATCGGCCAGACCGTGAAGGTCAAGATCATCAAGATCAACCACGAGACCCACCGCATATCACTTGGCATGAAGCAGTTGCTGGACGATCCGTGGCAGGGCATCGAGGCGAAGTATCCGCTGAATGCGCGCTTCACCGGCCGCGTCACCAACATCACCGATTACGGCGCGTTCGTCGAACTGGAGCCGGGCATCGAAGGCCTGATCCATGTCTCGGAAATGTCGTGGACCAAGAAGAACATGCATCCCGGCAAGATCGTTTCGACCTCGCAGGAGGTGGAAGTGCAGGTTCTCGAAGTCGATTCGGTCAAACGCCGGATCTCGCTCGGCCTCAAGCAGACCATGCGCAATCCCTGGGAAGTGTTCGTGGAAAAATTCCCGGTGGGATCGACGGTGGAGGGCGAGGTCAAGAACAAGACCGAGTTCGGCCTGTTCCTCGGGCTCGAAGGCGATGTCGACGGCATGGTGCATCTGTCCGATCTCGACTGGAAGCTTCCGGGCGAGCAGGTGATCGACAACTTCAAAAAGGGCGACATGGTAAAAGCCGTGGTGCTCGATGTTGATGTCGAGAAGGAGCGCATCTCGCTTGGCGTCAAGCAGCTCGAGGGCGACCCGTTTGCCGAGCCGGGCGACGTCAAGAAGGGTGCGGTCGTGACCTGCGAAGTGATCGAAGTGAAGGAAAGCGGCATCGACGTGAAGATCGTCGGCACCGACTTCACGACCTTCATCAAGCGCTCCGAACTCGCGCGCGAGCGCGCCGATCAGCGCGCCGAGCGTTTCGCCGTCGGCGAAAAGGTCGATGCGCGGGTGATCCAGTTCGACAAGAAAGCCCGCAAGGTGCAGGTCTCGATCAAGGCGCTCGAAGTGGCCGAAGAAAAGGAAGCGATCGCGCAGTACGGCTCCTCGGATTCGGGGGCGACCTTGGGCGACATTCTTGGCACCGCGCTCAAGCAGCGCACCGACAAGTAAGCCTTTCGGCTCTTGCGGTTCTTGGCTCCAACAAATGGGCTCCGGTCGCGACCGGGGCCTTTTTGCTGCCCCGCCGGACCAGGTCGGGGTCTTGCTTTCTTTATATTGCCTCGCAATTGATGTAATGGAAGCAGGGCATGTTAGTGCTGTGCAGCGAACACGGCCCGGTCCAGCCGCTCTCGGGAGAATTTTCGATGTCGCTTGATTCAGATGTGATCGTCGATCGCCGCCGGATACGCCGCAAGCTGACGTTCTGGCGCGTGGCGGCCGTTGTGGTCGCGGTTGCAGCCGTCGTTGCGGTCGGGGTTGTTGCGATACCGAGCGAACGCAGTCCCTTGACGACGGCGGGCTCGATCGCGCGCGTCCAGATTGATGGTCTAATCCGCAGCGACGCCGATCGCGTCGAAGCGCTGGAGCGCCTGGAAAAATCGCGCGCCGCCGCGGTGGTCGTACACATCAATTCGCCTGGCGGCACCACGGCGGGCTCTGAGCAGCTTTATGACGCGCTGGTGCGCCTGAAGGCCAAGAAGCCACTGGTCGTGGTTGTGGAGGGATTAGCGGCATCGGGCGGTTACATCAGCGCGATTGCGGCCGATCACATCGTGGCGCAACAGACATCGCTGGTCGGCTCCATCGGCGTGCTGTTTCAGTTTCCGAATTTTACCGATTTGCTTAAGACCGTGGGCGTCAAGGTCGAGGAAGTGAAGTCTTCCCCGCTGAAAGCCGCCCCCAACGGCTACGAACCGACCAGTGCGGAAGCGCGTGCGGCACTCGATGCGCTGGTGAAAGATTCCTATGCATGGTTTCGCGGTATCGTGAAGGAACGGCGCAGCATGGATGACGGCTTGCTCGAAAAGGTCGCGGACGGACGGGTGTTCACCGGCCATCAGGCGCTCGATTTGAAGCTGGTCGATGAGCTTGGCGACGAGAAAACCGCGGTCGCCTGGCTGGTGGGCCAGAAGGGCGTCAAGAGCGGTCTGCCGGTGCGCGACTACAAGCTGACGCCGCGGTTCGGGGACCTGACCTTTCTGCGCACGGCGGCTTCGATTACGCTCGATGTGCTCGGTCTGAGCTCGATTGCACGCCAAATCGAGCAGGCCGGCGTCACGCAAGCCGTCGATCGTTTGAGCCTCGATGGCATGCTGGCGTTGTGGCAGCCCGCGGGCGCCAATTAAGCGGCCTAAGTCCGGTTTCCGCCCCTTCGTCCCGCTTGGCGGGATTGGCACGCGACCCGGTCGCGCCGTTTGCCAGCGATTTCGCGCTGCCCAAATTTGATTTAGCGTCTTGACAGATCAAGGCATTTTCACGGAAATGCATGTCCGCAGCGTTCCCGGGTCCCAGTCTCGATGATTAAATCCGAACTCGTTCAGCGTATCGCCGAGCACAACCCGCATCTCTATCAGCGGGATGTCGAGAACATTGTAAACGCGATCCTCGACGAGATCGTCGCGGCCCTGGCCCGGGGCGACCGGGTTGAGCTACGCGGGTTCGGGGCGTTCTCGGTCAAGCACCGTCCGGCCCGCGCCGGACGCAATCCTCGAACCGGCGCGCATGTGCCGGTTGATCAGAAGAGCGTCCCGTTTTTCAAAACGGGCAAGGAAATGCGCGAACGGCTGAACCGGGACGACGGAGCTCCCGAGACCGGCGCTTGAAGCATTTTTGATCGCCGGTCGGTCGTCTGGTCGCAGCAGCCGTAGTTTCGGACGGCCGGTCTCCAGTAGGCGAGAGGGATCATGCGCAAGTTTTTCAAGGCTTTGGTGTTGATCCCGCTCGGCCTGTTGTTTGTTGTGTTCGCGGTCGCCAACCGGCATCTGGTGACGGTGTCGTTCGACCCGTTCAATTCGACCGATCCGTCACTTGCCATCACACTGCCGCTGTTCGTCGTCCTCATCGTTGTGGCGATTGCGGGCGTAGTGGCGGGCGGCACCGCGACCTGGTTCCGGCAGCGTCACTGGAGACGGGCCGCGCGCCAGCACGAGGCCGATGCGCGGCAGGCGCGCTCGCAATTGGCCGATCTGCGGGCGGGCGCCGCTCCCGCATGGACTGATCCGAAACGCCTGCCGGCGTCCTCGCGGGTCGACCTATATGGGTCGACCGGGCGAGACAAGCAGGGTGCGACGTTGTAGAACGCGCCGCAAGCCGTATCGCTGGTCCGGCCCATTGCAATCGCTCGAACCCGAACCCTTAAGCATGTCCCTGATCGTCAAAATTTGCGGCCTGTCCACGCGCGAGACCCTCGAGGTCGCGCTGGATGCCGGCGCCGATATGGTCGGGTTCGTTTTCTTTCCGCCATCGCCCCGGCATCTGAGCCTTGAGACCGCGCGTGAGCTCGGTCAGCGGACCAAGCGCCGCGCGGCAAAAGTCGCGCTCACGGTCGATGCCGATGATGCGACGATCGCCAACATCGTCGAGGCGCTGCAGCCGGACATTTTGCAGTTGCACGGCAGTGAAAACCCGGAACGGCTGCGCGACATCAAACAGAAATTTGGATTGCCGCTGATGAAGGTGATTGCGGTCAAGACCGCCGCCGACCTGGCGTCGTTGCCCGCTTACGTTGACATCGCCGACCACATCCTGTTCGACGCCCGCGCGCCTGAGGAAGCCACCCGTCCCGGCGGTCTCGGCGCGGTGTTCGATTGGCACCTGCTGGAAAAACTCGATCTGAAACTGCCGTTCATGGTGTCCGGCGGCCTCGACGCACAGAATATTGCGCAGGCCCTTCGCCTCAGCCGCGCCGGCGGAGTAGATGTCTCCTCGGGTGTGGAGCGCTCGCCCGGTATCAAGGACCCCGAAATGATCCGCGCGTTCATTCGCGCGGCGCGCGCAACAGAAGAGCTGATGGTTCGATGAATTCAGCGTTGCCCAATTCGTTCCGCAGCGGTCCCGATGAACGCGGGCATTTCGGCATTTTTGGCGGCCGCTTTGTCGCGGAAACGCTGATGCCTTTGATCCTGGACCTGGAAAAGGCTTATGCCGAGGCCAAGGCCGATCCGGCGTTTCAGGCCGAAATGGATGGCTACCTCAAGCACTATGTTGGCCGGCCCTCGCCGCTGTATTTCGCCGAGCGCCTGACTGAGCACCTCAGTGGCGCAAAAATCTATTTCAAGCGCGAGGAGTTGAACCACACCGGCTCGCACAAGGTGAACAACGTACTCGGCCAGATCATGGTGGCGCGGCGCATGGGCAAGAAGCGCATCATCGCCGAGACCGGCGCGGGCCAACATGGTGTCGCCACCGCGACGTTATGCGCGCGGTTCGGGCTGGAATGCTTGGTCTATATGGGCGCGGTTGACGTTGAGCGGCAGCAGGCGAACGTGATCCGCATGGAGATGCTGGGCGCGAAGGTGATCCCGGTGCAATCGGGCTCACGCACGCTAAAGGACGCCATGAATGAGGCGCTGCGCGACTGGGTCACCAACGTGCACAATACCTTTTACTGTATCGGCACGGTGGCCGGCCCGCATCCCTACCCGATGATGGTGCGCGATTTCCAGTCGGTGATAGGCCTCGAGACCCGCGCGCAGATGCACGAGCTAGAAGGCCGCCTGCCAGACTCGTTGATAGCCTGCATCGGCGGCGGCTCCAACGCGATGGGACTGTTTCATCCTTTTCTCGACGATCCCGGTGTGGAAATATTCGGCGTTGAAGCCGCCGGCCACGGGCTCACGCAGTTACATGCGGCCTCGATCGCCGGCGGCAGGCCCGGCGTGCTGCATGGCAACCGCACCTATCTCTTGATGGACGATGACGGTCAGATACAGGATGCGCATTCGATTTCGGCGGGGCTGGATTATCCGGGCATCGGGCCGGAGCATTCGTGGCTGCATGAAACCGGCCGGGTAACCTATCTGTCTGCCACCGACGACGAGGCATTGGCGGCGTTTCAATTGCTGTCGCGGCTTGAAGGCATCATTCCCGCGCTGGAGCCGGCGCACGCCATTGCCAAGGTGATGGAGCTTGCGCCGAAACGGCCGAGGGATCACCTGATGGTGGTCAATCTGTCCGGCCGCGGCGACAAGGACATTCCGCAAGTGGCGGATATTCTGCGCGGGAGGAAGCAGTGAGTTTCAAATATCGCCGCTCCTTTCACCTCTCCCTTAGCACAGCGAACGCCGCGCCATGACCACTCGCATCGACGCACGCTTCGCTGAATTAAAGAAGCAGGGACGCTCGGCCTTCATTACCTTCCTGATGGGCGGCGATCCCGATCCCAAAACCTCGCTCGAAATCATAAAGGCGCTTCCGAAGGCCGGGGCCGACATCATCGAGATCGGGATGCCTTTTACCGACCCGATGGCGGACGGTCCGGCGATTCAGGCGGCGGGTCTGCGCGCGCTGAAAGCCGGCATGACGTTGAAAAAGACACTGGCGATGGTGCGGGAGTTTCGCAAAGCCGACGACACCACGCCGCTGGTCCTGATGGGCTACTACAATCCTATCTACATCCATGGGGTGGATAAGTTTCTGGCGGATGCCAAGTCAGCAGGCATTGACGGACTGATCATTGTCGATCTTCCGCCCGAGGAAGACAGCGAATTGTGTCTGCCGGCGATGAAGGCCGGGCTGAATTTCATTCGGCTGGCGACCCCAACGACGGACGACAAGCGGCTGCCGGCGGTGCTCGCCAATACCTCAGGCTTTGTTTATTACGTTTCGATTACCGGCATCACCGGTAGCGCCAGCGCCGATTCGGCTGCGGTCGGCCAAGCTGTCGCACGGATTAAACGGCACACCAAACTGCCGGTTTGTGTCGGCTTTGGCATCAGGACGCCCCTCGCCGCCCGCGCCATCGCGCAGAATGCCGATGGCACCGTGGTCGGCACCGCACTGGTCGATGCCCTGCGCGCCAGCCTCGATGGCGAAGGCAATGCGACGGCCGGCACGGTCGAGGCGGTGGCCGGTGTTGTTTCGTCCCTCGCGCAGGGCGTCCGGGGCGCCAGCCAGGCTGCGGAATAAGCCATCGCAGTGGAATACTCTGATGAGGGCGGCTTGCCGACGCTTCCCCAGCCGCCATATGTTGGCAGCGCGATCGGCGAAAGCGGAGTCCGGTTTTGTGTGGGACCGCGCTCTAACCCCTAATGAGGCGATGATCGCGATTCGGAGCGAAGCATGAATTGGCTAACCAACGTTGTCCGGCCGAAAATCCGCAATATACTGCGCCGAGAGACGCCGGAGAACCTGTGGATCAAGTGTCCGGATTCAGGGCAGCTCGTGTTCTACAAGGACGTCGAGGCCAACCAGTTCGTGATCCCCGGCTCCAACTACCACATGCGCATGGGCGCGGCGGCGCGGCTGAAATCGATCTTCGATAACGAAACCTGGTTCGACGTCGCGCTGCCCGAGGTCACCGCCGATCCGTTGAAATTCCGGGATGAACGCCGCTACGCCGACCGTATCAAGGACGCGCGCGCCCGCACCGGGCTGAATGACGCGATCAAGGTCGGCTACGGTAAGCTCGAAGGCGCCGCGGTGGTGATCGCGGTGCAGGATTTCGACTTCATGGGCGGCTCGCTTGGCATGGCGGCCGGCGAAGCGATCGTGCGCGGGCTTGCACTTGCGGTTGAAAAAAAATCGCCGTTCATCGTGTTCGCGGCTTCGGGCGGCGCGCGCATGCAGGAAGGTATCCTGTCGCTGATGCAGATGCCGCGCACCACGGCTGCCGTGCAAATGCTGCGCGAGGCGAAGCAACCCTACATCGTGGTGCTGACGAATCCCACCACCGGCGGCGTCACCGCGTCCTACGCCATGCTGGGGGACGTTCAGATCGCCGAGCCTGGCGCGCTGATCGGCTTTGCCGGCGCGCGCGTGATCGAACAAACCATCCGCGAGAAATTGCCGGAAGGCTTTCAGCGCGCGGAATATCTGCGGGAACATGGCATGGTCGACATGGTGGTGCATCGGCACGAATTGCGGCCGACACTCGCCCGCCTGTGCCGGCTCCTGACCAAGTCGCCTCCATTCGAAGCGCCGTCCAGACCTGCGCCGCAGGCACCCGCTCCGGCGCAGATCGCACCGGGCGCGGATGCCGCATCGGCAGCCCCCCACGCGTGAGCCCTTCGGCGGCAACCCCATCTGCCCGGCTTGGCGAGTTAATCGCACGGCTTTCCGAGCTGCACCCGCAGCGCATCGAGCTCGGCCTGGAACGGATGGCTGAGCTGCTGCAGCGGCTCGATCACCCCGAGCACAAGCTGCCGCCCGTCATCCACGTCGCCGGCACCAACGGCAAAGGCTCGACCATCGCGTTCCTCCGCGCGATCATGGAAGCCGCAGGGCTGCGCGTCCACGCCTACACTTCGCCTTCGCTGGTGCGGGTCAACGAGCGGTTTCGGATCGGACGCTCCGGCGGCGGAATACTCGTTTCTGACGACGAGCTGTACGCCGCATTCGAACATTGCGAGCGGGCCAATGCGGGTGCGCCGATCACGCTTTTTGAAATCGAAACGGCCGCGGCGCTTTGGCTATTCGCTCAGCATCCGGCCGATGTAGTGCTGCTGGAGGTCGGGCTCGGCGGGCGGCTCGATGCCACCAACGTCATCGACGCGCCGCTTGCGACTGTCATCGCTCCCATCAGCACGGATCACACCGAATTTCTCGGGGACAGCCTCATCACGATCGCGCGCGAAAAGGCCGGCATCATCAAGCGCAACGTGCCGGTCGTCTGCGCGGAACAGCCCGCCGAAGCGCTTGCCGTGATCGAACAGCATGCCAAGCGCATGCAAGCGCCGCTTCAAAGGGCGGGGCAGGAATGGCAGGTCAATATCGAGCGCGGACGGCTGGTGTATCAGGACGACCGCGGGTTGATGGATTTGGCGGCCCCCAAGCTGTTCGGCCGTCATCAGTTCGACAATGCTGGTCTCGCCATCGCAACGTTACGCGCGCAACACCGCTTCAGGATCGAGATGGCTGTGTTTGAACCCGGCATCGTCCATGCCGAATGGCCGGCGCGGATGCAGCGTCTGGCTTCGGGCAAGTTGCTGGACCAGGCGCCAAGGGGATGCGAGATATGGCTCGATGGCGGCCACAACGCGGAAGGCGGCCGGGTTGCCGCCGCTGCTCTCGGCGATCTGGAAGAACGGGTATCGCGTCCGCTCGTGGTCATCGTCGGGATGATGGCCAACAAGGATCCGGGCGCCTTTCTCGCGAACTTCGCTGGGTTGACGCGGCATATCATCGCCGTGCAAATCCCTGACCGCGACAATGCGATGTCCCCGGACCGGCTGGCGGACGCCGCGCGGCAACTGGGGATGCGGGTGGAAACGGCAGTTGGTATCGAAGCTGCGTTGTCCTCGCTCGCGCGCCTCGTCTACGAGGTGGCGCCGCGCATTTTGATCACGGGCTCGTTGTATCTCGCTGGCCACGTGCTGTCAGTGAACGGCACGCCACCGCCCTAGCCACGCATCCGGCTAATTCTTCGCACTTCGCAACCTACTCAGCCACCCCGACCCGATGACGGTAGACCATCTCCCAGCCCTTCCAGCCGGTGAAAAGCAGGATCAGGACCACGACGAGCGACAGGATCACTCCCGTCGGGACGATGGCGTCTTTTCCGTGCTCATAGCGTGAATACCAGTTGTAAAGCTCGATCACGACCGCAACGACATTGCCTCCGGCATGCAGCCAGGCGTCGGAAAGATTGCGGACCTGGTCATCTCCCAATACGTCGGTGAGGCCCATGACAGCGGCCAGGGCGGCCATGATCAGGCCGATTCCGAGCAGCCACAGCGAGGCGCTAGCCCAGAAATCGTTGGTGGTCTTCCAGAACGCCAGGTCGGAGATGAAAGCCAAAACGAAACACGCGATCGGAAACGGAATAAGCATCGGGTGGACGGGATGTCCGGCTATTTGAGCCGTTGACTTGGGGTTTGGCATGAGGCGCCTCCAGATAGTGACGGTACGCCCCTTCAACTTTGCTTTGTCACCCTTGTTCCCAAAACAGCTGGTCCGGGAGGGGCTTAGTGGACGACCTGCCGAGCCGCACAAACTGCGTTGGCGCGTCTTGTAGCGCGACGGCGGATCGTCACGGCCGCTCAGGCGAGCAGCTTCATCGGGTCGGCGGCCCTTTGCTTGAGCTGATCGAACGTACACTGCTCTGGCCTCTTGTCCGGGCGCCAGCGCAGGATCGAGGTGCCGTGGCGAAACCGGTCGCCGCTGAAGTGATCGTAGGCGACTTCTACCACCAGCTTGGGCTTTAACGGGCACCACTGCGCCGAACGCTCGGTCGACCAGCGGCTCGGGCCGCCCGGCGCGTTGCCGGTGAACCCGGGAGGTGCGATCAGCGGCTCGAGCCGCGCGGTCAACGCGAGCTTCTCCTGCTGCTTGATTGCCGAGGTGAAACCGACATGGTGCAGCAATCCCTTTTCATCGTAGAGACCGAGCAGCAGCGAGCCGACGACGTTCTTGCCGCCGAGTTTGTTGGTGGCGTAGCGGAAGCCGCCGATCACGCAATCGGCGCTGCGAAACTTCTTGATCTTCTGCATGCCATCGCGGTTGCCGGATTGATACGCCAAGTCGGTTCGTTTCGCGATTACCCCGTCGCAGCCGCCGCCGGAATTTGCCAGCCAATTTTTTGCCGTCGCATAGCTTGTCGATGCTGGCGAAAGCCAAAACGTCGGATTGGATTTGAACTGGGTGCTCGCAAACACCTCCAGCGCGGGCCGCCGTTTGCGAAGCGGCTCCGCCGAAAGTGCTTTGCCCTCCGGGGTCGCCAGCAGATCGAACGCGAGATACAGCGCCGGTGTTTCCACCGACAGCTTTTTTACCCGGCTCGCGGCCGGGTGAATCCGTTGCAGCAGATCGTCGAACGAGAACGCCTTGCCGTGCGGCACGACGATTTCGCCATCGAGCACGAACGAGGCTACATTCAGCTTGAGCGCAGCTTCGGCCAGTTCGGGAAAGTAACGCGTGAGGTCTTCGCCCGATTTCGAGCGTAGATCGACCTTGTTGCCGCGCCGCGAGAGCAGGCAGCGAAAGCCATCCCACTTCGGCTCGTACTGCCACTCGCTACCGCGCGGAATGGCATCGACGGAGCGCGCTTCCATCGCGGCCAGCGGCGTTGACTGCGGGGATGCGGGTTTTCGGCGCGCGGGCGGCATAGAGCGTAAACGCAAACGGCCGGCTAATCGCCGGCCGACATCCTAAATAATTGTGCCGTGGTGCTGCTCAGACCGCGGCTGAGATCCACTGCTGCAGCTTCTGCTTCGGCGCGGCGCCGACCTGGCGGGAGGCCATCTCGCCGCCTTTGAAGATCATCAAGGTCGGGATCGACATCACGCCGTATTTCGAGGCCGTCTTGGGGCTCTCATCGACGTTCAGCTTCACAATCTTGACCTTGTCGCCCATGGCACCGGAAATCTCGTCGAGCGCGGGCGCGATCATGCGGCAGGGTCCGCACCATTCAGCCCAGAAATCGACCACTACCGGGCCGGTCGCCTTGAGCACCTCGGCTTCAAAATTGGCGTCAGAAACCTTGCCAACGGCCATTCGGATACCTCGTTCAGTTCAGGAAAACGCGGCGGTGGGAATCACCGCCTGGATCATGCAGCTCAAGGTATGAACGCGGCATTGCCGGGTCAAGCTCCGGTCACGTCGAGATGATGGATGTGAGCCGCGCGTCCAGCAATGGACCAGGAATCTCCATCAATTCGGGACGTTCGGTCCAGAGTAGGGCAGCGCGGACCGGCAGTCGGGGATAAAGCTTCTCCAGGACCGCGCGGTAGAGCGCGAGTTGCCGGATATAGCCCAAAGGTGCTTCGGCGGGCAGGCAAGGCGGGACGGAATTGGTCTTGTAATCCACAATCAGGACCTCGTGCGGCGTCACCACCAGCCGGTCGATTTGCCCCGAAATCAGCGCGGGCGGCCGTCCGGGTCGCTGCAGCCTGCCTGCAATCGAGGCCTCGGCCCGGCTGCCGGCGGCAAATACCGGCGCGAACCGACCGTCGCCGATCAAGCCCAGCAGCCCCAAAATCAATGACTCGCGCTCGGCGTCAGTCCAATCCTGGGCGTGCCGGGCGAGATAGTTGAGCGCCGCCTCGCGGCGTCGCGCAGCCGGAACATCGGGCAGGGACTGCAGCAACCGATGCACCAGCGTGCCGCGCTGGAGCGCGCGCGCGCGCATCTGAATTGGTTGGCCGCCCGGCGCCCTGCGGTTTTCGTGCCCGGCAGGGTCGGAGGGGCGCAGCACATTTTCGCCTGCGGCTTCCGCCGGCGCCGACGTTTTCAACCAGGATGGCAGCTCGATCGCAGCGAGGGCCGGCGGAGCCGCGGCCGCAATGCCCGGAGCAACGACATGCTCGTCATGCGAGTAGCGCTTGATGGGGCCCTCGGCGGCCTCGATCGTCTGCTCATCCAAGCCGGAATTGCGAAGCCCTTTCACGAGCAGATCGTACCAGGAGTTTTTGCGCACACTGTTCATATTGCCGGGCATGCAGCCGCCGACGATCAGGCGGTCGGCCGCGCGCGTCATCGCCACGTAAAGCAGGCGGCGGTATTCATCCTCGGTCTCGGCCAGCATGGCGGTGCGCGCGGCCGCCACCGCGGCCGGATCATCGGCTTTCTTGCCGGCCCATACCACCACACCCCCAGGCAGATGAACGAGCTTGGGACGTTGCGTGTCTGAAGGCGAGGAGGTTGTATCCACCAGAAAGACCACGGATGCTTCCAGCCCCTTGGCGCCATGCACGGTCATGACACGGACTTCGTCGCGGGAGATTTCCATGTCGCGCTTAATTTCGGTATCGGCTGCCCGCAGCCACGCCATAAAGCCTTGCAGCGAAGCAGGCGCCTTTCGTTCGTAGTTCAAGGCGAGTTCGAGAAACTCGTCCAGCGCGTCATTGGCTTCATGGCCGAGCCGCCGCAGGATGCGCGCCCGGCCGCCGTCGGCACCGAGCAGCCACGCATAGAATGCAAATGGCGTCTCGGCCTTGAAACGGCGCTCGCATTTTTCCAGACGATTGAGCGCGTCGCTGAATTTGCCTTCGCTCACCGCGTGAAGGCTCAAAGCGGCACGCAGCGATCCCTTCCGTTGCCACGCCAGCGTGAACAGGTCGTCATCGCCAAGCCCGAACAACGGACTCTTCAGCGCAACCGCCAGCGCCAGATCGTCCTGCGGCAGCAATAGCGCATCGGCCAGATTCATTAGATCGATGATCGCGATATGCTCGGTCAATTTCAGGCGGTCGGCGCCGGCTACCGGAATGCTGGCGTGCTTCAAAGCCTGGATCACCGCGTCGAAGGCGTTGCCGCGCCGCCGCACCAGCACCAGCATGTCCCCATAGCGCAACGGCCGGCGCCTGCTTGCGCTGCCCGTCGTCGTGCCGCTTTCCACCAGTCGCCTGATCTCGCCTTGAATTCGCTTGGCGAGCTTTACCTCGGGGCTCGTCTGCGACAATCCATCGAACGGCGCGCGCCAGCCTTCGATGTCCTGCTTTGCGTCCGCCTGCTGCAACTCCCACAGCTCGATCAGGCTCGGTCCCGCATCGGCCAGTGAATGGTGAATGGGATATCCGGTCTCGACGGCGTGGATGCTGCGGTAAATCTCCACTTCGCGAAACACGTGGTCGACTGTCTGCAGGATCGCAGGTCCCGAGCGGAAGGAGTAGGTGAACGAGACTGGATCGAATTTCAATCCGGCGTCGACGAACTTCCGCTGCAGCAACCGGCGGCGCGCGTCGAATTCGCGGGGCGCGGCGCCCTGAAAGGAAAAGATCGACTGTTTCTCGTCGCCGACCGCGAAGATAGTACGCTCGACGCCCTCACGCGCGCCCTTGCCGGACGTGAACTCGGAAATGATATGGGCGACAATGTCCCATTGCTTTGGGCTGGTGTCTTGCGCCTCGTCGATCAGCACGTGATCAACGCCGCGATCGAGCTTGTAATGCACCCAGCCCGAGGATACGCGATCCAACATCTCCAGCGTCTTCTCGATCAGGTCATCATAGTCGAGCAGCCCGCGCTCCTGCTTTTCGCGCTGGTAGTTCGCAGCCGCTACCGTCGCGATTTGCAGCAGCGCCTGTGTCCGGTCCCGTATCGTCAGCGCGCGTCGGCGCTCGATCAGGGGCCCGATGCGCAGGCTTTCCGCGTCGAACAGAGCTGCGATTGCCGCATTGTTGTCGCGTAATTTCTTGCTCAGCACGGAGTCGCGCGGCGTGCGATCGTCGGTAAGAAATACGTCCAGATATGCATCCACCTGCGCGCTGCCGGAAAAGACCAGAGCTTCCCGCAAACGGTCCGCCTGCTTTCTATCGGATTTACTGGTGCTCTCGAGGATCACGGCGACTTCTTTCCACCGGGAGTTCGGCAGATGCGGTCCATTGACGATCTCGCGCTCGACGGCATCGATCGTATCGACCGGCGCAACGCCTAGCGCGGCCGAGACCTGCGCGGCCGCTGCCTCGATGCTGCCGGCGCGATGATTCCATGCCAGGAAATGATCGCGGCTCAGGCAAGCCTCGCGCACGACATCCTTGAAGGTAACATCGGCGGCACTTGCCATCGCGGTATTGAGCGCACGGCCTGCGGCGCTGTTGAGGTCACGCGAGGCATCGAGCAGCACTTTCAGATTGGCGCGCTCCATCATCTCGTTCTGGTCGCGTTCGTCGATCACCGCGAATCTCGCGGGTACATTGGCCTCGAACGGGAACTGCTGTAACAGCCGGGTGCACAGGGCGTGGATGGTCTGGACTTTGAGGCCGCCCGGCGTTTCCAGCGCGCAGGCGAACAGCTTACGTGCAGACATCCTCAAGCGCGCGTCGGGTCGCGCGATACCGGCCTCGACGATCGCTGCATCGAGCGCCGCGTCATCGAGCGTGACCCAATGGCCGAGTTTGGAGAATACCCGCTCCGCCATGTTGGCGGCGGCGGCTTTCGTGAAGGTGATGCACAGGATCCGTTCCGGTGCTACCCCGTCGAGCAACAACCGGATCACCCGCTGCACCAGCACGTGCGTCTTGCCTGACCCGGCATTGGCCGAAACGAATGCGGACGAGGACGGATCCGACGCGCGGGCCTGCGCAGCGCGAACCGCTTGGGGGATTGGGCGCAACGCCATTACCATTCCTCTAGTCCCAAGCCGCCAGCCGCCGACCACTCCTTGATGCGGGCGAGGTCGTCGTAACTGCCGTAGCGGTTCGACCACATGGAAAGATTGAGCGAAGTATAGGCCTGGGTTTCGCTTTCGAAAGCGCGGATCAGGGCCTCGAGTTTCGTTCGCGCCTCATCGGCGGCGTCATTGGGCGGCTGCGATGCATCGCTCTGTTTGATCTTCAATTCAAGCGGCTTTTGCTCTCCGGGCGGATTGTTGCCGGGAAGCCTGACATAACCGATCTCGCTGACCGAACTGCCGGCCGGAATTCCTTCAAAGCCGCCTGCCCGAAGGATCGCCGCTTCGAGCGTGAGCTGTGGCGACAGCCCCATGCGCACTTGTTTGCCGCTCGGCGGTTGTCCGGTCTTGTAATCGAGAATCGCAAACGTGCCATCGTTGCGCCGTTCAATCCGGTCGGCGCGCGCCGAAATCAGAAAAGTGCGCCCGCCATCGAGGAGGATCGGCATTTCGCCCCGGATCTCGGCCTGGATATGATCGAGATCGCGGCGCCGCTCGATTTCCCAATCCGCAAACCATTTGGCAATGCGCTGAAAGCGTGGCCACCACAGCGCCCTTGCTTCAGGCCGCTCCATCAGCGGCTTGAAATATTTCTCGCCGATATCGCGCAAGGCGCGCACCGGATCGTCCGGAAGCACATCGGAAAAAGTCTGCGTGAATTCACCGAGCGCACCGTGGATTGCCGAACCGCGATCGGCGGCAGAAAGTGGCATGTCGACGGGATCGAGCGGGTTAAGCCGCAATATATACCTGGCGTAGATGGTGTAGGGATCGCGCAGCCAGTCCTCGATCGCGGTCACCGAGAGTTTCAGCGGCCTGGCCGAGCGCGGCGGCTTCGGTGCGGGCTGCGGGATCGGTTCGACTTTGTCGGCCCGATCCAGTTCAGATGCCAAAACCAGATATTTTTCACCGGCGATTTTCGCAGCTTGCCAGCGCGCCTCGCCCGCAACCGCCTCTAGGCGGTGCAGAAAGCGCGAGGCCACCGCCGGCGCGCCGCCCACCTTGGCGGCGTGACTTAGGATAATCTCGTCAGCGCCGAGCAATTGCGTGAAGTCGTGCGCGGAAAGGCCGATTCTCCGCTCCGGCAGATCGAGGCCGAGCTCGTGCCGCATCGGCCGGCTCAGCCATGGATCGACGTGGGGCGACGGCGGCCAGACGCCCTCCACCAGCCCGCCAACAATGACGCGGTCCGACTGCGTCAGCCGCGCTTCGAGCGGTCCATAGATTTTCAAGGGAGCATCAGCCCCCTCCGGCCGGCGCACCATGCGATCGGCAAAAGCTGTCTGGAACACTTCCGGGTATTCGCTGAGTTGAACCAGCAGTCCCGTTTGCGGGTTGCCGCCGAACAGATCGTCGAATGCGGCGGATAGTGCCGATCCCTGCCGACCCTCGAACGCCAGCGCGATGCCATGCTCATCGCGCGAGAGCTCCATCAACACGTTGCGATGTCGTTCGACAAGCTCGGCGAAATCGCACGGCTTGGATGAGACGTGACTTTCAAGCGGTGAAAGCGCGTCATGCAAGGACGCGATCAGGCTTTGGACGCTCTCGAGTTGCTCGTCGTCAAGCCGGGTCCGAGGTTCTGAGCCATGCAGCGCGGACGGATCGCCTCGGCGATGGCTTGCAAGCTCGGCACGGAAGCGCGAGAAGTCGCGCGCGAGTCCCTTGCTTCCTGCCTGCGGACGCGTGCCGCGCAGCAGCGCCAGTTCGAGCGCTTCGGTCGCGCGCTTGAATGCGCCGGGGGGGCCGCCCAGCCGGCACAGCGGATGCTTCAACAGCGCCAGCAGGATCGGCGGCTCAAGCTCGTTTGCTGCCGCCTGTGCGGTGAGCCGAGCGAAAATTCCTGTAGATGTGTCCATCAGCGCGTCGCCGCCGGAATCGTCGAACGCGAGATTCCAGCGGTCAAGCGCCGCGCTTACTCGCCGCGCCAGCGCGCGATCGGCAGTTACGAGCGCCGCCGATTTATTCAGATGCCGCGCTTCGCGCATCGCGACCGCAATCGAAAGCGCCTCCGTCTCAGGATTATCGGCTTCGATCACGGCGATGTTTGCCATAGAGAGGGAAATTTTTTCGGCGATCCCTGGTTCAGTTAATCGCCGATGCCATTGCGCGGTCGCATTTGAAGGCCGCATCGTCTCGGATGCCAGCACTTCACGTCCATGCGGTGCCGCTTGACCTAAAATTCGGACGTCGCCGCGGCGAATGCCGAATCGATCGAGCAGCGCGTGCATCGCGAACTGCGGATGATTGGACGCCGGAGGTGAGATTAATTTTGCTTTTGCGTCGGTGGCGCCGCCGATGGTTTGCCACGCCTCCGGATCGAGATCGGTATCGAGCCCCGGCAGCACCACCGCGCCTTGCGGCAGCGCGCCGACGGCGTGGAGGAATTTCGCCGTGGCCGGCATCGATCCGGTTGAGCCCGCGGCGATCACCGGACCGTCATGATGCGCGGCGAGGCGGCTAGCCTCCGCCGAAATCAACAAATCGCGCCGCGCCGCCGGCTCGATCTTCCCGATTTCCTTGAGATGAGCGGGCCACGCCTGTCGCGCAATCAGCAGGAATTGCAGCGAGCGCTGCCAATACTCGTCCAGTTCATCTGGCACCAAACCGTCCAGCGCTTCCCAGCCGACGCCGCGCGTGACCATGTCGTCGATCAGGCGTGCCAGATCGGCGGCCAATGCGAGCGTCGAAGCCGGGCCGCCGACCACCAGCGGAGACAATACCGGACCTTTTGCCCAGGCAGCGACCAGTTTCGCCAGGGTGAGTCTGCGCTCGAGTTCACCGATGCTTGGGGGAATCTCCAACGGCGCCGCGCCGGCTAATTGCTCAGGGTCTTCGGCGAACGCCAGCTCGTCCTCGTCAATGTCGCCGAGCGCGACGATGCGCGGCAGCAGCAGCGCGTCGGAATTCAACTCGTCGAGAAAGATTTCCCGGGCCATTCGCCCGGCACGCCGTGTCGGGAGGTACAGCGTCGCCAGCGCCAGTCTTTCCGGATGCGTGCGGGCCTCGAAGCCATCGACCAGGCTGCCATCGACCAACGCGGCGATAACGGTGCGCAGGAAAGGCGCAGAAAGTGGAACGCTGAAAACGCGCATGGGCCTCCTGATTCGGGATCAGGTTGCATCATGGCATGGCCGAATTGCGGGTGCGATTTCTAATTGCGGAGAAAAGCCGTGGCCATCTTCAGACCACGCTGGCGAGGAATGCCTGCTCGGCCGCGCCAACGGCGTCCGGGGTTCCCACGTGCATCCACATGCCGTCCAGGCGCAGCCCAAACAGCCGCTCCTGCTCGTTGGCGCGGTCGAACATCTTGGTCAACGAAAATTCCCCGGACGGCGCATGGGCAAACAGCGATGGCGACATGATCGCCGCACCGGCATACACGAACGGAACCACTTGATGTTCCCTGCGCTTGCGCAAGGCGCCATCGGGCAGCATGGCGTAATCGCCGCGTCCGCCATAACCGATGCTGCTGGCCGTCGGCGCCATCAGCAAGAGGATATCCATGCTCGCCGGCTCGAACGCGCGTGCCAGCCGCGCCAGGTTGGGCTCCACGCCATCGCTCCAAAGGGTGTCGGCGTTAACGTGGAAGAACGGGGCGGGCCCGAGCAGGGGCAGTGCCTTGACGACGCCCCCGCCGGTGCCAAGCACCTCATCGCGCTCATCGGAAATGATGACGCGGGGCCGCTTGCGCTCGGCGACGTGGTCGATGATCTGGTCGGGCAGATAGTGCACGTTGATCACGGCCTCGGCGACGTCGGCGTTCGCAAGCTTGTCGAGGACATGATCGAGCAGGGCCCGCCCGGCCACTCGCACCAGCGGCTTCGGCATCTGGTCTGTCAGGGGGCGCATGCGCACCCCGAGGCCGGCGGCGAGTATCATCGCTTTGGTGGGTCTGACGGACATTTGGAGTTTTCTGCAACGCCTGTTGTTGGATCCACGAACATACCACGGGATTCGTGCCGTGCACCGGCATGGTCTAAGCATTAGCCGTCCGACGTGACGGTTATGCGAACCCCTGCGGCGGTCTAGAGTTCCGCGAGCTGCGGCGCGCGCTTCGCTGCCCTTTTTTTCTTGTCGCCGGTTTTGAGGAAATTGACGCCGATCTGGTCGCCGTTGACCCAGGCCAGCTCGCAGCGGCGATAGGCAAGTCCGGTGGAGGACAGCAGCAGGAAGAACTCCTTGAGCTGCAGGCCCTCGACGGAACCTTCGATGCTGAGCTTCGCGCCGGTCTCGGAAATGTCTTCCATCATGCACTCGCGCCGCCAGGTGCCGTCGATGCCCATCATATGCGCGGGGATGCCACGTTCGAATATCACGCGCTCACCTTTGCGCCGTTCTGTCGCCATTGATGTGCCCCAGCCCACAGCACTCGCGCCCTCCGCCAAGGGCCAGCTTTCGCGCAGATTAAGGGCGCCCTCGCTAACAACGAGTAAATTACCCGACTGGCGGAGGTACGTTGAGTTCGTACCATTGCCTGACCCGCGAAAGCGCGGGGTGAGCCAGCGAACGGCTGAGATAGGTCCAGACCCGCGGCTGATGGCGCAAATATTGCGGTTTGCCGTCGCGCCGATTGAGCCGCGCGAAAGTCCCGAGCAGGCGCGTGTTGCGCTGTGCCGACATGATGGCGTAAAGCTCGGCGAACACCGAAGTATCGAAGGTCTCGTCGGACGCGCGCCGCGTCTTGATGTAGCGCGAGAGCAGCGCAAGCTCGAGCTGCTCGGGCACATCGATACGGGCGTCCTGGAGCAGCGACACCACATCGTAAGAGACCGGGCCCATCACGGTGTCCTGGAAGTCGATGATGCCTACTCTCGCAATACCCTGCCGTTCGCCGAGCCAGATCAGATTAGGGGAATGGAAATCCCGAAGCACCCAGGTTCTCGGGGCGGAAGCCGGTTTACTCAATAAATCGCGCCAAATCGTGACGAACTCGGTTCGCTTCTCGGGATCGAGCTTGGCGCCCCGATCCGGCAGGTACCATTCGAGCATCAACCCGGCTTCGACCAATAGCGCGTCGGTGTCGTAGCTCGGTATGGTGTAGTTGAGCGGCGGTGCCAACGGGAGAGTTTCAGGCAGCGTTTCACGGTGCAGCGCGGCCAGCATGTCGGTCGCGGCCTCGTAACGCTCGGGGATCGGCCGAGGTGGATTGCCTTCGATAAATCCTGCGGTCCCGAAATCCTCGGTGATCAGGAACCCAACATCCAGGTCTGCGTGATGTATTGCGGGCGCCGAGAAGCCGCGCTCGCGCAGGCCGCCGTCGATGGCGACGAAGGCTTTGACGTCCTCGGCCAGATGGACTGCCGCGCTGTAGGACTTGCCATGGTAGATCGCCGGCCCATCGGGACGCCGGGGTGAGTTCATCAGGATGACAACGCCATCGCCGCGGACGAGCCGCGCGTAAGAACGTGTCGAGGCATCGCCGGGCATGCGCAGACGCTTTGCGTCCGCATAGCCCGCTGCCTCCACAAACTGCCGCAGCGCTTTCAATCTTGCGACTTGCGCGGCGGCCTTGCCGTAACCGGTTATTTCGGCGGCGCGCGCCGTTGATCCCAACGCGGCACGATAGTTAAGCCCGAGGTCGATGCGGTCCGCAGGCAATGCTGATGGCGCGCGCTCCGGCCATTCGATTAGCGCAACCGTGCCCTCCGGCAGTGGCGACAGGCCAATCTCTTCCAGTTCGAGCGGATTACTGACGCGGTAGAGATCGGCATGAAGCAGCGGAAACGATGGCAGATCGTAGGCCTGTACCAGCGTGAAGGTCGGGCTTGGAACCTCCAGCGCCTCGTCGCCGGCGAGATAGCGGATCATGGCGCGCGCGGCTGCTGTTTTTCCTGCCCCGAGGTCGCCGGAAAGTGTGATGACGTCGCCAGGGCCGATCAGCAAGGCAAGATCGGCCATCAGATGCGCGGTCGCGGTCTCGTTGGCTAACGCCAGCGAGAATGTCGCTGGAACGATCATTCCGCGGCGTTGCGATGCGCGGCCTGGTCGATGGGAAAATCGCAGGTCACGGTGGTGCCCTTGCCGACCATCGAATCAACGCGCACCTTGCCTCCGTGCAATTCGACAAAGGAGCGCACCAGCGACAGCCCGAGGCCGGCGCCACGATGCCGCGAGCCGTGGGAGTGACTTTCAAACCAGTCGAACACCTTGTCCTTCACGTCAGGCGGAATCCCCGGACCGGAATCGGTCACGGTGAAGACCACGCTGTGCTCGGTCCGCTTCGCGGTCAAGCCGACGATGGCATCCTGGGGCGAGAATCCGACGGCATTGGCCAAAAGGTTATACAGCACCTGCACTATCCGGCGCTCGTCGGCCACGAAGCTTCCGATGTTGGAATCGATATCGACCTTGAGCTGGATGCGATCGGTCGCGAGCCGGTCCTGGATGCCTTCCGCGGCGGCCTCAATGGTCTTGCCGATATCGACCGAACCCAGATTGAGCGACATCGCTCCGGCATCGATAGTCGCGAGATCGAGGATGTTGTTGATGATCGCAAGCAGCGCGTCCGTCGAGGTGGTGATGTAACCGAGATACTCGGCCTGCTTCGGCGTCAGTGGACCGGTAACTGGGTCGCTCAGGAAATGCGCAAAGCCGATGATGGTGGTCAGCGGCGAGCGCAGTTCATACGAGACGTGGTGCACGAAATCGACCTTCATCTGGTCGGCGGTCTCAAGCGCCTCGTTGCGCTCGCGAAGCGCGCGCTCGACGTTCTCGGTGTCGGTGATGTCCTGGAAGGTCAGCATGGTGGCGCCGTCCGGCAGCGGCATGGTCATGCAGTCCAGCACGCTGCCGTCCCTGCGTTCCAGCTTCAGCGGTACTTCGACCCGGTTCTCGATCGCCGTGACGGCTTCGCGGATCGTGCGCCACGTCTTGGCGTCGTCGAACAGCGGCTTGCACCAGCTTTCCACCGTTTCGATATGAGGCTGCTCGCGCAGCGCCTCCGGCGACAGCTTCCACGTCCTGGCGAAGGCCGGATTAAACAACTGCGCTCGGCCGTTGCTGCCGAACACCGCAACCGCTTCGCCGAGATTGTCCAACGTTTCACGTTGCACCCGGATCAGCCCATCGAACCGGCGGGCAAGATCGAGGCTTTCAGTAACATCGTCGAACAGATAGGTGACGCCGCCTTCCGGATTCGGCGTGGTCACCACGCTGACGGCGCGCCCGCCGGGGAGATACCAGGTGTCCTTGACCGGCTCGACCGCGCGATACGCCTCATGCAGCTTGGCCTTCCAGGCGCGGAAGTCCGGCTGCTCCGGAAGTTTGCGCCCTGCACGCAGCCGATCGAGCACGCTCGAGTCGTCTGGATTACCGTCGAGAAACACGCCGTCGAGGTCCCAAAGCCTCCGATAGGAGTCGTTATAGAACGCCAGCCGCCGTTGAGCGTCAAACACGGCGACCCCGGAAGATAGCTGATCGAGGGTACGGCGATGCGCCTCCGCCATCCGCACCAGCGCTGCGCGTAGGGCGGTCGCTTCGCTGGCGTCGATGGCGATGCCGGCGCTTCCGCTCCCGAGCTTCAGCGCGTGTATGTCGTAAACGCGCCGCTCGCCGCCGACCACAATCGGCAGCCGGGCGGTGAATGCCGAATTATCGTTGAGCGCCCGGTTGAGGCCGTCGCGCTGATCGCTCTCGAGCAGTTCAAGGTTACGATTGATAGCGTCGGCGGCGCCTGCGGCTTCGGTGGCTTTTGCATAGGCTGCATTAGCGTAGCGCAGCTCACCTTGCGCGCTTTTGGCCCAGATCGGCCACGGCGCGACGGCGGCGAAGTCGCGCAACAACTCAGTCTCCTCCAGCAGTGTCTTGTAGCGCAGGTTCGATTCCGCCAGTTCACGGCGGATCCCGCCGAGTTCGCGAATCCGGACAATGGCTTGGCCGCCGATCGCGCGCCCCATGGCCTCCAGCGAGCGCCCGTCGGACGTCGTCACATTGAGCAGAAAACCTTCGCCGGCCTCGCGGAGCGCATCGACAGCATGATCCATCTGCAGCGCCGGCTCGGGCGGCAGCCACGTTCCGAAGGCAAGGATGCGTTGCGGCTGTTCCGGCTCCGGCGAAACCAGCAGGGAGGTGTCACCGCTGATTTTGGGCCGGTCCTCGCCCGCCGCCCAAGAGATCAGAATCTGCGGCTCGGCGAACAACAACGCCCGGAAGCGATCAGCCTGGGCCTGCAGCTCCCCGATCTCGACGCGCAGCCGTGCCTCGCTCGTTGCGGCACGGACACGGGTGCGCATCAGCAGGATTGCGGCCACGACCGAGAAGCCGAGCAGCGCCAGCGCGCTGGTTAATGCCGCGAATTCCTGGCGATGGAGGTCGAGGTAGCTCGAGAGCGCATCCATCAGGGACGAATCGGCGGCGTTTGCCGGCATTACCGATGCGAATGCGAGCACGAATGCGATCGGGCCGTTGCGTGCCAGAGACGTGCACGACAGCAGGGTCCGACGCATCGCAACGATCACGTCTGACATCTTCGCCCCAAACCACACGACTTTACGCCCGGCCAAGCCCCGCCGTGCGCGAATCAAACGACAATATCCCTAACGGGAGTCGAGGGGTAAGAGTCCAGATCGTGAACGCGAATCCCGGTGCAAAAAAAGCCGCTAAACGTTTCGTAAATGCTGGTTACGGAAATTAGCGGCCGGTCGAACCGAACCCCCCGCTCCCACGCTCGGTCGAGGAAAGCGTGGGGGTAGCGACCAGTTCGGCCCTCAGCACGGATGCGATCACCATCTGGGCGATGCGCTCGCCGCGCCGGATGGCAAACGGCGCGTCGCCGTGGTTGATCAGGAGAACGCTGATTTCGCCCCGATAATCCGCATCCACAGTGCCCGGCGCGTTAAGCACAGTGACGCCGTGCTTCGATGCCAGCCCCGAGCGGGGACGGACCTGCGCCTCATAGCCCGCGGGCAACGCGACCGAGATCCCGGTCGGCACCAATGCGCGCTGCCCGGGTGCAAGAATCAACGGAAAATCCTCCGTGACCGCCGCCAGCAAATCGAGCCCCGCAGCGTGGGCGCTCTGGTAGCAGGGCAGCGGCAGCCCTTGGCCATGGGGCAATTGCCGGACATCGATTTTGACGTTGAAGCTCACGAACTTTCTCCGACCGTTTTGGCGATCCGCGCCACTAGCTCGGCGGCGACTTCTTCTTTTGTCATCGCCGGCCAGGAATCCACATTGATTTGCTCGCCTTTCCGGGTCAGCAGATGGACCGTATTGCGGTCGCCGCCCATCACGCCTGTTGCAGGCGAGACGTCGTTTGCGACGATCCAGTCGCAGCCCTTGCGTGCCAGTTTTGCCTTGGCGTTGTCGATCAGGTTTTCGGTTTCCGCGGCGAACCCGATCACCAGGGGCGGCCGTCTGTCCTTCAATTTGGAAATGGTGGAAAGGATGTCCGGATTTTCCACAAGTTGCAGCGGCGGCATACCCTCGATGGTCTTTTTCAGCTTCTGCTCGCCTTCATGCGCGACGCGCCAGTCCGCGACGGCGGCGGCAAAGATCGCAAGATCCGACGGGAGGGCTGCCTCGACCGCCCGCAGCATGTCACGCGCGGATTCCACGTGTTTGACGGTCACGCCGGGGGGATCGGTAATATCAACGGGTCCTGAAATCAAAGTGACATCCGCGCCGGCGGCCCGTGCCGCGGCGGCGATGGCAAATCCCTGTTTGCCGGAGGATCGGTTAGCGATGTAGCGCACCGGGTCGATCGGCTCATGGGTCGGCCCCGCGGTGATGAGGACGCGCTTTCCCGCAAGCGGGCGCGGTTGCCGCGGTCTGAGCAGCCGCTCCGCGGCGGCGGCTATCTCGATGGGTTCCGCCATCCGGCCGACCCCGGACTCGCCAGCTTCGGCCATTTCGCCAGTGTTGGGTCCGACCAGGGTAAGGCCATCGCGTTGCAGTTGCGCGACGTTGCGGCGGGTCGCGGCATTGGTCCACATCAGCGGGTTCATCGCCGGCGCCAGCAGGATCGGCCGGTCGGCCGCGAGCAGAATGGCGCTGGCGAGATCGTCGGCATGACCGGTTGCCATCTTCGCCATCAGGTCCGCAGTCGCGGGAGCCACCAGGATCAGATCGCAGTCACGCGCCAGGCGGATATGGCCGGCGTCGAACTCGCTTTGTGGATCGAACAGGTCTGTGTAGCAGCGCTCGTTCGACAGCGCGCTGGCGGCGAGAGGCGTCACGAATTGCTGCGCTGCTTTGGTTAGCACGCAGCGGACGCGAATCTCTCTTTCCTTGAGCCTGCGGATCAGGTCCAGCGCCTTGTAGGCCGCGATCCCGCCGCCGATGATGAGCGTCACGCGAGCCCAATCCTCTGCACCGGCGGTATTGGAAGCGCGGAAGGCGGCCTGCGGCCGCGGCTGGATGGCCTGGGACGGTGCCGCCGCGAACTCGAACGGCCGACCTTCGATCATCTCGCGCAAGATCACCCGGACTTCCTCCTCTACGGAGCGGCCATTTTTGGCCGAACGAAGCCGCAGATAGGTCTTTACCCCTTCATCGAGCTTGCGGATGGTCAGGCTGGCCATAGGGCATCCCGTACATTATGCTAGCAATGCTATCACGTAATGCATGCATTGCAATCATAATTGCCGGACGGCAAACAGGATTGCAATGAAGGTCCCGGCGATGATCCAGAGCGCCAGAGTGCGCCAGCGGCTCTTGCGCCCCTCGGTCCGGCCCATCGCAGCAATAGTCTCCGGCGACAGCCTCAGGCCTTCCCTGGTCATGGTCTCCATTTGCTCCAGCACGGCCACTGACCGCGTTGCAATCGCCGGCAGCCCCGCCACAACGCGTCCGAGCTCGCCGGCGCCGGTCATCGCTCCCTCAACCCGACCGACCGGGCCCAGATTGCGCTCGATCCATTCGCGGACCACTGGATCGGCGGTTTTCCAGATGTCGAGTTTTGGGTCGAAACTGCGAGCCACCCCCTCGACCACCACCATGGTCTTTTGCAGCAGGATCAGCTCGGGGCGAGTACGCATGTCGAACAAACCGGTGACCTCGAGCAACAGCGTCAGCAGCTTCGCCATCGAGATTTCTTCGGCGGTGCGGTTGTGGATCGGCTCGCCAATGGCGCGGATGGCCTGGGCGAAATTGTCAACCGAATGATGGCCCGGCACGTAGCCGGCCTCGAAATGCACTTCAGCGACGCGGCGATAGT
>Ga0209474_10000946_pt1 | contig 29437 bp, 30 predicted proteins | sample GraSoiAngelo_145_FD_185902 | JGI IMG/M metagenome (GOLD analysis project Ga0209474, IMG submission 185902) | Grasslands soil microbial communities from the Angelo Coastal Reserve, California, USA - 14_1009_05_20cm (SPAdes) (version 2) | ecosystem: Environmental > Terrestrial > Soil > Grasslands...
TTCCCTGAAATCTGCCGCGCGCCATTGAGCGAGAGCATCATGAAACGCGCGCAGGAAAAGGGAATCGTGGAACTCCACATTCATAACCTGCGCGATTGGACGACGGACAAACATCACATCGTGGATGACGCGCCGTTTGGTGGAGGGCAGGGGATGGTGATGAAGCCGGAGCCTATTTTTGCTGCGGTGGAAGACCTGAAGCGGCAAACGTCCCGCGCGCAATCAAAAATAGAAAATCGAGAATCGAAAATCATTCTGATGTCACCTGCGGGCCGATGCTTGGACCAAAAGCTGGCGGCGGAGGTTTCCCGGGAATCGCATCTGATCGTCGTTTGCGGCCATTACGAAGGAGTCGATCACCGCGTGATCGAACATCTTGTCGATATGGAAATTTCGATTGGCGATTATGTGCTCACCAATGGCGCGATCGCTGCGGTCGTACTCGTTGATGCAATCGTGCGTCTGCTGCCCGGGGCGCTCGGTCACGAACGATCCGCAATTGACGACAGCTTCAGCCACGAAAGCTCCGGACTAGAAGCTCCGCAGTACACGCGGCCCGCCGAGTTTCGCGGTTGGCAGGTCCCGGACGTTTTGCTTTCCGGAAATCACGCCGAAATCGCGAAGTGGCGAAAAGAGCAGGCGATCAAACGCACGAAACAAAATCGCCCGGACTTGCTGAGTTAGTGAGTCTGGGTAGCGCACGCGTCTCCCGTGCTGGTTTCGGCGTCGCGCCGAAACAATCTTTCCTGGAAGCTCATCCACAGCGGACAATTGAAACCTTCAGAAAAGGTCTGCGACCGCGGGACGCAATCGCCAACGCGCGAGACGCGCGCGCTACGCAGAAACGCGTCCCAACACCACGCAAGCATTGATCCCGCCGAAGCCGAATGAATTGCTCATGACGTAATTCAACTCTGCAGCGCGTCCATGGTTCGGCACAATGTCGAGATCGCACGCCGGATCGGGATTTTCATAGTTGATGGTCGGTGGAATCCATTGCTTATCCAAGGCAAGTGCGCAAAGCGCCGCCTCGATGGCGCCAGTCGCGCCCAGCGGATGCGCGTAATAGCCTTTCGTTCCGCTGACAGCGGTTCGCTGCGCATGCTCGCCAAACACTTGTTTGATCGACGCCGTTTCAGCGCTGTCATTGAGCTGTGTCGAGCTGGCGTGTGCATTGACGTAATCGATTTGCTCCGGCGCTAATCGTGCGTCCGCGAGGGCTTCGCGCATCGCACGAATGCACGATTCGCCGTTCGGCAGCGGTGTCGTCATGTGGAACGCGTCATTGTTTAGGCTATAACCGAGCACTTCGGCGTAAATTTTCGCTCCACGTGCCCGCGCGTGCTCGAGTTCCTCGACGACCAGCGAGGCACCGCCTTCGCCCATAACAAATCCGTCGCGGAACAGGTCGAATGGACGACAAGCCAGCGCTGGGTCACCTGTCCATCTGCTCATCGTCTTGATGATGTCGAATGCGCCGACGGTAATTGCGGTCAGTGGCGCTTCGGCTCCTCCGGCGACGATTACATCCGCAAAATCATCTCGAATGTAACGGAGCGCTTCGCCGACCGACACTGTGCCACTGGCGCAACTGTTTGAATTTGTCGTGCCCGCACCGCGAAATCCGAATTCGATCGCGATATTCGAGTGCGCGGAACCACCGAACACCTGAACAGCGAGTGTGGGTTGGACTCCGCGCGCACCTTTTTTCAAATACCTGATGTATTGCTCTTCGGCTTTGCAGACGCCGCCTAGCGCAGTGCCGAAACTGACCCCGATGCGATCTTGTGGTTTTTCGTGGGAGTAATCGATGTGCGCGTCGTCTAGCGCGAGCTTTGCAGATACGACTGCGAACTGCGCGTAGCGATCGAGCCGTTTCAATCGGTGCGGTGAGAAAAACTCTTCAGGATTCCAACCCGGAATCTCGCCGGCGCAACGCACGCGGAAAACACTGGGATCGAAGCTTGTGATGCTGTTGACGCCGCTCCTCTCTGCGAGGATTGCGCTCCAAAAATCATCGACCCCGGTGCCGATGCAGGTGATGGGACCGATACCGGTGATGACCGCACGTCTTCGACTCATGCAGTCACCGTGGTTGCCCTCGCTTCCACATAAGCCTTCATACAGCGCAAGGTTTTATTGGCGATGTTATGAATAAAAAAATCGCCGATGATCGGATCGACAATTGCCCCAAGGGCGGGAATGCGAAATCGCAGCTCGTGTGAAATCGTTACCAGCACGCCATTGCCGGTCTCGGAAAATGTCCAGACCACGCGCATCCCTTTTGTCCAGGCTTTCAAATGATGAAAGTGAATCTCGAATCGATCACGATCGATGATTTCCTCGGATGTCCATGAGATGGGAATCCCGGAACGCTGCGCTGCCATTACCACAACGTTGCGATCGGGGCCGCGTTCGAGAAATCGGATGTAGCGATAATGCGGCAGGATTCTTGGCCACAGCTCCAAGTTTGCTGCGGCCTCGAAGATCGCGGTTTTCGGCGCGTGCATGAGGAGCGAATTAGTCTTGTGCATTTTTGTTGCTGTCGATCTCCACATTGAAACCGCACGACCTGCCAACGTTGCGCGGCTCTCATCGAACACGCCATCCTTCCTCGAAAATCGTTTTCGGGAAAGGGAAAAAATGTTTGGTCGAACGTAGGCAGGCGCTTAGGTCCGAACGGTCGCCACTTCGGAACGACCGTTCGCGACCTCTTGCATCAGGTGCCCGATCGGCAGAGGCTCAACAGCCGCGCGTTGCTGCGTCAGCTTCCTGTGCCAGTTGCGTCATATACGCAAAAAACGCTGGCGATTGGCCGATGAACAGACCCATGTTCGTTAGGAACCGCAAAGCACCCATGGCAGCCCCTTCCGTCTTAGTTGGCCGAATGATCGAAACAATCGGGAGGCTTCTGCTCAGAAACGGACACGGCTCCGGCATGATCCGGTTCGTATGGAAGAGCACCCCGCCAATATTCAGATCCGGAAACGTCACCGACACTCCAGTCACAGGATCGATCACGTTAGTCAATTGCGGTGCATTACCTGCTTTATCCGCCCATGTTTGAAAGTGCATGGTCTCGGTGGGGCCTATGCTAATCAGAATGCGCACAACTTCCACGCTCGTGGCCCTCTGGGCCAGCGAGGGATACAAGCTGTTGCCACCTTGCTCGATAGTCGGAAAATGGAAAGCAGCAGTATTGGCAATCGCCTGCAAGAAATTACGATCCATGGTATCCGCGTCAGTCCTGGGAATCGCCGTGTGCTGGTGAACCGCCAAGGTTGGGACGGCCTGCGGGAAGACGTGGTTTGGATCAAGGTCCGGGTTATGGCTGTCATCGCGGTAGCGCGTCCACCAGCTCGTATCGAGGGTCAGTTGGGTTAGGTTGGTCAGCCGTCTCCCGATCATGGCGTGGTTTACTCCTGTGGCGGTACTGCCCCTCAGAGTGCGAAACGGCTGGAGATTTGAAGGAGCCGCTCCCTTGGAGACCAGGTACCCATTGAGGAACTGGTAATGAGTGATCTCATCGTCAGTGTTGTCGTGGACGTACTGAGCCATGTCCTCGTCAAGGACGTTCAGCGCGGCAGTGTACTGTCGATTGCCAGTGCCACCTGGAACTTCCCGGTCCTGGACACCGGCCAATTCATTGTATTGGATCCAAAAGTCGGCCTCGAGGGTTTCCAGCGCCGCCGGGAACCGGAGCAGTGCCGCGTCTCCGGGCGTGAGAGCGCCACTCGCTCTTGCTGTTCGGAGCCCGCCTAATAGTCCCGCTCCGATTGTTCCTGCTCCCACGGCAAGCGATCTGCCGAGGAACAACCGGCGGCTAATACCGTTTTTCAGAGATCTGCCTTTGGCTACTGGCTTTGATAACTGATCATCTTGATGTGCAGTGAAATTGTTTCCGGTTGCTTCATTTATTGTTTTCATATCAGTAGAATCGAAACTCACTGCATCGCGCGCTATATGGGAAAAGTTACACGGTTGTTACCTGCGCGAATTCGGCGCCAGCGCATTGTCCAATTCCGAGATGGCATCCTGAATCCATGGCGACCATCGCTATCATCAAGATGAAAGTGGAGCCTACGGGATTACTCTCCCGCTAGTGCATCCAACACTGAAGCCCTTTAATTGGATTTCGGCTCCACGCCTGGGGCTTTGGAGCCTACGGGATTCGAACCCGTGACCTCCTCAATGCCATTGAGGCGCTCTACCAACTGAGCTAAGACCCCGGCGAAAGATTCTCAGATTGTAAATTTCAGATTGCCGATTGCAACTCGTGTGCTGGTTTTTTAAGGCGCACAATCTCAGCGGACAGCTCCGACTAATTCTTGGCAAGCAAATAAGCAGTCCAATGCCTGAATAACTTTGAAAGTGTTTCAGTCAAAGCTTGCAACGAAGAAACTTTTGTGATGTTCAATAGGCGGAGCGATTTATGAAAGAATTTAAATTTTCGGCGCTCTGCTTTATCGCGGCGCTCTTCGTACATATCCAGAGTGGCTCTGGACAAGTGATCAACGCAATCGTGCAAAATGCCACTTCGCGCCCGGCGCCCAGCCGTGGCGCACCGGCGGCCAGGCCGATTGCGAAGCCGGCAATTGCACCGCACGTCGCGCCGAGGCCAACAGGCTTCGTCCCTCGCACTGTCGGCCAATCTGCTCCGAATCTTCTGCCGAATTTCCCAGTCGTTCCGCGCTCATTGAATCCTGCTGTCGGAGCGATTAACGCGCAGCGGATTCGACGGAGCGATGTACGGGAAGCGATCACGCTTGATCCGGCGACGCGTCAAAACGAGTTACGCACTCTGGCAACAATGCGTCAACGGCGTGCCGTTGGAACTGAGAATCGAACCCTCGGAGCGATAAATGCTCAACGGCCCGTGACGACCCACGATCCGGGGACGCGACCTCAATTGCGAACGCACGGCTCACCAGCAGATTTGGCGCAAAAAAAATGGCACAACAGAAATGATCGGCCCAGCTATTCAGACGCGTGCCGCCGTCATTGGCACGAGTGGCATGATCGTAATTGGTGGCACGGTCATTGTGACACGATCGTTTTCGTTGCCACCGGATATTATTTTCTGGACGGAAGCTATTGGTACCCGGCCTGGGGTTACGATCCATTGCAGAGCTATAACGATTACGACGGCCCGATTTACACGTACGGCGATTTGCTTCCTGACGAGGTGATCGCAAACGTTCAGACCGCGCTGCAAGATACTGGCTACTATTCCGGTCCGATTACGGGCTCGATGAGCGGTGAAACGCGAGCGGCTCTTGCGAATTTCCAGCGGGATTACGGCTTGCCAATTACGGGAGCGATTGACGAACCCAGCGTCGAGACGCTGGGGCTGTATCAGACTGACGCCCCGTCAAGTTTCCAAACCGATCAAAGTTACTAGTTCAAGTCTCGCTTACCGCGGCGCGAAACTATCGGAGCGATCGCCCCGAAAATAATGAACGGCTTGATTGCCGTACGTGGCGCGCTATGAAAGTCACGTATGAGTGATTTGATCGCCGACGATTCACAGCAGCTCATCGGCGGGAAAATTGTGCGCGGCGAAAGCCCGCTCAATCTCGAGATGCCATTTGAAAAGCTGGAGGGGTTCATCACGCCAACCGAATCATTTTACGTTCGCACGCATTTTCCGATTCCCGCGATCGATAGGGATGCGTGGTGGCTGCATGTCGAGGGTGAAGTTGAGAATCCATTCGCAATCAATTACGAACAGTTTCTCAAGTTGAAATCGGTGACCATCCCGGTAACGCTGGAATGCGCGGGGAACAATCGCAATTTTCTCCAGCCAAAAGTCAAAGGGGTGCAATGGCACCTTGGCGCAGTCGGCACGGCGGAATGGACTGGCGTGGCATTGTCGCTCTTGCTCGATCGTGCTGGTGTAAAAGCAAACGCCTGCGAGGTAATTCTGGAAGGAACGGATGGCGGTATGCTGGAAGATCCCAAGGGTCCACCGGGTAAGTTGCAATTTGCCCGGAGCATTCCTTTGGAGAAAGCGCGCGCTGACGTTTTGCTCGCCTGCAAAATGAATGGCAGCGATCTTCAGCCTGAACACGGATTTCCAGTGCGCGCGATTGTGCCAGGCTGGTATGCGATGGCGTCGATCAAGTGGTTGCAGCGCATCATCGTCACAGACCAACCGTTTGCCGGCTATTATCAGACGATCGATTACGCTTACTGGAAGAGGCGAGCGCAGGTCGGTGAGCTTACACCGCTGACAGAAATGCAACTCAAAGCTCAAATCGCGAAGCCGGCTGAAGGCGAAACAGTTCCGGCAAATTCCAGCGTACGTGTGCACGGGGCCGCATGGACAAGCAATGGCGAAATCGCAAAGGTGGAACTGAGCACGGATGGCGGATCAACGTGGAACGAGACTAATTTGCTCGGCGAACCGCAACCCAACGCGTGGCGGCTTTGGGAGTTCAATTGGCAAACGCCCGCCGCGCCGGGAAACCAAACGCTCATCGCGCGCGCAACCGATTCACTCGGCCGAACGCAACCGGTGCTCCGCGATGCTGATCGAGGCACTTACATGATCAACCACCTGCTGCCGATTACCGTGGAAGTGCGGTGACTGTTCCGGGGAGCACACGCGTCTCGCGTGTTGGCGAAGCCGTCTCGGGTTCGCGAACTTTTCCAGTGAGGCTAATTTGTCGCTGTTATTGAAATCGCAACGAAAGGCTGTTTCGGCGGGACGCGTGCGCTACCCAGATCTCTAATCTCGATTTTGTTGAATTACGTCGCCGGTTCGCGTTAAATCTGAGCAATGGGGCTCGTTTTCAAAACCATTCAAACCGAAGGGATCGCCGAGCTTTCGTATCTGGTCGGCGACGATGACGAAGGAATTGCCGCCGTGTTCGATCCTCGCGCGGACTGCGACGTTTACATCGATGCAGCTCGCGAAGCCGGCGTGGCGATCACACACATTTTCGAAACGCATATTCATGCCGATCTGGTAAGCGGATCTCGCGAACTGTGCGCGCAGCTGGAATCGGCGAAGATTTATGCGAGCGGCGAAGGCGGCGCAGACTACGGTTTTGAGCCTGAAAAGATCAAAGACGGCGACCGCTTCGAATTCGGCGAAGTGCTGGTGACGGCGCGGCATACTCCCGGGCATACACCTGAGCACATGTCGTATTTGCTGGCTGAAGCCGAGCATCCCGACGAGCCGTGGGCCGTGCTCACCGGCGATTCGCTCTTTGTTTCTTCGGCCGGTCGTCCAGATTTGCTAGGGGAGAAACACACGAAGCAACTCGCCGAACAGCAATTCCACACGTTGCACGATTTCTATCTCAAGCTTCCGGATCATGTGATCATTTATCCCAATCACGGCGCAGGCTCGCCGTGCGGCGCCGACATCGGTGCGCGCTTGAGCAGTACCATCGGTTACGAACGGAAATTCAATAAATTTCTGCAATTCGCTGACGCGAAAAGCTTCAGCGATTTTGCGATCAAAACCGCGCCGCCGGTCCCGCACTACTATCCCGTAATGAAAAAAGTGAATGCGGACGGGCCCAAAGTGCTCGGAAATCTTCCACGCGTTCCCGGTCTCGCTCACAAGGCTTTCAAAGAAGCCATCGAGAAAAAAGCTGGCGTCCTCGTCGACGTGCGTAACATGCTGGCATTTGGTGGCGGCCATATTGCAGGCGCACTCAATATCGCCGGTACACCGATTCTCTCCATCTGGGCGGGCTGGATGCTCGACCCGGAAGAACCGATACTTCTCGTAATGGAAAGCGATGACGATCTTGAAAAAATCGTGCGCCTGTTCGTGCGAACCGGATACACGAAATTCGCGGGCCATTTGATGGGCGGAATGAAAGCGTGGCATGCGGTCGGATTCCCGCTCGAACGAATCGGGCAGATGAGCGTGCACGAATTGAATGAACGAAAATCTTCATTGCAGGTCATCGATGTGCGTTCGCCCGGTGAATGGAAAAAGGGCCATGTTCCCGGTGCACGTCACATTTTTGTCCCCGAACTTGGCAAACGGATGAGTGAACTCGATCGAAAGAAACCGACGGCGGTTTATTGCGGCAGCGGCTATCGTGCGAGCATCGCCACAAGCATTTTGAAACGTCAAGGATTTAAGGAGCTTTGGAATGTTCCCGGCAGTTGGGAAGCATGGAAAAAGGCGAAGCTGCCAATCGAAGGAGCCGACGGCGAATGAACGTTATATCGGGCGGAGCACCCTCACCTGGCGCTTCGCGTCCGCCTCTCCCTGCCGGGGAGAGGATTGAGGTGAGGGTCACGCCGCGTTCGTTTGGCGAGACGATGCGCGCCGACATATGGTGGTTGCAACCGCTGCTCGTTTTTCTCGGCTTAACGACGTTTATCGTCTATTCCACGTGGGCGGCGTTTCAGGGGAAGAATTATTACGTCGGCAATTACATCTCGCCGTTTTATTCGCCGGAGATCTTGGGCAATTCACCACACAGCTGGTTCGGAGCCAAGCCCGCGTGGTGGCCGGGCTGGCTCATTTTCTCGCCCGCGCTATTAGTTCTCTGGGCTCCTGGGGGATTTCGCCTGACTTGTTACTACTATCGTGGCGCGTACTACAAAGCGTTCTGGGCCGACCCGCCGGCCTGCACCGTGGGCGAGCCGCGCAAGACCTATTGGGGCGAACGATCCTTCCCGCTCATCATGCAGAATGTGCATAGATATTTTCTCTATCTCGCGGTGCTTTTTCTGATCGTGCTCTCCGTCGACGTTTGGAAGGCGGCGTGGTTTCCAAATGGATTTGGAATTGGTGTTGGGACCATCGTGCTTGCAATTAACGTCGTTTTGCTCGGGGGCTATACGTTTGGCTGTCACTCGCTGCGGCATTTGGCTGGCGGATTCCTGGATCAGTTTTCCAGAGCCCAAACATGCTATCGCGCGTACGCATGCGTGACCTGTTTCAATCGTCGCCACATGCTTTGGGCGTGGCTAAGTCTGTTCTGGGTCGGTTTCGCTGATCTTTACGTGCGCATGTGCGCAATGGGAATCTGGCACGATTTCAGAATCGTTTAAGCGATGAAGCGAGATGCGTTGAAGCAAATTGAATTACTCGCCGACGAACGCTTCAACGCTTCAACTCTTTAACGCTTCAACGACTCCCATGCCCAACTACGAAACCTTCGAGCACGACGTTTTGGTCATTGGTGCTGGCGGTGCCGGTTTGCGCGCGGCGATTGAAGCTTCAGCGGCAGATGTTCGAGTGGGCCTGGTTTGTAAATCGCTTCTGGGCAAAGCGCACACAGTAATGGCCGAGGGCGGTATTGCGGCGGCCCTAGCCAACGTCGATGACCGCGATAATTGGAAAGTGCATTTCGCGGATACGATGCGCGGCGGTCAATATGTGAATCAATGGCGCATGGCCGAGCTGCACGCGAAAGAAGCACCGGATCGCGTGCGCGAGCTTGAAGCATGGGGCGCTGTTTTCGATCGCACCAAAGACGGCCGGATTTTGCAAAGACATTTCGGCGGACACAAATATCCGCGGCTCGCACACGTGGGTGATCGCACCGGCTTGGAAATGATCCGCACATTGCAGGACCATGGCGTTCATCAGGGGATGGACGTGTACATGGAGCATACGATTCTCTCGCTGCTCAAGGACGGAGATCGCGTGGTCGGCGCGTTTGGATACGAACGCGAGCGTGGTCGGTTCAAAATTTTTCGCGCTAAAGCAGTGGTGCTGGCCACGGGCGGAGTCGGTCGCGCGTTTAAAATCACCAGCAACAGTTGGGAATATACAGGGGATGGACACGCGCTGGCGTACGAGGCCGGTGCGGAACTCATCGATATGGAGTTCGTCCAATTTCATCCCACCGGAATGGTCTGGCCGCCGAGCGTGATGGGAATTTTAGTGACCGAGGGCGTGCGCGGCGAAGGCGGCATCCTGACAAACAATCAGGGACGCCGTTTCATGTTCGACGAGATCCCTGAAGCCTATCGCGCGCACACTGCCGACAACGAAGAGGAAGGCTGGCGCTACTGCCAGGGGCACAAAGATGCGCGCCGCCCGCCCGAGTTGCTAACACGTGATCACGTTTCGCGTTGTATCGTGCGCGAGATCAAGGAGGGCAGGGGAAGCCCGCACGGCGGCGTGTTTCTCGACATTTCGTGGATCAAACAAAAACTGCCGAATGCCGCCGAACACATTAAGCGGAAGCTTCCGAGCATGTACCACCAGTTTAAACAACTGGCCGACATCGATATCACAGAACAACCGATGGAAGTTGGACCCACCACTCACTACATAATGGGCGGAGTGCGAGTTGATCCCGATACACAAATGTCGCGACTGCCCGGGTTGTTTGCTGCGGGTGAATGCGCCGCAGGGATCAACGGCGCAAACCGTCTCGGCGGCAATTCGCTCTCCGATCTTTTGGTGTTCGGAAAACGCGCCGGCGAATTCGCGGCAAAGTTTGCGAAAGAAAATCAGCACGGTCCGGTGCAAAGCGAGAAAATCGATACGGTCGCACGCGAGGCGTTAGCGCCGTTTGAGTCCCGCGGCCGCGGGAGCGAAAATCCTTATGCCATTCAGAAAGATCTTCAGGAAACCATGCAGGATTTGGTGGGGATCGTGCGCAACGAAGCTGAAATGCGCGCAGCGCTGGAGAGAATCGGCAAATTCAAATCGCGCGCCGAGAAAGCGGCAGTCACGGGCAATCGCGAATACAATCCCGGTTGGCACACCGCGCTCGACTTAAAAAATTTGCTGACCGTCTCGGATGCAATCACGCGCGCGGCTCTCGAGCGCAAGGAAAGTCGCGGCGCCCAATTCCGCGAAGATTATCCGAACAGGGATGAACAGTTCGGCAAAGTGAACACAGTGATTTCAAAGACAGAAGACGGTTTGATGCAAATTAGCTTGGAACCGCTTCCGGAAATGCCGGACCATTTGAAACAAATCATTGAAGAGATGAAATGACCACGGATGACACGGATAGAAACGGAGAAGAGTCTTTTTGATCAGTGTCATCCGTGTAATCCGTGGTTAAAATTATGAACGCCGTTTTCAAAATCTGGCGCGGGGACACGAAGAGCGGTGAGTTTCGCGATTACACCACCGAAGTCGCCGAAGGCATGGTCGTACTCGACGCCGTGCACGACATCCAAAGGACGCAAGCGCCGGATCTCGCCTGCCGATGGAACTGCAAGGCAGGCAAGTGCGGGTCGTGCTCAGCAGAAGTGAATGGGATGCCGAAGCTCATGTGCATGACTCGACTGAGCGAGTTGCCATTGGAAAAGCCGGTGACCATCGAGCCGATAAAGGCTTTCCCGGTCGTTAAGGATTTGGTCGCAGACGTCTCGTGGAATTTTCGGGTCAAGAAAGAGATTAAACCGTTCAAGCCTCGACCGCCCGACGCGCCGGATGGCACATGGCGGATGCAGCAGGAGGACATCGATCGTGTTCAGGAATTCCGGAAATGCATTGAATGTTTTCTTTGCCAGGACGTTTGCCACGTGCTGCGCGACCACCAAATGCACGACAAATTCATCGGGCCACGTTTCCTGATTCATGTCGCAGCGCTGGAAATGCATCCACTTGATACGGAGGATCGCATCGAAGAACTACGAAACACGCAGGGAATCGGTTACTGCAACATCACGAAATGCTGCACGAAGGTTTGTCCCGAAAGCATTCAGATTACGGACAACGGAATCATACCGCTAAAGGAACGCGTGGTGGATGACTTTTACGATCCGTTCGGTTGGTTCTGGCGATGGCTAAAGAGGAAATCAGATCGCCAAACGTTGAAGCGTTAAAGCGTTGAAGGGTGCGACTGTTTTGTCATTCTGAGCGACGCGAAGAATCTCTGATTATTTCTGGAGGTCATTTGCCCCAAGCCGATAGTCAGAGATGTTTCGCTCTGCTCAACATGACAGAAGCAGGGAACTTCTGTAACCCTTCAACGGTTTAGCGCTTCAATGAAACCGCCATGAGCGAACTGAAACGCCTGCACAAGGACGCAATTCCCGCCGCGCTGGAAAAAGCGGAGCGGTACCGTTTGCTTAATGAACCAGGTGAGGCCGAGAGCATTTGCCTCGACATTCTCCATGTCGATCCGGAAAACCAACAGGCGATTATCGTGTTGTTACTCGCATTGACCGATCGCTTTGAGAAAGGCTATGGAGTTAGCGATTCGCAGACGAAGGAACTGTTGGCGCGGCTTAAATCGGAATACGACCGCGCATATTATTCCGGAATCGTAGCGGAGCGTCGCGCGAAGATGAAGCTGCGGCAGCACACGCCGGGCTGCCGGTTTCAGGCGTATGATTTTTTACGTGAGGCAATGAGTTGGTTCGAAAGAGCCGAACCGCTTTGTCCACCAGGTCACGACGATGCGATCCTCCGCTGGAATACGTGCGCCAGAATCATCGAGCGAAATAAACTGGTTCCGCGCGAGGAGGAAGAACCAATAGAGTTCCCGCTTGAGTAAATTTGTAGGGCAACCGCTTCGGTTGCCGCCGGTCTGAAAGCTTGGCAGGCGGAGCGCCTGCCCTACAGTTAACGTCGGAATGGACGATAAATTTACTCGCTTCGAGCACGAAGGCTGGGAACGGGTCGCGGACAAATATGATTCCGTATGGTCGACAGTCACGCGGCAGTTCATTCCTTATTTGATAAATACCGCGGAGGTTAAAGCTGGCATGTCCGTGTTAGATGTCGCATGCGGTCCCGGTTACGTGTCCGACGCGGTCAGGAAGGCAGGCGCTACTCCAAAAGGCATCGATTTTTCCGAGAAAATGATCGCTATCGCAAAAACAACATTGCCCGATCTTTTTTTCATCCAAGGCGATGCTCAGAACTTGCCATTCGAAGACGCTGGTTTCGATCGTGTCTTGATCAACTTCGGTTTGCTGCATCTCTCAGATCCCGAAAAGGGATGCGCGGAAGCGTGCCGTGTTCTGAAGTCTGGCGGGAGGTTTGGTTTCACCGTTTGGGCGGGGCCGGATGAGAATCCCGGGGCCAGGATTGTCAATGACGCGATCGAAGCGCACGCGGACCTGGATGTGGGATTGCCCGAAGGCCCGCCGCATTATTTGTACGGCGACAGGCAAGAGTGCCAAAAAGTTTTGGGACAGGCAGCCTTTGATGGCAACTCGATGAACTATAACACGCGCACCGTCGAGTGGCGTCTTCCGAGTGCGTCTTATTTTTTCGAAGCCGAACGGGATGCAGGCGTTCGCACAGCCGGGCTTCTCACACGCCAGTCGCCAGAAAGGTTGGACGCGATTCGCTTGGCAATTGAAAATGGTATCCGGCGGTATGCCAGAGGAAGCGAAATCGTACTGCCAATGGCTGCGCGTGTGGTCGTCGTGTCGAAGGCTTGAGGGCAGCTCACCCCATCGTCACAAATTAACAAAAGATGAGTGACCCCGCTCTCGCGAGAAGTTGGTCATGGCGGTGGCTGACGTGCGGCGTGTGGCTGGGGCCGGTAGCATTTGCGCTGTCCGTGTTGGGCACGGAACTGCTGCGCCGTGAGTCTTTGCGACCCTGGGCTGTGCTCTTGCTGCTGAGTGCGGGTGTAGTGGCCGTGCTGGCTTGGAGCGACAGCCGATGGTCGCCTTCATTTCCAGCAGATCAAGGCACTGAAGCGCACCTGCAAACATGGAGAAGTCGGTCCGCGCTGGCGACGCTGGCCGGGGCGGTGCTCTTATCAGGATCGTCGCATGTCGCTTTCCTGGCTGCGCCTCGTGAGGCGTTTGGCCTGGCAGGTTGGCTATGGCTGGCGGGAATCGTCGCGGTGATAGCTGCGGCCGCACTTTGTCCTGTTGGCCATGCGAGACAGAGCGATAGCGAATGCGGTGGGTCGCCCGCATGGACGTGGTGGGAGGTTGCTGTGGTTGCGTCAATTGCAGTCTTGGCGCTGGCACTGCGGTTATGGGACTTGAGAGATGTGCCTTTCAATATCTACCCGGACGAAATCATGACTGGGTCGGTAGCCGAGCGAGCTTATGTTAACGGCCTAGGCCCTGCGCCTAGCCTGTTCAGCACGCTGTGGAGTGATGTCGAGCTTCCGGCGCTGTGGTTCGCCATTGTCGCGGCAGCGCTCAAGCTTGGCGGAATAGGATTGGCAACGGTCAGGTTGCCTGCGGCACTGTTCGGCGCGGCGACGGTAGTGCCATTTTATGGACTGGTGCGTGGCGTCTGGGGGAGAATTGCAGCCATCGCAGGCGCGAGCATTATGGCGTTCAGCGCTGCGAATGTGCACTACAGTCGCATGGCGCTGAACAATATTACCACGCCGTTCTTCTGGACGCTGTGCTTTTTCTTCCTCATGCGAGGGCTGCGGCGCCGCAGGCCAACAGACTGGACGCTAGCCGGGTTGGCTGCAGGTGTGAGTGAGCATTTTTACTACGGGACGCGCTTGTTACCGTTCATTCTCGTGGCGTTCGTGGCGTATCTGCTCGTCGTACACTGGCGTCGCGCACGACAATACATGGCGCAATTCGGGTGGCTGACGCTTGGCTACCTCATTGGGTTCGGCCCACTGCTGAGTTACTTCATAACACATCCTGGCTTGTACTACGGACGGGGCGCAGGTCTAATGACTTGGAACCGGATACCGGCGAGCTGGCACGACATACAACAGATGTGGAGCACGCTGTGGCCGATCATGTCCGAGAATCTGCTAGGCATTAGCACTCAAAGTGCGCAGGACATCATGTACTACGCTCCGCTGTTGCTGCCAGCAGAGGCCGCACTACTGGTGCTTGGAGTAGCGCTGCTAGCGTGGCGTTGGCGATACCCGGCGGCATTTCTTGTGTTGCTGTCGGGGCTGGGAGTACTCTTTGTTGGGGGGACGTTGGTACTCTACCCAAATAGCGCGCCGCCGATGCTGGCGCATTGGACACCAGCTTTTCCAGCTTTCTACGCGGCGATTGCGGTACCAATTGGAGCATGGCTCGGATCTGCGCAGATTTGGCTACGCGTAAGAGAGAGATGGATGACGATCGCGGTCGTGGTCGTCGGGCTGGTGACACTGGCCTACGCCAATATCAACTTCTATTTTTACAGGTATTACGCGGATCCGGAAAGTTTGAAGAACGAGCGCTACAAGAGAGCACAGAGACTGTACGAGGTGCAGACGGTGCAAAGCAGGTATATGGCTTCGCTTGGTTCAGTTTACCGACTAGTCGTCGTGGGGCAGTCGCCATATCCTTACGACTCGGAGATCACACGGTATCTTGTACAGGGCCAGGAATACATCCCGACATACGATTCAGAAGCGCCGTTATCACTCGCTGACAGGACTAGGAAAGGGCTAGCGTTTCTGTTCTTCCCAGGAAGTGAGCAGTACCAGGAGAGAATTCGCGAGCACTATCCGGGTGGGACAGCTGGGGAAGTGCGCAATCCAGTTTGGCGGCATGTGTTTTACACGTACGTAGTAGAACCGCAAATCATTGGGAGTGATTCTCAACCGCGCTAACTTAAGGAGAACAGGTTTCCCGCTCGCGAATTACACTTCATACGATCGCGCCATCGCAACTGGAGCCGGCGCCTGCAGTGCAGCCGAAGCAATGGTTGCCGGTCATGATCTCACGACCTTCAAGTGATTCGGGATCGATATCCCACAGAAAAAGAGGCTTGCTCCCGCCATTGTCGTGGCATTGCATCCCGAGCTGTTGATTGAAATCGCAATCGTAAACTTCCCCGCGCCAGCCAACGCTGATCGTGTTGCGGCACATCAGACCTTCAATAGTCGCGGGGTTAAACGCCTCGATCAGCAGCTGCATGTATTCGTCGAGTTTACTCTCATGCCGGAGATAAGCGGCGAACCGGCCAATGGGGAGATTCGTCAGCGCATAGAGTTTGTTAAACACGACGCCGAAATGCTTTTTCAGTTCCCGCTTGTAATCGGCTTCAAGCTCGGCTTGAGATGGTGGTAAGAACGCGCCCACCGGATTGTAAACGAGATGCAGCGGCAATTCTGGATCGATTCCATAGCCTAACGAGTTGAGCGCTTGCAGCGCAACGATGCTGCCTTCAAAAACCCCTTCACCGCGTTGCGCATTTACGTTTTCCGGCGAGTAGCACGGCATCGACGCAATAATCTCCACATTGTTCGTTGCGAGGAATTTTCCGAGATCTTCATAGCCGGGCTCGAGTAAGATTGTCAGATTGCAACGATCGATCACACGCCGGGCGGGCTGGAGCTCTTTTACTCGCTCAATGAAATAACGAAAGTCGGGGATCATTTCCGGCGCGCCACCGGTAAGATCGACAATTGCGATGTCAGTCTTTGCGAACCAACCAATGACGCGATCAATGGTCTCGCGTGTCATAATTTCCTTGCGCTTTGGCCCGGCGTTCACATGGCAATGGATGCACGTGAGATTGCAAAGCTTGCCCACGTTCACCTGAAGAATTTCTGAGCGCCCACGGCGCAACTCCAAACCCTGCTGGGCGAGTCGATCAGAAAACCGGTTCATAAAGTGTCACCGCCATGAAAGCGATGCGAAGACGCATCGCACTCCCAAAGCACTTCGTGCGAAATTCACCGAACGCTTTGTTCCGTTTCGCGAAAGCTTTTGGAGTGCGTACGCGTCCTCGCGTCGCTTTGGTCGTTCGGAGGCAAGATCTTCCATTAATAACAACTGCCGCCATCGCAGCATTTGGTATTCGCTTCTGTCGTCGCCTTGTAATCCTCGCCTTTGGTTTTTTTCGGGTGGCGCAGGGAAGTGCGCGAGCAATCAAACGGCTTGGCTTCGGCCAGTGGTACATCGACAATCGGATCGACGAACTCGAAGAACTCACGATAGGGTGACTTCTTGTAAAGATTGTAAGTCTTATCGCAAACGGCGTAACGCTTGCCGCGCTCCATCCGATGGTCGTCGTCGTCGAGAACTTCCTTAAACGGGCCACGATAGATCACAGCCTGATTCCGCTCAAAACACGCACCCTGTTTTCCTTTGAATGCCTCGATCGTGATGGAGCGAAACTCGATGCCCTGCACCGTGCGCCACGGATCGCTATCTCGTTTGAGAATTTGGATCCCATAGAAACCCGCATCTTCAAAGGCCGCAAGAAAACCTTCTTCGGTAAACGCGCCGGAAATGCACCCGCTCCAAAGCTCGGGATCATTTTGCATCTCCTCCGGCACCTCTTCATCGCTGACAATATCTGAGATGACTGCGCGCCCGCCCTTTTTTAGAACGCGGAAAATTTCATCGAAGAGTTGCCGTTTCGATTTCGGCTCGACCAGATTAAGAACACAATTGGAAACAACCACATCGATGGAGTCGCTGGCGATGAGCGGATGTTTCACACGCAATTCTTCGGCCAGAGCGTCGGCCGCGAGAAATGAGGCCGCGTTCGTGATCGGGTTTTGTTTCAATTCTTGGTCTAACAATTCGAGATCAAGCGCCAGGTCCTGAATGCGGCCCTTGCGGAATTCCACGTTTGCGTAGCCGATGCGTTCGGCGACCACCGGCGCATTACGTCGCGCCACCTCCAGCATTTCGTTCGTCATATCGACGCCAATCACTTTGCCGTTTGGCCCGACGATTTGCGCGGCGATAAAACAGATTTTTCCGGTGCCGCTGCCCAGATCGAGAACCGTTTCGCCGTCGCGCAGATAACGCGACGGATCGCCACAACCGTAATCGCGCTCGATCACTTCCCGCGGAATCACTTTTAGATACTCCGATCCATAATCGACGGGACAACAAAGTTTCTCCCCGCGTTTTTTTGCGCCAGCAGCGTAACGCTGGCGCACGATGCTCTCTTTGCTTTGGGATTCGATCATCTTGATGCGAAGCTTAGCAGACCGGCTTATTCCTGAGAAGCTCGCAGTTCTTACATCGGTCCAGTTTTCTCTAACGCGTCGCGCGCGATTCTTGTGACCCAAATCGTTACGATGATGGTCGCAGCGAGACCGACGCTCATGAATGTCCAGTATTGCCAGCCATGTTGCGCCGCTTCACTACCGGTTGCGACTGAGACGGCGGCCTTGCCGGTCGCACCGATATAAACGTACAGGAACGCGCCAGGCATCATGCCGATCCAACTCGCCAGCACGTAGGGCCAAAACTTCACTGCGGTGAGGCCGTAAAAATAATTGCTCACGTTAAATGGAATCACTGGACTAAGTCGAAGCAGAAAAATCAATTTCGCGCCTTCTTTTCCGATCGCATTATCGATTCTGCCGAACTTCTCATTTTGCCGCGCAATTGCCTCGACTTTGTCGCGCGCGACGAAGCGGGCCACGAGAAAGGCGAGCACTGCGCCGAGAGTAGAGCCGGCGGAGACAGCGAGAAAACCTTTCCACAAACCAAACGCCAACCCGGCCCCAATAGTGAGGATCGATCCGGGTGCGAGCAGCACCGTGGCCACGGCATAGACACCGATGAAAATAAAAACACCGGCTACACCCATCTGGCCAACCCAGTCGTTGAAATTTCTCGTCCACTGTTGAACGGGCAGAAACTTCATCGCGAGAAAAAGGGCGATCAGAATCGCGATCAGCGCGATGAGCTGAAGGACTGCGCTCTTCGGCGCCTTCTTTTCGTTAGCAGGCATTTCGTGAATAGTAATCGTCATGTAGCTGCGGCGCTCTGTCGCCGTGTGCTTCATCGGTAGCGCCCCGGCCCGCCTTCGCCAAGCTTCGGCGTGGCGAGCAGGGGGTGGCGGCTACAGTCATTACACGTGTCGATCGATTGCTGTTGAGAAATTGTCGGTCGATCTTCCATGGATGTCGTGCGTTCGGATTTTTCTCGGCGAGTTGCATTCGTGGGAATGGCTCGGAATTCTCATGGCGCGTATCGCCGTGGGTCTGCTGTTCTTTCTTTCCGGACGGGGCAAACTTTTTGTGTCTGAGCGGCGAGAACAGATGCGCCAAACATTGATTGAGGCGCGCGTTCCGTTTCCTGAGGTCAATACGGTTTTCGTTTCGACCGTTGAATTTGTGTTGGGCCTTCTTTTGATTCTTGGAGCGCTGACGCCTCTCGCGTGTGCGATGCTCGGGTGCGTAATGATTATGGCCATTGCGACGACCGCGATTCGCAATATCAAAGCAGCATCTCCGCTTAACTGGCTCGCCGAATTTTTGTATCTTCCCGAGGTGCTCTATTTCGTCATTCTCCTTTGGCTTTTCTTCTCCGGGCCGGGATGGGTCAGCGTTGATCACTTGATTCTATCGCACGCGTATCTCTAACACACTTTATCCGTCCCGGAATGAATCCGCTAGATGATCGCAACGGACCACATCAACTCGGAGGCATTTAGATGAACATTATCACGCGTTGGCAGGTGGTATGCATTTGGTGGGCCGTCATCAGCTGCGGTGTTGCCTTGTACGCTCAGGAGGAGACGCAACAGCGTGTAGTAGTCAGCGCGGAATCCGAGGAAGCCGAGCACGACCAATTTACCGAACTGGGCGAATATGCGCAGCCCGCATGGGCGGAGCGTAGCCGGTTTTCTTCGACGACGAGCGTCTATGTGTTGTCGCCATACGAAATGTTTGTCGGGACTATTTGGGAGGCCATTTTTAGGCGGCATGGCAAGGCCCTGCATGACCTAACGCAGGAAGTCGATTTCGGGTTGCCGCACAGGTTCGAAGTCGGTTTAGAGAATGAACTTGGGTTAGTCGGCAGCGACGCGCACGAAACGAGCGTCACTGCGGAAGCGCGATATGCTTTTGCGAACTGGAACGCCATTCCGTTGAATCCCGCGATTTCCGCAGAGTACATTTTTGGCGTCGGCAAATCCGTCAAAGACACTGGGAGCGACAAGGACCTGCGCCGACAACCGAACGCAGTCGCCGTTCGCCTTCTTCTCGGACAAAATTTTGGCGACCATTTTGGCTACGGACTAAATGTCGGCCTACAGCAGGATGTTTCGCGCGACTCTGGCCGCGAGTTCGAGATCAACCAGTCGGTGGCTTATGGGGCAATGAAGGGTAAGCTCGAATTCGGAGCGGAGATGCGCTATGTGCATAATACGCCGCAGCGGAATCCCGTCGACAGGGACGAGTTGGTGACCGGTCCAACTATCGGATGGAAACCGACGCGACAATTACGAATTAGCTTGGCACCGCTCTTTGGCTGCACCGGCGATTCACCACGTGTGGAGAGCTTTGTTCTCGTCTCTTATGAATTCGGCGGTGCTGAAGCAGTCGTGGCACCAATTTCCGGAAATCATTGACCTCATTTCAGTCGGCGCAAAAGCCCGCGCAGATATTTGTATTCATGCCACGTAAGCGCGATGACGATGACATCTACGAGCGTGATCAGCAGGAGCCACACAGAATGCGTGAAGTTGAAGCGGTACAGCTGACAAACGATGAAGAGGCCAAAGACGAGGATGGCCGTGGGGTAATACCAAAGTTTCTGACGCAGGAGTCCGATGATTAGCCATAGCTTGATGCTGCCATGACCGAGGAGGTAGAGCGCCACGAAAAGTTGTGTGCCGATAGATAGGTTTTGTGCCGAATGCAGCAAATAGTTGGCGATCAAGTCCCGCGGATCCTCGGCAAGCTCTTCCTGCGTTAAAACGCTCACGGTCTTGAGCAAGAAATCCTTGGTGACAAACAACGCAACGATGCCTCCAATGATTTGTCCGAGGGCGAACAACGCCTTCAGCAAAAGACTTATCTCAAACGCGAGGTGTATCTTCTCCTCTTGGGCGAGATTCTTACTCTCAGGCATATTCCTGATGGCCAACTCCGGCGATAATCGCCGCACACTTACGCGTGCTTGTTGGTTATACGTCTGAGGTTCGTTACGCGTGATGAGCTCATGGCGAAATTACTCGACGAGCTTTTCTGCTGGCTGCGGGTCCCGTTCAGGCTCTTCGCCGTTTGGCAGTCGCCACTCGCGTTGCCCGCGAAATGGCAGTGCGAAGAGTTTGCCAAGTGTCAGTTCGTGTTCTTCGCGATAGGCAGCAACGCCGATGGTAATGGCATCCTGCGGAATATCGCGGCGCAACGTGCGATGTAGTTTGTCCCACCAGCAAAAAATCGTGCCCCAGTTTGAATTGGTCTCGCGCTGCACAATCGAATGATGAATGCCATGCATCCGGGGCGTCACAATGATCAGATTCAGAATCCGTTCGAGCTTAATCGGCAGACGCCAGTTGGAATGATGAAAAAGCGTCGCGGCCTCGAATGTGATAAAAAAGACTACCAGCATGACGGGCGTGATACCAAACAACGTCACCGCAAGCGAGAGAAAGCCGATGGAAAAAATCATTTCGCCGAAATGAAATCGCGCGGCGGTGCTGACATCGAGGTCGAGATCGGTGTGATGCACGTTATGAAACCGCCAGAAGATCGGGATCATGTGGTTGGCCCAATGCCACCACCAATAGGCGTAATCCATTAGCAGGAAGGTTACGATGGCAGTAGCCCAGCCGGGGAGTGGCAGCCAGTTCAACAAACCGATCCGTCGATCTTGTGCCCATAATGCCACAGCGATGGGGATCGGCAGCATGGCGAGACGAACGATGGCGAAGCCGGGAATCGAGAGCACAAAGTTGCGCACGAGCCGATGGAGCATGCTGAAATGCTGGCGTCGCAACGGAAATCGCCATTGCAGCCAGAGCAACGCAACAAATACGCAAGCCAGCAATGGCCTGCCGACATAATCCATCAGGGGAATTTTTTGCACAGTCAGGCGTCGTGTCGCTGTGACTCTATCACCGCCGAATACGTAGCGACAATAACGAGCTGACGAGACCAAACGCTATCGCTATGCCCCGATGCGTCGAAACATGAACGTGGTCTCTGGTTTTACTACCTCGCCATTCATCTCAAGCAAAGGGTATGCAAGAAAATTGATCGGTCCGCTTTCGGGTTCCGGATCGACCACCAGATCGCGGCCCTTCGTTAGTTCGAAGCGATTCGCTGGATTGTGGCCAAAATAATAATCAGCGAGCTTCGGATTTTTCCAAGCTTCGCTAATGTCCACCGGGACCCAGCGTCCATCTGCCAGAAATTCTGCCCAGCAATGATAGCCCTCGATTGTGCCTTCGTTCCTGTCGGCTGGAATGGTAGCGCCAATGGCGAAGCGCGCCGGGATACCAATGCTGCGCGCGAGAGCAATGAAATAGGAGTGGAAATCGGTGCAGTTACCGGTGCGCACATCACAGGCGTACTTGGCGTCGCCGCGGCCCCAACCGGTCCCTGACTTGTCGTAGCGCATGCGGCCCATCACATGATCGTACAAAGCTTTCGCGCGATCGAGATCGTCAGTTTTTCCGGCCGCCGCTTTCTCAGCGAGCGTTCTGAAGGTTTCGTCAATCGGTACCAGTTTCTCCGGACGCAAGTAACGTGCGGCTTCTGCATTGTTTGCAGGATAGGACGCTTTTTCCTTGCGCACGACACGGTAGCGCACCTCGATCGTTTTGCCGCTGTCTTCAGGCTGGGGATGGAGAACGCAAATGTCATTGCCATACTCGCGATCATGAGCCTTTTCCCATTTCATTGGAACATTCAGCTCTTCCACCGTCACGGTTTGAAATGAATCCGTCTTCGCCAGCGGTATCCAGACGCAGGCCTCCCCTGTGATTTCTGGAAGTTTAACGCGATAGACAAACTCGAACTGATCCGCGCCTTTGATAATGCCGATATCGCCCGCGGCGTGGCTAGCGACTGCGCTTAACAGAAAACAAATTGGAATGATCAGAAGAGGCGCTGATCTGCTTTTCCATAGCGGAGGTGCTGTAGCCACCGGCCTGTGGCCGGTCTCTCTCAAGAGTTTCATTATTTGAAGGACGACCCACAGGGCCGTGGCTACAATGCGGTACATTGGCTCCTTCAACTTGCCGGCACTTTGTTCCACTTGCCGCTTTCTTCTTTCCAGTTGTAAAGCGGCTTGCCGTCGATTTTGTGAACTGAGGTTTCGGTAACTTTCATTTTGCCCGGCTGCCCAGTCAGAAAGAAATCAATGTCGTAGGTCTTCCCGTCGGTACCTTTCATATCCACACACGCGAAATATTTCCCGCCACCAAGATCCTGCAGGCGATCATCGTGCACTCTTATCAAGTCGAGAGCCAGATCCTGTCCTTCATGTTTAACATGAAACTTGCGATCGCTGCCCTTTTTGGTTTCGGCTTCGATGTTCTGTTTTATACCAGCAGAAATGTCGGCCGTGCTCACTTGCTTTTCGGTTCCGCCCTTCTTCGCGTGTTCTGCTCCGCCTTTCGTGGGATGTTCTGGATGCTCTTGTGAAAAGAGCAGCGTTGCCGGCATAAAAAATAGTGCAATAGCGATTGCTAGAATAACTCTTGTGATCATATGAATTCCTCCGTCTTCGACTTCGTTAATCTGTATTCATCCAACAGACGCCACAAGCAACCACTTTATTTCGGTAAAATTTTTTGCGGGAAAATTCATAAGACGACAAATCGGTTCGCGGATGGAATAATACAATGCAGATCTCGATCATTGTTCCGGTTTCCAACGAGGCGCCGTTAATACGGCGCTTTCTCGCGCATCTGCGCGAGCGAGCGCCTGGAGCGGAAATTATTGTCGCAGATGGTGGAAGCACCGATGGCACAGCTGATCTCGCCCCAGGCTTCTGCGATCGGCTTGTTGAGAGTCAGCGGGATCGTGCCAGGCAAATGAATGCCGGGGCGAATGCCGCGCGTGGCGACATCCTTTGGTTTGTCCACGCTGATGTTGAGCTACCATCGCAATCTTTGGACGAGATTATGCGCATCATGGAGGATTCGAATGTTGTCGGTGGCTATTTCCGGATTCGCCTGCCGGGAGCCTTGATTTATCGGTTAACGGACAATCTAGCGCATTATGCAGGCATGCTGCTCCGCATGCGATGCGGCGACCACGGAATCTTCTGCCGGCGAACCGCGTTTGTTGATGTCGGTGGATTTCCCACGGTGCCGTTGATGGAAGACGTGGAGTTTTTTCGCCGGCTTCATCGTTATGGGCGTGTGGTACACAGCAAGAAGCGAATTGTGGTAAGTCCCCGGCGCTATGAAGCAATCGGAGCCGCCCGCCTGACATTTGCCTATGGCTTCATCGCAACGCTTTATATTTTCGGCGTTCCCTTATCGGTGCTTGCCCGAATGCACCAATACATGTGTTGCGCCGCGCACGAACCTGAGCCGTCGCCCGCGTAGCAGGTGGGAGCCCAATTACATGCTGAACTCCTTACGCATGCGCGCGACTGGCATGCCTGCTCCGAACCGTTTCGTGTAGGATTACAGATGAGGAGGCAAATATGAAAATCACGACTTTGATCGTCGCTCTGATCGGGGGGACAGCGTTAGCCGCGTTTGGGCAGGAAGGGACGGCCCAAGACATGAAGCAGGGGGCAAAGAAAGCAGGAGAAAAAGTTAAGGAAGGCGTCGAAACCGCAGCGGAGAAAACCAAGCAGGCCGCAGAAACAGTGGGAGAGAAAACCAAGGAGACAGCTGAGACTGTAGCCAAAAAGACCAAGGAAACCGTCGAAGGTACAGGCGAGAAAACGAAGGAAACGGCCAGGACAACCCACCGAAAATCTACAAAGACATCGACGAAGACGAAGGCGCAAACCACCGAGGAGCCCACTACACCCTCACCAACCCCCAGCGGTCGCTGAACGAACATAGACTTCCAGGTCTGTCCCCAGCAGAGTTGCACCTCCGCTGAAATCGGGTCACACAGCGGGCTTCAAACCCGCTGGCCACAACAGGCTGCAAGGCTATGTTCCGATCTTCGCACTTGCTCTAGCTCAGTGAGTGAGTCCTATTTGGCGCGGTTAAATGAGCAGTTTGCGCCTCGGAGTGAACATCGATCATGTGGCGACGTTGCGGCAGGCGCGTTATGCCACCATGCCGGAATCAAAGAATGCTGAGCCCGATCCGATTTTGGCGGCCTCAATTTGCGAGCGAGCCGGCGCCGGCGGGATCGTTGCCCATCTGCGCACTGATCGGCGCCACATTCAGGATCGAGACATCGAGCGTCTGCGCCAGAGCATAATGACCAAACTGAACCTGGAGATGGGAAACACGGAGCAGATCATTGATATTGCTCTGCGCATTAAGCCAGAGGAGGTCTGCCTCGTTCCCGAAAAACGTGAAGAAGTCACCACTGAAGGCGGGCTTGATGTCATTGCTCAACGCAAGGAACTCGAACCGGCTATCAAACGTCTGCAACTTGCTGGAATTCGGGTGAGCCTGTTTATCGATCCCACTTTGGACCAGGTCGATGCGGCGGCCGAGCTCGGCGTTGAAATGGTGGAGCTGCATACCGGCAGACTGGCGAACGCGTTTACGGAAAAAATTCAAAAGGAAGAACTGGAACAACTGCGGGCCGCGGCGCGTGCAGCATCGGAATCAAATCTCCAGGTCAACGCAGGCCACGGCATCAATTACAAAAATATCGCGCTTATCCATCAGATTCCATCTCTGACCGAGCTCAATATTGGTCACTCCATCGTCTCGCGCGCGATGCGGGTGGGCCTTGAAAGCGCCGTAAAAGAAATGCTCGCCGCGATGGCGAATTATCCCGGATGAGTATTGGTGCTCGCTGTATTCGTTTCTCCCCTTGGAAAGGTAAGAACATATTTGGCTCACCTAGCCCTTGGGAAGGGAGAGGCGAAACAGTTCGCGTCAGACAAGTGGCTAAGCGCTTTGATACTTCCAGATGAGCGTGATCGGTATAGGTGTCGATCTTGTAGAGTGCGCGCGCATTCAACGTTCCATCGATCGATTTGGAGACCGTTTTCTTCATCGCGTCTTTACGGATGGCGAGATTGAATATTCGATGTCGATGAAATTCCCGGCGCGGCATCTGGCTGCGCGCTTCGCAGGAAAGGAAGCGGTGGCAAAGGCATTCGGTACTGGCATCGGCAAGGCAATGGGCTGGCGCAACATCGACATCCAAAAAAAAGAGAGCGGCGAGCCGTATCTCATCTTTTCGGGACCTGCGCATGAGCTCGTTGCGAAACGCGGCGTAACGTCGGCCCTCATCACTCTCAGCCATACCGAGCATCATGCGATCGCCTGCGTCGTTCTCGAGAGCTAGGTATGATTCTACTAAATGTGCGCTTGTAGCCACGGCCCTGTGGGCCGTTCGTTCATCGGGCGTTCGTTGCGGATCAGAGGGACCGGCCACAGGCCGGTGGCTACAGTAATCGGCCGAACTAGCAGGCGCTGTCAGTAAACTGTATTGAAAATCAGCGCGCTTTCCGGCAATAAGGACAGCCATGGAAAATTTTCGGCAGATTATGGACATGGTCGGCACCAGCGTGGATGGCGTGGGCGTACTTATCGTTGTAGGCGGCGCGCTCTTTGCCACGGTGCGTCTTGCACTTCGTCGCGCGCATGGCGCCGGCAATTATTATGTCTGCTACCGTCAGGATGTGGGACGCGCGATTTTGCTCGGCTTGGAATTTCTTATCGCCGGTGACCTAATCCGGACCGTAGTTGTCGCGCCGACGATGCAAAACGTGGCCGTTCTAGGGCTAATCGTGCTGATCCGCACGTTCCTGAGTTTGTCACTCCAACTGGAGATCGAAGGGAAATTGCCGTGGCAGCGCGCGCCTTCGCAGATAGCTCAGGATTGAACGATTGCCGTCTTCCCGTCTATCGAGAACTGAGGCTGGGGTATATCTCAAAGCCTACAATCACCAGCCACAGCAAGAACACGACTGCCATAAAGGAATGAACGCGGATGTTTTTTGATAGAACTCCAACGAGGCAAACGGGGATCGATGCGGCCGTGGGATCCTCTTTTTTTGCTAGCGCCACGATGTATCGCGGACAAGCCGAATTGCAAAACGACCGGCAAGAACTGCCCGATGAATAACGGCAAAGAATGCAATTGCGGGAAAAGTTGCGACTGCGGTAAGTAGAGTGGCGTTTTGCCCGCTGAATTACTTAGTCCGGCAGCAAGACTCACTACGAATTGCTGCACTCGCCTCTTTGATGAGAAATGGTATCAATGCGAGAGCGGCGACGCTGTCCAGCCACCACCAATCGAGCAACCAGGTCGCCGCCAAGCCGATCATCAAAACGATCGACAGATAACCGCACGTGATTGATTCGACTGCGTCAGCTCGCAGCGCCGGAGAATTCAGTCGGGCTGCGACTTTCAATTTGTAACCCGCGAGGATCGGCATTCCAATTTTTGCGACAACCCCGATGAGAATGCCCCAGACGCTTTCGTCTGTGTCGGTGATGCGCTTGGCGATTAACAATCCGTAGCCGGAATTGAGAATCACGTAAATAACCAAGGCATACAGCGAGTAGCCGATCAAACGCGCTGCGCGATGCTCAACAAGACTCACATATTCGGATGTCGCGGTGCCGCTCGCTTCAACTCGCAGGCGCCACAGCAACACTGCTGCGCTGAAAAGTTCGATGACGCTATCGATGCCGAAAGCTTCGAGCAACAAACTCTTCGACGCCCAGCCGAGCACGAGCGATGCAGCTCCTTCGATCGTCATCCAGCCGAGGGTGATGTACGTGAGCAGCAGCGCGAACTGCAGATCCTCAGAGCGCTGGCTGGTTGGATGACAGCCCGGTGCGAAGCTGATCATACAAGTGTTAGTGCGTCTGCTCGGATTACGGAATGATTTGGAATCTGAAATCGCCATTGGTGACATGCGTGTCCACGGAGGTCACGCGCCAAATCACCTTGTATATGCCTGGCGCGAGGACCGATCTCAGTGAGAGATGAAGTAAAGCGCGATTGGAGCGATCCAGGTGCGCGTCCTTCTTGTCTATCTGCGTTCCGTTCTCGTCAAAGACCTTGATGCTGCTCAAAATGGAGCGAACAGGTTCACTGAACCAGATTCGCACTTCGGTTGGCGCTTTTTTCACCTTGCTACCTACACGTGGCTCTGCGCGAACCATGAACGCGTGCCCGTCGGCTGGCATCGCCATCGCCAGCAAGCTGAATAATCCAACCGCAAGAGAGATGAGTTGTTTTCGGATCATCTTTTACTTCCAACCAAACAACGGCCGGCCCAGGCTGTGCGGAAACAGATCGTCGAGATAGAAATGCAATTGGCCAATCACGCCCACCGATTTCTCGGTTCGCTCATTAATTGGAACCACTGCTTCCACGCCGAATTGTATGTACTTGCTCGACCAGATCACGCCGGGATTGATCGTGCCCGTGGTCTCACCCCTCTGTCCGCGATTCAACGGCGTGTCGAACGAAAGTTCTATGAGCGGGATGAGCCGGTCGAAGGGAGCACCTAGGCCGATGTCCTTTACCTGTTCTTGCAAGTAGATGAGCGAGTATTCCAATGCGAAACCGAATTGTAGCACGTTTGGGTGGCGCTCAATCTCTCCATCGCTCATTCGCGTGCTGGCGCTTGTTGGGATGACAACGCCGACCAAACCGGTCACGGCAACCGGCCGCAACAGTAGGAGAGTATCGGGCAAGTCACCAAAGCCTTTGCCAAAGAAAAATGCAGACGTCCACGTGCTGAAGCTGTCCGCGCCGACCCGCTTCTGTCCTGTTCCGCCGATCTCGACGCCTGCGCCAAGCGAGAAAATTGTCTCGTGTTTTTCGCTCGTAAAAAACTGATACTTTGCGCCAAGCTCGACGTTGCCAAAGCCGCTCACTTCGTGCTCGCCTTTTGGACTAAGATCGACGAACTCTTCGCCGAGCTCGATGCCGAGATTCGGTGTAATTCGTTTTGCGATGTCACTCGCAATGTTCGTCTCGCGGCCCTCTGGAGTCTTCATCGTAAAGACAGTGGGAAGCGACAGTTCATCGTTCACGAACGGATCATCGGTCGAGAGAGTTGCTGGAAAAAAACGCGCGCCCGCAAAGCCGTGGCCACTTGAGGATTCGACAATTGCGAACCTAGCAGCCAGGAATATCAAAATCAGTGTGGCATTTGGAAATTTCATTTCGCACCTATTGAGTCACTCTCTTGATTTCGTGCCACGCTTTGAAGAGTAGCCCTAACCAGCCGCGATCCATGCAAAACATTTTGAAGAAAAGACCGTGGGTCCGCATCACGTTCGTCATCATCGCTCTCGCAGCGGCGACCGCCATTGCAGTTGATGATGTGGTGCACCGGGTCCCGGCGCGCAGGCTGCGCGAGGCAATCCTTGCGGAACTTCAGCCGGTCACGTTGAAAAACTGCACGTTCAAACGCTTCGGAAGCGCCAACGACGGCGGATACCTGATGTGCGAGAACCTGATTGAGCCGCTTGATGCAGCTTACTCGTACGGCGTTGGCACGAACGACGATTGGGGATGCGAAGTGTCGCGCCGGTATCACGTTCCCGTGCATCAGTACGACTGTTTTGATCCGGCGCGACCAATCTGCAATGGCGGCACGTTCGTGTTTCACGACGAATGCGTCGGCGATCGGACCGGCCATGGGAACTCGCGTTTCTTCGACACGCTGGAAAACCAGATTAGAAAAAACGGCGACACCGGGCGGCGGCGCCTGATCATCAAGATGGACATTGAGGGCGCAGAATGGGACACGCTTCTCGCGGCCCCTGAGGAGCTGC
>Ga0209474_10000947_pt1 | contig 29430 bp, 22 predicted proteins | sample GraSoiAngelo_145_FD_185902 | JGI IMG/M metagenome (GOLD analysis project Ga0209474, IMG submission 185902) | Grasslands soil microbial communities from the Angelo Coastal Reserve, California, USA - 14_1009_05_20cm (SPAdes) (version 2) | ecosystem: Environmental > Terrestrial > Soil > Grasslands...
CTCACTCCTGCGCTGCTCCGGCTCGATCCGATGTTCGATCCGCTCCGGAATGATCCCCGGTTCCAGAAACTTACCGCCTCGCCCGCACCGAAAAAACGGTAAAGTTCAACTAGGCTGTTCTACGAAAAGGAGCCACGCTCGACAAAAGATGGAATATTGGGAAATCCACTGACAATCTCAGCAAAGCCGGTTGGGTTGGGGCTACATCTCAGCGATTGATTCTGAGGGGCGAACAATCTGGATTGCTGACGCGCATCGCCGCGACGGAAGGCGTTACGTTGTGCACGCAGATGAAAGGCTCACCGCTGTTCTGGAACTCGAATTGGCGATTCGAGCTGACTTCTAGAGTTTCACGCGAACCCCCCGCTTTTTTGGAGTACCAGACTCAGTCCATCGGGTCATTTGAAAGTGTTCCCACTATCTTCAGGTGGAATGCCTTCTGTTTGTTGCTCTGACGGTCGGCTGAAAAGCACTTGATCTGACACCGTAGCTCTGCACGGAGGAACTCTGCTTTGGATTTCGACGGCTCAGTTTCGGGCATAGCGTGTTGGTCGCCTAATGAGAATTAGATTGCATTTTGCAATCTATTTCTTGCCCTTGGGAGGGGAAGGCGATTAAGGGCTGCACGGCGCGCATTGTGCCGAAATTATTCGGGATTTGGAAGCGGAATCTTAAACGCCAGCATCGTAGACGTGTGCAAAGATCGTCAATGGCATCATGGCCGGATCATTTGCCTTCCAGCAATCAAAAACGATTCTGGCGCGATCTGGTGACGTGGAAAGAGCATCCGGCGAATATTTGACTGATCAGAGGGAAGTCGCCGCGACCGGCCGCATTTGTTTTTTCGGACAAATTCGGACACTGGAACTGCGTAATTCTGCGCGATTCGTGCAAACTGCCTGATTTGTATTTTGGCCTCTAACGCGCAGCATACTGCATGTTTGTAGCGGAATTGCGCAAAGTCGCGAAAACTTCAAATTGGGTTCGAATCCCGTTAGGGTCGCAGCTGCTTGCAGCACGCTTGAAAAAGCGTGTTTGAGGATGCGGCTGCGATGCATAGTTTGAAAGTCGAATGCAAGAGGCGTTTTACCAGTCGGAATCTGATCAGCCGCATCCGGGGCGGGCGCGGGCGATCATCAAGGCACATCCGGAAGTTCGCCAGTTAATGGTGCGCAATCCATCGACTGCGCTGATTACTGTCTCGATCGTGGTCCTGCAAACGGCGATCGCGTACGCAATGGGCGCGTTGGGATTTGGTTACTGGTGGCTCAGTTTACTTATCGCTTTTTGCATCGGCGCGTTCGCCAATCATGCCAATTACGTCATCATTCATGACGCAACGCACAACCTGATTTTGCGGAGTTCGAGCTGGAACAAAATGGTGGCGATCATTGCCGATCTTCCGAACCTCACGCCAGGCGCGATGGGGTTTCGCGTTTATCATTTGAAACATCATTCTCACCAGGGCGATTACGAATACGACGCCGATTTGGCGAACCATTGGGAGGCGCGACTAGTGGGCAACAAATGGTACTGTAAGGCGATCTGGCTGATGCTTTTTCCGTTCTTTCAGGTAACTCGCCCTCCTCGGCTAAAGGCGATCAAGATGTGGAACCGATGGTTCTCAATTAATCTCGCGTGCGCAGCGGCGTACGATGTAGCGATTGTGTATTTCTGCGGCTGGGCAGGGTTCCTTTATCTCGTATTCGCGTTCTTCTTTTCGATCGGGCTGCATCCAGTGGGCGCGCGCTGGATTCAGGAGCATTACACGTACGATTTCGACCAGGAGACGTTCAGCTATTACGGGCCGATCAATCGGGTGGCATTGAACATGGGCTATCACAACGAGCATCACGATCTGCCCTCGATTCCGTGGAACAATCTGCCGAAGCTGCGCGCGATGGCGCCGGAGTTTTATGACAATCTGAAATATCATTCCTCATGGAGTCGCTTGCTGTTGCAATTCGTTTTTGACAAGCGATACAGCCTCTATTCGCGAGTTGAACGAATGAAAGAATCCCACGACCGCGGCTCTCATGCGGCTGCCGAGACGACAAACGGTCGGAATGGCAATCTTGATCTCAGCGCTCGGCCTATTAGTTTTTGAATTATGGCGGACCGACTAGACCAAGAAAGGACGCTGGCCAGGCAGCCCCTTTACGTCTCGAATAAGAACGAAACGTTCCGAATGTTCGAGAGCGATTTCATGGAGTTCTTTTCGCGAGTGCATCCGGCGACTCCGCTCATTTTGTACCTTCCGGTGGTTGGCTACATGCTCTACGTCTCACTTTCGCAAAGACAATTACCGGTGCTGGCCGTGACTGCGCTGTTTTTACTCGGCATTTTGCTCTGGACGCTGCTCGAGTATCTCATTCACCGATACATCTTTCATTACGAACCCAAGACGCGGATCGGAAAACGGTTGCACTTCATAATCCACGGCGTTCACCACGATTATCCAAACGACGCAAGGAGACTCGTCATGCCCCCGAGCATCAGCGTTCCGCTCGCTTTTCTTTTTTACGGCGTTTTTCTTCTAATTTTCGGACGTCTGACCCCGTGCGTTTTTGCCGGGCTAGTTTTCGGTTACGTTTGTTACGACATGCTTCATTACGCCACGCATCATTTTCCCATGAAACACGGCGTCTGGCTTTGGCTTAAGCAGTATCATCTTCGCCATCATTACCGGGACGATCAGGTCGGATATGGCATCAGCTCGCCGCTTTGGGACTACGTGTTTGGGACCACGCGAAAGTAATCGCATTGCGTTCGCCTGGCCACGCTCATTGCTGAAATCCGAAGGCTACAACTCCACTAAAATCTTGTCCTAATATCCGAAGCTCGGTAGATTGGTGCCCCGACACGGAACTCCGCGTTATGCAAACGCAGCGGAGACTTCGTAAGGAATCTAGTGAATCATAAAAATTGCCACTTTTGCTGGGAAATACCGTCCGAGGAGAGCGGAGCGAGCGGAAGAAACTGTACGGTCTGATGAATCAAGACCCGGCAAAACTTAGTCTGAGCAATTTTCTGACGGGTGAAAGCGACGACCCGCTCCAGGCTCCAGCGACCTTTACAAACTGGATTCGCCTTGGTGCGTGGGCGGTCGAGTTGTACGAGCCTGAGCTCCTGGCCACGGCAGATGCGCGCACGCTAATTAGCTATCGGGGTAAACCGCGCCCGGTCATTAATCTCTGTTCCTATAATTATCTCGGTCTTGCCAATCACCCGGAGGTGCTTGCCGCTGCGCACGAGGCTCTGAGGACTCACGGCCTGGGAGCGTGCGGTTCACCCATGCTCTCAGGAATGACCGATCTGCATCGTGAACTCGAACGGCGCGTCGCAAAATTTCTCCAACGCGAGGACGCAATGTTGTTCAACAGCGGCTTCGGCGGCGCGCTGGGCACCATCTCTGGACTGCTTCGCAAGAGCGACGTCGCCATTTTGGATAACCGTTCGCACCTTAGCCTTCGAGATGGCGCAGTGCTGTCCCGCTGCCGGACAGAGAAGTTCGAGCACAACGATCCAGCGTCGCTTGATGCCGCCCTGAGCCGTCAAAAAGGGCGACGACAACTTGTGATTATCGAAGGCATTTACTCTATGGATGGCGATTTCGGCAATCTAAAGGAATTGCTTGCCGTGGCAGAGTCGCATGGCGCGAGCGTTTTCATTGATGAAGCACACTCGATGCTCGCGTGCGGCGAGAATGGTCGTGGAGCGGCTGAGCATTTTGGCGTGGAAGAACGCGTTCCACTGGTCTACGGGACGTTCTCCAAAGCTTTTGGCGCTCTGGGAGGCTTTGTTGCTGGTTCAAAGGAGACACTGCAATATCTGCGTTTCTATGCGCATCCGTACGTTTATTCCTGCGCGCTGCCGCCCGTGGTCATCGCAGCCATTCTGAAAGCGTTGGAGCTCGGCACCACTCAGCCGGAATTACGTGCGCAACTTTGGGAGAACGCCGATTATTTCCATGCGCAACTTCAAGGCCTCGGACTCGACGCCGGAGCATCGACAACGTATGTGATGCCCATTGTCATCGGAGACCGAGAGCGCATGTATCGGCTTGGGCATGAACTTCGGCAGCGCGGCCTTTGGGTTGCGCCAGTGGATTATCCGGCTGTACCGCAAAATCGAATCTGTTTTCGCGCCTGCGTAACCGCCAAACACACACGCGCCGATCTTGACGAAGCTTTGAACATTCTTGCGGACACGCTGGTTCCGGCGCTCTTACAAAAGCAGACCGCATGATCTAAATGACGAAATCCGAATGACGAAAGAATGACGAAGCACCAATGATGGAGGAATCACGGCGCGCCGTTTTTCGGATTTGGACCTGCAGGAGCTGGCCACAAATTTGATGTCGCGGTCGACAGAGATCCAGACTTCGCGCATCGAAGCCACTTACAAAGCACGCGAAGTGGAGGGAGTTCTCGACCTGTACTTTTATAGGCCCATAGGATTTCGGCTGGCCGAGTTTTTTGCACATCTCAAAATGACGCCGGCGGCTGTGACGCTGCTGGCCGGCATCTGCGGTGTCATCGCGGGGCATCTTTATTACTATCGCGATTTGCGCATCAACATCGCTGGCATGGTGCTCCATGTCTGCTCTAACGTACTCGACAATGCGGATGGCCAACTCGCGCGCTTGACGCGCCGGGAAAGCCGCAAGGGCCGCATCATTGACAGCATTGCCGACCATTTGGTCTTTGTGAGCATTTACCTGCATTTGGTTCTGCGTGGTCTGGCCGAAGGTTCCTCGCCGGCGATCTGGTGTCTGGCCATTGCTGCTGGAATCAGTCACGCATTGCAAGGAGCAGCGGCTGATTATTACCGCAGCACCTACTTGTATTTTGTAGCAAATGGAACACGAGCCGAAATAGATTCCTCCTCTGGATTGCGCTCTGAGTATCGAGGATGGACGTGGCGTCAGCGGCCCTGGGATAAACTTCTTCTCGCGCTGTATCTGAATTTCACGCGCCAACAAGAAATGCTCGCGCCCCAGCTGAAAAAGTTGCGCGAGACAACCGGCGAAGTGTTCGACGAGAAAATCCCAGCTTGGCTGGAGCAGGGTTATCGAAATTCCGCTGGCGGGATGTTTAAGTGGTGGGGTTTATTGATGACTAACAGTCGAATGCTGGTCTTGTTTGCTCTTCTGTTCCTGGGCCAGCCGATTTATTACTTTTGGTTTGAACTCATCCCGCTGAACGTTCTGTTCATTTGCCTGCTTGTGCGTCAGGAGAAAATGGCAGAATCGCTGGAGCATCTGATCATGACGCCGCGGCATTCTGCCTAGGCGTTCTGCATCCGTGTCGCAGATCGAAGTCTCAGAAGTGACCTCGCGCCGCGAGCGCGACGCGTTCATCAAATTTCAATGGCAAATTTATACCGATGATCCGGCATGGGTGCCGCCGCTGATCATCGAACGCAAAGCGTTCCTTGATCGCAAACATCATCCATTTTACAGGCACGGGGACGCCGCGTTATTCCTGGCTCGAAAAAACGGCAAGATCGTTGGCCGAATCATGGCCAGCGACGATCCAAACTACAATTCGGTGCACCAATCGAATGTCGGCTGTTTCGGCCTGTTTGAGTGCATCGACGAATGCGATGTAGCCGCTGCGCTGTTTGAAGCTGCGGAGGGTTGGGTTCGCAACAAAGGGCGAACTGAGATCATGGGCCCGATCGATTATTCAACCAATTACGTTTGCGGCCTGTTGGTCGATGGATTCCAGTTTCCGCCCACCATCTTGACCGCGCACAATCCGCCGTATTACCAGCAGTTGATCGAGAGCTGCGGGTTTGCAAAAGCGAAAGATTTGTACGCGTGGTGGTTTGCCGATCCGTCAAAAGCGGTGGCGCAATTGCGACGTCTCGCTAGTCGCGTTCACAGGCATTGCCCCGTCACTTTTCGTCCAGCGAATCTCAAAAATCTTCGGGATGAAAGCAGACGGCTCCGTGAAATTTACAATCAGGCGTGGGCAAAGAACTGGGGCTTTGTGCCGTTCACAGAACCGGAGATCCAGTTCATGACCAAAGAACTAAAGCCGCTGCTAATGCCGGGGTTTGCCTGGATCGCCGAGAGCGGGAATGAGCCTGTTGGATTTGCGCTGGGCCTGCCGGACATCAATGTGGTCCTGCGCGATCTCAACGGACGTCTGACGCGCTTTGGCTTGCCGATCGGCTTGATAAGATTGCTATTCTACAAAAATCGCATCCAAAAAGGCCGGCTGATAGCTCTCGGCGTGATTGAAAAATACCGACGCGCCGGAATCGCAGAGACGCTCGTGCTGCGGGTCATAGAAGAAACAATGGTAAAACGCGGGATCACCGGCGAGTTGAGCATGACGCTTGAAGACAATTTAATGATCAATCGTTTTTTGGAAGCGATCGGAGCGGATCGCTACAAGACGTATCGAATTTACCGCAAACAGTTACCCTGCTGACAACGACTGCCAAATGACGCTGCGGCCGCCGGGGCTTCGTAAAACGGAGCTTCGTCTTGCTGGGCGGCCGTCAGATCACGAATGCGCTCGGGCCCGCGACGCCGTATCCTTGACACCCGACTTGCCAGCATCCCCGCCACTTCCCGGCCGGCGTATTGCAGCGGATGGCTCACGGCCAGTGAGGCCTCCGCGGTGCAATAAACGCCGCATCCCGCCTGGCAATCCTTCTTCCGGTTGTAGCTCAGCAAATCTTCCCGCGTGATCTCGAGAATGTGCCTCTCGGTCCGCACCTGGCTGCAGAGCCAGAACTTACCGGTCGATGACACGAAGAAATATTTATAGCCCGCGATGCAGGTCCATTCGACCGGTTCCTGCCGCAGCATCTTCTTTTGGTAAGCGAAAAGGTTCCAGCTCGAGTGAATTTTCTGGCCGCTGCGCTTCAGTTTCTCCTGGTGGTCGAGAAAGCGGAGCAGCGGCTCACTCGCACTTGCATCGCGCAAGGCACGGTCGTGCACGAGATCGTCGTGGACCACGCGCGCATGGACCGGTATGCCCAAGTCGAGGCAGGTGTCTATGACCTGTCCCATCTCATCGAGCGTCTCTTTGAACAGGACGCCACTGACTTGCGGCTTGATCTTCGAATCTTTGAACCAGTCGAGCTTGTGCACGATCGACTTCATCGCTTTGCGTGTGCTCGCGATCGGCGTCATCCGGTCCACGGAAATTTGCAGTCCATCGAGGCCCGCTCCTTCAAGGTCCGCGAGGAGCTGGCGGTTCAGGAGAAACCCGTTTGTGGACATGCTCACTTTGCGAAAACCGAGGGATTTTGCGTAACGCACTACCTCCACAATGTCCGGATGCTTGAGCGGTTCGCCCCCCTGCAGACCGAGGCGCATGACACCGAGGTTCCGAATGTGGTCCATCCACTTCTTGAGATCAGCCAAGGCCGGATGCGGAATCGAGTTGTTGAACTCGTTGCAATAATGACAATCCAGGTTGCACTGTTCGGTCACGTACAGGTGCGCAGACCACGGTTTGGTGTCAAAAACGCGACGGACCTGCTGGAGATCGAGCATTCGTTCCCCTATCACAGTCATAGACGCGGTGTCAAGCAACTACGCTGGTTCCTAATCCTGCTGGAAGTGATCGGCCCGGAGAAGGAGAAGACGTGTCGAACCTAGCCGGCGGCACTCTGACTCCGCAAAGCCGACAGTGCCCAGGCCGCGCGTGCCAGCTGAATGGCGGCTGTAACCGCTTCCCACCAGGCGATAAGTTTGAAGGCTCCGGCCACAGTGCCAAGGATAAGCCCGAGGGCGAGAATCCAGACGTAAATATTCCGCCGTCCGCCCACGAGACGGAAGATACGATCGAAACGCCCTAGCTCGCTGATCGATTTTCCGTAGTAGCGAACGATACTTGCGCGCGCCAGTGCGTTCAGCACCTCGGCGCCAATAAGGAGACCGAGATAAGAGAAGGCGTCGGGTAATTTTCCGGAAACGCTGAGATGCCAGGCGAGTGCGAGCCACCATGAATTCTCGAACAACGCATCAAAAAAATGTTCGAGCTTGCCGGCGTTCGATGTCTCGAGTTTTACGCGCGCTAGCTTCCCATCAAGTCCGTCAAGGACACCGACAACTAGGGCAAGTCCTAATCCCCACGCCACGTGACCGGTTACCAGAAGAACAGTGACTGTCCAGGCAACAACATTGCAAAACAGGGTCAACTGATTGGGTGTGATCGGCGTCTTACAGAGACGAGAGACAAGAAAGGTCTCAATCGGAGCATGAAACCATGCGGGAATGTCTGTGGGGCCCTTTTGTATTGAATCCAACAGAGCGCGCTTTGCCGATTCTCTATTCGAAAGCGATGGCGCAGGAAACCAAAATGGCCTGAGTTTTCGACGCGTCGAGACGTAGTATGAGGGCTGAGCGGAGACATCCAGCGCGGCCAAACGATCATGCTCCAATCCGTTGCGCAGACCCTCTTCAAGCCCCGAATACTTTCGGGGTTGCGCCGAAGCCCAATCGTATTCCAAAAGAGCTGGGCCGCACAGTTTCCCTCGGGAAGTATCCGGCGCGGAACCGATGAGGGCGTGAATCCGTGGCCCCACGCCGGAGTCCACCAGAACCGTAGGCGCATTTTGCGAAACGAGGGCGCGCAACAATCGAGGGTCGAATACAGAACCAGCTGGAATAACAAGAAGAAGTGGAATTGCGTCGGAGCTGCTGGGCCAGAGATCGACAATCTGCTCCAGCCTCACCGGTCCAGCTGGACGATTGCGAAGTGTTAAGTGCAACTCTGCCCGCGCCCAGGAAGGGCGTGCGAGTTCCTTTGCGATTGGATCGGGTGTGCTCGAAAGAACCGTTGCGCGTTCAATTCCGCAACGTTGCAGCGTGCGGAGCAGGCGTTCCAACGTGGAAATGCCGCAAAGCTCAACCAGCGCACTGGGGTCGTCGGCCAGAATGACGCATTCGTTAACCATAAATTTTCAAGATCGGATACGGAATCGACTTTACCGGAGCAAGTCGAGCAACAGCTCAACGGCCGCAAGCGTACAATAAATTCGCCTTAGCCTCGCCATTCGCTAGGCTTTCGGCTTGTGGCAAAAAATAACGGCTCGACCTTAGCAGATAATTTGCAGCGGTCACGTGTCGATGGCGCGGCGGGCTTTTTTTCACGGCTTCGTTATAGTCCCTTCCTTGCGCAGTTGGTGATCATCCGCCGTTGCAACTTGTCTTGTAGCTATTGCTCGGAATACGACAAGGTCAGCGAGCCAGTCCCGACGGAAGTTCTGGAGGAACGGCTTCGGAAATTGAAAAGTCTGGGCACTTTTGGTATCTGTTTAACGGGCGGGGAACCCACGCTGCATCCGCAACTCCCCGATCTTATCCGAAAGTGCCGTAAACTCGGTTTCTTCCGCACGGGTATGATTTCCAACGGCTTTTTCTTGCGACCCGAGTTAATCGAGGTCCTTAATGAGGCAGGGCTTCAGGAAATGCAGATTTCTATTGATGGAGTCAAGGGCAACGACACAACACAGAAGGTGTTGGCTAACTTAAAGAAACGCCTCCAATGGCTCCGTGAGTATGCCCGTTTTCGAGTCATTGTTAGTGGCGTTCTCGGTGCATGCCCCCCACGAGAGGCTGAAGAGGTGCTCTCTTTTGCGAAGCAAATGGGCTTTGTCCCACGCGTTCTGCTTATTCACGATAATGAAGGTCAGTTGAAGCTGGGCAGTGAGGAAGCTAACACATTTGAAAAGCTCCTCGGCCAGCTGCCAAAGACTTTTGTAGATTTTTCGACTTACCGAAAACGATTGGTGCGCGACGGTTCTGCACCATTCAAATGTCGCGCGGGAAGCCGATACCTGTACGTTGACGAATACGGAAAGATCAATTGGTGTTCACAGACTAGAAGCATTTGGTCCAAAAGCTTGATGGATTACACGCGCACCGATTTACGCGAGCAGTTTCACCAGTACAAGCCTTGCCACGCGACCTGCACACTCGGGTGTGCACGTTCTACGAGCCAGTTCGATAAATGGCGGACTCAACCCGGATTTAACTCGTAGCCGGCGCTCATTTTTCTTTCCGCGTGCCACAGCATGCTGGGGGTATCCACGTCTTGCCACCAACTATCGCCGATATCGATGGCACGGACGCTATCGTTGCCAGCCATCAATCGAACTCCATCAGCCAGGCTGCAGTCGTTTCTGCCATTGCGGGACCTCGCTCGTTCGAGATAGTCGAAGATTTCGAGTGGGCAAACAAACAGCCCGATATCAATGGCGTCGTAATCGCGCAGTTTTTTTCCGATGTCGGTAACCCTATTTCCCCGTGTTCGGACTTTCATCGCGTCTTCCAAATCGAAGATGGAATCGAGTTTCTGGTCTACCCCGATGTTAAGGAAATCGGGATCGAAAGAATCGAGCAGACGATCGATTATCGCATCATCGAAAAGGTGATCGCCCATCATCAGGAGAAACGGTGCCCTGACGTGACCTACGGCCGCAAGAAGTGAGGTGCCGTTTTGTTTTCGCCAATCGCGATTCAAAATGAACGACGTGCTGATGTGGGGCGGAATTAACTGCTTTGCCTCTGCAATTACTCGCTCGCTTTCGTAGCCGACTACGAAATGCGCGGTGCTAATACCCGCACAGCTTACGGCTTCCAGAGTGTACGACAACAATGGTCGGCCAAGCACCGGCACAAACGGCTTGAGGCAATTCTTATCCGCTCCACGGAGGCGCGTGCCTTGGCCAGCAATTAAGATGACAGCTTCAGAAATAGCACTCATATGCCGTAATACCTTTTGAGTCCCCAAATTCGGACGCGCTGGGGGAGAAACCTGAAAATCAGCGGCGCGATTTTGGATTCAAACGCGTTCCCAACGGTTACTCGCGGCGGAGGCTCGACTGCGTGCATCAGTCTGAGAACCTGCAGCGCAACCAGCTCCGGCGCCGGAGCATTTTTCATGTTCCGTTCGACTATTTCCCAGGTTCTGGCGATTTTTGCGTCATCGCCATCGATATTGTCGCTCACAATCACGCTCTGGTTGAATTCGGTGCGAATGTCGCCGGGTTGAAGATCGACGATGCGCACACGCGGATGAACAGACTCAAGCTGGATGGACATGGTAAAACTTGCGAGCGCGGCTTTGGCGGCGTTGTAAGCCGCCATGAACGGCACTGGAAGCCGGGAAGCTAGCGAAGTGACGTTAATGATCAAACCGTCTCGGCGCGCCTGCATGTGGCGCAACGCAAGCTGCATCAATTGGATTTGGCCGAAAACGAGAATTTCAAACTGGCTCGTGATCGTCTCGACGGGCAGAAGCTCAGCAGGCCCAAAGTGACCAGCCCCGGCGTTGTTGATGACAACGTCAAAGTAACCAGCTTCCGCGAGCGCGGAATTGAATGCGTTTTCGATCGAGAGCCGGTCGGCCAGATCGAGACGAATCGCATGCAATCGCGGCAGTTTCGGGATGCGCGCCAAATCGCGCGATGTACCCCAGACCTCATGACCTTCCTCCGCAAGTAACTTGGCAATGGCTAGACCAATGCCCGAGCTCGCACCGGTGAGAAAGACCCGCTTCATCACGCCGGTTTGGCCAATCGTCGGTGGCGCGACCAGCCAACGCCGAAGATTGCGATGAAGACAAGACCGGCTATGACTTGTCCAGCGATCCCATCCAGAAACAAACGACACATCAACGCCGGTACAAAAGCGATCATTGTGGTAACGATCGGTGAACGGATGCTACTCCACGGATTGCGCCATCGAAAGACCAGACGCAAGACTCCATAACGCAAAATGCCTTGGATCACGTAGGGCAGCAGGACGCCAAATGCCGCGCCCATCACTCCAAATCTAGGAATCAGCCAGAGATTTGCGGCGAACGCCACCCCACAGGTGACCGAAGAATTCAGAAGGTTCAAGTGCGGGCGTTGCACCATGATTACGGTCTCACCCAACGACACAAACGCGTTCGTGGCACACGCGATGCCGAGAATCGCGAGCCAAGCGCCACCTTGTCTAAACGCTGGACCGTAGATCAGTAAGATCACCGATCCGGTGAGCGTCATGAGGGCGACCAATGGTAACAAAATCCAAAGCATCCACTCGGCTAGGCGAGCGTAGGTGGCGGCGGCGCGTTGCTGATCGCCGGTTGCAGTCATGCCGGCAACGACTGGGGCAAAGATCGGATTGAACGCCTGGTTCACCTTGCGCAGATTGCTCGCAAGCCCAACCGTGACACTATAAACGCCAACCGTGGCGAGGGTCACCCCGGGAGCGCGGCCGATGAACCATCCCAGCATGATCACGTCCAGCCGCAGGATGAACGCGTTAAACATCTGATAAATGCTGATAGGAGCGCCGTAGGCGAGCAATGGTTTTGCTTCGGTCCAAATAGAGACGGTGTCGCGCCCTGTCACACCGCTGAAGAGTCTTGAGGCAAATATGAGTGCGACAATTCCCGAAGCCGCGGTTCCGGAAACGGCGGCCACCTCCGGCGCGAACCTTGTGAATCCAAAGCCGAGCGCGATTAAAAGCGCCAACGTCGTGATGGTAGGCTCTGTCATGCCTCGCGAGTAGATGTCGTGCTTCATCACCTTCATGCCGCGCGAGATGGAAGTACAAACGCGGTACAAAGCGATGCCCGGCAGCGCGCAGAGGACAAAGGCCAGCGCGGACAGCGTCTCGCGCGGAAATTGCAATCGATCGCCAAACATTTGCAGGGCTGTCATGCCGGTGGCGGCGACGAGGGTCGACTGGGTTAGAACCAGAACAACGGCTGCGCGGAACAGGGTGCGACTGCGCACGAAATCGCCCGTCGCTTGCGAACGGGCGATAAAAGTCGTGACGGCGTTATCGAGCCCGAACACCGCAATTTTGCTGGCTAGATCGGTATTCGCCCAGGCAACCGAAAACGTTCCCAAGGCAGCCGGTCCGAGGACTCGCGCAACGAGAAATGTGAATATGCCGCGAAAATTCGACGCCAAGGTCGCGATGGTGTTCAAGATGGCGCCGCGTTTGAGCTCTACTCCGGTTTCGTCTAAGCGCGCTGGGGCATCCACTGCTGGCCGCGCCAGGTCGAGCGCAACTTCCGTTGGGCTCAGTGACTCCGTGCGAAGTCGGTCAGAGGCTTCGGCGATTTCAGCGTTATCTGTCATCCGTCACGACAAAGAGTGCCTACGCTACAATTGAGTGCTCGGGGCCGCCAAAATTTTCTCGCAACGCGTTTTGGTCATGTATCAGTGGTGACGGCAGCCTTCATTGCATCGAAAAGAGGCTGTCGCTACACTTAGGGTCCATTTCGCCCAAACAGCATGAACATTCGTCCCCAAGCTAAAAGTTCTCGCAAGGATTGACTATCTTAAGAGGGCCAGAAAATGGATCTCCCAGTCGGCATCTCAACTTTGCAACGCATCGATCGCTGGGTTGGTGTGCCGCTTTGCGCCATTCTAACCATTCTCAGAAGAATATTTGAGTCCGCGGCGCGGCCAGGACCGCGCCAGGTTGAGCGCATTCTCTTCGTCAAGTTCGCGGAGCAAGGCTCAACCGTTCTCGCGTATCCCGCAATTTGTCGTGCGATTGAAATGGTTGGACGTGAAAACGTTTACTTCGTCGTATTCGAAGATAATCGCTTCATTCTCGACGTGATGGAAATTATTCCCGATGGAAATGTGATAACAATCGCGACGCAGAGTCTTTTCGGACTGGCGACTGGCGCGCTGCGGGCGCTGCTGCAGGTGCGGAAAATCGGCATCGACGCGGTCGTTGACATGGAGTTTCTGACACGTTTCTCCGCGATACTGACGTTTACGACCGGCGCCAAATCGCGTGTTGGCTTTCATACTTTTTTCGGCGACGGACCGTACCGCGGCGACTTGATGACACATCGGCTTTTGTACAATCCTCATCTCCATACGAGTCAAATGTTCGAAGCCATGGTCGAAGCATTGACCCGCGATCCAGCCGTGCTCCCCACGTTCGACTTTACACCTCGCGTAAACCAGCCACTCGCAAGGTTTCGACCCTCGTCGTCTGAAGTTGCTGAAATCAATGCCTTCTTAGAGCGCGAAAATCCTCGTATCGGTGCTGCGCCGCTCATCCTGCTTAACCCGAACGCGAGCGACTTGTTGCCGCTAAGGCGGTGGCCGCCTCTGCGTTATGTCCAACTTGCCCAACGGCTGCTTGAACATTACCCGGAGTTGTTTATCGGATTTACCGGTGCGCCGAGTGAAGCCGTACCCAATAACCAGCTTGCAGACGAGGTTGGTTCTGACCGCGTCATTCGGCTTGCCGGAAAAACGACCCTGCGGCAAGTGCTCGTCCTATACACCCGCAGCGCGATTTTAATTACGAATGACAGTGGCCCGGCTCATTTTGCTTCGATGACACCGATTCGCGTCGTCGCGTTGTTCGGGCCGGAGACACCGGCGCTATTCGCCTCGCGATCGCCAAACGCAACCGCCGTGTGGGCTGGCATCGCGTGCAGTCCGTGCGTGAACGCTTATAACAATCGGCAATCGGTCTGTCGCAACAATGTCTGCATGCAAGCAATCACGGTTGATGATGTTTTCGAAAAAGTTACGAGCATTTACGATTCTCTTAAGAGGGCCGCGTCCGGAAATTAATCTGCCGAATGACGGGTGTGCCAACTCATAGATCGCGCCAATTTCGCTTCGCCGCGCTTGGGATAATTCTCCTCACGGTTGCAATTCGCCTTCCGTCTCTTTTGCATCCTCAGCCACTTGACAGCGAAGCAATGTATTCGGTGGTGGCGAACGAGATAGTTGACGGAGGTCGGCCCTACGCTGACGCAGTAGAGCGCAAGCCGCCGCTGTTGTTCTGGACGTACGCCGCGGTATTCAAAATAGCAGGCAAGTATAATTGGGAAGCGCTCCACATAGTGGCGCTAGTGTGGACGCTATGCGCGATGGCGGGCCTCTATGTAATAGGCCGCGAGTTGTTTGATGGCAATACCGGTTTGATTGCCGCGCTCTTCTACAGTGTTTTCCAACCCTGGGGAGTGTGGTCCACCCTCTCAGCTGACGGCGAAATGCTGATGAATCTTCCAATCATCTGGGCATGGGCAATCGCGTTCCGCAGTAATTCATCGCGGATGCGACCCGAGCTCTTTGCAGCCGGTGCGCTTCTTGGCGCAGCTTTCCTCCTGAAACAGCCGGCCGCGATAGCAGCGGTTCCGCTCGGCATTTATCTACTTCTCCCAAGTTATGGAGCTAGCCGCAGTTTGACGCCAACGAATTCGATTATTCAGGCAGCCATGCTCACGGCAGGATTTTTTGCAGCTCTTGGTCTCGTGATGATCATCCTTTGGAAACAACGGATCCTTCATGAGGCGTTCTATTGGACAATTGCCGATCATGACGTTCCGCACGTGTTTTGGCAGACAGGAATCGTGAGAACATTGGCCTTCCTCGGAGCGTGTTTGCCTTTGGTAATCGGGTCGATCATGGCGTGCCGGGATGAGGAGGAAATTTGGGCTGGGAAAATGCCGGAACGAACAGCGCTTCTTGGATTGCTCGCTGCCTCAGCGATCGGCGCCGCAGCAGGGGCACGCTTTTACCCTCATTACTATGTCCAATTGATTCCTCCCCTTGCACTGCTCGCAGCATCCTACTATGCGCGGCTTTGGTCCCGGACGATTCAGCCGCCCCACTGGCTGCTGCGGCCCAGGGTAACTTACGCGTGGCTGGCTCTCACAGTTATTACCTTGTCAATCATGCACTGGACGGGCCTGGCTCCGCACCGCTTGCCGTCTGAGGTAGGACGATACTTGTTCACGCATTCGAACCCTGAGGATAGAATTTTCGTCTGGGGTCAGAAGGTGAATATTTATCTAGAGGCCCACCGGCGTCCTGCCTCTCGCTACATCACAACCTTTCCGCTTACGGGCCATGTTTTCGGGGGACGCGTCCCAGGTTTGGATACCCGTAAACGGATTTTGCCCGGCGCCTGGAGCACTCTCCAGCAGGATTTTGCCAGGCACCCGCCAGCCTACATCGTCGATGTTCAAGCCGACCCGAAGACCGCAGAGTCCCCAGTAAGCGACTTTCCGATTCTCGCGAAGCTTTTGAGGGAACATTACCAGCCGGTCGCGCGCACCGCTGAAGGTGTAATTTATCGGATGCGCTAGGTTTGGTCAGCTGAACAATTAACTTTCTCCTTCAAACGGACTAAGCGATATCAGCGCGACGAGCCGATATTTCAAAATAATCGCATTCCAAACCCAGCAGGTATGACCGACGCTCGACTTAATCGCTGGCGGGTTGTCGCATCCAAGAAAGGTCGCGGGCGTTATCAAGTGATATCTCCCAGCGCGATGCTTCGCGGGCAAGTTGTCGTGGGCTGCGTATTCTTTTATCATCACATGAAGCTCCTCGGTAAAATCGGCCGCGAATTTTCCGGCTATAACGCTGTTTCGTCGTTCCTTAACTCCGAATACCGACAGAGCGACGCACCGCACCATCACAAATCCAGATGGAACGCACGAGATGAACGGCAGCACTAAAAGCAGCCCATCCGCAGATGATCGCGTAACTTTGCGGAAAAGCGCGTAACAAGAAGCCGCACGCCAGTATCCAAACGTAAACGTTTCTTCGAGCTGCGATCAGTCGGAAAGCACGGTCGAACGGCGCGACGTCATCCAGCAGGCGGCCTTTAGCCATCTTCGTCCGGCGTCTCGCAAAGTGATCCAATAAGTGCGATCCAATTAGCAATGTGAAAAAATAAAACACGTTCGGAAACAGGCCGCTTCGCCACAATTGAAAAGCGATAGCCGTCCACCACGAATACTCGATCAAATCATCGAGATGATGTTCCCATGTGCCGAGCTCGGTTGTTTCGATTTTGACACGCGACTGTTTTCCGTCCAGTCCATCGACGATACCAAACATGAGAGCAGCGATGACTCCGAGCCCGACGCGGCCAAGCGCGAACGCCGCGGTCGCGCTGCATCCGATGACGAAACCTCCAATCGTAATTTGGTTTGGCGTGATTCGCGTTTTGCAAAGAAGCGAGATGATTGCCGTTTCGATCGGTGCATGAATGTAAGCGGGCAAGTCGAGTGTTCCATTTTGTGCGGAATCGAGAATGACGCGCTCCGCTACACGACGGCTCTGCTCTCGCGGCGCTGAAAAACAAAGTGGCCGCACATGCCGGCGCATGTTGACGATGTAATCATCAAGTTTAGCTGCGTCTACGGCGTCGATTTCACGAGCGTCGATCTTTTGCTTGAGCTTCTCAACAACCGGCGCGCTGTCAGAGCACGTCAGAAGGAAGTCCCGCGTCACCAAAGCCGGCCCGCTCGGGTTTTGGATCAGGTGTTGGACGAACTGCGGCGGATTGGAATCCACAAGAACAGTCGGAGAGTTCCTGGCTGATAGGGCGGCAAGCAAACGCCGATCGCAATAGACGTTTGCCGGGACAATTAGGAAGCGCGCCGTCTGGCCTTGTTCCAAAACCCAGTGGGCCGTGACTGGTTTAGCTGCCTTTGGAACAAGCTGAGTAGTGATTTGTTGTCGCGCCCACGAGCATTTCGCTAACTCCGCTCCAATGATTTCCGGCGTGCTGGAAAAAACTATCGCGCGGCGAAATCCGATTCGCTGCAAAATGCGGAGCAAACGTTCGAGTAAGTTGACGCCGCACAACTCGGTCAACGCATCGGGCGCATCCGCGACTAGGATTGGCAGGATATTCTCCATCGCCCGCGAGATTAACGGTGGAGCGGCGAGCTGCCAACTGTCAGCGACGTCTCGCGCCACGCGGGTGGCTGGCGTTGATCAGGCCGTCTTTCATTTCATGGATCCAATCGCAGGCTTCGGCGATGACGGGATTGTGCGTGGCCAAGAGCAGAGCTTTGCCGCCTTCTTGGACGATATTTTGAAGCAGTTCAAAGGCGCGCTCGGAGTTGGCAGTATCGAGGTTGCCGGTTGGTTCATCGGCCAGAATAACACGCGGATCGTTAGCCAGCGCACGCGCGATGGCGACCCGCTGTTGTTCGCCTCCGGAAAGATGGCGGCTCGGTCTGCGTAATTTGTCGCCCAAACCTACCGCTTCCAACAAGCCGGCAGCGCGTTCGCGCATCTTGTTATCGGAAAGTTGCCCCAGCTTGCGCATCGGAATCATCACGTTTTCCTGGGCAGTGAAATCCTCCATCAAAAAATGGAATTGGAAAATGAAGCCGATGAATTTGCTTCGTTTATGCGCGAGCTCGTCATCACTCAGCTCGGACACTGGCTCCGATTCGATTGAAACGCGGCCAGCATCGGGCAGATCAAGAAGTCCAAGAATGTACAGCAACGAACTTTTGCCGCATCCAGACGGACCGACAACCGCGTGGACGCTACCGGGCTCGATATCGAGCGAGACCCCCCGAAGAGCATGCACTCGCTCTTCTTCTTCGCCCAGATAACGCTCGATCCCTTCGCAACTAAGGCACGTTTCTGAGTTCATCTGGAACCTCGAATAGTAACAACCGGCGGTAATTCAGCTGCGCGCCTCGCTGGGACATAACTGGCGATGAACACCGCCAGAAGTGCGAGAAACGTTGCAAACACGTAATGCTGCCACTCCCATGTCACCACAAAATGATTCGTATACAACAAGCCTCGAAGCCGAATGGGAATGTGCGAGATGCCCCACGTCATCAAAGCGCCCAACAGACAGCCAAGCAGTGAACCGGCCGCAGCGATGAGCGCTCCCTGCCACAAAAAAATCCAGGAAATATCGATACGGCGATAACCTATTGAACGCAAAATGGCGATCTCCTTTATCTTCGCGAGTACCGACATGGTGAGGACATTGAAAATACCGAAACCAGCCAGCAGGATGATCAGAGAGGTGGTGATGGCCACCGACATTCGCAAGGTCAGAAAAAGTTGTAGCGTGCTCTCCTCGCGTTCCTGCCAGCTAACGGCATTGTGCTGGAAAAGCGTTTCGAACCGGCCGGCTAACGCCGGCGCACGATTCCGGTCCCGCAGTTTATAGATGATCATAGACGCTCCTGAAGGCTGCTGCAGCAACGCCTGTGCAACCTTGGCGTGCGAGTAAATACGGGTCGAATCGATCGAGCCAATGCCTGCACGTGCGATCGCTGCAACATTGAATCGCCAGTACTCGCCGTTGGGGGCGAGCAATTGCACCGTGTCGCCCACGCTAGTCTGAAGAAGCTCTGCCAAGCGCGAACCAATAATGATCGCGCTGGTGTTATTTCGAAAGTCATCAAAACTGCCGTCAATCAATTGACGCAGGATATCGGTAGTTCGTGCATGGAGGGCGGGATCGATGCCGTAAAGATCGACAGTCGCGTTCTCAAATCCTGCGCGAGCGCTTACGTTTCCGCGCAGAACCGGTGAACAGGAGATAACATCGGGGAATTGCCTGCTCACCCGCATGATTTCGTTGGGGTTTGTAATGCCTTCAAAATAGAGACGGCGGCTCGTGCTCGCCTTGGAGTTCTTTGCCGCGACCATGAGCGGCTCATAACGCGGCCGAAAACGGGACCTGACGACGAGCGCGCCATTACTGCCGATGTTGGACTCGATGAAATAGCGAGAGAAGCCCTGTGTCTGCGCCTGCGTGCAGATGAAAATTGCGACACCGAAAACGACGCCGCTTAAGCTCAAAAGCAATGCCCGCTTGCGATGCGTCAAAAAACGCAGGGCAATGTAAAGCGGGGGTGTCACGGCGCTTTCGGTGGAGGCGGCGCGTTGATCATGCGCTGGCGCACCGGCTGGCCGGAATGAAACTTATCCTGATCTGAAACAATTACATGATCGCCGTCTGTCAGATCACTAAGCGCCTCGGAAAAATCCAGTGTACGAAATCCCACGTTAACGGTTCGTCGCTGCACAATTCCCCCACTTACCACCAGCGCTTGATCGACAAGCAGCGAGCGCGTGGGCACGAGCAGCGCATTTTCGTGCACGCCGGTAACGATGTTCATCTCGCCGGTCATTCCGACCATCATGTTGTCGGGCGGATTTTCCATGTCCAGCACAACGGTATAGCGCTGAGTGGTTGGATCGGCTGCCGGCTGGATTGACGTGACGCGGCCCGTGAACGTGCGCGTGCGGTAGGCGTACAATTGCACCTTCGCTTTCATTCCCGGTTTTACTTCGCCTACGTCCTCCTCGTTAACTTCGCCGCGTACATAGGTCTTTCGCGAAGAGACGGTGAAAAGTTCATTCCCGTCCGAAATCAATTCGCCATCGATCGTCTGAACGTTGGTCAAAATTCCTTCAATCGGCGAGCGGACTTCAGCATTCTTCATTTCCGCTTCAAGCTTCTTTGCAGTTTGTTCAAGAGATTTGAGATTGCGATCGCGCTCGATGCGCTCTGTCTCCACCGCGCCGCGTAAACGGTTTACCTCAGTTTTGGATTTCTGATATTCGACCGCGGGCACATTCCCAGAGGAAACGACTTTTTCGAGCCGTTGTAGATTGTCCTCCGCTGCTTTGAGCAACTCAGAGGACGGGAGGGGAAGAGCCGCGCGGTCAACGGCTGCCTGCAAATCCGTGCGCGCCTGTTTCAATTGTCTGGAGGTTTCTTCGTCAGCAATGGTTGCTAGTAATTCGCCTCTTTGTACGCCTTTACCGATTGCGCCTCGACCGGCAGAGAAAGATTCGGCCAGCCGAATAAACCCGTCGTTTTGCGCCCGCACACGCACCACAAACGCCGGTTCGATCCGCACTGTGCCGTAAACCGCCGAGATGGCCGTCCCCCGCTGGGCTGTCGCCACTTCCGCGACTGGCATCAGAAAAAAATATGTGAGCGCGAAAACAACGACGATCGCCGCTGCGCCGATCCACAAAACGGTCTTTGATTCCGGGAATTTCAATTTTGGAAAACTAGTGTGATGTCCACGCCGGTTGTTTGCAATCCGCTCGTGCCCGGCAGTAGCCGTTCTTGTTCCGGCTTGTTCGTAGACCTTCGAGACCATTATTGCCAAGACACTGCAGCCGAGATATCCGTTCGATCAGTAGGCTTCAGGGAACGACGGCCTCCCAGCTGCCAAATCTGTCGGTCCGTGTGAATTCCCTGGCGATTCGACTACTTATCCGCTTCCGAACCCGGTTTGCGAGTTTTGTACGAAAACTGAAAATACCGGCCAGTTGCGCGGTCCCATTCTGCGGCTGCGACGTTGTGCTGATAAATCGCATCCAGTAGTCCGCCCCTCGTTCTCAAAAAACCGTTTTGAGTTACGCGGTACTCAAACTGCGACACCAAACCACTGGCAACATTCTCTTTAACCGTTTGGGCACTCTCCTCCGCAGCGGCGGTGGCGGAGGCAAGTGATTTTTCACGAGCAGCGATTGCCTGAATGTCGTTGGCAATACGCGGAAGTTCCCGAGTCACATTCCCTTCTAAATTCCGGCACGTCAGTTCGTTTTCCTCTCGTGCTGCACGCGCCCTTAACACCGCTCCGCCAACTTTGCCATTATCAATGACGCGCCAGGTGTATGCCGCCTTTTCACGAAGTTCTGAACCAATGAAATCCTGTGTCTTGCTTGTCGATTCCTGCCGATGAATTCCTGAGACCGGAACCCATTCCCCGTGGATGCTTCCGGTTAGCGCAGGATAATAGTCAGCTGCGATAATGCGTTCGTCTTCATTTGCAGCGCGTACAAATAAACGGGCGAGTTTTAGATCAACCCTGCGCTGTAAAGCTGCGGCTGTTTCCGCTTCAACATCGATTTCCATCGGGAGAAATTTCAGTTCGCCTTCGGGTTCGGGCAGAGATGATTTTGCTGGGTCGATTCCCATTGCCTGCGCCAAATTCAATTGGGCTTCCCGGTACGCGCGTTGCGCGGCTTCCATTTGCGGAACGAGTTCGTTGGCCAGGATAGTTGCGCTGGTGAATCCGCTTCGATCGGCTAATCCCGCTTTTAAGCGATTTTTCTGAGTGGCAACATTTTCTTGCAATCTTTGCAGTTGTTCGTCTCGAAGCGATTCCAGCGATCGGTTGTAAAGCGCCGCGTAAAACGCGAGCCGCGCGGCGTGCAATTGTTGTACGACCGCGACATTTAGTTGCTGTTGGGCAATTAGAACTTCAATGTCTCCACGGCGAAGCGAAGGCGGCACAGCCATGTTGAACAACGTCTGTCCCAAATTGCCCCGACCGACCGCAAATCCTTTCACTCCATTCTCGCCAGCGCGGTGACCGTACTGCACACCTGCGGGCACGTTCACGTCGAAGTCTGGCCAGACAATAGAACGAAAAACCAAGCGCTGCCCGGCAGCTTGCTCAAGACCGGCTTTGGCTTCGAGTATCTCGGGATTTCTTTCGAGCGCGGCGCGGAGGACCTGTTGTAGAGTGACCGCGCTGGTCGGGTGTGCGAATGATGCGATCAGAATCAGAACGAAGTGGCTTTTCAAACGTATGAATCCTGCTTTCATCGCTGAGTCATTTTTTGCGGCGGCTTGGCCAGATCGGCAGCGTGCGCAGCATTTGGGCTTTCGTTTTTCACGTCTTTAAAGTCGGATACGAAATTGAGCGCTTCGGCTGAACTGGCGCAGGCGTGAACAAGGCGGGCCAGAGCTACGTTATGCAGATAGATCGCGCTCAATCGGGTCGTCCGGGTCCGGGTCACGTCGGTGGCTGCTTGCAGCACATCAAGTTGTGTTCCCAATCCGGCGGCAAAGTTCCCTCTGGCCATGTCGAGCGCTTCATCCGCCGTTTGCACGTTTTTTGTTTCACTCTCGAGTACGCGGTCGGCTTGTTGGAGATCGAAAAATGCGCTCCGGACTTCCGAGGCCACGCTGCGCCGCGCTGCTGCCAAGGCTTGTACCGCCGCCTCACGCCGGGCGCGCGTGGCCTGCATACGCCCTTTGGTCGCGTGACCATCGAAGATGTTCCACGTGGCGTTTATGCCGACCACGCCGCCGTAGTTAAATTCAGGGCCAACATCGGGGTCCCGTTCGCTGTAAACTTCATACCCCGAGAAGGCGCGCACGTGTGGACGCGTTGCGCTGCGGTCCAGCACGTACTGGCGATCTTCGATCTCGATGTCTTTGGCCCGAGCTTTGATGATCCCACGATCCGCGTCAGCCCGTGCGAGGCAGTCGTTAAGGTCCGGATGATTGGGCCGATACTGCAACTGGCCCGAAATTTCGAACGGAGGCGCCTGTTTGCCAGGGGGGACATCGGTCCCGAAAAGTTCTGCCAGTCGCAAATACGAGTTTTTCAAATCCGTCTGCGCGTTAAAGAATTCCGGCCGCTCGTTGGCGAGTGCCACCTCAGCGCGCTGCACGTTTAATTTGCCAACAATGCCAGCGTTGAAATTTTCCTGCTCGCCTTTGAGTTCCTGTTCGAACACCCGGACGGAATCCTCGTGTACCCGGAGTTTCGCCTGGTTCAGCAGCAGTTCGTTAAACGCAATTCGCACGTCCATAGTGACGCGGCTGATCGTCTCCTGAAGGTCATAATTTGCCTTGGCGATGTTCAATTGTGCGATTGCCACCTGACTACTAACCGCTCCGCCCGTATAAAGGTTCTGTTCGAGCTTTACTATCGCGTTGTAATCTTCCTGTCGAAGGTTTGTCTGGCTCTCGGTCTGTCGCTTATCGTAAAGTCCGCTGGAGCTCAGAGACGGCAGATACCCAGAGCGGGCTTCAATGAAACCACCACGCGCCGCGATCACCTTCTTGTGCGCGATGAGGATCTCGGGGTTGCGTTCCTGGGCCACGGTAACTGCTTGTTCGATGTCATAAACCGGCATCGCTTCCAACGAGCGTGAGGACCCGGCCAAAACGGCAGCGATCATTACACTGATGGCTGCGAATTTCGAACACATGTGGTTTATCTCCTGGCGGAGGCCCTTCCTGACATAGGAAGGCCTCTGACTCTTGCCCTTATATCAGGCCTTGCAAGCCGGTGCGACTTCAGACAGATTCAGGCTTCGCGGCCCGATTTCGGGGGCCTAACTAGGCGGGACGCGGCAGCGGACGCAGCCTAATTTATCGCTTGCTCCGAATTATTTAGATCAGGTAGCTTTCAGTTTTTAGAAATGAGAAAAATCAGAATCGCAATCGTTGGCGTTGGAAACTGCGCCAGTTCGCTCGTGCAGGGACTCAATTTTTATGATGGCTCCTCCTCCGCCAATGGTACCAGCATTGGCTTAATGCACCGGCAGATCGGCGGGTATCGTCCGAGTGACATTGAAGTTGTGGCCGCTTTCGATATCGACCGGCGCAAGGTCGGCTTGGACGTGAGCAGGGCTATTTTTTCGCCGCCCAATTGCACGAAGATATTCTGTGAAAAGATCAAGCTCACCGGCGCCATTGTGAAAATGGGCTGTGTTCTGGATGGTTACCCGCCACACATGCAGGATCAGGATCCGCTGCGCACATTTCTTCCGCTCGAGAAAGAAACCACTCGAGAAGAAATCATTACCGAGCTAAAGAATTCCTCCGCCGAACTGATGGTCAACTACCTGCCCGTCGGATCAGAGCAGGCCACCCGATTTTATGCCGGTTGCGCGTTGGAAGCCGGACTCGGCTTTGTCAATAACATCCCCGTCTTCATAGCGAGTGATCCGGCTTGGGCAAAACGATTCGCCGATAAAAATCTGCCGATTATTGGCGACGATATTAAGGCGCAGGTGGGCGCCACCATCGTGCATCGGGCGTTGGTCGATCTCTTCCGGAAGCGCGGCGTGAAAGTCGTGCGCACTTATCAGTTAAACACGGGCGGCAACACCGATTTCCTGAACATGCTCAATCGCACCAGGCTGGCGTCCAAGAAAACTTCGAAAACGGAGGCAGTCCAGTCAGTGATGGGCGATCGTTTGGTGGACGAAAATATTCACATCGGCCCGAGCGACTATGTACCGTGGCAGCTCGACAATAAGATTGCGTTTATTCGTGTGGAAGGCCGCCTCTTTGGCGATGTGCCGATGGAAATTGACTTGAAACTATCAGTCGAAGATTCGCCCAACTCGGCCGGCGTGGCGATCGACGCGATCCGCTGCTGCAAGGTCGCGCTCGACCGCGGCATCGGCGGCGTGTTGCATTCCCCTTCCGCCTATTTTTCCAAGCATCCTCCAGTGCAAATGACCGACGACGAAGCATTTCGTTGCGTCGAGCAATTCATCCGCGGCGACCGAGAGAACTGAGTTGAGTAGCGCATGCTAACGGGAGTCGACGATCTCGGACCCGAGATCGTCTAGCGGCAATGTTCTGATCCGCGCCCATTCCTGTGCGAGTTCGTCTTCGCTGTACACGATCAGCTCGCCTGTCGCAGTCGAATAAATTCCGGCACTGACCGGCCGCTTCGTCATCTCCGTGACGGCTTTCCAGTAGGCCGCAATCTGCGGGCGATACTCCACGCGCAAGCTCTCAAGCTCATCTCGCTCGACCCGGTTCGTTTTCCAATCCAGGATGAACCATTTCTTTTCGTCCGGCTGAAAAAGCGCAACATCGATCAGTCCTTCCAAGCATTTTTGCTCATCCATTCTCCAGAAGAACGGCATCTCAGCGAAAATGTTCCCGGCGAAAAAGTCTGGATGCTCCGACGCATATTTGATCAACAGCTTCCATTCCCGTATCGAGCGAGCCGGCTCGGGAGAATCAGAAAGATTCGCCTCAAAAGCCGCTTGCCACACGTCTCGGTGCGAATGCCACGGGATTTTTTGAGCAAACTCATGCCACCAAATTCCGTAGCGCGTGGCTGGATTCCCAATGCGCGGCGGACGCAACTCCGGTCCGATCTCGATCCACGCCTCAGCGGCCGCCTCAGGCTGGATTTCTTGTTCCTGCGCGAACTTGCTGGGGCTGATCGTTTGAACAAAGCGCGCTGCCTCCCGGCGAGCGTCGTCAATCCAACCAAGCTCACGTGCCCCGAACTGCTCGGAAATATGTTCTAGCGGTGCGGACCGTTGTCTGTCACGCGTCTCAGTGCATTCGCGCGCTTCATTCGATAGCCTCGCCACTACGTCGCAGTTGCACCCGCGATCTCCGGCGCGTAACAAGCTGATTTGCGAATTGCGGTGAAATTGGCCGCGGCTATTTAGGAAGAATTGCCGATCAAAAGCCAATACTAACGTGTGCTTCGCGCGCGTTAGGGCTACGTAAAGCAGCCGTTCCATTTCCTGCCGGTCGATTTGTTTAAGCTCCTCTTTGCATTCGTCGAAATCTGTTGGATCAAGAATGATTTTTGCGCCGGGCGCATTCACATTCCGAATTGCGTATGGATACGCTGCATGTGTGTGATGGATATCACGCGTAAGGAATGGCACGATGACCGCCTGCCATTCGGAACCTTTCGCTTTGTGTGCCGTGATCAGTTGTATCGCGTCCCGCTGCGACGGATGAGTCTCGCGCGTAGCGTGAAATTGTGTCCGCAAGATCTGACCCAAATCTGAGAGCGAAAGTCCGCGCGCTTCGGCGCTTGCGGTAATGCTTAGCACTTCGTCGAGTTCGCTGGCTAAGTCGGCAAATTCCTCCTCTGGAAGCGACCGCAAGCGTTCGCGTAATTGCGTGCATCGAACGATCTCATGTACGGCGCTGAACAATGGTTGTTGCACGATGGCTTGGCGAATACGCAACAGATTGTTCAACGTTTTCGCAACCACGCTATTGCCACTCGTGTGCTCTCTAATTTGGAATCGTGTCGGGTAAGCCTGGGAAAATCGGTGCAGGTCGTCATCGGACAACCCAAAGATTTCACGGAGGACGCCCACAACTTCGTAGCTTGCGTTTGGATCGACCATGATCGTCAACAGCGCCGTCAGCCAGGCGTATGCCGGGTTTTCACCTTCTCTGTCGCTTTCGGAGTGGACTTCCACCGGCAGATCCACATTCGTCAACGCCCCGCGCAACGTTCGCAACCACGCTTTCCGCGGACACAAAATCGCGACCTGCCGCCATGATTCCGCGCACAACTTTTGATGGCCGATATCGTGCAGCCACGCAGCGAGTTCGCGAGCTTCCAATACAGCGCGCTGTGATTCCGGCAATGCAAGGTCCACATCGCAGCCGAAATCGAAGCGGACCACTTGCCCCGGTAACACATCTGGACGCCGATTCAATTCTACAAACGCGACCTGACCTTCTTGGTTATTCAGAATTTCGCCAAACGTGGCGTTCACGAAATTAAGCTGCGTAGTATCCAGCCGAAACGTGACGGAAAATTTCAGTTCCTGCGCGGCGTTCGTAGCGACGAGCACTTCGTGTAGCTCGCGGTAGCGGGCGAGGTCGGCGGGGTCGCGATAAATTGATTGCTGGAAATCGCCGACCATGCAGAAATGGCCGGATCGCGGCCCGGCTACCCCGGCTGGATCTTCTATCCAAGCGCCGGTTGCCTGTGTGGAGCGCGCGACCTCCAACAATACAAAGAATTGCTGCGGATCAGTGTCCTGCGCTTCATCGAGGATGACGCGGTAATTATTTTCGCGAATGCGGCGCACTACATCCGGAAGCCGCATGAGTTCTCCAGCGAGCGACACCTGGTCCGCATACTTGACGAGGCCGCGCTCGAGCCGGAACTCGCGGTAATCGCGTTGCACTTCAGCAGCAACACAGAGAGCGCATGCATTGACCCAATCACGCAGCGGTCGAAACGCTTCGCGCCAAATCCGCACAAATTCTCTCGACGTCGTGGCGCATGGCGGCCACGGGACAAACTCATCGGTCTCGCGCCACCGTTTTTCCCAGTGCTCCAGCTCGGCTTTCGCTTTGGCAATGTTCGACGATGGCTTTTCGTTAGCGGCATATACTTTGGCGAAGTCCGTGTCCGGGTACGGCATTTGCAGTTCAACCGCGGTCAGATCGATCTCGGTATTGTGAGCAAGTTCCATCAATTGCCGCGCCTGCACGTGACGCAAAAGCAGAAGGCGTGTTTCTTCAGTTAACGAACGCCCTACGGTTGCGTATTGCTGAACGAATTGGTTCCAAAGGTCCGCGTCATCGGTAATCAGCTCCAGATTTTGCGGCAATCCAAGATAATGCCCATGCGTGGCGAGCAACTTCATGCAAAAGCTGTGTATCGTGCCGAAGAAGGCCCGATTGAATGCGTCGATCACCTCGGGATTTTTTGAGAGCTTCGAATGCTCCAAGATTTGCTGCCGCGCCCGCTGTTGCATTTCATCCGCGGCGCGGTTCGTGTAGGTGACGACCACAAGTTGTGGCAGCCACTTGAGCGCCAGCGGACTTCTGGCGATCTGCACTACCCGATTAGTAATGGCACGCGTCTTGCCGGAACCAGCCGAGGCAACTACGGAAAAATTCCGGTTCAGCTCATATGCGAAGCGTTCGCGGGCATTGCTGTCAACGAGGCTACTCATGAATTTTCCTCCGGATCGACCGCCAGTACAGGATGAGTAATGGCCCACTTCTGTTTTAGCAGCTCTTCATCGATCCCGAGCGTGGCCAAGGGATAATCGTAAGCAAAACCGTAATCCGCGTGGACCGGTCCAAGCATTCCGAAGACGCCGGTCTCCTGCATGCGATAGAGTTCCTGCCAAAAGTCTTTTTGGGCGAGCGCGTCTGCCAAACCAAATTGGGGCTCCAGTTCATCCGCCAAACCCAATAACGCCAGCTGCACGTTCGAAGCTCCGAGAGCACGCGTGGCCAGCGCGTATAACGCGAGCTGCACCCCTCGGCCTTTCGTCAGCAGCTTGCGAAATTTTTCTGCAGACGCTTCTTTCGAACGCCGCTCGTGTAGATTGAGCCCGCGTTGCCGGCCGGTTTTGTAGTCGATCAGCCATAAGTTCTCGAAGGGAAGTCGCGATTCTTTGCGTGTCCCGCGCGCCAGAATCAGGTCGATCCTGCCACGCACTCGTAGGAATTCATTTTTTCCCACTAGAATCTTCGTTGGCGAATCCAATGACCATTCCGGCGCCATGTGTGTCCAATCGGCCGCCAGTCCGGACAATTTCGCTGCTAGACGGTCCGCGATGTAGAGCGCGTTGCTCCAGCCAGACTCCCACCAATCGGGCAAAGGCCGTCCGCAGGCGACACAAAGATCGTGCACCTCATGTCGAAATTGTCGCGCGTGTTGAACGAGGCGGTCGCGAATCTCATCCCCTTCGCAAAGCTCGACAAAAGGATCACCAGTGGTGTGCCGCACGCTGTCTGCTAGCCAGCGGTGCACCCATCGACCGGTGGCAGTCGCCCACGCGTTGCCGTTGTCACGATCGGGATCAACTCCGAGAAAAAGTTGCATCCACTCAATGGCTGGCGATTTCACTGCGGACTCCCATTGCGTTACGCGCAATGTGACTGGTTTTTCCGGCGGTGCGTGCAACGCGAACTCGTACTCGCCGAACGCGCGCTCTAGCCGCCGCATATCGTATGCGTAGCGCGTCCGGCCAACATCGATTGAATCGGTTTTCTGGGCGTCAACCGGTGACCAATCGCCCAACCACATTCGCGTTTGTTCCTCCAGGGCTTGGAGAGTTCGTTGCGAGACTCCTCGACCACGCATCTGAAAGTACAGGCGCGAAAAGAAGTCGGTCGGATTCGCG
>Ga0209474_10000950_pt1 | contig 29415 bp, 25 predicted proteins | sample GraSoiAngelo_145_FD_185902 | JGI IMG/M metagenome (GOLD analysis project Ga0209474, IMG submission 185902) | Grasslands soil microbial communities from the Angelo Coastal Reserve, California, USA - 14_1009_05_20cm (SPAdes) (version 2) | ecosystem: Environmental > Terrestrial > Soil > Grasslands...
CCGCCGCGCACGTCGATCCAGTAGGTGCCGATGCGTGCCTCGTGGCCGCCCAGGCATCGGTCGCCGGCATCGATCTTGTAGACGAGCCGAGTGCCGTCGCGGGAGAAGGAAGGCGCGCGCAAGACACCCCCACTCGCCGCCAGTGTGCGGCTGGACCGGCCATCCATGGCAGCCAGTTTCAACAGACCGCCGCGCTCGTCGTTCCATTCCACATACGCGATCAGCTTGCCGTCCGGCGAGAACGCGGGCTCGAACTCGAGCGATGTGGACTTCGTCAGTCGTACCGGTTGTCCGGCCGGCAGACTCTTTCGCCACAAGCGCCCCAGTGCGTTAAACACCACCGTCCTACCGTCAGGAGAGTAAGCCAGCTGGCGAATGGCGCGAACCTTGAAGATGCTGGGCGCCAGGTCGTGTGAGAAGCGCGGCGGTAGGGTAATGCGGTGTCGTGCCTTGACCCGGAAGGGAATCTCGGCGACCGCCGCCGTGATCATGTCGATCTTCCAGAGCTTGCCTTTCGCCCAGATGACGACGTGCCGACTGTCGCTGAACCACCCGTACTGCGGGTAGTAGATACCCTGCCAGATGAAGTCTGCCTGGGAGTCGCGATCGAGACCGTCGTAGATGGGGCGCTGCTCTCCGGTCTGCAGGTCGTATAGAAACAGGACGGTCTTGGCCTGCACGCGGCGGATGAATGCCAGGTGCCAGCCATCGGGCGCCAGTTCAGGAGTGGTCGCGCTGCCAAACCCCTTGATGAGCTCTTCGGTCGTGCCGCTGCGCAAGTCACGCCGCATGATGGCGTAGTTGATGTGGTTAGCATCGATATACACCACGGAGCGGGTGGGCGGGCTGACCTTCTCCGTGTAATAGAGGTAGCGCCCGTCTCGCGAGAATTGCGGCTCGTGGACGTTTTCTCCGTTGGCAGGCGCGGGGACGAGAAGCCGACCGCTACCGCCGGCAAGAGCGAACAGTCGCAGTTCCGAGGCGTGGAGCTTGTCATCAGTGGAAAAAAGCCGGGCCGCGGCAATGAAGGCGCCATTCGGCCCCCAGGTGGGCCCCGTCAGGGAATTCACGGTCTCGGCGGTGATCGGGTGGGCATCCGAGCCGTCGACGTTCGATACCCAGACATTGTCGCCACCACTGCGGTCACTGATGTAAAGGAGCCTCTTGCCATCGGGGCTGAAGCGCGGATCGCGTTCCATGGACGACCCACCATGAACGAGTCTCGCTTCGCCGCCTGCCGCTGGCAGCGTGTAGAGGTCGCCCAGGAGATCGAACGCGAGCGTCTGCCCATCGGGGCTGACATCGACGCTCATCCACGTTCCCTCGGTCACGGTGAACTCCGCGTCGACCGTGGGTTGACCGGTGTTCTCGACGTCCCAGGCATCCCGTGCGGCCCACCCCGGGGCAGCGGCTACCCCGAGTGCAGCAACGCAGGCAATCCGATGGCTTCGAGGAACCATGGTCCGCTATCTGCCCCCCCACGCTTCGTTCCAGTCGATACCGTTGCGCGGCTGCAGCTCCCAGTAGAAATGGCCGCGCGGCCGGCTGTAATTGCCGATCTCGTCCATGCTGAGCGAGTCGTACAGCCGGCCATTCACCATCGTGTACCGCACGCTGTTCGTATTGTGGATGTCCTCGAGCGGATTTCTGTCGAGAACGATGAGGTCCGCAAGCTTCCCGACCTCCAGCGACCCAATCTGCCGCTCCACGCCCAGCGTGTTGGCAGTGTTGACTGTGGCAGCGTGCAGAATCCGCATGTTGCTCATGCCACCCTGAGAGAGCAGTGCCATCTCCCAGTGCATGGCAAGCCCGGCGATCTCCCCGTGCGAGCCGACGTTGATCACGACCCCGGCATCATCGAGCTTCTTCACCGACCGCGCGACGGAGCGAAAGCCGATGTTCCACAGCTCATCCGCCGCCTGAATCGTTGTCATCGCGCGCGCGTACGGCGGCGCGCCGTAGGGCGTCAGGAGCGGGCTGTATCCACTGAGAGTCTCCTGCACGTAGGCCCGTATCTTCGGGTCCTTCCAGACTTCGGTAGTCTGGTACATGTAGTTCTCGCCGAACAACTCGCCGAAGAGCACGATCAGTGTCGGGGTGTTGTGTAGCTTTGCTCGCGACATAAGTTGCACAAGATCGTCGTAATAGGTGGCCACCGGAAGGCTGTGCTCCAGGTTCGTGTGACCGTCGAGTATTTCCGTAATGTTGTTGTAGAACTGACTCTCGCCTTCAACGTCGACCATGATGCCGGCTTTTCGACCCGCCGCGATCAGCATCTGTCGCGCCTGACGCTGCGGATATCGATAACTCTTGATGATGATGCCGCCGACCGCGGCCTTGTGAGCCATCAGATTCTCCGCATCCTGCAACGACTCGATGGGCACGTAGAAGTGCGAGTTCTGCTGCGAGCGACCCCATATCGCGCTGCCAGTCCCGATCCAGCGGGGGCCAACCGTAAGGCCTGCAATCGTGGTCTCGGTGCTCTCGTAACTCGTGAGATCGTTCGGATACGGGTCGAAGTTCATCGTAACGCCGAACGCCAACGCTGCGTAGCGCGTCGGCTGCTTCTGCGGTGAGACGCCTTCGCCGAAGCAGCAGTCGATGTGTCCGTGGGCGTCGATGAGACCCGGCATGACGGTCATTCCGGTGACATCGACCACCTTGGCCCCAGGTGGGATCGACACCGTTCCACTCGCGCCGACTGCCGTAATGCGATTGTCGGTGACGACCACTGTCCCATCATTGATCACTTCGTCTCCCCGCATGGTGATGATGCGAGCGTGAGTGAAGGCGAGGGAACCCTTCGGGACGTCGCTCTCAGCCTCGAGTCCGACCGAGGCGTATGAAACCACCGGCGATTCGGTGTCGTTCACCCGAGCCCGGTAGAGCTGTGGGCCCAGGAGCCAGTGCAGCGTCGAGGAATCCGCCGACCAGACCAGACCGTATCCTCCCTGATTGGTCAATTTGCGGACCGGTATTTCTTTCGTCCTGGCCGATATCAGCATTGACGATCCGGTCTCGACGTAGGGCGCGACGTAGTACTGCTGACGCTCGCGAAATGCGATCCAGTGGAAATCCGGGCTCGGTCGCAGCTCCGAGGCATCGGCATCCGGCGTGCGGGCATGCTCACGCCTATCGAGTCCGTCGAGGGTGACGCTTTGCAGGACCTGTGCAGGGCTTTCTCCGGAATAGTCGGTTCGGACGTAGTAGATGCGCTCCCCATCGGGAGAGAACCGGGGCGCATCATCGCCGTCCGCGACGAAGTGACTTCTGCCGCCGCTCACACTCACCCAGTAGATGCCGGGCTTCGCCCAGCCGCCACCACCCATGGAGGTATCCGCTTCCTGGATGCGGTAGACGACGCGGCTTCTATCCGGTGAAAAGCACGGCTGGCGCATTACGCCCGGACTGCTCACGAGAGTACGCGCGCCCGATCCAGTCTCCGAGGCGATCCTGAGCGCACTGCCTCGTTCGTCATCCCATTCCACGTACACCAGTCGCCGGCCGTCGTTCGAGTAGGCGGGCTCGAAGCTGAACGCGGCGCCTGGAGACAGGCGGACGGGCACTCCCGCTGGGAGCTCCTTGCGCCACAGGTGCGCCAGCCCCGTGAAGATCACGGTCTGCCCGTTCGGCGATGCCGCGAGGTTACGTATCGCTCGCACCGTGAATTTATGGGGCTCCAGGTCATGTTCAACGCGGACGGGGTCGGTGATCCGCTGATGTACGGCGACACGGAACGGGATCTCTGTCGCCCTGCCGCTGTCCATGTCCACCCTGTACAGCCTGCCCTTGCCCCAGATCGCAACGTGCCGATTGTCAGGAAACCAGCCAAAATGCGGATAGTAGTTGGCTTGAGCCTCATAGGAGGCTTGCAGGTCGCGATCGAGTCCGTCGTAGATCGCGCGTTGCTCGTTCGTGCCAAGCTCTAAGACGAACAACACGGTCTTGTTCGCAACGCGGCGAACGAATGCGAGTCGCCTGCCATCGGGGGAAATCTGCGGATCGAACGCGCCACCCCAGCTGTCGGCCATCTCCTCGACAGCGCCCGTTTGCAGATCGCGGCGTTTCACGGCGTAGTTGATGTGATTGGCGTCGACGTAGATCTGAAATGTAGGTGCCAGCCTTTCCGTGTAGTAGATATAACGGCCGTCGCGCGAGAGCGCGGGCTCTGCCACATCGCGCTTGTTCGGTGGCGTCGGCACGATAGTTCGGACGCCTCCCAGAAGGTCGAACAACCGCAGATCCGATGTGAATCGCGCGGGATAGCGGCCCTCGATGTATTCCCCGACCACGCTTTCGCCATCTCCGGCCCACGCGATCGCCATCAGGAGGTTTGCTGTCTCATGCGTGATCTGCTGCGCATCCGACCCATCGGGGTTCGACATCCACGCGTTCTCGGCGCCGCTGGCGTCACTGATATAGAGGAGTTTCCGGCCGTCGGGGCTGAAACTCGGCGTGCGCTGCGTCGCCGGTCCGCCATGAATCAGCTTGGCGTCGCCTCCGGTCGAGGGGATCTGGTAGATGCTGCCCAGTAGATCGAACACCAGGCTCTTGCCGTCGGGACTGACGTCGACGCTCATCCACGTTCCTTCGGTCGTCGTGAACGTGATGTCTCGGTACGGTTGACCGGTGTTGGTGACGTCCCAGGCTCCTTCCGAATTCCCCGACAGGCACTGGCTCGCCGTGAACGCCGCGGCGCAGGCGAACGAGGAAACGAGAGCGTGGCGAACCCGGGGCAATCCCTGCATCAGGTCACCTTCAGAACGCGCCCCAGCGGGCGCCGGAGCATCGCGAGCAACACGGTTCCGCTCGCGACCAGGACCATGTGCAGTCCCCAGAATGCAGCGGGTTGCAGTGGCTCATAGAAGCGCGCAAGCCGACCGCTCACGATGCCGCCGACAACAAGGCCCAGGTAATAAGCTCCCGCCATCATGCCATTCACTGCGGCAGGGGCGGCGCGAGTGACGAGCGCCAGCGCGATGGGAGCACCGTAGAGGTACCCCAATGCAGTGAGAAAATGGAACCCGATGGACCACGCCAGGGCGACGTGACCCGCACTCGCGGTCAACTGGCCTGCCATCAGTAGCAGATAGGCGCCGCCGTAGAAAGCGCATCCCATGGCGATCTTGGAGAGATCGCCCGGCTCGGTCGCACGCTGACCCTGGACTTGCCACAGCAGCACGATCAGGGGTGCCAACAAGAGCACGGTCAGGGAATCCAGTGCCTGGAACCACGTGACGGGAATGGTTGCACCGAGTACGCCACGATCGACAAAGTCACGCACCCACAACGGATAAACGTTCCACACCTGCGCCTGCGCCGTCCAGAAGAGTGACGTAATGGCCAGCACGATGAGCAGCGCGAAGAGGATGCGGCCGTCACCGCGTTGTAGTCTCGGACCCTTCTCGCGAAGACGCCCGAGTTGCTCCGGTGGCAGGTGGCGGCTGCCGGCGAGATAGATGCCAATGCTGATGAGCATCCCGAAGCCCGCCACGGCGAAGCCGTAGTGCCAGCTATAGAGCTCCCCGAGGGTGCCGCAAACGAGCGGTGCGGTGAAAGCCCCGACGTTGATGGCGGTTACATAGACGGTGTAAGCGCTGTCCCGCCGCCGATCGTCACGGCCATACAGGTTGCCGACCTGTGCAGCGAGATTTCCCTTGAGCAGTCCCGATCCAGCAACCAGCGCAAGCAGACCCACCAGAAACGCAGCTTCGAAGGCCAGCATGAAATGGCCCGCCGCCATGGTCACCGCACCCGCGAGCACGGCGCGCTTGCGACCGATGAGCCGATCGCCAACGAGGCCGCCGGCTATGGGTGTGAGGTAGACGAGACCCACGTAGAGCCCGAAGACAGAAGAAGCGAGGACCTGGACGGACATCGGTCCGAAGAGCCCCTCAAGAGCCCCGCGCAACACGCCGATTCCCGCCACATGCTCGATCGTGCCAGGCCGCAGCAGGTGCCCGGTCATGTAAAGCATGAGCAGTGCTTGCATGCCGTAGAAGGAAAAACGCTCCCACGCTTCAGTGAAGGCTATATAGGCCAGTCCACGCGGATGTCCGAGGAAGTCGCTGTTGACCGCGGGTGACCCGCTCTGGGCAGCGGACTCCGTAAGTGCGGTCATGGGGTTCCTTTCGATGCCTGCGGAGCGGAGTCAGCCCGTGCAGATGCACGTTCTGGCCCCCGTCGCGCCAACCAAAGACCCGTGCCCAGCGCGATCATCGCGACGAGCAGGATTCCAATGACTCCCACAAGACAGCGACCCGCGATTCCACCGATCTGGCCCGTATGAACGGGATAGAGAGCATCAACGAAGCGCCTTGCAAGCGGTCTTATCGAGCCGCGTCCGCCGACGATCTCGCCATTCGCCTGACTGACGAACAGGGTCGTGGCCCCCCAAATGCGTGTCATCTCGCCTCTCGCGCGAAGACGAATCCGGTACCACGGCTCGCCGCCGCTCGGGAAAGCGAGCGCCGATAGGGTGGCGCCGGGGTATTCACGAAGCGCGAGAGCGAGTGCTGTGCCCGGACCGACCCGCTTCTGCGCCCCGGCGGCAGCGGAGCCAAGCCGCACATGGGCGGCGGGCGGCGCTATCACCGCATGGAGAACCTCCTCGACTCCATCCTCGAAGGCGAGCAGCACGCCCGCTGCGACCACGGCTGCTGCGGGCAATGCAAGCCACAGACCGAGCAGGCGATGCCAACCCTGGAGTCGCCCCGCGGTCGGACCGCGTGGCGCGGCGAGCATGGACCGTTTCCACATCCCCTTCCTGGGCCACGCGAGTCGCAGTCCGAACGCGAGGTTGCCAAGCAGCACAAGGCCACTGAGGCCGATGATCCAGGCGCCCGTATCGCCTGCAAAGAGGTTCTCGTGAATAGTCGAGAGCGTATTGAAGATTCCACCGCCGGATACGAGTGCATCGGCGGCTACGTCACGGAGAATCCGCCCGGCCCCATCGACACGCATCGTTCGGGCGGAGCCGGCTGCATCGGAATAGAAGATATCGAAACGATCCGCATCGTTGCCGGAGGCCCACATCGATGACACACGAGCATGTCGGCTTTCGATGGCGTCGATCCGCGCGCCCAGCGCCACCGGGTCAGCCGGGCTCGCAGGCCCCGGGAGCGTCGCATCATCGAGTTCCCAGCGGAAAACGACCGCAACTCCGGTGAGCGCCTGTGTCAACCACAACACCCCCAGAGCCAATCCCAACCAGCGATGGACCGCCTTGATCATCCGCTTATCGCAGCGCTTCCACGACGGAGTTGAAGAAGTCGTTGTCCACGATCGCTTCGGCACCCTTCGGCTTCGAACGCGAGCTCCACACCACGATGACGATCTGCCGACGCGGATTTACGTAAATGAATTGACCGAAAATTCCCCTGGCACTCAGCGCCTCATCGTCATAGCTGCCGCCCCTGTCCGGCACCGGCCACCACATGTAGCCGTAGTCGGTGCGCTTTCCGCCCACCTGCCTCGGCGCCCCGCAATCGCGCACCCAGCGTTCGGGAAGGGCGCGGTCACCGTCGATGACTCCGTCATTCATCACGAACAGACCGAATCGCCCATAGTCGCGCAGGGTCGCACTGATTCCGCTCCCCGCTACCTCGAGTCCCTGCGGCGCCTCGAGCCACCAACTGGCGTCGGCCTCCATTCCGACTTTCGACCAGATCTTCTCGCACAGGTAATCGCTAACCCAGCGGCCGGTGGCCGCACGCAATAGCGCACCGATCACGTGCGTCTCGCCCGTGCTGTAGTTCCAAAGCGTACCCGGCTCGGCTACCCTCGGCTGATTCGCGATGTACCTCAGTATGGCCCCCGGCTCCTGCCGAATCTGCAGCTCGAGCATCTGTCGACGTTCGGAGCGCGGATCGGTGTGTGCGTCATCCCATCGCACCCCGGACGTCATCTGCAGCAGGTGACGAATGGAGACGCCTTCATACGCGGTACTGCGCAGCTCTGGCAGATAGGCAGTGAGCGGATCCTCAACGCTGCGGATCGATCCGTCGTGAATGGCTGCCCCGACCAAGATCGTACTAACCGACTTGGCCATCGACATCGACAGCCACCGTGTCGTCTCGTAATTGCCGAAATCGTGGTGCTCGAACGAAATGCGTCCGCTCTTCAGTATGAGAAGACTCGCCACTCGGTTGCGCGAGAGGTAGTCGAAGAGATCGTAGGTTTCCGAGCGTGAGGGGATGGGTACATCAGGCGACAGGGGTTCCGCGCTGGCTAGTCGTCGCACTTCCGCACCGCGCCGCACGGTGCGCGTAGCGAAGAGGCGATGTGTGTTGCGGAACACATCAACTTGCACCGACGGCAACAGTCTGCCCTCATAGAGCTTGCGGATGAGTTCCGGGTCACTTCGCACGTGACTCTCGAATCGCTTCTCGCTCTGTTCACCGGTCAAGGCAATCTCCAGCCTGGTCCGCCAGCGACTTGGTAGGAACCTGTATACCCCCCAATGAAGTGGCTGCGGTTGCCTACCGAGCAGCCTGCGGTGTGCTGCGGTCACCAGCGACAGAAGCAGTCCTCGAGGAGCAGATCCTCGGAAAAAACGCCTCCGGTCGTCTATACGAAAAACGCGAGTTCGAGCCCGTTGTAGCCTGGTGCGTAGCACGCACCACGGGACGGACTCTTGGCATCTTCCGGACTGTGCCATGAGCTGCGATGCTCACAACCATGCAGGATGAGCGACTCCTGTACGCCCCCGAAGCGTATTCAGCCGCGGACCCCTGGGCCATCGTGCGCCGATATCCGTTCGCGCTGCTCATCACGTGCGGTCCCTCAGGCATGCTCGCGACTTCGATTCCGATTCTTCCCGAGGCCGACGGTGCGCGAGACAGGATGATCGGTCACATGGCTCGGGCGAACCCGCAGGCCTGCGCCATGGTCGTCGGCCAGAGCGCGCTTGCTATTTTTTGCGGGCCGCACGCTTACATCTCGGCGAGTTGGTATCGCGAAAGGCTGACCGTGCCCACGTGGAACTACGTCTCGGCCCACGTGCGCGGCACACTCGAGCCCATCGACGACCCGGCACAACAGCTGGCCATCCTGCGCCGGACTGCCGCCGTTGTGGAAGGGGCCAATGATTCGTCGTGGACGCTCGAAGATGCCCCGCCCGGCCGTGTGGATACCCTGCTGCCAAGGATTCGCTCATTTCGACTCACGGTTGGGCGGATCGAAGGCGTGACGAAGCTTAGCCAGACTCATCCCGCGAGCGACCGCAGACGTGTGATCCAGCGGTTGCTGGCCCGAGGGGGCGAAGGCGATGTTGAAATCGCGCAGCTGATGGCAGGTCTGTCGATCGAGAACGATTGTCCTTAGGCTTGAGCAGTCCGAAGCCGCACCTTACCGTCCAAGTCAAGCGCTCCCGTATCGACTCTGCGCGGGGAGCGGATGAGGAGATCTGGCTCGAGAGGCCTATGCGGCCTATGCGGCGCTATCGACCCCGGGGTGGGTTATGCGCGACCTCCGCCGCCACTTGTTATCGACAGTCAGGCATGCGGCCATAAGGCCATAATGCATCGCGCGGAAGAGCAACGGATTGCGTATCCGTCTGCACGACGGGCAAGTTGCTGTTTGTCTAGGGCGCAGGGCGCGGCACCTCTACGCCGTGCAATTTCAGTGCAGCATTTGATACAGATTCTCCGCTGATCCTTATCTCGTGGCCTGTCCCCGTCATGACGCCCGCAGGTTGGCTACCGAGGACTCGATGCTGTGGTGCTCGCCGCAACGAGTATGCAACGGCGGTGCGAATCGCGACCGCCCGAAATGCGAACCTGTTCCGGACCACACCCAGGATCTCAGCTGCATTGTGGTGCGCGCTTATAAGCGCAGCTGCGAACACGTGGATCCCGTGATCAAGATTGGCAGAAGGTCTACCTTCCTACCTTCTGCGCTTATCATGCGCTTACAGCGGGCCGGCCAATCTAGGCGGCGACCGCTATCAGTCTGATTCTATTGGTGGAAAGGGAGGGACTCGAACCCTCGACCCCGGCATTATGAGTGCCGGGCCGAAGGATCGGGCTCTCGCCGCTTAGTGATAGGTACCTGATTGTAGGCACATCTTTTTACCACGGATCTGCTGGACGGGACGGCGTAGCAGCCATTTGGGTACCAAAGAGCACGGTTGGGCACAGGAGGATCACGCGAAATTCACGCGCGCTCGTGCGGCCCGGGGAGGATTTGATCCCTTTGGAGGCGACTGGCCCTGTACGTGGAGCGGGGCGTGAAGCCCAGGCGGATCGATGCCGCGACGTGGCGTTCCCTCATGGTGGCCGAGGTTCTGTCTGACTTTCGACCTCGTAGGAGCGTATCTCGCTTGGCTTCTGGGGTTCCCAAGAGTTTGGCGAGGTCTAACCGGTGGTCCAGCCGCAGGGAAGATAGTGACTGATCCGAAGGCGGCAGTGACCGGCGAGTCGATGATTAGGGCGCCGAAAGCTGCCGTTCGTCACCGGCCACAGGGTCGAAAGCACCGGCTGCCGAAGCGCGGCAGCCATAACCGGCCGATCATTCATTCTGTTGGATCTTCCGGAGAGCGTTCACTCGAGGTCCATGGGTCGGGCGGTCTACTCACCTGACGAACGCAAGCGACGGCTGTGCTGACGCCGCCGACGCAGAATCCAGGAGTCGGGTTCGCACTCCTTCCTCGGCGCTGTCTTTTTTCCGCGCGGTTCAATAAGCAGTATACTTGCCAAGCCACGCACTGATGGAGTCGGCAGGATGAAGAAGGTACTGATCGGCTTGTCACTTTTGGCTGTCGCGGGAGTCGCTCTCGCTGCGCACGCGGGACTGTGTCCGTTCTGCCTGTTCTGATAAGTACACTCCCACGACATTTCGACAACGCCCCGCTCCCCGGGGCGTTTATGTTTCTGGGCTACCAAAATTCAGCTGATATAACGCGGCGGCGCGGTTACCGCGGGCCCAGTCGGCACGGCCTGTCGTGCAATCCACGTCACCGCTCACCGGCTGCCCTGCGTGCCGCAGCACGATTGATTGGCCTGTACCGGGGGACAGGGAACCGACCCGTACGAACAGAACACGCAGCAGTCCCCCGCCTTGGGCCGCAGCAGCGCACCGCAGCCTGCACAGTCGTAGAAGTAGATGCACGCATCCGTCGGCATGCTCTCACGCGAGATATGTCCACAGTTCGGACAGGTCAGTTCGGAGGTCGTGATCAGCGGCTCTGAGCCGGCACGGGCTCGGCGAGATCCGCCGAACGCTCCCAACGCCTTGCCGAGCAACGAGCTCGAAGTCGTTGCCTTATCGAGCGCGTCTTCGGCGGGCAGAGACTTGACTCTGTAGCTATTTGGCAGCGCGGCGTTGAGCGTATCAATCGCAACCGGAACTTCGCTTTCGATCCTCGCGACGCCTTTCGAGTATTCCACACGCACCTTGCTTACGCCGGAGACTGTTGTGAGCGCCTGTTCGACATGATGGGCGCAATCCCTGCAAGTCATGCCAGTGACAGCCAGTGTGGTGGTCTCGGTCATTTCCCCGCGTCTTTCACCGGTGTTGAGGGATAGCCGGCGTCTGTGGTGGCGCGAGTGAGGGCTGACACTGTGGTCTTGGTGTCGTCGAACACGACTGTCGCCTGCTTGCGCTCAAGGCTCACGCTGACTTCGGTCACGCCCGGCACACGAGATAGTGCCGTCTTGACCGTAATCGGGCACGCGGCACAGGTCATTTTGGCCACCGACAGAATGACGGTTTGGGGAGCAGCCCAGCCGGGTCCGGCAACGAGGGTAGCGAGTACGATGGATGCGAGCAGCTTGTTCATGGGCACTCCGAATCAGTAGAAGAAGGGAAGGACGTGGGGAAAGGCGAGCGCGACCAATACCAGTGCCCCCACAATCCAGAAGAGAACCTTGTAGGTTCGACGCACCTGCGGGATCGCGCAGACCTCGCCTGGCTTGCACGCCGTCGCGGGACGGAAGACGCGCCTACCGGCAAAGAACAGCCCCACCAGAGCCGCGCCAATGAAGATCGGGCGATAGGGTTCCAGCATCGTCAGGTTACCGATCCAGGCACCGCTGAAGCCGAGCGCGACCAGCACCAGCGGGCCGAGGCAGCAGGTCGATGCGAGGATCGCGGCGAGGCCGCCGGTCATCAGCGCGGCGCGGCCGCTCTGCGGTGCGGACATGGGGCTGGCTCCTTTTGGATCTTCAGCGGTCGGCGTACTCTATTCCCGTACTTAAGTACGGAGTCAATATGGCTGAGCGATACACCATCGGCACCCTGGCGCGGCAGGTGGGCGTCAACGTGGAAACCATCCGCTACTACCAGAGGCGTGGCTTGGTCCAGGAGCCGGCGAAGCCATTCGGCGGTATCCGCCACTATGCGCAGGCACACGCCCGACGGCTGCGCTTCATTAAGGAGGCGCAGAGGCTTGGGTTCAGCCTGGATGAAGTCGGCGAGTTGCTATCACTGGAGGACGGCCTGCATTGCCGCGAGGTGGAGGAGATCGCCGGCCAAAAATTGGTAACAGTGCGTGAGCGGATGGCGCAACTGAGTAAGATCGAAAAACTGCTGGCGGTACTTGTCGGGCAATGTCACGGCAACAGGGGGAAGGTTCGGTGCCCGCTCATCGCGTCGTTGGAGAGCGCGACGGCGTGATGACCCGCTGCGGTAGGGGGATTTCTCGTCCCAAAGCCGCTGCCCCATGGTTAATGCGATTGCCGCCGTCAAAACTGCCCTGAATCGCCAGTTGACCAGCTACCAACTCACCGCCCTAAGGCGCAGGGCATTGGCAATCACGGACACCGACGAGAAGCTCATGGCAAGGGCCGCAACGAGGGGGCTCAGCAGCCAACCCGTCAGGGGGTACAGCATCCCCGCCGCAAGTGGAATCCCCAGGGCGTTGTAACCGAAGGCAAACAGCAGATTCTGATGGATGTTCCGCACGGTGGCCTCGCTCAACTCCCGGGCACGAACGATTCCACGCAAATCGCCCCTGACCAACGTGATCTGCGCGCTTTCCATGGCAATGTCGGCTCCAGTCCCCATGGCGATACCGACATCGGCCTGAGCCAGAGCGGGGGCGTCATTGATGCCGTCGCCCGCCATCGCGACCCGATGGCCGTCCTTCTGAAGCTTGGCAATGACGTCCGCTTTGTCGGTTGGGCGTACTTCCGCGATGACCTCATCAATGGGCAGCCCCGCCGCCACCGCCTGCGCCGTCGTGCGGCTATCTCCGGTGAGCATCACGAGGCGCAAGCCGAGTGTCTTGAGTGCCTGAAGGGCCTGGGGCGTCGTTTCCTTGAGAGGATCGCCGACGGCAACGACCCCCGCGAGTTGCCCATCGATGGCCAGGGAGATCGTGGACTGCCCGCTCCGGCGCAGGCTCTCGCTACGTTCCTGCGCGGGACTAATATCAGCGCCTACGGCGTGCATCAGCGCCGGGTTGCCGAGGGCCAGGCGCCGCCCGTTCCACGTGCCGGTCACGCCCTGACCGGTGACGGAATTGAACTGTGCAACCTCGACGGGTGTAACGCCACGCGAGACCGCTCCTTCCACAATCGCCCGAGCTAAGGGATGCTCGCTCGAGCGCTCAAGACCCGCGGCGAAGGCAAGGACGACCGTCTCGTCAACCGCCCCGAGCGCGATGACCTGAGTCAGCGCCGGCCGGCCGCGTGTGAGCGTTCCCGTCTTATCAAGAACGAGAGTGTCGATGTCGCGGAGAGACTCGATCGCTGCGGCGTCGCGGAAGAGCACGCCCAACCGGGCGGCACGACCACTGGCGACCATGATGGAAATAGGCGTCGCGAGTCCCAGGGCGCACGGACAGGCAATGATGAGCACGGCGACCGCGTTCACCAGGGCGTAGGCGAGGCGCGGCTCTGGGCCGATGAACCACCACCCAAGGAAGGTAGCGATCGAAATGGCGATGACTGCGGGGACGAACCAAGCAGCAACCTGATCGGCGAGTCTTTGTAAGGGTGCGCGCGAGCGTTGCGCTTGACTGACCAGCGCGACGATTTGCGACAGCAGGCTATCCGCTCCCACGTGCTCGGCCTCGATCACCAGCGCGCCAGTCTGATTGACCGTTGCGCCCACGACGCGATCGCCGACACGCTTCTCCACCGGCAAGGGCTCTCCGGTGAGCATCGACTCATCGACGCTCGATTGACCGCTCACGACGCGACCATCAACCGGAATCTTTTCCCCGGGTCGAACGCGCACCCGATCACCGGCCGCGAGGGCCTCGAGCGGGACGTCGTCCTCCTCACCTCCGGCGGCAATGCGACGCGCCGTCTTGGGAGACAGCTCAAGGAGCTGCCGGATGGCGGCGCTGGTGCGCCCGCGCGCGGCGAGCTCCAGCCATTCACCCAGGAGCACGAGCGCCACGATGATCGCCGCAACCTCGAAATAAACGCCGACCATTCCGTGTGCATCGCGCATGTTCGTCGGGAACACCCCGGGAAAGTAGGTCGCGATCACGCTGTAGCTAAATGCGACGATCACTCCCAGCCCAATCAGCGTGTACATGTTGGGCGTTCCGTGCACGACCCCGAGCCAACCGCGGCGGTAGTACGGCACGGCCGCCCAAAGGACAACGGGCGCGCTGAAAAACAGCTCCAATAGTCGCAGCGTCCACGCGATCCCAGGACTGATGGGCTTTCCGAGTAAGTGTGGCCCCATGGCGATCAGCATGACCGGCAGTGCCAGCGTCAGCGCGAACCAAAACCGTCGCCGCACACGGCGGGCTTCGCTATCGTCCTCACTCCCGCTCGGTAACAATGGCTCAAGGGCCATGCCGCATATCGGACAATGCCCGGGGCCGATCTGCCGTACTTGAGGGTGCATGGGACAGGTGTAGATCGCATCCGTAGCCATCCCGGCGGGCAGAGACACCCGAGCCTGCCGTGCATCGTTCCCAGACGCGTGAGGCGCGTTGTTCGCGGAATGCCTGTGCGAATCATTGTGCCGTGGGTTCACTTTTTGTCCTCAGTTGCAAGCGCTCGTAGTTCAAAGAGCGCGCCCGGACGCAGCCCTTTCGCCTGCTCCGGTCGCTTGCCTAAGGATTTCCCCGGCTTCTTTGAGCACGTATAGCCCAATCCCGAACCCGACAACTAAATCAACGATTTGCAATCCCGTTGCGGCGACAATCGCGCCCGAGACGAAAACAGCAATGTTGGCGAGCACGTCCGCGCGCGTGCAGATGTAGCTCGCGCGTAAATGGACCTCTCCGTCTCGGAATTTTGCAAGCCGCATGAGCACGTAGAGGTTCACGGCAAAGGACACGGCGGAATAACCCATCATCACGAGCCCTATCGGTTCGCTGCCGAAGAACCAGCGCCTCACTACTTCCGCGATGATGCCGGCACCCAGCAGGACCAAAACTCCGCCACTCCAACGCGCCGCGTTCTTTTTGAATTTCAGCCCACGTGAAACAGCCATTAGTGCAAGCCCGTAGGCGATCGCATCGGTCAGCATGTCGAGCGCGTCGGCTAACAGGCCGGTCGACTGCGCCAAAACACCTGCCACGGTACCGATCACGAACATGGCGGCATTGAGCGACAGCGCCGCCCGTAACGTCTTGCGCTCTGCGTCCGTCTTAGCAGACCTATGCGGGCACTCGCAGGCCATACCAGTTGTCCTCCGCGCAGTGGCTATCCGGTGACTTCAGTCGTCCCAGGCCCGCCGATTCAGGTCGGATGAACGGGACGGTGGGTTCGACCGGGCATCGCATCGATTCGTCGGCCTTGTAACTCCTCGTATGATCCGTCTGCGGGGGTCGTACGTGTGATCGGAAAGCCGCTCACCGCGACGGCACCCACAAGGGACGACGCAGCAGCAAGTACGCCGCGGGAACGGCCAGCATCGACAGGAGCGGCGCGGTAAGCATGCCGCCAACCATCGGCGAGGCAATGCGCCGCATGATCTGCGAGCCCGTCCCGCTACCCGTCGCGAACCACAACGTGCCCGGGGCCTGCACCTACGTCCCGCAAGAAGGGCGCAAGAAGATCAACGGCGGCAAGGGGGGATCGAACAGCCAACATTGGCACTACGCCCGGGGCGATGCTACCCTTCGCGGTGTCGGGTGTTGAACGATTTCCCGTCATTGGAGTCGATAGGTCACCCTTCGGGACTCCCTCGCTGACGATATGTTGCACCGCGTCCTCAGTCTGTCGATCCTCGGTGTAGGACTGCTATTCGCAGGGCTCCCGGCGGTGGCGTGTGCCCGCGACACTCCGATCCAGGACTGCTGCCCGTTCGGGCCCGGGCAGCCGTGCCGCGGCCAGGGCCCTGGGATCGCGATCGCGAATCCAACGCAAGGCGTTTGTTGCGTGTCCGGGGAACGGGTGGCATCCAGCCTCGTCGCGTCCGCTCCATCAAAGACCGCCGGGAAACACCCACTTCGCGGGAATCCACCGGCGCTTGCCAGTTCCCTGGCGGTCGTCGACCGCCACGCGATGTCCGCCGCCGCCGTGGCCGCCGACATACGTCCCTTCCACCCCTCGGGCTCTTCGCTCTACCTGAGCACTAGCCGACTCCGCTTGTAGGGGCCGCCTCGCGATCGGGCCGCGTTGTTGCCCGCCTCCAGGATCCACGATCGAATCGTCGTGCATTCGCGCGCGACTGCCGTGCATCGGCACCGCGGCGCCGAGTCACGCGTTCTCGACGCAGCGATCCCGTAGGCCGCTAGCCCCATCAACGCCCGGACCGCATCTGACAGCCCTCAGTCGGAGCCTCGATGTGCCTTTCACCAACATCACTGGAACGGAGATGACCATGAAAACGCTTGCATCAATCCTTCTACTTGCCGCGGGGCTCGCGTCCGCTCACGCAGTATCAGCCGCCGCTGATGCGTCGCTCGCGAAGCAGATGGAAGAATGCTTCCGCCAGCACGCTCATCTGATGGATAAGCCGGCGGTTAGAAACGTGCGGGCGTGCTGGATGGCGCATGCCTACCTGATGGAGCGCCACTAGCCACTGATAGCTGTGCGAGGTGCGGCGGGACCGGCTCGGTATTTCGTCACTTAGCGGCCCCTGATGCCCCGGAAAGCTCGTTTGCTTCCGGCAGTCTTAGCGTGGTGGCGGGCGCCCCTGGTTTGCTTGTGATTCGGGAGAACGTTATGTGTCGATCGACACGGATACTGGTTACGGCCGCATGGGTTTGCGCCGCCGTCGTGGCGCACGCCCAGGACCCCAACCCCTCGAGCGCGCCCACAGCAGGGCGCGCTCTGGGACTGGATGAGGCCGTGCGTCTCGCCGTTGATAAACAACCGCTGTTGGAGGCGCAGTCGGCTGCGGTCGCCAGCGCGCACCAGCGAGCGGTGGCGGACGCTCAACTGCCCGATCCCAAGCTTTCCTTCGGCGTACAGGACTTTCCTATCGACACCCGGACTGCCTACAGCCTGCGGAAGGACGACTTTACGATGACGACCGTTGATTTGATGCAGGACTTCCCGCGTGCCCAGAAGCGTCGCCTGCGCGGCGAGCGCGGGCAGCGCGAGGCTGAGATGACCGAGCAGGAGTTGGAAGCGCTGCGCCTGTCGATCCCGCGCGATGCGGGGCTCGCCTGGGTGGATGTCTGGTGGCCGGAGCGTGCCATGGAGTTGGCGCGCGCCACCGCCCGCGATGCTGACTTGCAGGCCCAGGCGGTGGAGATCGCCTATCGCACCGGCCGGGCGACCCAGGCTGACGTGTTGGCGGCGCGCGTGGACTTCCAGGTCGTGGGCGATGAAGTCGCCGACTGGGCGCAGCGAGCTGAACAGGCGCGCAACGCGTTGTCGCGCTGGATTGGCGCGGACGCCGAGCGACCCATACACCCCGAATTGCCGGCGTGGGCTCCGCCGCCTGATCTGAATGCTCTGCTGGCCCGTGTGCGCACCCACCCGCTGCTCAACAGCGCGGAGAAGCAAGTCGAACTCGCGCAGGCGGAGGTCGGACTAGCGCGCACCGCGTACAAACCCGACTGGAGCGTGGGACTCGAGTATGCCTTCCGGTTCCAGCGCTCCGATTTCATCGGTGTGAAGTTCACGATGGATCTGCCGATTTTCACCGCCAACCGCCAGGACCGCGGCCTTGCCGGCAAGCTGAAGGAAAAGGATCGCGCTGAGCAGCTTCAAGAGGACGTTTGGCGGCAACAGGCGGCGCTGGCCCACCAGAGTCTTGCGAATTGGTTGCGCTTGCGCGAGCGCCTGATGCGCTACGAACAGGAGATCCTGCCGCAGAGCACCCAGCGCCTCGAGGCCGCGCGTCTGGCATGGCAATCCGGTCAGGGCACGCTCGTTGCGGTGCTGGATGCGCGGCGCGTGGATCTGCAGAACCGTCTGAAACGGCTCGAGCTGGAGCGAGATACGGCCATGAATCGCCTGAATTTGCAGTATCTCGCCGGAGAGCAACCGTGAAGAAGTCCACCCTCATTGTGCTCGTGATCGCCGCGGGCGCCGCCGTGGGCGGCTGGCTGCTGACTCATCGCGGAGCGAGCCCGGGGGTGAATGCCACCGCGCAGGGGAAAGGTCGGGTGCTGTACTGGTACGACCCGATGCGTCCCGAACAGCATTTCGACAAGCCGGGAAAGTCGCCTTTCATGGATATGCAGTTGGTGCCCATGACGGCGGACGAGGCAGGCGGGCATCAAGAAGGGACGATCTCGATCGATCCGCGGATGGCGCAGAACCTCGGCATCCGCACGGCGCCGGTTGAGCGAGGGACACTCGCTCAGGAGGCGCGCGCAACAGGGAGCGTCATGGCCAACGAGAGTCGCATCCAGGTTGTGCAGTCACGCGCCGCCGGATGGGTGGAGCGATTGCAAGTGCGCAAAGTCGGCGATCCGGTGAGGAAGGGGCAGCTCTTGGCTGAAGTCTATTCGCCCGATCTGCTGGCGGCGCAGCAGGAGCTTCTGCTGGCGCTACGCTCGGCGGGCGAGCACCCGGGTGCGGGCAGTCTGGTGGAGGCCTCGCGTTATCGCTTGTCATTTCTCGGCATGAGCGACACGCAAATCGCGCAGATCGAACAGAACGGCCACGCCCAACGGCGAGTGGCGTTCTATTCGCCCATCAACGGCGTCGTGACCCAACTCGGGGTACGGGAAGGCGCGCAAGTGAGCCCCGGCATGAATCTCTTCAATCTGGTGGACCTTTCCACCGTCTGGGTGACCGCAGAGATCACTGAAGCCCAGGCGGCCTGGATCGCCAACGGCCAACCGGCCGAGGTGCGGTTCGCGGCCCTGCCAGGCCGGGTTTTCAAGGGCTCGGTGGACTACGTGTACCCGGAGCTCATGGCGGAGACTCGCACGCTCAAGGCACGCATTGTGCTGGACAATCCTCGACTCGAACTCAAACCCGAAATGTACGCCACCGTCACGGTGAGGAGCGGCACGAAGCGAGACGCGCTACTGATCCCCAGCGAAGCTTTGATCAGGACCGGCACGCGCAGCGCAGTCATTGTCGCTGAAGGCGAAGGCCACTTCCGCCCCGCGGACGTCACGGTCGGAGACGAGACGGATGGGAAAGTCGAGATCCGTAGCGGGCTGCAAGAGCACCAGCAGGTCGTGGCCTCCGGGCAGTTCCTCATCGACTCGGAAGCCAATCTGCGCGGCGCACTGGGCCGCCTGACGCCTCCCGAGAACGAATCACCCGCGGGTGCGATGAGTGGGGAGCGCAGCGGGGACGAGCACCCCGCTCCCTCGATGAAAAGCATGGAAGGGATGTCGATCAAGAAGGAGCCATCCGCCGGCGACGCAAAGACAACCCCAGAGAAACGCCGATGATTGCCGCTCTCATCCGCTGGTCTATCCACAACCGCTTCCTCGTGCTGATGGCCACCGTGATGGTCAGCGCCTGGGGCGTCTATTCCATGCTGCAAACCCCACTGGATGCGATTCCCGATCTTTCCGACGTGCAGGTGATCATCAAGACCACCTACCCCGGCCAGGCGCCGCAGGTGGTGGAGGACCAGGTCACCTATCCGCTGGCGACCACGATGCTCTCGGTGCCCGGTGCCAAGGTGGTGCGGGGGTATTCGATGTTCGGCGACTCCTTCGTCTACATCTTGTTCGAGGACGGCACCGATCTGTATTGGGCGCGCTCGCGCGTACTCGAATATCTCTCTCAAGTGCAGGGCCGGCTGCCACCGAGCGCTAAGTCGGCGTTGGGTCCGGACGCCACCGGGGTCGGCTGGGTCTATGAGTACGCGTTGGTGGATCGCACCGGTAAGCACGACCTGGGGCAGTTGACAGCGCTGCAGGACTGGTTCCTGAAGTATGAGCTCAAAACCGTACCCAACGTCGCGGAGGTCGCCACCATTGGGGGTTTCGTGCCGGCCTACCAGATCGTGCTGAACCCAGACCGCATGCGCGCCTTCCGCATCCCGCAGAGTCAGATCGTCGAGGCCGTGACCAGGGCCAACAACGAGACCGGCGGTTCGGTGCTCGAGCTGGGCGAAGCGGAGTACATGGTGCGGGCGACCGGCTATCTCAAGACGCTGGATGATTTCCGCTCCGTGCCCCTGGGACGTGGCCCCGAAGGCACGCCCATCCTGCTGAAGGACCTGGCCTGGGTTCAGCGTGGCCCCGAGATTCGGCGGGGTATTTCGGAACTGGATGGCGCCGGCGAGGTGGTGGGCGGCGTCATCGTGATGCGCTTCGGCAAGAACGCGCTGGAAACGATAGACGCCGTCAAAGCCAAACTGGAAACACTCAAGAAGGGACTGCCGCAGGGGGTCGAGATCGTGCCGACCTACGACCGCTCTGACCTCATCCTGCGCGCGATTGACAACCTCAAGGGTAAGCTGATCGAAGAATTCATCATCGTAGCGCTGGTGTGCGCGGCGTTCCTGTTCCACTTGCGCTCTTCGTTGGTGGCTATCGTCACCCTGCCGCTGGGCGTGCTCATGGCCTTCATCGTGATGCGCTATCAGGGCGTCAACGCCAACATCATGTCCCTCGGCGGTATCGCCATCGCTATCGGCGCCATGGTGGATGCGGCCATCGTCATGATTGAGAACGCTCACAAGCACCTGGAACGATGGCGCCATGAGAACCCGGACCGCGATCCAGATGCCGCACAGCAGATGGAATTGATCGGCACCGCCGCCTCCGAGGTCGGACCCGCGCTGTTCTTCAGTCTGCTGATCATCACGCTGTCCTTCGTGCCGGTCTTTACGCTGGAGGCTCAAGAGGGACGACTGTTCTCGCCGCTGGCCTTCACCAAGACCTATTCCATGGCGGCCGCGGCGGGTCTATCGGTGAGCTTGGTCCCGGTGCTGATGGTCGCGTTTATCCGCGGCCACATTCGCGACGAATTGCAAAATCCCCTGAATCGAGCATTGATCGCCGCCTACCGACCCGCCATCGCCTGGGTCATGCACCGTCCATGGCTGACGCTCGGCATCGCCGTGCTCCTGTTGGCCGCGACGGCGTATCCGGCGCTGCGTATCGGCAGCGAGTTCATGCCACCGCTCAACGAGGGCACACTGCTCTACATGCCCACGGCGTTGCCCGGCCTGTCCGCCGGCAAAGCGGCCGAATTGCTGCAGCAGACGGATCGCCTGATCAAGCAGTTCCCGGAAGTCAAGAGCGTGTTCGGCAAGGCCGGCCGCGCTGAGACCGCCACCGATCCTGCGCCGCTGGAAATGTCCGAAACGACGATCGAGTTCAAGCCTGCGAAGCAATGGCGGGCGGGCATGACGATTGAGAAGCTGACCCGGGAGCTGGACGCTGCCTTGCACATCCCCGGCTACTCCAATATCTGGGTGCCACCCATTCGCAACCGTATCGACATGCTGGCCACCGGCATCAAGAGCCCCGTGGGCATCAAGGTCGCGGGCCCCGACCTGAACGTGATCGAGCGCGTCGGCGGCCAGATCGAACAATTGATCAAGACCATTCCCGGGACGGCTTCAGCGTTCTCTGAGCGCGTCACAGGGGGGCGGTACATCGAGGCGAAGATCAATCGGTTGGCAGCCGCGCGCTACGGATTCAACATCGCGGACGTGCAGGATGTGATCACGTATGCCATCGGGGGCGAAGATGTGACGCAGACGATCGAGGGCCTGCAGCGTTTTCCCGTCAACGTCCGCTATCCACGCGAGCTTCGCGACTCGGTGGAAAAGCTCCGGCAGCTGCCGATGATCACCCGCCAGGGCGAGACCGTGCCGCTGGGCGCGGTCGCGGATATTACCATCACGGACGGGCCGCCGATGATACGCAGCGAAAACTCGCGCCCGAACGGTTGGATCTATGTGGACATCCGCGATCGCGACCTCGGCTCTTACGTCAAGGAAGCGCAGCGCCTCGTGGCCGATAAAGTCCAGCTGCCGCCCGGCTATTCCATTTCCTGGTCGGGCCAGTACGAGTATCTGGAGCGCGCGACGAAACGTCTGGAGGTGGTGGTGCCCTTTACGTTGGCGATCATCCTCGTGCTGCTGTATCTGATCTTCCGCAACTTGACCCAGGCTCTGCTGATCATGACCACGCTGCCGTTCGCGCTCGTGGGCGGCTTCTGGCTCATCTATGTACTGGGCTTCAACATGTCGATCGCTTCCGCTGTGGGCTTCATCGCGCTCGCCGGCGTGGCGGCGGAATTCGGCGTGGTGATGTTGATTTACGTCAATCAGGCTGTGAAGCGGCACGAAGACGAGGGGCGCCTGAAAACGGTGGACGACCTGCGCCGGTCGATCGAGGAAGGCGCTGCGCTACGAGTACGGCCGCTCGCCATGACCGTGGCCGTGGTGATTGCGGGCTTGCTGCCGATCATGTTTGGCAGCGGCACCGGCTCGGAGGTGATGCGGCGCATCGCCGGCCCCATGGTGGGCGGCATGATCACGGCGCCGCTGTTGACCATGTTTGTCGTGCCCGCGGCCTATCTGTTGATTCGCGGGCGGAAACTGACGCGCGCGTGAACAGGCGTGGGACGCAATCCAGCCTGACCTCTTGGCTTTCCATCGTGAGGTAGCTCCCATGATTCAGGAACGCGCCCGACTTCTCGTATCCTCGATTCTTCTCACCGGGCTCGTCGCGATCACCGGCTGCACGCGTTCGTCAGAACCGCCCGCCGATCCGGGGAACGTGGTTGCCGTATACAAGAAAGCAAGCTGCGGATGTTGCACGGCTTGGGTGAAGTACCTGCGACAGGCGGGTTTTTCCGTCGACGTGCACGAACTCGGCGATCTCGGGCTGAGCAAAAAACGCTTCGGCATCCCCGCCGCGATGGGCTCGTGTCACACCGCCGAGGCCGGCGGCTATTTCGTGGAGGGTCATGTGCCGGCCGACGACATCAAACGCCTGCTGCGCGAGCGTCCGGATGCGAAAGGACTGACAGTGCCTGGAATGCCGGCGGGCTCACCCGGCATGGAAGTCCCCTCGGGCAAGATCGAGCCGTACGACGTGCTTCTGGTTTCGAAAGACGGGACGACCTCGGTCTATGCCCACCACGGCGGCTAAAGGCTATGACGCCGGCTTGGCTGACGGAGTTCATCACCCGGCTCGCGAAATCACGAGAAGTATATTCAAGAGCTTGGGTTCTGGCGCGGCCGATCCATGACAAACGCGACGATCGTCCCGGAAGCGAAGGTCAATGCGCCGATCGTTGCGATCGCGTACGCGGCACCGACCAGGTCGGTGATAATGCCGGCCAGGAGTGCACCCATCGCGTAACCCATGTCGCGCCAGAACCTATAGACGCTGAGGGAGCGCGCCCGCCAGATCGGGTGCGACGCATCGGAGACGGACGCAATCAACGTCGGGTAGACCATCGCTGTGCCGACTCCGAGGAGCACACTCGCCACAAGCCACCAGCGGTAACTGTGTGTTGCCGCAGTCAGGCAGAGAGCAACCGCCTGCACCCACATGCCCGCAGCGATGAGTCCCTTTCTGCCCCAGCGGTCGCTCAGGGGGCCGGTCACCGTCTGGAGCACACCCCAGACCACTGGATAGACGGCCTTGAGCGTGCCGATGCGCTCGATGCCGAGACCAAAGGAGGCGAAAAAGAGCGGGAATATCCCCCAGCTCATGCCGTCGTTGAGATTGTTGACAAGACCGGCCTGTGAGGCCGCGAAGAGATTGCGATCACCGAACGATGTCCGGCGAAAGATCTGCCAGAACCCGAGCGTATCCATCGACGCGGCCGCATGGCGCGAAGCCTCAAGGCGGACGTGATGCCGTGTGTCGCGCACCAGTAGGGTCGCAAGGACGAGCCCGACGGCAGCGTAGCCGATCCCGAGATAGAAAGGCTGCGGCCGAAGCCCGTACCTCGCGGCGATGTATCCCGTTAGGAAGGCGGTGAGACCCACGGAGAGGTAGCCGGCAAACTCGTTGAGGCCGACAGCAAGGCCGCGGGACTTAGGTCCAACGAGGTCCACCTTCATGATGACGGTCATGGACCAGGCAAGACCCTGATTGATACCGAGCAATGCGTTCGCGGCCACTACCCAGCCCCAGGTGGGGCCCCAGCCGATCATGAACGGAACTGGAAGCCCGAAGAGCCAGCCCGCGACGAGCAAGTGCTTGCGTCCATAAAGGTCGGCCAGATGCCCGGAGATGAGGTTGGCAAAGGCCTTCACGACTCCGAAGCTGACGATGAAGGAGACAACAATTGTCGTCGAAGCGATCCGGAATTCCTGGGAGCCGATCAGCGGCACCACCGTCCGCTCAAGGCCCACCATGCCGCCGACGAAGGCATTGAGGAGCACGAGGAGCGAGAACTGCTGCCAGTTCTCACGCAGTCCGAGGCGGACGTCCCCCGTGGATGTGCCTTCTGATCGCCCCGCCACGTTCAGACACTCCGCCGGTCGGCGACCACGTCCGCGATGAACGCGACACCGAATGTCCTAAAGCGGCAGAGGGCAGAATTGATGATGCGGGCCAGGCAGCCGCGGTGCATGAATAACGTCCGAGTTGAGCTGCCAAAAGTCGAGTCACCCGGACGGGGCTGTTACGCGGCGAGACCTGCGTTCACGGCTCGTAGCTCTGCCGCGGCTGGCGGGGGTATCGGAATATCGGCCGCCATGAAGCGAACGAACTCAGCCTCCGCGTCGATGCGAAATGCGGCGTTGTGACGCCGCTCGAACCCGATTGTGGAGAACGGCTTGCCGCTCAAACTCCGGCCGCACACCGAGCCCGAGAAGGCGCCCGGCAGCACTTCGACGTGGTCGGGCAAGGCCTTGAGGCACCCGAGACTCGCAAAGAGAACGCGCGCGCCCTCTTCCGCGGTCGCCGCGAGCTCCGTTCGGCCGACGTCGCCCACCATGAGGGTATGACCGGTCATTACCAACCAGGGCTCGCTGCCCCGGGTCCGATCAGTGACGAGCAGTGATACGTGCTCGGGGGTGTGTCCCGGCGTATGCAGAACCTCGACGGAGACGTTCCCAAGCCCGAGCACGTCCCTGTCGCGTACCGTCTCGGACGCGCGAGCGGCCGCGCCTTGCGCCCCGAGCACATATCGCGCACCCGCGGCGGATGCCAAACGCCGCCCCGCTGACACGTGATCGGCATGGATGTGCGTGTCGATGACGTAAAGGATCCGCATACCGCTCGCCTCGGCGGCGCGCAGGTAAGGCTCGATATCCCCGACGGGATCCACGACAGCGCCGGCGGCCTTGCTGCCGCAACCGAAGAGATACGAGATTGCGACCGGCTCAGCGTGCAAAAACGGTCGCAGTATCATTTCGATCTCTGCAGCTGGGCTGCGGACGGCACCGCGCCGAACAAGTTTGGGTTCGGTTGCATTCCGCGCTCGTTACATTCAATAATTCTATAGAATGATCTAGCGTGGTACCCCAGATGTCAAGCTACAGCCCGAAACGCGCTCTGTTTGATAGCTTCGCCGAGGTCGCGAAGGCGCTCAGCCACGGCTCCAGGCTCGAGATCCTGGAACAGCTTGCCCAGGGCGAACGCAGCGTGGAAGGGCTCGCCGATCGGACAGGACTGTCGGTTGCCAATGCCTCGCAGCACCTGCGGCTGATGCAGCGAGCGGCGCTGCTCGCTTCCCGACGCGAGGGCAAGCACGTACTCTATCGGCTCAGCGATCCATCGGTCCTGCACCTGGTCGCCGCGCTGCGCAAGGTTGCGGAGAGCAAGCACGCGGCAGCACGTGACGTTATCGGGGGCTACTTTCGTGAGCGCGACGCCCTTGAGGCCGTGTCACGCGAAGAGCTGGCGGCGCGGATCAAGGCAGGCATCGTGACCGTGCTCGACGTCCGCCCGGAGGATGAATACGCCACCGGTCATCTTCCCAGGGCGATCAATATTCCGCTGCGCGAGCTGTCCCGCCGTCTGCGGAAACTCCCGAAGCGCCGAGAAATCGTGGCGTATTGCCGCGGTCCTTACTGCGTTCTGGCATTTGAGGCCGTTGCGTTCCTTCGTGAGCGCGGCTGGAAGGTTCGGCGTCTGGAGGATGGATTTCCGGAATGGAAGGCCGCAGGACTTCCGGTCGTGGAGCGTGTCGACGGTTAGTAGGAGAGATATCTATCGCTGAGCCCTCCTCCTCCTCGGGAAGTGGGCCGATCAAGCGGCTCGCTACGAATGGGCACGCCTACTACTCGGTCGCACGGCAAACGGACGCTGCCTGGCACGACCTGCTCACGAGGGTTGCGGAGGAAGCCGGCGTAGCCTTCGACTTCGTCTCGTACCCCCTGCCGCAATCTCTCGAGGAACTGTGGACGCGTGCCGACTTGGGATGCGTCTTCATCATGTGCGGATATCCCATCTCGCTGCGGCAGCTCCATGTTGTCCCGATCGCGGCCCCAATTCCACTCGCGCCTTGGGCCCAGGGCCGCGCCGTGTACCGAACCGATCTCGTCGTCAAAGCCGATAGCCGCTTCCAACGGCTCAGCGATACGTTTGGCGGCCGGATTGGTTGGACCCTGCGCCATTCGCACTCCGGCTATAACGCGTTGCGACACCACCTACTGCAGTACCGGACCCCTGAGCGGCCAACGCTATATTCACAGGTCGTGGGAGGCCTCGGCACCGTGCAGAAGGTCTTCGATGCGGTACTGGAAGGTGCAATCGACGTGGGACCTGTCGATGCGTATTGGCACCTGCTGACACAACTCCATCACCCCGAACTTGCCGCCCGCGTACGCGTGCTCGAATCCACCGTAACGGCGCCCATACCAGCCTTTGTCGCCAACCCCTCTGTTCCTCCTGAAGCGGTCGATCGCCTCGCCATCAGTTTTCAATCGGCGCGCGATCGCGCCTGGTTTCGCCCCATCGCCGCTGAGTTGCTAATCGAGGGCTTCACGCCGGTGCGTAACGTCGACGCATACAGCATCATTCAGGCTCGTGCTCGACAGGCTGAGGAGGCCGGCTATCCGGCGCCGGCGTAAGCCGCTCAACTGCAATCGGGTGACAGGAGAGCATCCTTGAAAATCGCGATCGAGATCATCGGGTGGGCGGCCGCGGCGATGATGCTGTCTGCATATGTCCTGCTGACGACCGGCCGACTCAGTTCGCACTCTGCCTGGTACCAATGGCTCAACGTGTTATCGGGAGCCGGCTTCATCGTCAACAGCGGATGGAATGGCGCCTACCCCTCCGCGTTCATCAACGTCATGTGGATGGCGATCGGGCTCTACGGGGTATTCCGCGGCGCGCGCCTGCTTCCAAGAGCGTCAGCCTGAGATCCTGGCCTTTGCCGGGTTAGCGGGTCCCGGCGCGTTGCCGAGTCGGTAGAGGAGCCTTCAGCCGCCAAACCGACAACCTTCACACCAACCCCACTGAACAGGGATCTCGCCACCAGGAGCGCCAGGAGCGCGCCTACGAACTGCGCAAGAATGAAGCCCGGCACGTCCACCGGTCGGATCCCGGCGAAGGTATCCGAGAGCGAGCGAGCAATGGTGATCGCAGGGTTGGCGAAGGACGTTGAGGCGGTGAACCAATAGGCGGCGCCGATCCACGCGGCGATCATCCAGGGCGCATCCTGTACCCGTGAGTGTCCAAGGATGACCAGGAGCAACCCAAACGTCGCGACCGCCTCGGCCAGCCACTGGGCAGTACCGGTGCGAACGAGGACAGACGACTGCAGCCACGGGAGGCCAAACATCGCATGGGCAAGGATCGCCCCAGTGCAGCAACCCAGCACCTGGACAACGGCATACGCACCGGCGTCCTGCCAGGACAGCGCCTTGCGGACCGCCTGGACCAGCGACACCGCCGGATTGAAGTGCGCACCGCTCACCGGACCTAAGAGCGCGATCAGCGTGGCCAGCACCGCCACGGTGGCACCCGTATTCGCAAGAAGCGCGACGGCCGCGTTGCCGCCGGCCAGTCGCTCGGCCATGACGCCCGAGCCCACCACGGTCGCGGCGAGCAGGAGCGATCCGATCGCCTCAGCCGACAGGCGTCGGAGCACGCTCATTGCGTTGGGTCGGAGGGCGGGTGAGTCTTACCGATCGAGTCGAGACGTTCCTGCAGCTTGACTCGGTCAAGAGCGTCAAACGGCAGGCTGGTAAAGATCTTGATGCGATTGTCGAGCATCTTGAAGGCAGAGCGAAAGGCCAGCCACTGCTCGACTTCCGAACCCTCGGCCGCGGCCGGGTCGGGCACTCCCCAATGCGCCGTCATCGGCTGACCGGGCCAATACGGGCAGACCTCGCCGGCAGCGTTGTCGCAGACCGTGAATACGAAGTCGAGAGGCAATGCCCCCGGGGCTGCGAACTCATTCCAGCTCTTGCTGCGCAAACTCTCTGTGGGGAAGTTCATCTTCTTCAGTAGCTCAAGCGCGATCGGATGCACCGCGCCCTTGGGATGACTGCCGGCACTGAGGCCCAGAAACTTTCCCCGGCCCCATTGGTTGATGAGCGCTTCCGCCATGATGCTGCGCGCGGAGTTGCCGGTGCACAGAAAGAGCACGTTATACGGTCGGTCGGCCACGGCATGCCCTAGTCAGATCCCGTCAGTACCTTCCCCATGCAGGTCGCGGACGCCGGGCACAGCGCCCGAAACTCCTCGCTCCCCTGCACGTCCTGCGGCGCGTCGCCTCGTTCAATGACGCGATACCCCTGGTGCGAAAAAAACTCTCGCGCCGTCTGCGTGAGAAGGATCAGGCGGTCGACCTTGCCAGCACGCGCGACCTGCTCGAGTTCCCGCACGATGATGCGGCCCAAGCCGGCCCCGCGCCGATCTCCGGCGACCACAACTGAGCGCAGGAGAGCCGCTGAGCCGAACCGCTGCAGCGCGCCCGCGGCGACGATCCGCCCAGCTTCGCGGATGACGGCGAAGTGTGGCTTCGAGGACGCGAGATCACTTGTCGGCAGCCCCGCACGCTCAAGGAGCGCGTAGATAGCGCCCAGATCCTCTTCGGCAGCTGCGCGCAACTCGGACACGTCCGCATCCTTGGCTAGGTGGCCTCGGAGGAGCAGCAGCTCGGCTCGCAGCAGGACGATTGCCGCGCCTTCATCGGATCGGCGACCGGGGCGTCATGGCCGTAATCGGCGCTCGTGCCGGTGGTCAGAAAGATCTCCCAC
>Ga0209474_10000951_pt1 | contig 29403 bp, 30 predicted proteins | sample GraSoiAngelo_145_FD_185902 | JGI IMG/M metagenome (GOLD analysis project Ga0209474, IMG submission 185902) | Grasslands soil microbial communities from the Angelo Coastal Reserve, California, USA - 14_1009_05_20cm (SPAdes) (version 2) | ecosystem: Environmental > Terrestrial > Soil > Grasslands...
GACCGTGGTCGTCGTCGTCGCCGGGGCGGTCGTGGTCGTCGTCGCCGCCGGGGCGGTCGTGGTCGTCGTCGCCGGGGCCGTGCTCGACGTGGTCGTCTCGGACGGAACCGTGGTGGTGCTCGTGGTCGTCACCTCCGTGGTGCTCGTGGTCGTCACCTCCGTGGTGCTCGTGGTCGTCACCTCCGTGGTGCTCGTGGTCGTCTCCTCGGTGGTGCTCGTGGTCGTCTCCTCGGTGGTGCTCGTGGTCGCCTCCTCGGTGGTGCTCGTGGTCGTCTCCGGCGGCCCAGTGGTCGTGGTGGTGCCTCCCGAAATACACGTACCGTCCGCGGCGCACGCATCGCAGCAGCTCGACTGCGACCCGACGCACGCCGTGCCGCCGTGCGGTGGCTTGCAGTCGTCCTCGCGGTGCTTGATCTTGCACATCGTGTGGCCGTGCTCATCGGTGCGGCAGCAGGTCACGAAGCCCGGCTTGCCGCAGGTCGACCGCGCGGCGCAGCGCACCACGGCGTCCTTGCACTCGTGCCGCAGCGATCCGTCCTTTACCGCCGCCTCCGCCAGGTGCGCCACGCAGCTCACGTACGTGCCATGATCACCTGCGCTCGCACAGTCGCACTGCTCAGCCGCCAGCGCGCGGACGGCGGCGACCTGATCGGCATCACCCGAATGCCGGCCACAGGGACCTCCGCCCTCGTCGTCCCCTCCCTCGCCCGGCAGGGCCGTGCCCGGGAGCAGCACGATCGACCAGAGAAGAACGCTCAGAGCAAGTATCCCGCGAAGCGCAACACCCATGGCTGCCTCGTTTCCGCGGGAACACGCGTCCGTGCATGTCCCAGGTGGATTGGAGTCAAGACGACCCTGGCGTCCAGCGTGCCGCCGCGGGCCTAGGGGCCGCAATACCTACTTCACCCGGCGCACCTGCCCGGCAACAGGGGAGCCGACCTGCAACCAATCAATCTCCCCCTTGGCCGCCGACGGCGGCGACCCGCGCCGCCAAAGACCCTCGTCCCGTTGCCTCGCCCGGACGCCATGCCGCGGACAGCGGCCCCGGTCTCGCTAGCCCGCGGCGCGCTCGGCGGCGTGCACAGGCAGCCCCTGACGCTCGAGCCAGCGTGTGACGAGCGCGATCGACCACAGGCGCGACGTGTGATCCCGCGCGCCGCTGCGGTGCTCCTTCAAAAGGCGTACGACCATCTCGCGCCGGAAGAAGCCGTGAGCGGCGATGCGTGCGGGGGTGAGCGCCTCGTCGAGCCAGGCCGACCAGGCGTGCGGCGGCGGCACCGGGCTCGCGTGCGCGGCACGGAGCGTCGCGGGGGGAAGGAGCTCGGCCAGAGCGCCGCGCAGGAGGAGCTGGCGCTCGGCCGCGCCGCCACGCAGAGCCGCCGGCACGCTCGCGACGAACTGCGCGATGCGGTGGTCGGCGAGCGGCAGCCGGAGGTCGAGCCCGGCCGCGGCCGCGCCGGCAGCGGTCGCGCGCGCGGGCAGCCGGAAGGTCAGCTCCGCGTAGTGGATCGTGTCGGCCGGATCGGTGCCGCCGGCCGACGCAGCCTCCGCGAAGAGCCCGCCGAGCGCGTCCCACGGGCGCGCCTCCCCGAGGACGGCGAGCGTCTCCGGGGTGAAGAGCGCCTCGCGCTCCTCGGGGAGCACGTGGCTCACGGCGCGCGCGTACATCTCGAGGGGTGCCAGCCGCTCGGCCTCGACCAGGCCGCGCAGGCGCGCGGCGTGGCCCGCGGGCGCGAGACGGACCCAGAACTGCGCGCCCTCGCGCGCGAGGGCGGGCAGCGCGCGATAGCGGCGGACGCGCTCCACCACCCGCGCCGGCGGCGAGCCGCCGAAGATCTCCTCGCCGCCCACGCCGGCCAAGAGGACATCGACCTCGCCCCTCGCGCGCGTCGCGGCGAGCCAGAGAGCGGCCACCTCGGGCCCGCCCACCGGACCGCCGTGGGCAGCGAGCACCGCATCGAGCGCGGCCGTCCAGTCGGGCGACGCGCTCACCGTCGCGTGCTCGACGCCGGCGCGCGCGGCGTGCCGCGCCGCCGCGCCGAGCTCCTCGTCGCCCTCCGCGAAGGCCGCCGTGTACGCGCGCGCGGGCAGCCGGTGATCGGCCGCCGCGAGCGCGAGGAGGGCCGCCGCGTCGAGCCCGCCGGAGAGCAGGAGACCGCTCACCATCCCCGCCTGACGGAGCCGGAGCGCGTCGAGCAGCTGCTCGCGGATCAGGCGCGGCAGATCGCCGCGCGACAGGCGGCGCTCGGGGAAGGTGAGTTGCCAGTAGCGCTGCGTGCGCAGCCGGCCGTCCTCCCAGAGGGCCATCTCACCGGGGCCGAGCTGGCGGATGCCGGCGTAGACCGTGTTGGGCGGCGGCACGAGCCCGAAGGTCACGAACGCCTCGAGCGCGGCCGGATCCCAGGTCCCGGCGAGCGCAGGCAGCGCCGCGAGCGCCGGCAGGCTGGAGGCCGCGGCCAGCCGCCGGCCATCGGCCGCGTAGTAGAGGGGCACGAGGCCGAGCTGGTCGCGCGCGAGGAGGAGCCGCTGGAGACGCTCGTCCCAGAGCGCCACCGCGAACGCGCCCCGCAGCGCCTTCACGCACTGCACGCCGCGCTCCTCGTAGAGGTGGACGAGCACCTCCGCATCGTCGCGGCTCGCGAACGCGTGGCGGCCGGCGAGCCCGGTGCGCAGCTGGCGGGCGTTGTAGACGTCGCCCGCGAGCACGGCGTGGACGGTCTGTCTCTCGTTGGTCGCCACCGCGATCGGCGGCCCCGCGTGCGCCAGCAGGAGCGGGCGGCCCGCGGCGTCCGCGCCCGACCACGCCACCGCGGGAACGGTGACCTCGCCCCAGTCCGAGAGCGCCAACAGGCCGCGCATCAGAGCGGGTGCGCCACGATCTCCACGTCGCCCTGGACGACGGTCATCCCGTACTCCACACCACCCGTGCGCAGCCTCGCGTGCAGGCGGAAGGCGTCGTGCTCGAAGTGGACCGCGGTCGGGCCCTCGGAGCGCGGCACGAGGGCGTAGCCGAAGACGAACGGCAGGCGGACCGACGCCGCGAGCGAGAGCACCGGCGCCGGCCGCCGCTCGCCGTGGCGCGCCGCGTACCAGCCCTGCGGGGCGGGCGTCTCGACGGCGGCGGTCACGTGGATCTCGCGCACCCCGGCGGGCACGATCTCCACCGCGGCGGCGTCCGAGCGCGAGGCCACGAACGCCGGGCGGCCGTGGCAGGCCGCCGCCAGCCGGACCTCGGGGTGGAAGTGGATGAAGGACTCGACGTCCCACTGCCCGCTGCCCAGGAGCTCGTCGCACACGAGCCAGAACCGCCCCGGAAGGCAGAACACCCGCCGGCGATGGTTCAGGCGGAGATCGAGGGCGAGCCGCGCGAAGCCGTCGTGCGTGCCGGAGAAGTAGAGGAGGCCGTCGCGCGCCACCCAGTGCACGTCCGAGACCGCGGGCACGCGCCCGTTGGCGCGCTGCTCGGCGCCGGCGACGCTCACCACGTTGTGGGCGCGCGTGCTGCGGAAGTACTCCCCCCACGGCGGCGGCTGCTCGCCCCCGGCCCCGGCATCGACGACGATCCGCATGCCGCCAACCGAGAGCTCGTAGCCGAATGCGCCGTCGTGCCCGCCGGCGGGCGGGCTCTCGCCGTCCAGCAGGAACACGTCGCCCGGGTCGCCGGGCAGGACGTAGAACCCCGTGCGCCGGAGCGCGCGCGCCGCCGCCCCCTCGCGGCGGCGCGGGAGGTGGGCGTGCGTGCGCCGGCCGGCGTCGCCCACCACGAGGAGCGGCCAGACGCCGGGCAGGTCGCCAGGGGGCGCCAGCTCGGGCTCGTGCAGCACGATGGCCGCGGTCGCGAGCAGCTCGCGCGCGGGCCGCGCCACCCCGAGTGCCGCGCCGTGGAAGAGGGGGACTTCGCCGTCGGGATGGAGGAGGCGGGCGAGGAAGTCGGCCATGGCCTTCACGCGCTTGCGCGCCCAGAGCGGCACGTCATCGTTGGCCGCGAGCAGGAGGGCGATCACCTCGAGATAGTCGGCGAGCACGAGACCGTGCACCGTCGGGCACCGGCTGCGGTGGCCGCCGTCCTCGTTCACCTGCTCGCGGAGCTGGTTCCACAGGATCGTCGCGCCCGCCTCGAGCCAGCCGCGCGCCTCCATGCCGTCGAAGAAGCGGCCGGCCATGAAGAGGGCGCGGCCGGCACCGATCAGGCGATGGTCGGCGGCCTGGCCCGCGACCGCCGCGGCGAGCGCTGTGGCCTGCTCCTGGAGGCTTTCGAGCACCGCCCGCCGCTGCGCGGGATCGGCCCGCAGCTCCGCGGCGAACAAGGCATGCAGATAGAGGAGGTTCGGAACGCGCCGCGCGAGCGCCGGCAGCTCCCATGCCACGCCGCGGGATTCACCCGCACCCGCGATCCACTCGCGCACGAGCGGCGCCGCCACGTCGTACCAGCGGCGGCGCACGTCGACGCTGGGCGCGAGCGCCGCCGCCACCCCGAGCGGCAGCAGGTCGTCGAGGCTGTTCAGCGAGACCTGCCAGGCCTGCGAGAGCCCCGCCGGGCTCCAGTCGATGCGCCCGGGGAAGCCGACGGTGCGCCCGAGATACGTGAAGCGCCGCCCGCGCACGGCCTCGGCCCGCTCGAGGAGCGGCTTCGCCGCCGCCAGGTGCTGGCGCCCGAGGACTGCCAGGCCCGGCAGGAAGGCCTGCCCGTAGCGAACTCGCGGCTCGGGCTTCTTCGTCCACCCCGGCGCCGAGAAGAGCGAGCGCAGCCGTCCCGGGACGCGGGACGGCCGAAGAGCAGGCCGGTCAGCACGCCACGTGACGCGCAGCGATTCCAGATCCACCACCACCCCACCTCCCCACGTACGCGCCCGCGCACTGTAGCAGCCGGCGACCGAAGGTCAACGGCTGGCGCTCACGGCGACCCGCTCGCCGGGCCGCGCCCGCCCTCAGGCGGCGTCCGAGTCGCGTTCCCCGTTCCGCTCGCGCGCGCCGCCGCGCCACAGGGCCACGCGCGCCCACGTGTCGCGAGCGACGTCGCGCAGCGAACGTGCGACGACCACTACCGCGCCCAGTGCCACGAACCCCACCACGAAGGGGACCGCGATGGCCCCCGCAGCGATGCGGGGAACGGCCCGCCACGGGCGCCAGCCCTCACCACCATCCCTGACCATTGCGCCCTCCCAGGTTGCTAGGGTTGTCGAAGATTTGTCTTTTACTCCGGTCCCTTCCTCCGGGGCAAGGCGTAGCGCGGCAGCAGCAGGCACCCGGGGCCCCTTCGGACAGCGAGCGGACGTTAAACGGTGGGCCAAGAGCCGATGACCTGGGCGGGCAGGCGCCGCGATTCATCGACGGTTCACTCCGCGGCCGCGGCGCGGAAACTCGTCGCCGTCTTGCGCGGACGCCTGCTCGGCTCTACAAGCCGGGCCCTTCATGTCCCCGCTGCACGACGTCCGCCGCCGCCCGGTGCGGAGCGCGCTCACTGCCGCCGGCATCGCAATCGGGGTGGCGGCGCTCGTGCTCCTGGGCGCGCTCGCCGAGAAGCTCGGCCGCCTGGTCGAGGGTGGGCGCGACTTCGCCACCGGCCAGATCACGGTGAGCGGCTCCGGCACCGGCGCGGTCACGGGCATGACGCGCGGGGGGCTCCTCTCCCGCGAGCAGCTCGCCGCGCTGGGGGCCGTCCCGGGGGTGGCGCTGGTTGCGCCGGTCGTCATGTTCCCGGTCTCGGACGCCCCGGCCACCCTTCCCTTCACGCTCGCACCGATGGTGTTCGGCGTCGACGTCGCGGCCCTCGAGCGCAACCGGCGGAGCCCGCCACCCCGCGTGCGCAGCGGCCGCCTCGTCCCCACGCCGGGCAGCGACGAGGTCGTGCTCGGCAGCCAGGTGGCGCGCCACTTCCAGGTCGACACCGGCGCGACGATCGCGATCCGCGGGAAGACGTTCCGGGTGGCCGGTGTGCTCGAGCCGACGCTCACCGGCCCCGACAGCTTCGTCTTCATGCCCTTCGCGACCGCCGAGAGCCTGCTCGTCGAGAGTGAGCCGCTCCTCCGCCGGCTCGCCATGGTGCCGGGCTCGTCGCTGCTCCCGATCGCGACCGCGGCGGCCGTTTTCTGGGCCGACGACGCGGATCCGGAGGCGGTGGCGGCGCGCATCCGCGAGCGCGTCGATCACCTCTCGGTCGTGTCGCCTGCCGACGCGGCCAAGCAGCTCGACCGATCGCTCGTGGTCCTGAACAGCGTCATCGTGGGGAGCGCACTGGTGGCGCTCGTGATCGCCTCGCTCGCGGTCACGAACACCATGTTCACGGCGGTGGTGGAGCGGCGGCGGGAAATCGGCCTCAGGCGAGTCGTCGGCGCCACGCGGCGGCAGGTGGTGGGGTGGTTGATCGCCGAGGCGGCGAGCCTCGGCATCGCGGGCAGCCTGCTCGGGCTCCTCGCGGGCACGCTCGCGGTCGCAGGCCTGAACGCGGTGGCGGAGCGCCTGGGGGCGCCCGTCTTCCTCGTAACGCCGCGTCTCGCGCTCCTGGCGGGCGTGCTGCCCGCGGCGCTCGCGGCGCTGGCGGGGCTCTGGCCGGCGTGGCGCGCGGCCCGCCTACCACCGACCGAGGCGATCCGCTACGCCTGACGAGCGCGCGAGCAGCGGACGGGCCCCCAGGATCGTTAGCCCGCTGGCTCGGTCGGGCCGGCCGGGCCCCCGGGGCGCGGGCCGGCCTCGGGGCGCGGGCCGCGACCGCGCCGGCGACGGCGGCGCCGGCGGCGATGCGAGCCGGGGGGCCGCGAGGGGTCGCCCGCCGGCGCGGTCGCCGCATCGGGCGGCGGCGGCAGGGGGGGAGCGCCCAGCTCCGCGGCGAGGTCGTCGGCCGCCGGGTCGAGCGGCGGGAGCGTGAATGCCGGAGCGCCCGGGGGAGCGGGCGCAGCCTCGGGCCGCATCATCTCACCGGGTGGGCCCCGATGCCCGCGTCCCCGGCGCCGCCGGCGGCGCCCGCGCCGATCGGCGCCATCGGAAGCGACGGCGGGCGTCACGCTGGGGCCGCCACCCTCGGCGCTCGCGGCGGCGTCCGGCCGCGGCCTCCGCCACGGGCGGCGGTCGCGCAGGTGGCGGCGGTCGCCGCCACGCCGTCCGGGAAAGCGCTCGGGGGCGGCCACGCCGCTCGCGCGGCAGAGGTCACAGCGGCCGCACGGGGTGGTGTCCTCGTCGCCGAAGTAGCGCCGGAGCGCGACGCTCCGGCACCCGGTGTCGTTGGCGTACTCGACCACGGCGCGCAGACGCCGCGCGTCCTCGCGGCGCAGGATCTCGAAGCGGCTCCGCAGGCTCTCCACGCGCTCGACCAGCGTATCGAGCGGGACGGTCGGATGGATGCGGCCCCCGCCCACCCGCTCGCACACGCCGGCCTCGACCAGCGTCGTCACCAGCGAGGTGGCGGCGCGCTGCGAAACGCCCGCTGACAGAGCCAGCTCCTCTATGTTGGCGTCGCGCTCCTCACCCGCCCAGGCGGCCAGCGCGCGCCCGAAGCGCCCGAGGAGCGCGGGCGAGAGGCGCGAGAGCGCGAGGAGATGCTCCTGGATCTCGAGGTCGCTCTCGTCGAAGAGGAGGATACAGCGCGCGCCGTAGCCGTCACGCCCGGCGCGCCCGGCCTCCTGCAGGTAGCGCTCGAGCGAGGCCGGCGCCTGGTAGTGGATGATGTAGCGGATGTCCGGCTTGTCGATGCCGAGACCGAAGGCGCTGGTCGCCACCATGACGATCCGCTTGCCCTTCTTCATGAAGCGCGCCTGGTGCTCGGTGCGCTCCTTGTCGGTCATCTTGCCATGGTAGCGGGCACATGGGACCTTGATCAGGCGGAGCCCGAGCCAGACGTCCTCGACCATCTTGGTGGTGGAGCAGTAGATGATGCCGGGGCGCGGCAGGCGGCGCGCGAGCTTGGCGAGCTGGCGGAGCTTCTCGTCGCCGCGGAGACTCCGCACCGAGAACATGAGGTTGTGGCGGTGCGGCGAGGCGGCGATCACTTCGGGCTCGCGGAGCCCCAGGTAGCGCACGATGTCGTCGCGCACGGGCGGCGTCGCCGTCGCCGTCAGCGCCAGCACCTGCCCGGCCTTCAGGCCCGTGAGGCGCTGCCCGAGCGCCAGGTACGCGGGCCGGAAGTCGTGCCCCCACTCCGAGACGCAGTGCGCCTCGTCGACCGCGACCAGCCCCGGCGGCTGCTTCTCGAGGAGCGCGCCCAGCTCGGCGCCCGCCAGCGTCTCGGGCGTGGTGAGGACGAGGAGCGAGCCGCCCTCGGCGATGCGCGCCAGCGCCGCGCGCCGGTCCACCGCGCCGATCGTGCTGTCGAGGCGCACGACCGGCACGCCGAGCTGCTGCATCTTGAGATACTGGTCCTCGAGGAGGGCGAGCAGCGGCGAGACCACCACCGTCGGGCGCGGCAGGAGGAGCGAGGGGAGCTGGTAGCAGAGGGACTTGCCGCCGCCCGTGGGCAGGATCAGGAGGACGTCCTTGCCCGCGAGCACCGAGGCGATGGCGCGCTCCTGCTCGCGATGGAGCCGTCCAATGCCGAAGCGCTGCCGCGCCAGCTGCCGGACCACGTCCGGCCCGGGGCGCTGCGGCGCCTCCTCGTATCCGGGTTCGAGCGTTGCCACCTTCCGCCTCTCGCGGCGACGGCGGCAGCATTTCCTCCGGAGTCGCCGGCGAACCTCGTGCCCGGGCAGCTCGAGCGGCCAGCGGCCCGGGGCGGGGACCATGGCCCGACCACCAACGGCGGACCAGTCCCCTCACACGACAGCTAGCCTATTCGGCGACGGAAATCCACCCCGGGCGGAAGGCGCGGCGCCCGGTCCGCGGAGGCTCCGGCCGCGGACGCGGTCTCGGCGTTTGCGACGGCCGGCGTTCCTTGAGAGAAGAGCGCGCGCCCGTCACACCGACATCCGTGCGAGGACCACGCCCCCACGGCGGGTCCCTCATCCTGTTCGTGATCGCGGCCGGGCTGGGCTGCGCCCGCTACGATTCACCGCTCGTGCCCGACCCCGAGGTCACGTTCGCCGCCCATCGAGCCGGTGACCGGCTGGTGTTCGACCGCCTGCCGAGCGGCGCGCGCGGCGCGCTCGAGCAGCCCAGCTGGCCGCACGTCCCGGACGAGCCGACCTTCGTGCTGCGTGCCGGAGGCGAGGTGCGCGCCGCGCTCTGGGTCGTCGGCCGCTCCCGCGTGCTCGTTCGCCGCGACGCCGAGACCACCTCGTCCCGCACCGCCGAGGTGCTCTCCACCTGGGACAGCGGCGCGCTTCGCCTGACACTCTTCCAGGAGGGCGGCCCGACGCTCGGCGTGGACCACTTCGCGCGCGGCGAGGGAGCGGAAGCCGCGCTGCTCGCGCACGGCGCGCCGCTCCGCGGCACGTACCGCGCCACCGCGCGCGATGCGCGCGGCGCGCCGGTCGGATGGCTGCGCGTGCGCGCGGAGCCGCCGGTGGCGCCAGTCTACGACGGCGTCCTGCCCGACCCGACCGGCGACGCGCTCGCCGCCGCGACCGCCGTTGCGCTCGACGGCGAGGTCACGTGGATCGAGGAGCACCCGCCGAGCGGGACGCCCGGCGCACGCTGAGCCGTCACGGGTAGCCTCGTCTGGCGCATCTGCGGGGTTTGCCCACGGCCGAGGCGCGGGCTACTAGCGAGGGAGAAACGGGAGGGCCGGGAAATGACGAGCCAGCGCCGAGGCGAGCTCGAGCAGGTGATCGGCGAGGTCGCGGCCAGCTACGGAGCGGGGCGCCTCATCGACAGCCTCAGCAGCGCCCAGCTGCCCAACAAGCGGCAGGTGATCGAGGCCCTCAATCATCTGAAGGCGGTCATGTACCTCGGTTACTACTCGACCGGCTCGCTCGACGAGTCGAAGCTCCGCTTCGCGCTCGCCTCGCACCTCTACCCGGCGTACGAGGTCCTGGTCGAGCAGATCCACCGCGCCGCGAGCTACGAGGGCTTCCGCAGCGCGGGCGTGTCGCGCGACCCGGATTGGCCCGAGAGCGTGACCGTCGCCCTCCTGCGCAAGGTGCCCGCCATCCGCGCGCTCCTCTCCAAGGACGTGATCGCCGCCTTCCAGGGCGACCCCGCCGCCAACAGCATCGAGGAGGTCATCTTCAGCTACCCGTCGATCGAGGCGATCACCACCCATCGCATCGCGCACGAGCTCTACCGCGAGCGCGTGCCGATGCTCCCGCGCATCATGGCGGAGCATGCGCACACCGACACGGGCATCGACATCCACCCCGGCGCCGAGGTCGGCGAGTCGTTCTTCATCGATCACGGCACGGGTGTCGTGATCGGCGAGACCTGCGTGATCGGGAACAACGTGAAGCTCTACCAGGGCGTCACGCTCGGCGCGCTCAGCCTGGCGCGCGGCGTGCCGGGCAAGCCGGGCCGGAGGCGCCACCCGACGCTCGAGGACGACGTGACGATCTACGCCGGGGCCACGATCCTCGGCGGCGAGACGGTGATCGGCAAGGGCTCGGTGATCGGCGGCAACGCGTGGCTGGTCGAGTCGGTGCCGCCCGGCAGCCGGATCAGCTACGAGGGCACGCGGCCGAGCTGACGCGCCGGCCGAGGGCTCGGGAGTGCAGCCCCGGCCACGGGAATTCGCCCACGCTCACGCGTGGATCGGCGGGCGGCGGTCGGCCCAGGGCCGCGCGGCCTCGAGCTGTGCCGCCACGCGGATGAGCAGGTCCTCCCGCCCGTAGGCTGCGACCAGCTGCACGCCGATCGGCAGCTCGTCCGTGCCCCAGTGGAGCGGCAGCGAGATCGCCGGCTGCCCGGTCAGGTTGAAGGGCGAGGTGAAGGCGGCGAGCTGCGAGGCCCGGATGCCGACCGTGACCGGGTCGCGCGGGTCCGGCACGAAGTGGCCGAGCGGCGGCGGCGGCGCGGTGAGCGTCGGCGTGAGGAGGAGGTCGAAGCCGCCCGCCCACCAGCTCGCCACGCGGCGGGTGTAGCGCGCGATCCACTCGCGCGAGGCGAGGTACTCCTCCGCCGGGCAGCGTCCCATCGCGGCGAGCCCCCAGTTGAGCGCGTCGACGTCCTCGGGACCGAGCGTGCGGCCCACGATCTGGCCCAGCACGTCGAGCAGGTGGGCCATGCCGGTGGCGTACATGGTGGTGAAATGCCGCGCCGACTCCAGGTCGTCGAGCGCCTCGGGATGCGAGGCCTCGACCGTGTGGCCGAGCGACGTGAGAAGACGCGCGGCGCCCTCGGCGGCCGCCACCGTGTCCGGGTGCGAGGCGAACTGCCCGCCCGGCGGCCGGGTGAGGAGGCCGACGCGCAGCTTCCCGACGGCCGCGCCCACCTCGGCCGCGAACGGGCGAGCGGGTGGCGGCGCGGTGTACGGGTCGCCGGGCATCGGTCCCGCGATCGCGTCGAGGATGGCCGCGGTGTCGCGCACCGAGCGCGTCAGCACGCCTTCCGTCGCGAGCCCCCCCAGCAGCTCGCCGAGGCCGGGCCCGCACGAGATGCGGCCGCGCGAGGGCTTCAAGCCGACCAGCCCGCATTCGCTCGCCGGGATGCGGATCGACCCGCCGCCGTCGTTGGCGTGTGCGGCGGGGACCAGGCCCGCGGCGACCGCCGCCGCCGAGCCACCGCTCGAGCCGCCAGTCGAGCGGCGCGTGTCCCACGGGTTGCGGCTCGGGCCGTAGGCCTCGGGCTCGGTGGTGGGGAGCGTGCCCAGCTCGGGCGTGTTGGTCTTGCCGAGGACGATGAAGCCCGCGGCGCGGAACTTCTCCGCGAGATACGTGTCGCCCGGCGCGACGAAGCCCAGGTCGCGCAGGAAGCGGGTGCCCATGTGATGGGGATCGCCCGCGGAGTAGCAGATGAGGTCCTTCAGCAGGAACGGCACGCCGCGGAAGGGGCCGTCCGGCAGCGCGCGCGAGGCCGCCTCGGCGCGCGCCTTCTCGAAGCGCGGGATGATGACCGCGTTCAGCTCGGGGTTGGTGCGCTCGATGCGCGCGATCGCCGCCTCGACCAGCCGCGCGGGGCTCGCCGTCCCCCGCCGCACCAGCTCGGCCTGCGCGGTCGCGTCCAGCCAGGCAAGGTCGTCGCTCATGCGCGGACCGTACGACATCCCCCGGTCCGCGTACAAGGAGCTAGTGGACGCGCAGCAACCGCTTCCCGTCGGAGGCCCGGTGCAGGACCCACGCTCCCGCGGGGATGTTCCGCGTGAGGCGCGCACACGGGCCAGGGGGTGGCTGCTCGGCGCGCTTGCGGTCCGGGTACCAGAGGCGACAGGACCCGGGAGGCGGCGCGTCGTCGGGGTTCAGGTCGAGACGCTCCCCGTCGCCCAGGCCGGTCGGCACCTCCACCCGGAGCTGCGAGCCGGGCGGGCTCGCCGCCGCGAGAATGCCCGCCACGAGGAGCGTCGCGCCGACCCTTGCGATCTGAAGCCGAGTCCCACGCATCATCGATCCCCTATTCCCCACGCAGACCGCCGCCTGCCATCAACCGTCCCCAGAACAAACACGACGGGGGACGGATCCGAGATCCGTCCCCCGCCGAATGCAAACGATCAGATCGGACTTACGAGCAGACCAGGTTCGGGTTCCCGGCGGCCGGGTTGCTGGTCCACACGCAGCTCTTCGTGGCGCTCGGGTGGCTCGCGGTCACCGTGAAGCTGGTCGCCGTACCGACCGTGTCGCAGACCACGCCGCCCGAGCCGGTGAAGCCCGGCAGCGTGCTGCACGCGCCCGTGGCGTACGTGTTGGTGTCCACGAACGCTGCCTCCTGGGCAGTTGCCGCGTTGCGGGCATCGGCCGCCACGCGGGCGTTGAAGCCGCGCGAGCGATACGCCGAGAACTGCGGGATCGCGATCGCGGCCAGGATGCCGATGATCGCAACCACCACGAGTAGTTCGATCAGCGTGAATCCCTGGGACTTCTTCCGCTTCATCTTGGAAACCTTGATCATTCTCTCCCCCTTGGCTGGATGGGTTTTGGTCTGTCTCGACACATGTCGAGACGCCCTCGCCGTTGTTGGGAGCCCTCGAAGCAAGCGAGGTGCCACGGGGGAGAAAGCGCGGCGCGGAAGGAGGCCGGGGCGAAAGGCCACAGATTCGCTGCGGGAATGGACGGCGCGACGAGCCGGCTCTGTGTACGCGCATGTCCGGCTGTCGGCACGAAACTGACGGGCGGCACGATTCCATCACCCGCTCAGCGCAGGGCGCATGTCGGGCGCTGGCCGGAAGGCGGCGCGTCGGGGCGGGGGCGGCGGAGCACCGGCCGGAGGCGCGGGGCGACCCGGTACGGCGGGCCGGGGTTCGGCGCGCTCACGCTGTAACCGAATCGCTCACGGCTTGCCTCAACGCCGGCCGCATCATAGATGACGAGGCGTTTTCGCGCGCTCACCGGAACATGCGACGTCTCCGCATCATCCTGATCGCACACGATGACAAGAAGACCGACCTCGTGGAGTGGACACGGTTCAATGCCGGGACGCTCTGCCGCCACGATCTCATCGCCACGGCGGCGACGGGGGAGGTGATCAGGACATCCCCGGCCTCACGGTGCGGACGTTGCTGCACGGCCCGGCCGGCGGCGACGCCCAGGCGGGCGCGCTGATCGCCACCGGCGAAGCCGATGTCGCAACACGATGTTGCGGGCGGCCATGCGGCACGCGATGTTTCTGCGCGGCCGACACGGACGCCGCTAGCTGGTGAAGTGCCCCCGGCGCGAATCGAACGCGCGACCTGTCGCTTAGGAGGCGACTGCTCTATCCACTGAGCTACGGAGGCCGGCGCTCCATATACCATGCGCCCGGCTGCACGACCCACGGCTTGCCTCGGCCGAGAATTGGGGGCTCCGAAACGGGCGTCTTGCGCACCGCCCCGTCCCCCGCGGTCAACCGTAGCTGACCTTTTCGGCCGTTTTGCTGCAGCGTGTCGTGCGCGAGAACGCGCCCTTAGCGCTTCTGGACCGGTTGATCCGAGGTCAGCCACGACGCACCGCCGCGGTGCGTCGTCGAGCGGGCGATCGACCCAGAATTTTTTTCGTGCAACCCCGATCCAGGGGATACCCATCACGTCGTTTCGTGCTAAGAGTCGCGAACTCGATTCGCACAGTTCCAGGGACGGCCGCGTTCCGACACCACTCTACCGGGTCGCACCGAGTTCTCTTCCTGGCTAGGCGCTTCAACCGTCTACGCGCACTGGGAGGCTGGGCATGTTTGATTTCGTGGAGCCGCGCGTTCGACGCGTCGTCGCCGAACAGCTCGGTGTGAACATCGAAGAACTCACCCCCGACGTCTCGCTCACGGACGATCTCGCCGCCGACTCGCTCGATCTCCTCGAGCTGACGCTCGCGCTCGAGACGGAGTTCGGCGTCGTCGTCTCGGAGTCCGCTCTCGAGCGCGTGCGCACGTACGGCGATCTCCGCAGCACGGTGCGTGCGCTCCTCCACCAGCGCCACGCGGCGGATGCACGCTCCGGCGTGGCACCGCTCGAGGCGTGGGCGCGCGTGGTCTCGTCGCGCGGCGAGGCGAGCGGCGAGATCCAGCGTGTGGGCTTGCTCACGCCCTACACCGCCGAGATGATCGCGGAGGACGCCTTGCGCGCCGGCCGCGGCGCACGCCTCGAGGTGGCGGTCCCGCCGGACCTGAGCGACGCGGGGCTTGCCGAGGTGCAGGACGAGTTCGCCTGGCTCGGCGAGCGTGGTGTCCAGGTGAACGTCCGGCGCGACCAGCACCTCGGCCCCCATCGCGCGGCACGCCCACCGGCCGCACGCCGCCTGATCGCTTGAGGCGGCCGACCGTCCGCCGCTATCCTGGCGGCGATGGGCGGGGCAGCGCTCTTCGTCTACGGCACGCTGATGGACGAGGAACGCCTCGAGCAGCTCACGGGCCGGCGCTTCCCCCGCCGGCGCGCCCGACTCGAGGGCTTCGCGCGCATCCTGGCCGGGCACGGCTACCCGACGATCGTGCCGCAGGCGGGCGGCCGGGTCGAGGGCGTCCTGCTCGAGGGCGTGGACGCGGCTTCCCTGGCCGCGCTCGACGCCTACGAGGACGAGGGTCGCCTGTACGCCCGCCGCCCCGCCGAGGTCCTCGTCGACGGCGAGCGCGTCGCGTGCGAGGTGTACGTGAGCCTCACGCCGCGATGAGCGCCCGCGTGCGAGCGAACACCGCGTCGAGCATCGGCCGCGTGAGCTTCCCCGTGAACGTGTTCTGCTGGCTGGGGTGGTAGGAGGAGAGGAGCACGAGCCCCGACGCGAGGCGGTGCTCCGCCCCGTGCGCGAAGCGCGGCAGTGGCCGTGGCAACGCCGTGCCGCGGGCCCGCTCGGCGGCGAGGAAGCCGTCGTGCGCCACCTTGCCGAGCGCGACGACGACCTCGAGCCGGGGCAGGAGCGCCAGCTCGCCCAGCAGCCAGCGACGGCAGGTCGCGATCTCGGGCGGCGCCGGGCGGTTCGCGGGCGGGGCGCAGCGCACGACCGCGGTGATGAAGGCGTCGGCCAGCCTGAGCCCGTCGTCGCGCTCGCGCGAGACGGGCTGGCTCGCGAAGCCGGCGCGGTGGAGCGCGGCGTAGAGCCAGTTGCCGCTCTCGTCGCCGGTGAACATGCGCCCGGTGCGGTTGGCCCCCTGCGCCGCCGGCGCGAGCCCGACGACGAGGAGCCGCGCCGCCGGGTCGCCGAATCCCGGCACGGGCCGCGCCCAGTACGTCCAGGCGCGGAAGCGCGCCACCTTCTCGCACCCCACCCGCTCGCGGTGCTCGACGAGACGCGGGCAGAGCCGGCAGCGCGTCAGGCGCCGCTCGATCCGGACGAGACTCTCAGAGTCTGTGAACGAATGACCTCCTCACTCGGCGCAGAGGACGCCAGCGGTGAGGAAGAGCGCGTGCGTGTCACGGACGGTGCCGGCCCACACCTGCCCCTCGCCCGCGGGCTCGACCGCGCGCACCGCGATCGCCTGGCGGACGGGCATGGTCGCGTCGGGCGGCGTGTAGTCGCCGGGGTAGCGGAAGGCGGTCTCGAGCTGGTCGCCGGGACGGAGCCGCTCCGCGGGCACCGGCTCCACGCCGAGGCGGTAGAAGACGTGCTCGCGCGCCACCACCGCCGCGTGCCCCGAGTCGAATACCACGCGCACGAGCGGCACGGGGCCCTTCTCCACGACCTTGATGAGCTGGCGGAAGCCGAGCTGGCCCGAGGGGAGCCGCGTCAGCACGGCGAAGCCCTTGTTCGGCGTGTCGCGCATGGCAACCGGCCCCTCGGCGCTCTCGATCATGCAGTCGCCCGCGAGGCCGCGCGCGAGCGCGTCGGGCTCGGACATGAGCGCGGCACGATAGACCCAAGTCCGTCACCCGCGCAAGCTCGAGAGCCCGTGCGCGGCGCTCAGCGCTGCATGGGGAGCGTCAGCTGGCGTCGATCGCGCGGGCGGGCGAGGGGCTTCCGCTCCGGGCCCGTGTGCCGCCCCGTGCGCACCATGCGGACGGCGTCCTCCAGTGCAACGCCGGTCGCGCGGCAGTAGCGCTGGAGCGCGGCGCCGAGCGCGAGTAGCTCCGCGTCGCCGCCCCAGAGCGCGGTCATGCCCTTGAGACGCCGCCAGGTCGGCACCAGCGTGCCGCGGAGCCACCGGCGCACGACCGAGGGTGTGACGTGCAGCGCGCGCGCCATCTCCGTCACGCCGACGCCGTGCATGGTGCGCACCGCGGCCAGGTACCGGGGCACGGTGACGATCGGCCGGCTCATCACGCGTCCGAGGCCCGGCGGGCCGCGCGCCGGCGCCCGAGGCGACCCACCCGCCGCTCGACCAGCGCGTCGGCGCGCGCGAGCAGCGCCTCGTTCGGCGTGTAGCGCTCGATCATGTAGGAGAGGTCGCCGAGGTCGCGGATGAGGAGCTGGATCGCCCGCTCGCGCCACTCGGGGCTCTTCACCACCTTCATCATGTCGACCACCACGTCCTCCAGCTCGGAGGCCTCGAGGTCGATCGCCATCTCGAAGGCGCGCTCGAGGCGCACGCCGCCACGCGCCTCGCGCAGGTAGGCGGAGACGAGCGAGCGCAGGCGGGTCGCGGTGCTGGGATCGAACCAGACGCGCGTCTTCGCGGCGCGGCGCGGATCGGACTCGAGGATGCCCTCGACCAGCGCGAGCGCGCCGCAGTGCCCGGCCTCGTGGCGCGCCATGCTGAACCAGAAGTTCCGGACCTCGGCCGGGCGCGGGAACGCCTTCACGAACCCGACGTAGAGCGCCATCGTCTTCTTCTCGAGCTCGATGGCGGTGTCGAGGACCTCGCGGATGGTCGTGCGCCGGGCGCGCGGCCGGACGGCGGGCATCACCACCTCCCTTAGCAAAGGGCTCGCCCGATTGTAAAAAGAGCCGTGGACGAAGGCCTGGTCACCGAGCTGGAGAGCGCGATCGCCGACGCCGGGGCGCTGGTCGTGCGCGCGCAGAAGTACCGCCGGGGGGCCGGGCCGGAGGGCGCGGCGCTCCTCGGGGCGGCGCTCGCGCTCGGGGACGAGGCGCGCCGCCTCCATCGCCGCGACGCGCTCGACGCGGCGGGCACCGCACGCCTGCTGGCCGAGGCCCGCGCGCTCGCGGAGCGGCTCCGGGCGCTCCTCGACGAGGTGCGCGCGGGTCCGGACTACCGCGCCGCCGTGGCGGCGCACCGCGCGGGCGACCGGGCCGCCCTCGCCCGACTGCTGCCGGCCATCTTCGCCGGGCTCGAGCCGGCGCCGGCGCCCGCCGACCTCTTCGCAGCCCTCGCCTGGCTTCGGCGCGGGCGGCTCCGCCTGGCCGAGGACGTGGTCGCCGAGGTGCTCGCCGCGCGCACGGAGGGGCTCGCGGGGGAGGGCGACGACCTCTCGCCCGGTGCCGACCCCGAGCTGCCCGCCGTGACGCTCCGGAGCGACGCCCTGCCCGCCGAGCCGCTCGTGCTCCGCCTCCCCGCCGCCGCCCTTCCCGCCCCGGTCCTCCGCCTAGTCGAGAGCGGCGACTACCTCGTCCACGCCGCCCGCCTGCCGGCGCCCGTCGCGCTGCGGCTCGCCGCACGGCTCGAGACCGACGAGGACCTGCGCGTCGAGCTCGCGCCGGCCGACTACGCGCGCTGGCGCGACGCGGTGGCGCGCGCGCTCGCCGCCGCGGGCGTCCCCGTCGAAGCGGGCTAGCACATCCAGGGGCCCGCGCGCGCTCCGGGGCTCCGCCGGCCTCCGCGTCAGGCGCCGAGGCGCGCGCGCAGCAGGGACACGGCCTCGCGCAGCGTCGCGTCCTTCTCGAGCCGGCGCTCGATCGCACCGAGCGCGTGCACCACGGTCGAGTGGTCGCGGCCGCCGAGCTCGGCGCCGATCCTGGCGAGCGGCACGTCGGTGTGCTGGCGGCAGAGGTACATGGCGAGGTGGCGCGGCACGGCGAGGCGCGCCGTGCGCCGCGGCCCGGAGAGCTCGTCGCGGGCCACCTGGTAGTGCTGGCACACCTCGCCGATGATGCGCTGGAGGGTCGGCCCGCGGCGCGCCACGGGCGAGGGCCCGAGCGCCTCGCGCACGAGCGCGAGGTCGACGCTGCGGCCCGAGAGCGAAGCGTAGGCCTCGACGCGCGTGAGCGCGCCCTCGAGCTCGCGCACGTTGGCGCACCACTCCTCGGCGAGGTAGCTCGCCACCTCCGGCGTGAGGCTCACCCCGAGGCCGCTCGCCTTGCGCTCGACCAGCGCGCGGCGCAGCGCCGCGTCGGGCGGCCGGACGTGCGCGAGCAGGCCCGAGGCGAAACGATAGCGCAGCGCCTCCCCGATGCCCGGGAGATCGTGTGGGGCGCGGTCCGAGGCGATCACGATCTGGCGCGCGCTCTCGTGGAGCGCGTTGAAGGTGTGGGCGAACTCCTCCTGCGAGCGGCGCTTCTCGGCCAGGAACTGGATGTCGTCGACGACCAGCGTCTGGACGCCGCGGAACTTCCGCCGGAAGCGCTCCATGCGCCGCGCCTCGAGCGCGGCGATCATCTCGTTCACGAAGTTCTCCGCAGTGAGGCACACCACCGCGCCGAGCGGGCGCGCGTGGGCGAGGCCGGCCGCCACCGCCGAGAGCAGGTGGGTCTTGCCGAGCCCGCAGCCGCCGCAGAGGAAGAGCGGGTTGAAGCGGGCACCGGGCTGCGCCACCACCGCACGTGCCGCCCCGTAGGCGACGCGGTTCGCCTCCCCGACGACGAAGTTGTCGAAGGTGTAGCGCGCGGGCGCGCCGTTCGTGGCGCGCTCGGCGCGGCGGGCCGGGAGCGCGCCGGCGCGCGCCGGCACGCTCAGCTCCCGATTGACCAGCAACAGGACCGTGGCCCGCCCGCCGCTCGCCTCGCTCACCGCGCGCTCGACCGCGGGGAGGAAGTGCTGCCTCAGCCAGTCACGCGCAATGCCGCTCGGCGCCTCGAGCGTGAGCGTGTCGGCGGACCAGCGGGCCGCACGCAGGGGCGCGATCCACGTGTCGTAGTCCTTGTCGAGCAGCTCGCTGCGCAGCCGGCGCCGCGCCTCGACCCATATGGTGTCCAGCATCCCCGACCCCACTTCGAGCCCGACCCGCGTCGGGCTTCCGAAGATCCGCCGCGCAACGCTCCACAGGCTGGGGAGAAGTCGCCCAACTCCCCGACCCGCGCGTTCACACGGCTGCGGCCGCCCCCCGAGACACCACACCGCCCCACCGCCGCCTCCAGCTGCGCGAGACGGCCGCGTCCAACCACCCTTCACCTCATCGCATCGTTTGAATAGGAGAGAACGAAGAAGGTGGAGCTGATACTCCCGCTCGTCACAGATTGCAAGTGAAAAATTCATCAGTGCGATCGGAGCACGCCGCTCAGCGTGCCGTCGCACCCGCGATCGCCGGCAGCGGCTCCACGTCGGCGCGCGCGGAGGCCTCGTAGTATCGCATCGCCTCGGGCAGCCACGCCTGGATCTGCTGCTCGCGCGTGCCGTGGCTCGGATGCGTGGAGAGGAACTCCGGCGGATTGCCGCCCGCCGCGCGCTCCATGCGCTGCCAGAAGGCAAGCGCGCCGCGCGGATCATAGCCGGCGCGCGCCATGAGCAGGAGCCCGATGTGATCGGCCTCGGACTCCTGCGTGCGGCTGTAGGGAAGGAGCACGCCGAGCTGCGCGCCGAGCCCGTAGGCGGCGAGGATCGTGTTGGTGCCCGGGCCGCCGCCGAGCCACGCGCCGAGCAGCGACCCGCCCGCCTGCGTGACGAGCCCCTGGCTGATGCGCTCGGCGCCGTGGCGCGCGAGCGCGTGCGCGATCTCGTGCCCGAGCACGACCGCGAGCCCGTTGGTGCTCTCCGCGATCGGGAAGATGCCGGTGTAGACGGCGACCTTGCCGCCGGGCAGGCAGAACGCGTTCTGCTGCTTCGGGTCGTCGATCGCCACGAAGCGCCACTCGTAGTCGGGACGCTCGGCGACGCGGGCCAGGCGCTGGCCCACCGCCTCGACCGGTCCGTTCACCTGCGCACGCCCGTCCGGGTGGCTCTTGCCGAGCACCTGCTGGAAGGCGCGCGCCCCGAGCTTGTTCTCCTCCTCCGGCGAGATGAGGATCAGCTGCGAGCGGCGCGTGTAGGGCGCGGCGGCGCAGCCGGCGAGCAGGGCGACGAGTGCCACGCGCGCGCCGCGGCGGAGCATGCCCTCCGCTTACCAGGGCACTCCGCCGCCGGCAACGCGGTCGTCAGCCGCCCTGCTTGTCGCCGCTCTTCAAGGCGGCGTCGATCATGTCCTTGAAGCCGTCGAAGGAGCGGGTCATCGCCCGCTTGCCGTTCACGAAGAAGGTGGGCGTGCCGCTCACGTCGGCGGCCTGCCCGTCGGTCATGTCCTTCTTGATCTCCTGCTCGATCTCGGGCGAGTTGTAGTCCTTCTCCCAGCGTGCGACGTCGAGGCCGAGCTTGCCGGCGTACTCCTTCAGCTTGTCGAAGCCGAGCTCACGGTTGTTCTGGAACAGGATGTCGTGCATCTCCCAGAACTTGTCCTGCCTGCCGGCCGCCGCCGCGGCCTTGGCCGCCGGCATCGCGTTCGGGTGCATGGTCGCGGGCAGCGGGAACTGCTTGTAGACGAAGTTGACGTCGTTCGGGTACGCCTTCAGGACCTGGTCGACCAGACTGGCCGACTGGGCGCAGAAGGGTCATTGGAAGTCGGAGAACTCGGCGATCGTCACCTTGGCGGTCTTCGGGCCGCGGACGTGGGAGCTGCCGATCGGGATGTTGTAGACCTTGTTCGGGTCCATCTGCGGCCGCTGCGCGGGCGCCTTCACCTGCTGGACGGCTTTGTCGAGGTTCTCGAGCTTGGACAGGATGTCCTTCTGGCCCTTCTTGATCTCCTCGATGTCGGCCGGGTTGGCGCCGCACGCGGCCAGCGTCACCGCCCCGAGGAGCACCGTTCGCACGGATCTGCTCAGCATCTCGCACCTCCCTGGGTGGCGGGGATTAAAGAGAGCGGCTCCCCGAGTGTCAAGGCCAAGGCTCACACGGCGTGTTGAAACTGGTTTTGACCGCCGCGGCAACCGTCGCTCGAGCGGGCCGTCATTTCGGGAGCGGAACCGCCCCGCCGAGATCATGGCCGACTGACTCGCCGACGGGAGGCCGGGGGGCTCCCTCCTCGGCACTTTCTTCCTCACCCGCTGGCGGCGGGATCCCCCGCCCCGCCCCCGCCCTGTTCGCTTATTGACTAGTTATTGGGTTTGCGTTACCCCCGGCCAGCCTTTTTCGGACGGCCAGGGAGGGCGTATGCGTCACCAGCGAACCGTGGCTTTCGGGCTGCTGATCGTGTTCCTGGCGACCGGGTGCGCGTTGCGCGACCGGAAGTGGGGGACCTGCGCGGTCGCCGGCGGCCTCATCGGCGCTGCCATCGGCGGGACGACCGGCGGCGTCGCCGTCAACAACCGCAATGAGCATCCGCGGAACGTGGAGCGCGGCGCCGCGATCGGCGGCGGCATCGTGGGCGGCGGTCTCATCGGCGCGCTGCTCGGCCACGCCATCTGCGATCCCGAGAAGGAGGCGCCACCGCCCCCGCCCGCGCCGCCGCCACCCCCGCCGCCGCCGCCCGCGAAGGCCGAGCCGCTGGTCACCCTGCACGGCCCGCAGTTCGACTTCAACAAGGCGACGCTCAAGCCGGCCGGCAAGCAGATGGTCGACGAGGCGGTCAAGGTGATGAAGGACAAGCCGAGCATGAAGGTCTCGGTCGAGGGCCACACCGATTCGATCGGCTCGGACGCCTACAACCTGAAGCTCTCCGAGCGGCGCGCGCAGGCGGTGCGGGACTACGTGGTCTCGCAGGGCATCGACGCGGCCCGCATCAGCGTGAAGGGCTGGGGCAAGACGAAGCCGGTCGCGAGCAACAAGACCGAGGCCGGCCGCGCCGAGAACCGGCGGGTCGAGATCATCGCCGAGTGATGGCGGCGCGCGCGGGCGCGGCCGGCTCCGGCCGCGCTCGCGCGCGCGCGTGCTTGTCCCGCCCCGTCCGCTCGATTAGGAGGGACGGGTGTCGGACTTCAGCGCCTGCTTCCTCCTCGTCTTCGGCCAGCTCGCCGTGGGCGGCCTCGCCGCCCTCGCCGTGCCGCCGTTCGCCCTCCTCGAGCGCGGCTTCTACAAGTCGAGCGCCGGGGTGTTCGTCGGCTGCGCCGTCCTCTACCTGAGCGCGACGCTCGACCTCGCCGTTCGCGGCCGCATCACGATCGGGTACGGCGAGATCGCGCTCTGGTCCGCGTTCACCATCGCCCAGGCGGGCTACCTCGCATCCCTCTGGGGCGAGCGCGGCCGCCGCCGGGCGCGCACGTTCTCGCTCGCGCTCCTCCTCGGCCTGGTCGCGCTCTCCGCGAGCGCGAGCCGCTACCGGGTGGGCCCGCTCCTCTCGCCCGCGACCGTGCTCTACCCGCTCGCCTTCGTGACCGGCGCGCTGGCCCTCGGCGCCGTCGCGACCGGCATGCTCCTCGGCCACTGGTATCTGATCGACCTGGGCCTCTCGCTCGACCCGATGCGGCGTCTCTTTCGCTACTTCGTGACCGTCGTCATCGTGCACGTCGGCGTGCTCACGGTCACCATCCTCGTGATGGCGGTCGCGCCGGCCGGCGCCGTGGCGGTCGGCAAGCTGTGGCACGACCACGCCCCCCTGCTCGCCGCGCGCTTCCTCCTGGGTCCCCTCGCCGCTCTCGGCCTCGGCTTCATGATCCACCGCACGCTGCAGATCCCGCAGACCATGGCCGCCACCGGCCTCTTCTACATCGCCATCCTCTTCGTGCTGGTCGGCGAGCTCCTCGGGCGGCTGATCCTGTTCCGCACCTCGTTGCCGCTTTAGCCGACCCGAGACTCCGTCTCGGGTCGGGGACGGACAGCGAGAGTGCCGCCCGGTGCACAGGGCCAATGGCGTGCCGCGGCCGGCAAAAGCCGGCGCGGCAGACTTTCCGGAGCGCCACCACGTCACTAGAAGACGACGGATCGTTACGGCGCGAGCACGCGGGCTACCCAGGGCCTCAACGTTTGCCGCGCCGGCTTCGCCGGCCGCGGCACGGCCTGCGCATGACCCACCGAACGCCACACGCTCGCTTCCGTTCCGACCCGAGACAAGGGTCTCGGGTCGCTAGTAGACTCGGATGACCGTCACGCGCAGCCCGCGCGAGGTCCAGCCCACGTCGAAGCCCACCGCCATGCCCTCGCGCAGGCCGTCGACGCGCGGGATGGGGCCCAGGATCTGCACGAAGGGGAACTTGAAGTGATACTCGCGGCCGGACGCGTCGCTGACCAGTGTGCCGCTCTCGCTGCCGTAGTACACGCGCTTGATGGTGCCGCGGTAGTACCAGTCGTGCGGAGCCGCCGGCTCGGGAGTGCCGCCGCCCTCTGCCGGCTCGTCCGTCATGCGGGCGGTGCGGTCGCCTTCGCCTCGGTGGCGATGGCGGCGAGGCGCTTCTCGCCGACGCGGTCGACGAAGGCCGGGAAGCTCTCGCCCGCCTGCCGCTCGCGCTCGTAGACCCGCGCGATGCCCGCGATCGCCGCCGCCGTGTCCTCCTCCGCGAAGCGCCCGAGCCGCTTGCCGATGCGCGCCTTCCCCTCGCCCACCGCGCCGCCCACCAGGATCGAGTAGAAGGGGCGCTCGCCGCCGTCGGGCGTCTTGGCGAGGTGGCCGGTGAGCCCGATGTCGCCCACGTGGTGCTGGCCACAGGAGTTCGGGCAGCCGCTGATCTTCACCGTGAAGGGGCCGAGGCGCTCGGCGAAGCCGTTCCGCGACTCGGGATGCGCGCCGAGGTGGGCGTGGATGCGCTCGGCCATCCCCATCGAGCGCGTGATGGCGAGCGAGCAGTAGTCCATGCCGGGGCAGGAGACGACGTCGTTGATGGAGGAGACGTCGGGGTTGGCGAGCTCGATCGCGACCAGCTCCGCGTGCAACGCCGGGAGCGCGGCCTCCGGGATCCACTGGAAGACGAGGTTCTGATCGTTCGTGGTGCGGATCGTCCCGTTGCCGTGCTCGCGCGCCAGGCGCGCGACCGCCCGCATCTGGTCCGCGGTGATGTCACCGAGCGGGACCTGCACCACCACGGCGCGGTAGCCGGGCTGCTTCTGCGCCCGCGTGTTGGTCCGCTGCCAGTGCGCGAACTCCGGCAGCGGCTGGGCGGGCGGGCGGCGCGCGTCCGGGGGCGGCGGGACGCGGTAGGCGGCAACCGCCTCACGCACCTGCCGACGCAGCTCCGCGCCGCGCTCGGCGGCGACCCGCGCCGCCTCGCCCTCGACCGCGGCGCGGAACTTCTCCAGGCCCATCCGCTGCACCAGGTACTTCATGCGGGCCCGGCTCCGGTTCTTGCGCTCGCCGAAGCGGTGCTGGATGCGGACGATCGCCTCGCACCAGACGAGCACGTCCTCGGCCGGCACGAAGTCGCGCATCGGCTTGGCGAGGAACGGCTGGGCGCCGAGCCCGCCGCCCGCGTGCAGCGAGAAGCCGCGCGCGCCGTCGCGCGCCTTCGCATAGAGACCGATGTCGTTGACCGGCGCCTGCGCGCAGTCGTGCTCGCAGCCCTCGATCGCGATCTTGAACTTGCGCGGCAGGGTCAGGTTGAGCGGGTTGAAGAGGAAGTACTCGTGGATCGCGATGCAGTAAGGCGAGACGTCGAAGGGCTCGCTGGGCGCCGTTCCCGCGAACGGGCAGGCGGTCACGTTGCGCACGCTGTCGGCGCACGCGCCGCGCGTCGTGATGCCGGCGGCGAGGAGCCGCTCGTAGAGGTCGATGATACCCTCGATCGGGACCCAGTGGATCTGGATGTCCTGGCGCGTCGTCACGTGGCCGATGCCGCGCCCGTAGCGGTCGGCGACCTCGGCCATGGCCTCCATCTGCTCGCCCGTGAGCATGCCGCCCGCGATCTTGATGCGCTGCATGTGGCTCGTGTGGTCGAGCTGGTAGTAGAGGCCGTAGGAGAGGCGGATCGGGCGCCACTCGTCCGGCGTGAGCTCACCGCGGACGAAGCGCTCGGTCCGGCCGGCGTGGAAGGCCAGAGCGGCGCGATGCTGTGCTTCGGTGGGACGCATCAAACCAATGATTATGGGCGTCCGCTCTCGGCGAAGTCAACGTCGGTCCGCCGCCGACGCCAGCCAAGGCGACGCTACCCGGCCGCCGGCTGCCCCAACTTGCCGAGCGTCTCGTAGCTCATGCTCGCCAAGGGTGGGCAGTCCGCGGCAAGGCCCGCGAACACGGCCTCCGCGCTGTCGAAGCGAGGCTCCGCGCCGAGCGCCGCGAGCAGCGCGCCGAGCGCCTCCCACCCCGGGCGCGCCCGCCCGGCGGCTTCACCGCCGGCCAAAAGCGCTGCACGCGCCCGGCGTGGTTGGTGAACGTGCCGTCGCTCTCCGCGTAGGTACCGATGGGAAGCACGACGTTGGCGTACTCGGCCGTCGCGCGGAAGTCGGTGTCGAGCACGACCAGGTACGGCACGCGCTCGAGCGCGGCGCGCACCGCGGCCGCGTCGCGCCAGGCGACGAGATCGGCGCGGTGGAGCACGAGCGTGCGCAGCGTACCCTCTCCCGCCGCGGCCACCAGCTCGCCGACCGCGCCGTCCGGTGCCAGGCCCTGGAGGCGGAGGCCCTGCGTGTTCGGGTTCTTGTCGGCCTTCACGAGGAAGTCGTCGTGGAAGGCGCCGGGCGGCGACCACGAGATGCCGGCGACCCGGGCGTTCACGGCCGCGCCGATGTGGCGGAGCAGATACACCTCCTCGTTCGGCGCGTGCGCCGAGACGACGATACCGGCCCCGCCCTCGCGGAGACGCGACGCCACCGCCCCGAGCGCGCTCTCCCACGTCGCCGGCGCGAACTCCCCGGCGCCGCGCACGAGCGGCTGCGTGAGCCGGCCTTCGCCCTGGAGGTCGCGGTAGCTCATCCGCCCCGCGTCGCACATCCAGTACTGGTTCACGGCGTCGTTCTCGCGTGGCTGGAAGCGGAAGATCGTTCCCTCGCGATGGTAGATCTCGATGTTGCAGCCGTTGGCGCACGCCCCGCACACGGACGCGCTGCGCTCGAGGTACCAGACGCGGGCGCGAAACCGAAAATCACGATTGGTCAGTGCGCCGACGGGGCAGATGTCGACGACGTTCGCCGAGTACGGGTTGTCGAGCGTCTTCCCCGGCGCGAGGTCGAGCTCGACGTGGTCGCCGCGCTGGTAGAAGGCGAGCTCGCTCGTGTGCGTCACCTCGTCCAGGAAGCGCACGCAGCGGGAGCACAGCACGCAGCGCTCCTGGTCGAGGATGACGAGCGGACCGATCGGCTTCGCCTTCCGCTTGCGCACCTTGGCCGGCAGGGGCACGCGGCTCCGCTGCCGGTCGTAGTCCATGTAGTACTCTTGCAACTTGCACTCGCCCGCCTGGTCGCACACCGGGCAGTCGATCGGGTGGTTGATCAGGAGGAACTCGAGGACCGCGCGCTGCGCCGTCCTGGTCTTCTCGCTCGTGGTGTGCACCACCATGCCGTCCGTCGCGCGCGTGTTGCACGCGATCTGGAGCTTCGGCATCTTCTCGATCTCGACCAGGCACATGCGGCAGTTGCCGGCGATGGAGAGGCCGGGGTGCCAGCAGTAGTGCGGGATCTCGATGCCGAGGCGCTCGGCGGCGCGAATGACGGTGGTGCCGTCCTCGACCGCGACCCGCCGGCCGTCGATCTCAACCGTGGGCATGAGCGCGAGCGAAGGAGACTGATTGTCCGGGCTCGTCGGAGCGCAGCGGGCAGCGGCCGAGCGCGGCGTGCTGCTCGAACTCGGCGCGGTACTTGGTGACGAAGGCGCGCGTCGGCATGGCGGCGGCCTCGGAGAGGGCGCAGATGGTGGTGCCCAGCATGTTGCCGGCGATGTTCAGGAGGAGGTCGACGTCGCGCGGCGAGGCCTGGCCCTCCTCGAGGCCGACGAGCACGCGGTGGAGCCATCCCGTGCCCTCGCGGCAAGGCGTGCACTGCCCGCACGACTCGTGGTGGAAGAAGCGCTCGAGGACCATGAGCGCCCACACCATGCAGACGCTGTCGTCCATCACCATGATGCCGGCCGAGCCGAGGAACGAGCCCGCCTTCTGGACGGAGTCCATGTCCATCGGCACGTCGATCTCCTCGGGCGTGAAGACCGGCATCGAGGCGCCGCCCGGGATGACGCCCTTCAGCTTCCGTCCTCCCGGGATCCCGCCGGCGTGCGTATAGATGATCTCACGGAGCGGCGTGCCCATCGGCAGCTCGTACGTGCCCGGGCGGACGACGTGGCCCGAAACGCAGAAGAGCTTCGGCCCGGGGCTCTTCTCCGGGCCGATCGAGCGGAACCAGTCCGCGCCGCGCAGCACGATGTGCGGCACGCAGGCGAGCGTCTCGACGTTGTTGACGATGGTCGGGCAGCCGAAGAGCCCGTAGATGGCCGGAAAGGGCGGCTTGATGCGCGGGTAGGCGCGCTTGCCCTCGAGCGACTCGATGAGGCCCGTCTCCTCGCCGCAGATGTAGGCGCCCGCGCCGCGGTGTACCCACACCTCGAGGTCGAAGCCGGTGCCGAGGATGTTCCTCCCGAGGAGACCCTTCGCGCGCGCCTGGGTGATCGCCTCCTCCAGCACGCGCCCGCCGCGCGCGAACTCGCCGCGGATGTAGATGTAGGCGGTGTGGCAGCGGATCGCGTACGAGGAGATGATGATGCCCTCGAGGAGCTGGTGGGGGTCGTCCTCGATGATCTCGCGGTCCTTGAAGGTGCCCGGCTCGCTCTCGTCGGCGTTGACGGCGAGATAGACGGGCTTCTCGCTCTGCTTGGGCAGGAAGCTCCACTTCATGCCGGTCGGGAAGCCGGCGCCGCCCCGCCCGCGGAGGTTCGAGGCCTTCACCATCTCGACCAGCTGCTCGGGCTTGCAGGTCGTGAGCGCCTTGCGCGTGGCCGCGTAGCCGCCGTGCTGGAGGTACACGTCCAGCTGGCGGAGATCCGGGATTTCCCGGCAGCGGAGGAGGAGGAGCTCGGGCACTACGGCGCGGCCGTCTCTGCGGGGACGGGCGTCTGCTTCGAGCGCTGGATCTTCCGCTGCAGCGCCATGAGCCCGTCGAGCACGCCCTCGGGCCGCGGCGGGCAGCCGGGGACGTAGATGTCGACGGGGATGATCAGGTCGATGCCCGCAAGCGTCGTGTAGTTGTCGTAGAAACCGCCCGTCGAGGCGCAGGCGCCGAACGCCATCACCCACTTGGGCTCGGCCATCTGCTCGTAGACGCGCTTGAGAATCGGCGCCTGCCGCATCGTCACCGTGCCGATCACCATCATGAGATCGGCCTGGCGCGGCGAGAAGCGCGGCAGGAGCGCGCCGAAGCGGTCGATGTCGTAGGGCGCCATCGAGAGCGACATGTACTCCATCGCGCAGCACGCGGTCGCGAAGGGGTACGGGAAGATCGAGTACTTGCGCGCCCAGCCGATCGCCCTGTCGAGCTGCGTCAGCACGACGGCGTCGCCGAGGAGCGCCTCCTCGCCGGAGGTGGCGAGGCGCGGCTTCGGTGGGAGGATGGGCTTGGCCACTTCGAGGTTCGTCTATCCGGTGACCTCCGGCCTGTCAAAGCCGGTTGCATTCGGCGGGGGCGCGGGCTAGCGGGGCGCGGGCCATGGACGCCTTCACGCGCTGGGTCCACCTGCTGGCGGTCGCCGTGTACCTCGGCGCCACGCTCGCCGTCGCGCTCGTCTTCCTGCCCGCGATGGAGGCGGTGGGGGATCCGGCGCTCCAGCGGCGGCTTCTCGCGCGCGGTCTCAGACCCTACAACGTGCTTTCGGTCGGCGCGCTCGGCGTGCTCGTGATCTCGGGGGCGTCCGGGTTGACGGACATGAAGGCGATGATGGGGCCGGCGTTCGGGCAGCTCGTCTGGCGGCTGGTCGGCAAGCTCTCGCTCACCTTCGTGCTGATCAACGTGGCGACGTACTTCTCCTTCGGGCTGGCGCACCGGCTGGTGCGCGCGGAGCTGGGGCAACTGCCGGTCGAGCCGGAGAAGCAGGCGGGGATGATCCGGCGGATGCGCGGGACGGCGTGGGTC
>Ga0209474_10000952_pt1 | contig 29395 bp, 29 predicted proteins | sample GraSoiAngelo_145_FD_185902 | JGI IMG/M metagenome (GOLD analysis project Ga0209474, IMG submission 185902) | Grasslands soil microbial communities from the Angelo Coastal Reserve, California, USA - 14_1009_05_20cm (SPAdes) (version 2) | ecosystem: Environmental > Terrestrial > Soil > Grasslands...
GTGGGCATCTTCGGGGCTCTGGAAGGGGCGGTCGACCGGGTCGGCCGCAAGATCGTGGAGATCTCGAACCGGCCGCTGCCAGATGGCGGCGCCTCTCGATCGAAGCATGGGACTACTTCAGGGCTGGGCGCACCATCTTGCGCGCCGCGGGGGAGGATACCGAGGCAGGGCGCGCTCCGCGAGCGAGATGCGGAACGATTTCGGATGCTGCACGAGGAGCAGGCGCGACGGTCGTAGTCGCTGAGCGCCGTCACCAGCGGGTGACGACCACCTTCTTGCGCGTGTAGAAGTCGACGCCGTCGGAACCGTGGACGTGGAGATCGCCGTAGAAGCTGCCCTTCCAACCTGAGAAGGGGAAGAACGCGAAGGGCTGAGCGACAGGCACGTTGACGCCGACCATGCCAGCCTGCACCTCCTCGCGAAAGCGGCGGGCCGCACGGCCGCTGGACGTGAAGATCACCGCCATGTTTCCAAGCGCCATGCGGTTGGCCTGGCCGATGGCCGTGTCGAGGTCGGCCTGGTGGCTGACCGAGAGCACCGGCCCGAAGATCTCTTCCCGGCCCGCCGCCATCTCATCGGTGACGCCCTCCAGGATGGTCGGCCCCAGGAACCAGCCCGCCCGCTGCATCTGAGGGCGGCCGTCGGCGAGCAGCCGGGCGCCGTCGGCCAGTCCTTTTTCGATGTGGCCGACCACCCGCCGCCGGTGGTCGTCCCGGATCAGCGGGCCGACCTGGGCTCCGGGCTGGTCGCCAGGCGCCACCACCAAAGCCTCCGCCTGCTCCTTGAGCGCGGGCAGCAGCTTCTCCTCGACTCCGCGCACGGCGACGGCCACGCTGCCGGCCAGGCATCTCTCGCCCGCGTTGCCGAACGCCGAGCCCAGGATGGCCGGCACCGCCAGCTCGAGGTCGGCGTCGGGCATCACCACGATGTGGTTCTTCGCGCCCCCCAAAGCCTGGACGCGCTTGCCATGCCGGGCGGCCTCCGCGTAAACGGCCCGCGCCACCGGCTCCGAGCCCACGAACGAGACGGCCCGCACCCCCGGATGCGCAAGCAGCCCTTCGACCGCCTCTTTGGCGCCCTGGACCAGGTTGAGCACGCCCTCGGGAAAGCCAGCCTCCTGGAAGAGCTGAGCCAGCCGGACCGCGCCCAGCGGCGTGCGCTCCGAGGGCTTGAGGATGAAGGTGTTGCCGGCGACCACGGCCAGCGGGAACATCCAGAGCGGGATCATCACCGGGAAGTTGAAGGGCGGGATCCCGGCCACCACCCCTAGCGGGTACCGGTAGAGATCCTGGTCGATGCCGGCGTTGACCTCGCGCAGGGTCCGCCCCTGGAGCAGCGTGGGCGCGCTGCAGGCGAAGTCGACCACCTCGATGCCGCGCCGGATCTCGCCGCGCGCCTCTTCCAGGGTTTTGCCGTGGTGGCGGGTGACCACCGCGGCCAGGTCCTCAAAGGCATCCTCAAGGCACTGCTTGAACCGGAACATCAGGCGCACCCGCTCCAGCACCGGGGTTCGCGACCACTTCTCGTAGGCGGCGGAAGCTGCGGCCACCGCGGCTTCCACCTCAGGCGCCCCCGACAGCGGCACCCGCTCGATCTCCTCGGCGGTGGCCGGGTTATATACGGGCAGCGAGTCCCGGCCCTCCACGGCACGCCACTCGCCGCCGACCAGGTTCTGGATCATGCCGCGCGCCGGAGCCTGGGGACCATGAGCAGGAGGGCGAGGAGCAGCACCGCGAGCAGGGAGAGGTGGTAGGCGATGTCGCCGGCGCGCCCGCCACGGATGGTGACCGAGATGCCGAACAGTGTGCCCAGCAGCGTCACGAGGGTGGCGGCCAGAGGCAGCCACCATGGAGCCCGGGGCGGGGCCAGGGCGCCCAGCGTGCCGATGGCCATCACCACCGACAGTACCGCCTCCGGGATGGCGGCACCGGGAAAAGGATCGTGGATGCCGGCCACGCCGGCTCCGAAGTGAATGGCCGAGGCGATCGCGAGCGTGATCGCCGCCAGGGCCATCAGCCCGGGGATTGCGCGCATATGAGGATCAGAGTTCAGCACTTTGCTCGCGCGCGTGGCGGGGCGCGAACTCCTCATCCTCGGTGGTGGGCGGTGAGAGTTTCGAACTCCCGACCTCCTCGGTGTAAGCGAGGCGCTCTAGCCGGCTGAGCTAACCGCCCCCGTTGAACGGCCCTCCAGTATGGACAAGGCGCGGTTCAGCTGGGTGTCATGGTCGTGCCCCAGGGTGGGCTGGACCACATCGAACATGTCGGAGGGGCTGCCCAGGTCTACGGCCACGTCGGGCTGCAGCCCAACCTTGTCGACCTGGCGGCCATCGGGCAGGAACCAGTGCTCGATGGTGAGGTGCAGGTCGCTGCCGTCGCTGAGCTGGAAGTCGACCTGGACCGATCCTTTGCCGAAGGTCTTGCCTCCCAGCAGCTGCGCGCGGTGGCGCGCCTGCAGCGAGCCGCTCACGATCTCGGCGGCGGAGGCGGTGCTGCCGTTGACCAGGACCACGAGCGGGACCGAGGTCGCAGGGTGCTCACCGTTGACCAGGCGGCGGTCGATCGCACCGGTTCGGTCGCGGAGTTCGTAAGCCTCGCCGTCGGCCAGGAAGCGGCTGATCATGGCGGTGGCGGCGTCGATATAGCCGCCCGGGTTCTCACGCAGGTCGAGGACCACGCCCCTGGCGCCCGGCAGCTCCGACTTGAGCTGGGCGTCGAACTCTGACTGCGTGTCGGCGCCGAACTGGTAAACGCGCAGATAAAGGACGCTGGAGTCGAGGACGGTCGAGACCACCATCGGGCTGGCGAAGCTCCCGCGCTGCACCGAGACGCTCAACGTCTGCTCGCCCCGGCGCAGGCCCAGCAGCACGGCGGTATCCACCGGTCCCCGGATAAGCACTGCGGTCTGGTCAGCCGTGAGGCCGCGCGCGTCCTTGCCGTCGATGGTGAGGATCACGTCGCCCGTGCGCAGACCGGCCCTCTGGGCCGGCGACCCGGGCACCAGCCCGGAAACCGTGGGGTAGGTGCCGTCGAAGCTCACATAGATGCCGATCACGCCGGTGTGGCGTCCGGCGTAGCTGTCCTGCTGGCTCTTGAACTGGTCGGCGCTGAGGTAGGTGGTGTAGGGGTCGCCGAGCGCCTGGACCAGGCCCTGGACGGTGCCGTTGGAGAGCTTGTGGTAGTCGAGCTTGGGATCGTAGTAGCGCGCCTGGATGATGCGCAGCGCCTGGTCGAGGGTGGCCTGGTCGAGGTGCCCGCGGCTGTGCCCCAGCCCGAGCGTGGGCACGTAGTCCGGGTACGACTGGTCGGCGAAGATGCCGCCGCCGGCGCCGAGCAGGATTCCGACCAGGAGCGTGGCGGCGGGCACGGCCCACCGCCTCGGGTTCAGCACCCGAGATAGAGGCAGGGGTTTATGTAGTTGTCGTTGTAGCGGATCTCGAAATGGAGGTGAGGTCCGGTCGAGTAGCCGGTGGAGCCCTCATAGCCGATCACCTGTCCGCGGGCCACCGGCCCGTTTCCGATCGCAAAGCCGCTCATGTGCCCGTACAAGGTCGAATACCCGTTGCCGTGCACGATGATGACGTAGTTGCCGTAGCCGTAGCCACCCGGGAACACGTTCGCGATACCGGCGTCGGCAGCGCGGATGGCCGCGCCGTAAGGACCGGCCAGGTCGATTCCGGTGTGGAAGTGCCTGGTCGCGCAGGTGGGCCAGTAGGGCTCACCCAAGAGGTCTGTACAGCCGAACGGCTGAGTGATGTAGCGGGTCCCGATCGGCCATAAGAACTGGCCGGTGCCGCCGCCCAGCATCTGGGCCGCCAGGTCGTACTGCTTCTGCAGGTAGGCGACCTGGGCGTTGGCCACGGCTAGGGCTTGCTCCAGCTGCTTGCGCTGCTCGTCGAACTGCGCCTCCAGCTGCCTCTGGATGGCCAGCGCCTGGTTCTCCTGGGCGACCACCGCGTCCAGCTGCGCCTTCTGGTCGCGCTGGCGGGCCAGCAGAGCCTCCTGGTCCTTCTTCTTGCCGTTGAGCTGGTCCCGCAAGCCGGTCAGCGCGGCCCGGTCGTTTTTCAGCTGCGCCAGCGCCTGCTGGTCGCTGCGCACCACGTCCTGCATGATCAGAACCCGATCCAGGAGCTGGTTGAAGTCCTTGGAGGTCACGAACAGCTCCAGGTAATCCAGGCGGCCGTGCTTGTCCATGGCCCGGACTCGCTGGTCCAGGTACTGCTCGCGGACCTGGATGTGCGCCTCTTGGCGCGCGATCTCGGCCTCTTTGAAGCGGATCTGGCGCGCGAGATCGTCGATCTGGCCCTGGGTGGCGGCGATCTTGGCCTGGATGTCGCGCTCCTGGTTCTGCAGCTGCTGGAGGATGGCGTCCAGCCGCCTGATCGCCGCCTGGGCGTTGGCCAGGTTTCGCCTGACGTCGTCGAGCTGCGCCTGCACGTTCGCCGCCTGGGCCTTCGCGTCGCCGATCTCCGAGCAGAGTGGATCGTAAGGGTCGCAGTCGACGGCGGCCGCCGGAGCCGGCGCCACCGCCATCGAGGCGGCCAGCAGGAAGACCGCCGGCAGCAGCAGGAAGCGCTTGCGGAGGCTCATATCCGCACGAATCTCCGGACCCCGATGTAGCTGCCCATGGCCCCCAGCAGCGCACCGCCGAGGAAAAGGTCCTGGCCCAGCGTGCTCACGAAGCGGGGGTCGTAGCTGAGAGGGATGAAAAAGAGGTCCGCCCGGAAGCGCTCCACGAAGGGCCGGTACGCGCCCAGCAGCAGTCCCAGCGCGAGCGAGGCGGCGAGCACCCCCGTCATCACGCCTTCGATCACGAAGGGGCCGCGCACGAACCACTCGGTGGCGCCCACCAGCTTCATGACCTCGATCTCCTGGCGCCGGTGGTAGACCGCGGTGCGGATGGTGTTCATCACGATCACCACCGAAACCACGACCAGGATGGCCATCAGGGCATAGCCGGCCAGCGTGAGCCAGGCCGAGAGCTTGACCATCCGGGCGATGAAGTCGCCCTGGTAGTCGGTCGGGTCGGTGCGGTCGGCCCCCCGCCAGGTTCGGCCCAAGTTGTTGATGGCGTCCACGTCGCTCAGGTTCTTGACGTGGACCTCGAGCTTGGCGGGCACCGGATTACCCTCGATGTTGGCGATCAGGTCCCGGTTGCGTGGATCGGCCGAGAAGCGCTGCAGCTCCTCGTCCTTCGTGAGAAAGGTGACGCCGGCGACGCGGGGGTCGGCTTCCAGCTGCTGCTTGAAGTCGTAAACCGTGGCCAGCGGCGTCTGGTCGGAGACCGAGATCGAGATCACGCTGACGCGAGTCTTGTAGCTGTCCAGGACTCCGGCCAGGGCATGGCCGAGGAGCAGGTTGACGCCGGCCAGGATCAGGATCAGGGTGATCGAGATCACGGCGGCAACGCTGACGCCGGCGTTGCGCCAGAAGCTCTGCCAGGCGCTGTTAAGCGCGAAGAGCAGATGCCTGAAGAGCCTCATGGTATCTCCCGGCCCGGTCGTCCCTGACCACCTGGCCGTCTTCGATCACGACCACCCGCCGGCGCAGGAGGTCGACTATCTCGCGGTTGTGGGTCGCCATCACCACGGTGGCGCCGTCGGCGTTGATCTTGAGAAAGAGCTGCATGATCTCCCACGCCGTGGCCGGGTCGAGGTTGCCGGTCGGCTCGTCGGCGATCATCAGCCGGGGCGCGTGCACTAAAGCGCGGGCAATCGCGACGCGCTGCTGCTCGCCGCCGCTCAGCTCCCGCGGGTATTTCCCCAATTTGCCGTGCAGGCTCACGGTGTCCAGGGCCCGCGCCACCCGGCGGTCGATGACCTGGCGGGACTCGCCCAGCACGCGCAGCGCAAAGGCGACGTTTTCATGAACCGTCATCTGGGGCAGAAGCTTGAAGTCCTGGAAGACCAGGCCGACCTTGCGCCGGAAATGAGGCAGCTTGCGTCGCTTCATGCGACCCAGCTCGACCCCGTTGACGAAGATCTTGCCTTTGGTCGGGCGCTCTTCGCGAATCAGCAGGCGCACCAGGCTGGACTTGCCCGCGCCCGAGGGTCCGACGAGGAAGACGAAATCGCCTTCGGGCACGCTCAGGTTGATGTCCCGGAGGGCGTCCGTGCCGTTCGGATACCGCTTCCACACGTGCTGGAAGCTGATCACCGTCCGGCCGCTGAAATCCGGTGCTATGACGCTCAAGTGAGTTGTTTGGTGTGACGGGGCGCCAGAACGGCGGCGCCAAGGCAGGTTGCGGCGAAGTATAAAAGCCATGCCCCCAGGGGTCAAACGAACCGCCTGGCAACTTCTTGTAGGGGCTCCTTCCCACAAGTGGGGAGGTCCCTGCGCGGAGCGGAGGGGGTGGGGATGGGTGGCCCCTCCGCCGCCCTGCGGGCGGCACCTCCCCGCGGGGCGGGGAGGAGTCTTTCCCTACTGACCCAGCCGCCAGCGCAGCCAGCCTTCGGTGAAGGGCTCCATGTCCCCGTCCTCCAGGACCGACTGCACGTTCCCCACCTCGACCCCGGTGCGCACGTCTTTGACCAGCGTGTAGGGCTGCAGCACGTAGTTGCGGATCTGCGACCCGAACTCGGCCGGCATCACGCTGCCACGCAGCTCCTCGCGTTTGCGCGCCGACTCCTCCTGCTGGCGCTGGAAAAGCCGCGACTTGAGCACTTTCATGGCCGAATCCCGGTTTTTCATCTGTGAGCGCTCGTTCTGGGAGGTGACCACGATTCCGGTCGGCAGGTGTGTGATGCGCACCGCCGAGTCCGTCTTGTTCACGTGCTGGCCGCCGGCCCCGGTCGAGCGGTAGGTGTCGATGCGCAGGTCGTCGGGATTGACCTCTATCTCTCGCTCCTCGGACTCCTCCAGCTCGGGCAGCACTTCGACCAGCGCAAAGGAGGTGTGCCGGCGGTGGTTCTGGTCGAAAGGCGAGATCCGCACCAGCCGGTGCACCCCATGCTCCCCGCGCAGCAGGCCATAGGCGCGGCGTCCGCGCAGGATCAGGGTGGCGCCCTTCAGCCCCGCCTCCTCACCCGGCGTCGCCTCGACCAGCTCGGTGTCCGCGCCCGGCCGCAAGGTGGTGGCGCGGCCCGGCCCCGGCTGCGCCCACTTCAAGTACATGCGCAGCAGCATCTCCACCCAGTCCTGGGCGTCGATGCCGCCGGCGCCGGCGCTGATCGAGAGGATCGCGTTGTGGCCGGCGTAGGGGTCGTTGAAGAGCAGCTCGAGCTCCTTCTGCTCGAGCTCGCGGTCGACCACAGCCAGCTGGCCGGCCACCTGGCCCGCCAGCTCGGCGTCGCCGTCGGACAGCCCGTCCAGCTCGACCAGGTCGCGGGCCTGCGCCTCCAGCCGCTGCCAGCCCTCGAGCTCCGAGCGCAGCTCCGAGGACTCGCGGGCGATCTCTCCCGCCCCCGCGGGATCGTCCCAGACGCCGGGGGCGGCTAGGAGGCGGTCGAGCTCCTCGAGTCGGGCCTGCTTGCGAGGGAGGTCAAAGATGCTCCTTCAGGCGCAGGATCCGGCGCAGCGCGTCTTCGGGCGTGGGGGAACTCCCCCCTTGGGCGGGCCGGGCGGAGCCCTTCTCCCCGCCCACCCCCCTGCGCTCCGAGCTAGCGGCCATGGCAGCGCTTGTACTTGCGGCCAGAGCCGCACCAGCAGGGGTCGTTGCGCCCGATCTTGCCGCTCGCCACGCCGGCCGGTTCCGGCTCTGGCTGCTGGCTTGGCCCCAAGTAGCGCGGACCTCCGTTGGGGCCGGACGGCCGCGGCCGGTCGCTGCGCTGGATCGGCTGCGGAGGAGGCTCGTCCTTGCGCACCTCGACCCGGAACATGTTGGCCACGATGTCGGCCTGGATCGACTCTGTGAGCTCGGTGAACATGGCGTGGGCTTCGTTCTTGTACTCGATCAGCGGATCGCGCTGCCCGTAGGCCCGCAGCCCGATGCCCTCGCGAAAGTGCTCCATCTGCGTGAGGTAGTCGATCCACTTGCTGTCGATCGTGCGCAGCATCACGAAGCGTTCGACCTGGCGCATGATCTCGCTGCCGATCGACTCCTCCTTCTGGCTGTAGGCGCCGGCGGCCGCGTCGTGCAGGAACTCGACCAGTGCCTCCTGGCCTGCCTTCAGCTGCTCGGCCGGGATCTCGGTGCCGGGCGCCAGCGGGAAGTAGGTCCCCAGGTACTGGACCAGCCCTTCGAGGTCCCAGTTCTCGGGATGCCGGCCCTGGCAGTGCACCTCCACGCCCCGCTCGACCAGCTCCCGGATGTAGTTGAGGATGTTGTCGCGGGTGTCCGCGCCCTGCAGCACCTTGTGCCGCTCCTCGTAGATGATCTTGCGCTGCAGGTTCATCACGTCGTCGTACTCGACCACGTGCTTGCGCGAATCGAAGTGCATGCCTTCGACCTTCTTCTGCGCGCTCTCGATCGAACCTGCGACCCAGCGGTGCTCGATCGGTTCGACTTCCAGCCGGTCCATCAGGCGGCCGATGCGTTCGGCGGCGGGCCCGAAGATGCGCATCAGGTCGTCTTCCAGCGAGATGTAGAAGCGCGTCGAACCGGGGTCCCCCTGGCGGCCGGCGCGGCCGCGCAGCTGGTTGTCGATGCGGCGCGATTCGTGGCGCTCGGTGCCGATGATGTGCAGGCCGCCGAGGTCCTGGACGCCCGTGCCCAGCACGATGTCCGTGCCGCGCCCCGCCATGTTGGTGGCGATCGTCACGGCACCTTTCTGGCCGGCCTCGGCCACGATGGCGGCCTCCTTCTCGTGCTGCTTGGCGTTGAGCACCGAGTGCCTTATCCCACGCTTGTCGAGCAGTCGCGACAGGCGCTCTGATTTCTCAACCGAGACGGTGCCCACCAGCACCGGCCGGCCCAGCTGGTGCATCTCCACGATCTCATCGATGACCGCGTCGTACTTCGACTGCTCGGTCTTGTAGATGACGTCGGCATAGTCGTCCCGGACCATCGGGTTGTGCGTCGGTATGACCACCACTTCGAGGCCGTAGATCTTGTGGAACTCCTCGGCCTCGGTGACGGCGGTGCCGGTCATGCCGGCCAGCTTGCCGTAGAGGCGGAAGTAGTTCTGAAGAGTGATCGTCGCCAGCGTCTTCATCTCCTGCTGGATCTTCACGCCCTCTTTGGCCTCGACCGCCTGGTGAAGCCCGTCCGACCAACGCCGGCCCGGCATTGTTCGACCGGTGAACTCGTCGACGATGATCACCTCGCCGTCGCGCACCAGGTAGTCTCGGTCGCGCAGGAAGAGCGCCTTGGCCTTCAGCGCCTGGTTGATCTGGTGCGCTTCGACCACGTGCTCGAGGTCGTAGATGTTGGGAATGCGCGTCCAGCGCTCCATCTTGGCGATGCCCTCTTCGGTGAGTGACACCGACTTGTGCTTGAGGTCGACCGTGAAGTCCTCTTCCTCCTGCAGCCGCGCGGCGTAGCGCGCGTACTCGTTGTACTTCTCGGTCGAGTCCTCGCCCTGGCCGCTGATGATCAGCGGCGTGCGCGCCTCGTCGATGAGGATGGAGTCGACCTCGTCGACGATCGCGAAGTTGAGCTCGCGCTGCACGCACTGCGCCAGGTCGGTCGCCATGTTGTCGCGCAGATAGTCGAAGCCGAATTCGTTGTTGGTGCCGTACGTGATGTCGCAGCGATATGCCTCGTGCCGCGTGCAGGGACGGAAGTGCTGCAGGCGCGGATCGGGGTGCGTCTCGTCGAGATGCTCGGGGTCGTAGATGAACGAGCCGTGCTCGCGCTCGGTGTGCGCCTTGATCACGCCCACGGACAGCCCCAGCAGGTGGTACACGGGGCCGATCCAGCCCGCGTCACGACGGGCTAGGTAGTCGTTGACGGTGACCAGGTGCGCGCCCCGACCGGCCAGCGAGTTGAGGTATAGCGGCAGCGCGGCCACCAGCGTCTTGCCTTCGCCGGTCTTCATCTCGGCGATCTTGCCGTCGTGCAGCACGATGCCACCGACCAGCTGCACGTCGTAGGGCCGCAGCCCGATCGTGCGCCGGGCGGCCTCGCGCACCAGAGCGAAGGCCTCGATCAGGACGTCCTCCAGGATCTCCGGGCTGCCGCCGCCTTCGGCGACGCGCGCCTTCAGCTCCGCCGAGCGCGCCTCGAGGCCGGCGTCGTCGAGCTTATGAAGGTCTGGCTCGAGGGCGCCGATGGCTTCGGCGGTGCGCATGTGCTGCTTGACCTCGCGGTCGTTGGGATCGACGAGGCGGCTCAGGTACTTCATGGCTGGGTGTTGCGGTGGGTGCTTAAGGGATGACGGGCTCGATTACTGCCACCGAACCGTCCTGGCGCCGGTAGACGAGCTGGATACCCCCGCTGTCCTCATCCAGGAAGAGGTGGAACTGCTGGTCTTCGTCGCCGCGCAGCACCGCCTCCGCCTCCTGCAGCGACTGCGGGCGCAGCTTGAGCCGGATGCGGGCCGGGCCGTTGCCCGAGACCTTGAGCGGCAGCGGAGCCGCGTCGGGGTCGGGCCGTTTGCGCTCCTTGATCTTCTCCTTCAGCTTGACCACCTGTCGATCGATCTTGTCGAGTGCCAGGTCGAGCGCCGTCTGCCGGCTGAGGTCGGCCTCGCGGGCCGAGGCCACCGGGTGCCGGCGCCCGTCCATGTGGACCGTGATGGTGACCACGTGGGCCGGATCCTGGCTTCGCCTCTTCTCCGGCTTGAACTCGACCTCGGCGTCGAGCACACGATCGAAGTGCCGGCTCAGCCGGACCAGCTTCCGCTCCGCGTAGGTGCGCAGGCGGTCCGGGAGCTCGCCCGTGCGGTCGTGAACCACGACCCTCACGGGCCGAGTATACCCAGGGCCTTCCGGGCCGAACCCCGGCTTAGCGCGCGGCTCCGGCCTGCCAGCCGCCGACCTGGCGGGGGTCGGGGAACAGGGTGAGGATCTCCTTCGGCAGCGGCAGGCCCATGGCGAACATGCGATCCAGGATCTGGGGCCGGATGCCGGTGGCCTTGAAGTCGCCGATGATCTTGCCGTCCTTGCCGGCGCCCATCGACTCGAACAGGAAGATCTCCTGCATGGTGATGGTGTCGCCCTCCATGCCGTTGACCTCGGTGATCGAGGTGACCCGGCGCGACCCGTCGCGGAGCCGGTTGAGCTGCACGAAGATGTTGATGGCGCCTGCCACCTGCTGGCGGATGGCCTTGACCGGCAGGTCGACGCCGGCCATCAGGACCAGGGTCTCGAGGCGGGCCAGGGCGTCTCGCGGGCTGTTGGCGTGGATGGTGGTCATGGAGCCGTCATGGCCCGTGTTCATGGCCTGCAGCATGTCCAGGGCCTCCGCCCCGCGGCACTCACCGACCACGATGCGCTCAGGCCGCATGCGCAGCGAGTTGATGACCAATCTCTGGATGCTGATCTCGCCCTCGCCGTTGATGTCCTTGGGCCGCGTTTCCAGCCGGCAGACGTGCTCCTGGTGCAGCTGCAGCTCGGCCGCGTCTTCGATGGTGACGATGCGATCCTCGGCCGGGATGAAGCCGGAAAGCACGTTCAGGAAGGTCGTTTTACCGGTGCCGGTGCCGCCCGAGATGATGATGTTGGCCTTGGCCAGCACACAGGCCTTGAGGAAGCCGAAGCCGGGCTCGTTGCAGGTGCCGAAGCGGATCAGGTCTTCGACCTGGTAGGGGTCCTTGGCGAACTTGCGGATGGTCAGCAGCGGACCGTCGATCGCGAGCGGCCGGATGACGGCGTTGACGCGGGAACCGTCTGCCAATCGGGCGTCGGCCAGCGGTACGCGCTCGTCGATGCGGCGGCCCACCGAACGGACGATGAACTGGATCACGTTGAGAAGCTGGTCCTCGTCCTGGAACTTGATGTTGGTCAGGACCACCTTGCCGCCCATTTCCACGTAAACATGGTCGATGCCGTTGACCATGACCTCGGTTACGCGATCGTCACGGACAAGCGGCTCGATCGGCCCGAGCTGGGCGTAGTACTCGTCTAGGTTGATTCCGGGTATACGAACGGCCAAATTGGTCCTCCCGCTTTCTGCGTTGCGCGGGCCACTATAACGAAACGCGGGCCAGGGTGATCCCAGATATGCGACCGAAACCTGCCAGCTTCAATGCGGCCGCGCAGGCTTCGAGAGTGGCGCCGGTGGTCACCACGTCGTCGATCAGCAGAACCGGCTCTCCGCCACCGTGCGGTCCCGACCATGCGAAAGCGCCGGCGACGTTGTCCCGACGGCGCAGGCGGTCGAGCCCGACTTGGGGCGGTGTGTCGCGCGTCCTGAGCAGCCGGCCCGGCGGCGCAGGCAGGCCCAAGCGCGCGCGCAGTGCGCGTGCGAGCTCCTCCGACTGGTTGTAGCCACGCTGGCGCTGGCGGGCATTGTGGAGCGGTACCGCGACCAGCTGCGACGCCGGCAGGCCGTCGACCGCCAGGCGAGCCGTCAGGAGCGTCGCCAGCGGGCGGGCCAGCGCACGCCACCCGTTGTACTTGAACCTATGGATCGCCGCTGAGAGCGGCGCTTCGTAGGCCGCGGCGGCCCGCAGCCGCGCCAGGTGTGGCATCCGGCGGCGGCAGGAGCACCAGTCGTGGCGGAAGGCGAGCTGGCGGCCGCAGCGGGGACAAAGCGGCTCCTCCAGCCGCCGGATGGCGCGCAGGCAGCGCGGGCAGAGCCAGCCGCCCAGCCGCCGGCAGCCGCCGCAGCGGGGCGGCAGCACCCAGTCCAGGAGGCGTTGGAGGTCCACGCGAGCATCATCCGCAGCCGGTCAACCCCACCGGTTAAGCCACGATTTGCCGAGAAACGGGTCACTTCCGGGCTCTTAAGTGCCCCCAAACTCGGCAAAACAGAAAACGGCTACGACTGGACGAACTGGAGTTGGTGGCCCTTGGGGAGGTCGAGCCCGTCAAGCGACCCGGCCGGCAGCTCCACCACGCTGTGCGCGCCCCAGACCAGGGGCACGATGCGCCACTCGCCGAGGCGGCGGTAGACCCTGACCACGCGCTCGGCGCGGTCGAGGAAAAGCGCGTCGATGGCGAAGTTCATCCAGAACATGTGGATGCCGTTGCACGGTTTGATCCACATCGCGTGTCCGGTAGGCAGGGTGCGGCGGAACATCAGCCCGAGGCCCCGCCCGAACGAGCTGCGCGGCACCTCCACCGAGCCCGCCAGCTCGCGACCCGAGGCGGGGTCGACCAGCTTCAGTCCCGGACGCGGCTTGCCCACGAGATGCCATAACGTACCCGGAAGTGCCCGATTTCGACTCCGCCGGTGCGCGATTGCACTACGAGCTGCACGGAGCCGAGGACGGGCCTCCAGTCGTACTCGTGCACGGCTACTGCAGTGACTACCGACTCAATTGGGTGGGCACGCGCTGGCAGGAGGCGCTGACCACCGCCGGGCGGCGCGTGATCGGACTCGACTGCCGCGGGCACGGACACAGCGACAAGCCGCACGACCCCCAGGCCTATGACCGCACGCTGATGGCCGCCGACGTGGCACGCCTGCTCGACCACCTGCGCGTGTCCCACGCGGACCTGCTCGGTTACTCGATGGGCGGCCGCATCTGCCTTGAGGTGACGCTCGACCACGCAGAACGGATAGGGCGCACAGTGCTCGGCGGCGTGGGCCGGTGGGTGACCGCGCACGGGCCACGGCATGCAGACCTCACCGCGCGCCGCATGCGCGGCGACGCCTCGGTCACCGATCCGATGGCCAACATGTTCTACGACTTCGCTGCGGCGCGGCCCATCAACGACCTGGAAGCTCTGGCCTGCTGCATCCTCGGCCCCCAGCGCGCGCTTGGCGACGACGAGCTGCGCGCCTGCCACACGCCGGTGCTGGTCTGCACCGGCGAGGAGGACCCGCTGGCCCGAGGCGGCAACGAGCTGGCGGCTCTGCTCGGGAATGGCCGTCACATCTCGATCGAGGGCCGCAATCACATGAACGCGGTGCCGGCCCGCCAGTTCAAGGAATCGGCGCTGGCCTTCCTGACGGAGACCTAGCGGCCGATTCGAAAGCGCCGGCGGAGGCGCCGCTTGGTGCGCGTCCTCGTCTGTGTGTCTTTGCCGATGACGGAGATAGACCCGTCGGACTCCAACACGCCGAGCTCCACATCGACGACGTTCAGCAACCCGTGCTCGCGAATCGCCATCTCCGCCTCTTCACGGTCCAAGCCCTCGCGATCCATCACGTCGGTCAGGAACCGACCATCCTTGATGATCACGGCCGGTTCGGAGATGAAGAGCCGGTGGAAGCGCGGAATGCGGTCCAGTCGAGCGACCGCGAAATTCAGAGCGACCAGGGTGGCGATGATGATCAACCCACCCAGCAATGAGTTGTCGGGCCCGGTCATCGCCGGCTGGACCGCGTTGGCGACCAGCAGCACCAGCACGAGGTCGAACAGCGTGAACTGTCCGACCTCGCGTTTGCCGAAGATCCGGAGCGCCAGCAACATGGCGGCGTAGATCGCCGCCGAACGCACGATCAGCTCCCACCAGGGGACGCTGAGGTGGAACGTGGTCTGGCTAGCCCCTCGCCTTGAGGAGGATCAGGATGGCGGGCCCGAGCAGCACGATCCAGAGCGTCGGGAAGATGCAACCGACCATCGGCAGCATCATCTTCAGAGAGGCCTGTGCGGCCTTCTCCTGCGCGCGCTGGCGGCGCTTGCGGCGCATCTCGTCAGACTGCAGGCGCAGGATGCGGGCTACACCGACACCCATCTGCTCGGACTGGATCACCGCCTGCACGAAGTTATGCAGGTCCTCGACGCCCGTGCGGCGGCCCATGTCGTCAAGGGCCTCCAGCCGGGGACGGCCCAGGCGCGTTTCCTGGAGAACCGTCGCGAACTCGTCCGAGAGTGCGTTCCGGAACTTGTCGGTCACACGCTGCATGGCGGCGTCAAACCCGAGACCGGCCTCGACCGCGATCGTGAGCAGGTCCATGGCGTCCGGCAGCGACTTCTGGATCTCACTCCGCCGCTGCTCGACCTTGGTCCGCAGCCAGTAAAGCGGCCCGAAGAACCCGAGGATGCCGCCCACCGCCGCGCCCACCGCGATGAAGGTGGGATTGCCGCTGAGCAGGCCGAGCAGAAGGCCGATGGCGAACAGCACCACGGCGGCCACGTAGCGGACCGCGATGAATTCGGACGGTCCCAGGTTGCCCGGCCGTCCGGCCAGGTTGAGACGGTTTTGCAGGTCGTTGCGCGCCTTATCCGGTGTGCTCCGGCTGAAGCGATTGCCGAGGTTCTGGATGAAAGGCCGCATCACGCGCTCGCTGAAAGGCTTTTGGAGCACGATCTCGTCTTCGGTCAGCGCCCGGGCGCCGGCGCCGCCGTAGGCCTGCAGGCGCTCTTGCACCATGTCGGCCGCGCTCGAGCTGGGCGTGCGCGCCAAGCCCACGAACAGAAGCAGGATGCCACCTGCCGCGATCAATGCAAGGAGAACGGTTTGGCTCATCTGGTCAGACCTCGATCGCGGTGATCTTGCGGATGATCAGGTTCCCGATGAAGATCAGGAACAGGGCGACGCCGATCATGGCGATGCCGATGATGCTTTCAGTCATCGGCTTGAAGTAGGCCGGCGTGACGAAGTACAGGAAGATCGCGAGGCCGATGGGCAGGATCGTGATCAGTGTGCCCGACGCCGAGGCCTGGGCGGTGAGAGTCTTGATCTCGCCCTTGATGCGGATGCGCTCGCGGATCGTGTGCGCGATGTTGTCCAGGATCTCGGCCAGGTTGCCACCCACGGTGCGGTGGATGGCGACCGCCGTGACCACGAGGTCGAAGTCGGGGCTCTCGATGCGCTTCAACATGTTGTTGAGCGCCTCCTCGACCGACCCACCAAGGTTCATCTCGCGCACCGCGCGCGAGAATTCGTCGGACATCGGCGGCACCGCGTTCTTGGCCACGGTGTCGACGGCCTGCGCGAAGGAGTAACCGGCTTTGAGCGCGTTCGAGAGCAGCACCAGGGTGTCCCCCAACTGGTTGTTGAACGCCTTGAGCCGCTTGCCCATCCGGTAGCGCACGTAGAAGCCGGGGATGAAGTAACCGAGCACACCGGCCACGAGCGCCTGGATGATGCCCCAGCGCAGGAAGGCGATCAGCGCCAGCAGCGCCACCGTTCCGAACTGGATCGCGATGAACTCGGAGGTGCGCAGCTTGAGATCGGCCTTCTGCAGCTGTTCGGCCAGCGGTTTCTTGCCGCGTTTGACGTTGCCCTGGCCGAGGCGCTGGGCCGCGGGCTCGAACAGGCCGGCGATGACCTCGCGCGGCGACCGCGGGGTGGTGCGTGCGGGCGCCGCGGCAGCCGGCGCCGAACCGACGCCGTACTGGAAGAGCCGGTTCTGCACCTCCTCGGCGCCCTCGCTGGCGCGGCGCGCGGTGGCGATCCCAACGAAGATCACCATGATTCCGGCGGCGCCGAAAAGGGCGGCGATGACCATGATCGGATTCACTGCTGCTACTCCTAGTACATCTTCTCGTGGGGAGGTTCCGGTGTCGGATTGAAAATCTCATCCGGCACCTCCTCACCACTGGCCTTCAGGTGATCGAGACGCATGGGACGAATACCTGTGGCGGTGTGATAGCCGATGGCCTTGCCGGCCTCGTTCACACCGATCTGCTTGAAAACGAAGATCTCCTGGTACTTGATATCACCGGTCTCGATGCCGGTGATCTCGGCGATCGACACCACCTTGCGCGGCCCGCCGCGCAAGCGCTGCTGCTGCACGATGATGTGCACCGCCGACGCCATCTGCTCGCGGATCGCGCGCGACGGCAGGTCGGCGCCGGCCATCAGCACCAGCGTCTCCAGACGCCCCAGACACTCGTGGGGATTGTTGGCGTGCAGCGTCGACATGGAGCCGTCGTGGCCGGTGTTCATGGCCTGCAGCATGTCCAGGGCCTCGCCGCCGCGGCACTCGCCCACGATGATCCGATCGGGACGCATGCGCAGACAGTTCTTGACCAGCTCGCGAATCGGTATCGCACCCTTGCCTTCAACGTTGGGCGGCCGGGATTCCAGCGTGATCACGTGCTCCTGCTGCAGCTGCAGCTCAGCCGCGTCCTCGCAGGTGATCACGCGCTCTTCGGGCGGAATGAAGCCCGAAAGGATGTTGAGCAGGGTGGTCTTGCCGGAGCCGGTGCCCCCGGAGACCAGCACGTTGAGCCGCCCGCGCACGCAGGACTCCATGAACTGGATCATCTGCGGCGTCGCGCTGCCGAACTTCACCAGGTCGGCCGGCTTGAGCTTTTCTCTGGAGAACTTCCGGATGGTCATGCATGGACCCTTCAGGGCCAGCGGCGGAATGATCACGTTGACGCGGGAGCCGTCGACCAAACGCGCGTCGGCCATCGGGCTCGACTCGTCGACGCGCCGCCCGACCGTGGAGACGATGCGGTCGATCACCAGCATCAGCTGCTTGGGACCCTCGAACGTGACGCTGGAAAGCATCGGGGTGCCCTTCTTCTCCACGTAGATCTGCTTGGGGTGGTTGATCATGATTTCGGAGATCTCGGGGTCGTCGACCAGCTGCTGCAGCGGTCCCAGGCCGAGCACGTCGTCGAGGAGCGACTCCACGAGGCGGTCGCGCTCGGACTTGGTCATCGTGACCTGGTTGCCGCGGAAGTACTCGTCCGCGAGCTCCTGGATCTTGTCGCGGACGCCGACGCGGTCGGTCACGACCAGCTTGTCGGCGTATTTCTCGAGCAGCTTGGCGTGCACGTGCACCTTGGCCGCGGTGAACGCCGGGCTGAGCGGATCGGCACCCGGTGGTGGCGCGATGCGCGTCGGCGGCGGCTCGGGACGCGTGGCCGTCGCTGTCGCCGTCGCCGCGGGCGCCGCACGCAACACATGCGCGGTGTCGCCGGCGGCTCCAGCCGGCGCCGGACCATTGGTGGCGGGGGCTCCGGGGGCTCCGGGGACTTGGCTTGCTTTGACCCTGTCGAGTAGACCCATTCTCAACTACCGCCGCGTCGAGAGAAGAGCCCGCGACGCGCGCGGCGACCCGCCTCCCTTCCGGCGTCGCGCAAGGGTATCAGAGTGCCGGCGAGTTCCCTCACACTTAACGCGAATTCAGAATCCGGTTCCATGAGCACCGCGGGCACCGCTCGCTGTACCGATCTGAGCACCAAACCTCCCTCGCTGGGGATCTTCACGCCGACCTTCCACTCCAGGTTGTTCTCGATCTGGGCGACGCTTACATCGGACGGCGCGTTGGCCCGGTTGAGCACCAATGTGATGCGTTCTCGGGGGATGCCGAGGGTGGCAAAGATCCGGAACGCCAGCTTGGCGTCTTTGATCGCGGGCAGGTTGTTGTCGATGAGGAGCACGATCCTGTCGGCGCGTTCCAGCGCTGTGAGCGAAACGTCGTCCAGGTGCTGGCTCAGGTCGATGACCACGTAGTTGAAAGCCGCCTTCAGAGAATCGATGACGGCGGCCACGTGCTCAGGACGCACCAGGTCGGCGAGCTCCGGACTGAGCGGTGAGCAGAGAACACGCAGGTGGCCGGGAGCCTCGGGCATGATGCTGCCCAGGAAGGGAGCGTCGAGCCGCTTGGCCGCCGACACGTCGGAGATGGTGTCTACCGGCTGCAGACCCAGCAGCACCGCCACGTCACCGAACTGAAGGTCCAGGTCGATCAGCGCCACGTCGTCGCCGGTCTCGGTCCCCACGATCGCCGCCAGGTTGATCGCGAGCACCGACTTGCCCACGCCGCCTTTGCCGCTGAAGATCGAGATCACCTGGCCCGGCTCATCCTTGCCGCGGGGCCGCACTGGCGGCGGCGGCGGTGGCGGGGTTGGCGGCGCCGGCGGTGGCGCCTCCGCGGCGGCCGGCGGCAGGGTGTCGGCAGGTCCGCGCCGACCTCGGGCCACCGGCAGCTCCTGCGTCGACTCGGCCGGAGCCACGCGCCGCCGCGGCGCGGGCGGTCGCGTCTGCGCCGGTCGCTCGCGCTTGACGGCGCCGTGAACGGCGACCACCAGCTCTTCGCCCTCGAAGGGCTTGAGCAGGTAGGCGCTGGCGCCGGCCTGCTGTCCGCGCCGCCGCAGCTGCGCGCTCTCCTCGACCGAGATCAGGACCACGCCCAGCTCCGGGCGCTCGGCGTGCAGTTCGCGGGCCAGGCTGATGCCGTCCTGGTCGGGCAGATTGACGTCGATCACGACCACGTCCGGGTGCTGGCGCGCGACCTCGGTGCGGCCCAGACGGGCGTTGTGCGCGGTGGCCGCCACCGTAAAGCCTGGCTCGAAAGCCAGGAGGCGGCTCAGGCTGGCGGCGGTGCGGTGGCTGTCATCAACGATGACGACCCGGATCGACTCCGGGTCGTCACCCTGGTTATCGGACAGGTTCGATCGGCTACTGAGTCCCCGTGAAGTTCCAGCGCTTGTCGGCCGATGCCGGGCCCACGCCGTGCGCGGCGGTGGCGTCCTGGCAGGTCGGGTCGGGCTTGGTGTCCTGGGGCTTGTAGTCCTGGTAAGAGCCGAGCGTGTAGGTCAGAGTGGAGTTGGCCTGCAACCAGCGCAGGAACTCCCAATCGCACTGGGTCATGACCAGCGTCAGGCTGCTGGCCACGCCGCCGGTCTGGGAAGCCGCGGGCTGCCCGCCGGTCGTCAGCTGTCCCGTCGCGGCGCCCACTTTGAGCACGTGGACGTTGGTGAACACGGTCTTGGTCACCGTGCGGTTCTGCACCTGCTGGCCCTGAGGCGTGAACAGGGAGGCCTGCGCGTTGGCGATGATGTTGATGTAGTCGCCGGCCTGGATGAAGCCGGCCACGCCGTTCTGCTCGCTGGTCGGGATGGTGGCGGCCTGGAAGCCCTTGGGGATGGGCAAGTAGGCCGGCTGCACCTGCACCGCGTCGATGCTGTTGGCCAGCATGTTCGAGGTGATGGGCTGGCCCTGGCTGATCTTGATCTCGGCCACGGCGCCCGTCGAGTTGACGCTGGCGCTGCCCGGACTGGCCTGTGCGGCGCCCTTGCCGATCACGTCATCGATCGACTTGTAGGCCCCAGGCGGAATGTCGCCATTCCAGGCCTGGATCTTCAGGTCGTCACGCGAGAGCGCCGACCGGAAGGGAATGTCGCGAGCCGCCACCACGACGTTCGTGGTGCCACCGCCCCCGACCCCGCCGTGTCCGGCGTTGCCCAGGAAGATGATGAGAATGAAGGCCAGAGCGGCCAGCGCCGCGCCCGCGATGATGAAGATTCGACTGGAGCTTGCACGCGGTCGTGCTGGTGAAGCGACTGCCAAGCTGATAGTTCCTCCCGCTTTGAGGTCCGAAAAAAGTGCCGCCATTATATGGACGGCCCTGCCCGGTGTACCCCGGGTTTAGCAACTGTTTTTTGAGAGCGGGACGGACGTGGAGGAGAGGTCGATGGTCCTCTCCTCCAGCCCTCAACGGCCCTTGAGTGCTCTCAGTGGGGCGGCAGCACGGCCACGATGTCCGAGAACATCGTGTTCAGCTGGCTCCCCATGGAAATAAGAATGAAGATGGCGACTATGGAGACCATGATCAGGATCAAGGCGAACTCGACCAGGCCCTGACCGGACTCCCCGCGGCGACGTCGCTCGAGCACCCGAGGCCCCGCGCCTCGAGACAACACGCTCTGGAAACACCTCCCTCTTTATGAACTTGTGAAAAAAGGGGGCCCCCAGAAGGGACCCCCTCTTTGAAGGTTCTTCGCTGGAACTACGACTAGGTGCCCAGGGCGGTGACGACGTTGGAGAAGACGTTCTTGATCTGGTTACCCATCGTAAGAAGAATGACGATGACCACGATCGAAACCAGCACCAGGATCAGAGCGTACTCGACCATACCCTGACCTTCCTGGCGGCTGAGAAGGCCGCGAAGCTTGAAGTACAGGCTCAACATTTCTTGCTTTTCACCTCCTTCTTTTGAGATTGACCGCTTGTCGGGTCGAGGCTTACAACGCACCTCTCGGCGGTTTCCTGCGCCCTTTCGGTCGGGCGGGATCATAGCGACGAGCGGACAACTCCGCAACGCTTTAAATCCAATTCGCCGCAGGTCACCCGACCATCGCAACTTCGGCTTCGACGAGGGTTCCCGCCCCCGGCCGGCTGCGCACCTCGAGGTTGCCGCCCGCCCCCAGCGCGCGCTCTCGCATCCCCAGCAGGCCCAGGCGCGGCGGGTCCTCGGCGGGCGCCACGGCGGTCACGTCGAAGCCCTTGCCGTCGTCCCGGATCCGGATCCGGGCGCCATCGCCACGGATCTCGAGGTCGATCGCGACACGCCGTGCGTCGGCGTGCCGGCGCACGTTGCTGAGGGCTTCGGCCGCGATCCAGTAGATCACCTGCTGCAGCCCGGGCGGAACCGGACGCTCCTCGCCGGCCACGCGGACCCGGCACTCGGCGCCGGTGTCGCGCTGCCAATCCTCGGCCAGCCGGCGCAGGGCCGGGACCAGGTCCTCGGTCTCCAGAGCCGCGGGTCCGAGGGCTGCCAGCTGCCGCCTGACATCGGCCACCACTTCGCGGACCACGTTCTTGAAATCCGCCAGCTCGCCCGCCACGCGGTCGGGATCCCGCTGCAGCAGGCGCTCCATGACCTCCGCCTCCAGGACCAGGTTGGACAGCGCCTGCAGAGGCCCGTCATGCAAGTCGCGGGCGATCCGATGTCGCTCGGACTGCACCGCGAGCTCGACCCGGCGCTGAGCTAGCTGATCGGCGCGCTCCAAAGCGGCCTCCCGCTCCTCGGCCGAGAACCGCTCGGGATTGCGAACCAGGTGCCGGCGAATGACCCGCGCTTCGGCCAGCTGCTCGTCGACCGCGGCCAGCTCGGAGGTCAGCGTAGCGGGGTCGTCGCTCACAGTGCTCACGTTAGGATTGCCCACCGACTATGGCGGCCGAGAGCGTCCGCGTCACCGCATCCGAGCACCGCCGTGGACGCTCGTACTGGTTCGACATCATTTTTGGGCGGCTGCTGCCGGCGTGCTTTTTCAGCGTCTTCATCGTCGACAAGCTGGTGCTGGTGGCGGCCAGCCTGAACACCGTCCAGCGGCCGCACGCGCAGGCGACAGATTACCTGTCCGCCGTCAATCAGGTGCTCGGTTTGGGGTACTTCGTGCTGCTGGTCGTCCTCTATATAGTGCGGCTGCCCAAGCGCGCCGGTGACGCCCGTCCCTGGATCATCGCAACCAGCTTCTTTGGCTCCTTTTCGGTGATCCTGGCCAGCTTCCTGCCCGGGGTGCCGGTGCGTCAGGAGCTGCAGCTGGCGTCGGTCATCCTGGTCCTGGTCGGTCTCACATACACGGTCTGGGCGCTGGGTTACCTGCGCCGCTCGTTTTCCATCCTGCCCGAGGCGCGGCGCCTGGTCACCGGCGGTCCCTATGCGCTCAGCCGGCACCCCCTGTATCTGGGCGAAGGGCTGGCCGCCATCGCCCTCAACCTGCCCACGGTCTCGTGGCCCGGCGCCATAACGTTGGCCTTCTTCCTGGTCGCCCAGTACCTGCGGATCCGGGCGGAGGAGCGGGTCCTCGAGCGCCAGTTCCCGGAGTACGCGGACTACCGGCGGCGCGTGCCGCGCTACCTCCCCGACCCGGTGCGCCTCATGCGCATGTTGCGGGCCTCCTGACCGCCGTTCAGCGGCAGCTGACGCCGCGCACCCTTCTTCTGGGCGGGGTCATGATCTCGCTGCTGGCCGCCTTCACGTCCACCGAGGCGGACCCCGATTTCTGGTGGCACCTGCGCATCGGGCAGTGGATGCTCCAGCACGGCCTGCCCAGGACCGACATCTTCACCTACACCGTCGCCGACCATACCTGGACCGACCACGAATACCTGACCGAGATCGCGGTGGCGCTGATCCAGGGCTGGGGCGGCCTGCTGGCGATCTCGATCGCTTTCGGCCTGCTGACCTGGGCCGGGTTCTGGCTGATCTTCCTGAGCGCGCGCGCACAGCGCGCTCCTTATGTGATCGCGGGCCTCGGCCTCGCTCTGGGCGCCCTGGCCGGCGCTCCCATATGGGGACCGCGCGCCCAGATGATCACGTTCTTCCTGGCCTGCCTGGAGCTGCACTGGCTGCGCCAGTACCTGTCGGGGCGCAGCCGCGCCCTCTACTGGTTCCCGCTGGTGATGGTGCTGTGGGCCAACCTGCACGGCGGCTGGGTGATCGCCTTCGCCTTCCTGGGCGTGGCGCTGGCTTCCGAGGCTGTCAAGTTCCTGGTCGACCGCCAGGACCTGATGGCCCGAGCCCACCTCCGCCGCCTGGCGATCATCACCGCGGCCTCGGGCCTGGCGGTGCTGGCGACACCGCACGGTCCCAGCCTGCTCCTCTACCCCTTCCAGACCCAGGGCAGCGTTGCCCAGCAGAGCCTGATCGTGGAGTGGTTCTCCCCCGACTTCCACCGCAACGACCTGAAGCCCTTCGAAGCCATGATCGTCCTGGTCTTCCTGGGCTTCATCCTCCGCCGGCCCTCGCTCTACGACCTGCTGCTCACGCTGACGGTGCTCGCACTCTCGCTGCAGTCGGTCCGTCACATCGCGCTGTTCGTGGCCGCCGCCATACCGATCCTCATCAGCAGCTGGTCCGGCATCTGGCAGGACGTGTCGAAGCGGCGCGGCTGGCGGCTCGAGCCGGGTTCGCCACGGCCGCTCCTGAGCGCGGTCACGGCTCTCGCGCTGGTGGTCGTGGCCGGGTCCACGGCCGGCGTGATCGCCTCTCACCTGCGCACGCAGGACCAGGTCATCCGCTCGGAATACCCGGTGGGCGCCGCGGATTGGCTGGCGGCGCACCCCGAGGTGGGCACGCGGATGTTCAACCAGTATGGGTACGGCGGCTATCTCGCCTACCGCTTCTATCCCGACCCCAACCGGCGCGTTTACGTGTTCGGCGAGGCCGAGCTGATGGGCGACCCGCTCCTGCTCCGCTACCAGGCCGTGGCCTCCCTGCGCTCGGACTGGGCATCGATCCTGGACCAGGACCGCGTCGACTACGTGGTGTTCAACCGGGGCCAGGCGCTGCCCGACGTGCTGGCCACGGAGCCCGGCTGGGAGCGCGTCTACCAGGACTCCTACACGGAGATCTACGTCAGGCGGTAGATCTTGGCGTGCGGCGTGTCGTAGACGAGCTCGCCGACGACCGGCGTGCCGGAGCCCACGTCAGAGGTCCAGACCACGTAATCGATGTGGGCGCCGTCGGCGAGCCGGACGTCGGGCTTGGCGCCGCTGAGGATGTAGAAGGCCTCCCGCTGCTTGGCGAAGTAGTTATAGGTCTCGCTGTACTGGCCGACATAAGCCGAGTCGGAGGAGTAGGCCGGAACGTAGAGGCCGAAGTGCCCGGTGGAGAGGACGGTCCCGCGCGGATGCCCATCCAGCCAGGCCAGCGCGCCGACCTCGTCGCTGGTCAGCGAGTACTGGGGCGCGGCGGCGAAGAGCATGGGCGCCGCCACCAAGTAGAACGCCCCCACGGCCGCGAAGCAGGCGTAGGCGAACGGGACCAGGCCGATCGCCCGCCCGCGCAGGCGCGGCACCACCTGTTCGTACATGCCTCGAGCGGCCAGCACCACCAGGGGCAGGTAGATGCCGTCGAAGAAACGGCGGCGCAGGTTGCCCGCCGGGTTGGGAGTCCAGAGGATCACCGCCAGCAGCAGGATCCAGGCCAGGAGGAAAACGTCGCCGCGGCTGCGCCGGCGCAGCGCGCCGGGGACGCCCAGCGCCGCCAGCACCAGTTGCGGGGCCAGGGCCAAGCCGAAGCTGAGCCCGTCCGGCGGCAGGTTGTTGCGCCACTGCAGGCTCCAACGCACGACCTCCGGCACGTGCCCGGAGCCCCACCAGGAGTAGGCGACATAGGGCAGCGCCACGCCGAAGGCGAGCGCCACCGCCGCATAGCCGCGCAGGGACACCCGGCGATATAGGAGCGCGACCGCGAAAGCGCCGCCCAGCAAGATCGGCATCTGGGCGTGGATCGAGCTGAGTCCGAGCCAGGCCGCCCCCGCCAGCAGGGCGTAGCGCAGGCTGGCGCCTTCGGCGGCCCGCAGCGTCCACACGCACGCCACCGCCAGGAAGGCCGCCGCCCACGTGAAGTGCGGCAGCGCCAGCACTGAGTAGAAGGCGCTCAGCTCCGGCATCCGCCAGTCGAGGGTGTCGGTCTGCTGCCCGAAGAGGTAGGGCTTGCCGATGGCCTGGATCACGTAGCCCATGCCCAGGCCAAAGGCCAGGAAGCAGATGCCGAAACGGCGAGCCTGGCGGTCCTCGACGAACTCGCGGATGAACACCCAGGCGGCGGCCAGGAGCGCGAAGGCGCCGGCCACGCGCATGGCGTGGAACATGAACATGAGGTCCAGGTGGAGCAGTGCCGCCAGGTGCCCGAGGGCGATCCACCAGGTGAAGAAGTAGGCGCCGGTGCCGGGCTCGGTCGAGTAGCGGTTGGTCCAGATCCAGCTGCCTTCCCAGCCCTCCCGCATCTTGGCGAGGTAGGTGTTGGCGTCGTCGCCGAGGAAGAAGAAGCCCATGAAGACGTGTCCGGCCGGCTGGCTGGTCCAGGCGTACAGGTAGGGGATCGTGGTGACGATCGCGAGCACCGCGGCGAGACCGAGGGGCAGCGTCCATTGGCCCAGCTGAGGTAGGGCCAGGCTGCCGGCACGCGGCCGGGCCAGTGGCTGCTCGGCCTTTACGGCCACCGCATGAACCTCAAGCGAACCACGTTCCAGAGCGCCTTCCGGATCTCGCCTTCGGACACCTTGGAACGGCCCGCGGTCCGGTCCTCGAACTGGATCGGCACCTCGGCCACGCGCAAGCCCAGACGGTGGCAGCGGTAGAGCATCTCGATCTGAAACGAATAGCCCTGGGAAAGGATGCGCTCGAGCCCGATCGCCTCCAGGGCGCGGCGAGTGTAGCAGCGGTATCCGGAGGTGCAGTCACGCACCGGCAGCCAGAGCAGCAGGCGTGTGTACAGGTTGGCGCCCCAACTCAGGAAGTACCGGGCGGCGCCCCAGCCGCGGATGCCGCCGCCCTTGATGTAGCGGGAGCCGATTGCCAGCCCGCCACCTGCGCGCGCGGCCTCCACGATCGGTCCCAGGTGCTCCGGCAGGTGGGAGCCGTCGGCGTCCATCTCGACGAACAGCTGATAACCCCTCTCCAGGCCACGCCCGAAGCCCGCCAGGTAGGCGCTGCCCAGGCCCAGCTTGCGCGGCCGGTGGAGAACGCTGACTCCTGGGTCGGCCGCCGCCAGCTGATCGGCCAGCCGGCCGGTTCCATCGGGCGAGGCGTCGTCCACGACCAGCACGTCGCAGTCCTGGGCGCGCACGCCGGCCACCACGCGCTCCAGGTTCTCGCGCTCGTCGTAGGTGGGCAGGACGACGAGAACCTCGGACGAGCGGCTCAGCGGCGCAATCTCATGGCCAGCACGTCGCGCAGGATCTGGAAGGAGTGGCGGAAGGGCGATACGCGGGAGTCCTCGATGTGCCGCCAGACCACCGGCACCTCCACCACCTGGCAGCCCGCGCGGCGCGCCCGCCACAGCACCTCGACGTCGTAGGCGAAGCCGTCGGTGTGGAGATGGCCGAAGACGTCCCGCGCCAGGTCACCGCGGAAGAGCTTGAAGCCGCACTGCGTGTCCCAGAGCCCGGGCAGGGCGACCGCCTGGATGGCGAGGTTGAGCGCTCGGCCACCGAGGACCCGGTAGAAGGGCTGGGACACCTCGATCTGCGAGCCTGGCCGGGCGCGAGAGCCGATCGCCACATCGGCGCCGGCGCGCAGCGCGGCCTCCAGCTTGGGCAGCTCCTCGATCGGCGTCGAGAAGTCGGCATCGCTGGCCAGCACCAGCGCTCCCCGGGAGACCGCGACGCCCGTGGCCAGGGCGCGGCCCTTGCCGCGGTTGGGCCGCTGGTGCACGACCCGGATGGCCGCGTGTCGCGCCTCCCATTCCCGCATCACTTCCAGCGTGCGATCGCGGCTGCCGTCGTCGACCAGGATCAGTTCGAACTCGCGCCCTGAGTCCTCCAGCCAGGGCACGACCTTCTCCAGGCTGGGCGGCAGCCGCTCGGCCTCGTTGTAACCCGGGACGACGACGGAGAGCTCGGGGGCGCCGGGCACGGCGCTGAAGACTAGCGGTCGCGAAGCACCGCCAGTGCGAATTTAGGCAAGACCGCCATCCGCCGCGCCCGCCAGGGCTGGAGCATCAGCCGGAACAGCCACTCGAGGTGCAGCCGGCGCATCCAGGCGGGCGCCCGCCGAAGGCGGCCGCTGGCGAAGTCGAACGCCCCGCCCACGCCGATCGCCACCGGGACCGGCAGTTGCTCCCGGTTGCGCGCGATCCACCGCTCCTGGCGGGAATGCCCGTAGGCGACCAGCAGCAGGTCGGGGCGGGCGGCCTGGATGCGCCTCACGGCCTCGGCGTCGCCGGCTGGGCCGGCCTCACCGGCATAGGCGCCGGCGGCCTGGAAGCCAGGGAACCGCTCGGCCAGGCGCCCGGCCGCGGCCTCGGCCACCCCCGCCTGGGCTCCCAGCAGGAACGGGCGCCAGCCCCGAGTCGCGCAGAGCCGTGCCAGGCGCAGGACGAGGTCGACGCCGGCCACCTTTTCGCCCAGCTCGCAGCCCTGACGGCGCGCGGCCCAGAGCACACCGGAGCCGTCGATCACCGCCAGCTCGGCCGATTCCAGGATCTGCGCGAACTCGGGATCGCGGCGCGCGTGCATCACGAACTCGGGGTTGACCGTGGCCACCAGCCGGCAGGGGCCACCGGCCTCGATCAGGGCCGCGATCCTGGCCACCGCGGCCTCCATGTCGACGCAGTCGACGCGGACGCCGAGGACTCTCATGGCGGCTGATTATCGTTGCCGCCTGATGGCCCTCCGAATCGCGCTCGACCTGCGGCCGCGGGGGCCCGAGCGCTGGGCGCGGGCGTTCGGGGAGGCTTTGGTGGCGGCCGCCCCGGAGCACGCCTGGCTCACCGACGAATGGAAGACGGCCGACGTTGTTCTGGCGTTGGGCGGCGGCCGTCCCCGCTTCGGCCCCCCGGCCTGGACGGCCGTCCACGACATCCGGCCCAGCTGGACCACCGCCTGGATCACCCGCCAATCGGACCGCCTGCTGGCGCCTTCGGAGACGGTGGCCCATGCGCTGCGAGGCTATTTCCGGGTACCCGAGCGACGGCTCGTACGGCTCCCGCCAGTGCTCCCCGGTGGGTTTCGACGCGCTCAGCGCGCGGAGGTCGAGCGGTTCCAGCAGCGCCACGACCTGGATGGGCCTGGGTTGTCGTCCTGGGCGAGGTGCCGCCAGGGCTGTCCGGCCAGAGGCTGATACGTGCGGCGGCGCTACCCGAAGGCGAGCTGCGGGCGGCGCTGAGCGGAGCGGTCGCCGCCGTCGACGCCGATCCCCGGGCGGGCAACGCCTCCGCCGTGCTGGAGGCGATGGCCTGCGGCGCTCCGGCCGTGGTCGCCCCCGGCAGCGCCGGCGCCGAGGTGATCGGCTCGGCCGGCATCCTGGTCAGTCCCCAGGACGCGTCCGGTTGGGCGGCGGCACTGGCCTTCCCGGCCGGCAACCGCGAGGAGCGCAATCGGATGGCGGCCCGCGCGCTGCGCGCCGCCGCTCAGTTCAGGGCAGCGGACGCTGCTCGGCGGCTTCTTGAAGCACTAACCGAGGCAGCTCGAGCGGATAGACGAGCGGCAGGCGCGGGATAACCGGGATCGCCGGCGGGCTGGGCGCGATCCTCATCATCACGGTCGGTTCCTGCGGGCTCAAGTCGGCCGCGAACTTGTCGAGTCCCTCGCCCCCCCGGACCCGTATCCGGCTCCACGTGTAGCGGTCGGCGACTGAGTGCTGGGTGCCGGGCTGAGTGGTGGTCGCAGTCTGGTACCCGGCCGCCTTCACGGCCCCGACCACCCGGCTGTCGAAGCGCCCGGCCGGATAGCAGAAGTCCACCACGGAGTGCCCGACCAGCGCCTGCAGGTCGGTCTTGCTGTCGACCAGCTGGCTGTTCAGCTCGTCGTTCGATGCCTTGGTCAGATCGACGTGCGAGAAGGTGTGGGCGCCGATCTGAATGCCGTTCTGGGACATCTCCACGACCTGGTCGCGGGTGACGTTGTTGGAGAAGCCCAGGAAGCCGGACACGAGATAGGCGACGGCCTTGAAGTTGTGCGCGCGCAGGATCGGAAAGGCGGTGGTGTAGAGGTCCCGATAGCCGTCGTCGAAGGTCAGGATCACGGGTCGCGCCGGCAGCGGAGAAACGCCCAAGAAGTAGGCGCGCAGGTCGTCGAAGTCGACCGGGTGGTAGCCGTTGGCCTGCAGCCAGTCCATCTCTTGCTGGAAGCTGTCCGGCGTCACCGAGAGGTCGGCGCCGAGCGCGTCCGAGGGATCGGGATTGATCCGGATGTAGTGGTACATCAGGATCGGGACCTGGATCGCGCCACGGCCCAGAGGCACCACCGGCCTGGCCTGATCGGCCGAGGCGGGCTGCGGCGGGCGGGTGTAGGAGAGCGTCACGGAGCTGTTCGCCGGTGTGCTGT